>Ga0136617_10005620_pt1 | contig 11223 bp, 13 predicted proteins | sample AntDrymUQ3222106_2_FD_129672 | JGI IMG/M metagenome (GOLD analysis project Ga0136617, IMG submission 129672) | Polar desert sand microbial communities from Dry Valleys, Antarctica - metaG UQ322 (21.06) | ecosystem: Environmental > Terrestrial > Soil > Desert | place: Antarctica: Dry Valley...
AGCGCGCTGAGCACCGCGGCGAACGCACGTGCTGCGCAACCGGAGCGCTCGCGTCGGACGAGCTGCGAGCGCCTGGCCGGTCAACGGCGGACTGCTCCTTTCGCGCGTGGATGCGGCTGTTCGTCCAAGCGGTATTTACGCCTCGCTCTGACAAGGATCGTGGGGGCTGGTCGCGCGTGCCATGTTCCGCGTGAGCAAGAGCGAGGCCGTCGTCGAAAGCCAGGTACAACACGGGTACGCCGACGTCACCCGACCCGGGCGCCCGCGGCGCCGCACCTTGCCCACACTCGGTTCAATAGCAGGTACTTTGTGTCCGTCATGCCCGCGACGGCTCCCACGTCCCGGGCCCTGCGAACACTCGTAATGAAGGGGTCCCCGGTTAGAGTCCGGGCGTCGGCTTCCACGACAATCGTGCAATCGACGAGATGTACGCCTGGGTCTGTCGGGGTAGACCGGCATCTGTCCCAAAGGTCTACGAAGGAGCACGATCTCATGCCCCCCGTCAAGCAGCCCGTCACCGACGATGACGTCCGGGTCCGTCAGCTCAGCCATTACCAGTTCAGTTGGGTCGCCGGCAAGCCCGGGCAGCCAGGCACCTACACGCTCCAGCTCGTTCTCGATCAGGGAGCGTGGGAGGAGATCTTGACGCTCGATCCCGACGACGCCGACAACCTGCAGGACCTGCTGGAGGACTCCGGCACCGTCTACTACGACGTGGGACGCCGAACGTTGATGTTCGGCACCAAGTCGATCAGCGACTGACCGACCTCAGCCTACGTGGGCGTCGCGGTGAGCCGGTCGAGTGCCGCGACGCCGGCGGCGAAGGTCGCAGGCGGCTCGAAGAGCAGGATCGTCTGCGACGGCCAGGGGACGTCGCCGCTCTCGGTCAGCCACACCTGGACGAAGAGGCCGGCGTCGGCCGGGACGGCTCGACGCTCTCTTGGACCGCCGGATGGGTCGAGCGGCGCGCGGTGATGCGCAGCGCGCCGGTCGCGAGGATCTCCGTCCACTCCACGCGCCACGGTACCGGTGGAGGAGCGGGCGCTGTCAGCGGACGACGGTGACGGTGATGTCCAGGCCCGGCGCGGCGGCGAGGGCGGCGTCGGAGGTGAAGAGCGGACACGCCAGGCGCCGGGCGAGCGCGACGTAGACCGCGTCGTAGCCACTGAGATTGTGACGGAGGAGCCATGCGGGTGCCGTCAGGCCGACGACGCCGACCCGGCGGATCGGCGCCCGGCGCAGGCGCTCGAGGGCCACCTCCGCCCGCTCGGCGTCGATTCTCGCCACGGCGCTCGAGACGCATCAGGACGTGGAGGATCTCGGGGTCGAGGTGCGCCGGCGCGTGCAGGCGGCATGTCCCGACGCCCGCGCGCTCTGCTGCTACCCGGCCGAACAACAGGTCGATGACGACCGACGGGTCAACGACCGCGTTGAGCATCGAAGAGCGAGCTGAGCCGCTCGTCCCGCGCATCGCGCACCAGATCGGCCGAGGACCGGTCGAGCGTCACCGCAGGGTCGGCGGCGAGCTCGAGCGCCCAGTCGCCCGCCGACGGCAGCGCCTGGTCGGCTTCGATGAGCCGCAGGACGTAGTCGCGCACGGTGACGTGCTCCCGCTCGGCCCGACGTCGAAGTTCCGTGTGCAACGCCTCGGGAACGTGCTTGATCTGTATGTGTGCCACGAGCATGACGCAAGCATGCTGAAAGCACGCGTCAGCTCTCTCGCTGCTCGTGTGTCTTGCTCTTGGAACGGTAGGCGCGCGTCTCCCTCCGACGGCGGCGACCGATGCTCGAGAGCAGCGCACCCGCGTCTCGCCAGCGCGAGACGATCGCGCATCCAGACGCGACTTCTGCTCCGGACGAGCTCGTCGCCGACGAACCAGAGCTCCTCCACCATGCCCCCCGCTGCCGCCGCCACAGCGAAGTCCGTCAGCTCGTTCGCGATCTCCGGCTCGAGTCGATCCGCGCGCGAGATGGGAAGCTCGAAGATCGTGGCCGCGCCGATGGTCACATCCAGCATGTCGACGCCCACGGTGACGTGGACCGCCAGCGTAGGCACCTAGTCGACCAGTGGCTCCAGGCTGACGGTCCATCCGTGCTCGCCGTTCTCCTCCTCGCGGACACTGCGGTGAGCGAGAAGAGCTCACGCCACTCGGGAGTCGCGCGCTTGAGCGCGTCCTCGATGTGATGCACCCAATGGAGTGGGCTGTCTGCTCACTGGGGGAGCGGCTCGAGGACGGGGCGCCGGATGTGCTCGTAGACGACGCTGGTGTTCACGTCGGCGACCTCGGCGCGCTCGGTCAGGCGGTCGATGACGAAGGCGTAGAGGGCGTCGGTGTCCGGGACGCCGGCGTGCAGCGTCGCCGTCGTCGACCAGGCGCTGCCCGCCGGGCTGGCGGCCAACGCCGTGGGCGTGCTGGCGCTCACGCTCGGCGCCAGCGCTCCGGATCTGGTCGGCGCCGATCTCGTGGACGCCGACGGCGAGCGCCATCCCGGCCTGATCCCGCACGGACTCCCAGTCCTCGCCGCCTCGCAGGCCGCGCTCGCCGACCTCCGGCGACAGGCGAACGGTTCGGAGGTCGTCGTGATCGACTTCCCGGTCGAGGGCCAGCAGACGACCGACTACGAGGAGTTCCGTCGCCGCGTGGCCGAGGTCCCAACCACCGAGCTCGCCTACCTGGCGGTGCTCGTCCACGGCCCTCGCAAGGCCGTCCGGCGGCTCACCGGCAACTTCGCGCTGCTCCGGTAGCGAAGCGATCGGTCGCCGCGAGCAGCGCCTCGGCTATCCCGGGGTGCGCGGTCGAGTGGCCCGCCGCCTCGACGACGACCAGCTCGCCGTCCGGCCACGCGCGCGCGAGCTCGTAGGCGACGTCGAGCGGGCCGCTCACGTCGAGGCGGCCGTGGATCAGCACGCCGGGGAGGCCGGCGAGCCGGCCCGCGTCGCGCAGCAGGATCCCGTCCTCGAGCCATGCGGCGTGGCGCCAGCAGTGGGTCACGAGGCGGGCGAAGGCCAGGCGGAAGCGCGCGTCGTCGTAGCGGTGGTCGCGCGGATGGTCGGGCCGGACCGCCACGTGCGCGGCCTCCCAGTCGCACCAGTCCCGCGCCGCCCGCTCGCGCACAAAGGGGTCGGGGTCGTGCAGGAGCCGGCTGTAGGCGGCCACGAGGTCGCCGTCGCGCTCGGACTCCGGGACGCCGGCGCGGAAGCGCGCCCAGGCGGCGGGGAACAGCCGGCCCACGTCGCGCGTGATCCAGCGCACCTCGTGGCGCCGCGTGGTGGCGACGGCGAAGAGCACGAGCGCGGTGACGCGCTCGGGGTGGCGCTCGGCGTAGGCGAGCCCCAGCGTCGAGCCCCACGAGCCGCCGAACACCAGCCAGCGGTCGACGCCGAGGTGCTCGCGCAGCCGCTCGACGTCTGCGAGCAGGTGCTCCGTCGTGTTCGTGGACAGGTCGACGACCGGCTCGGAGGCGTGCGGCGTGCTCCGGCCGCAGCCGCGCTGGTCGAACAGCACGATGCGGTAGGCGTCGGGATCGAAGTAGCGCCGCAGGACCGGCGGGCAGCCCGCGCCCGGACCGCCGTGGAGCACGACGGCCGGCTTCCCGCCGGGATCGCCGCACGCCTCCCAGTACAGCTGGTGGCCGTCGCCCACGGCGAGCATCCCGTGGGCGTGTGGCTCGATCGCCGGATGCAGGCTCGTCAACCGGCCGTGTGACTAGGCGCCGGTCGCTCCGCCGGGGGACGCGAGCGTCGCCTCGGCCTTCTCGGGCTTGAAGAACACGCGGTCGGTCACCACGGCCTGGACCACTTCGTCAGGGCGCTCGACCTCGAGCTCGACGCCGTCGGCGCTGTGGTCGACGCCGACCATGGCAAAGCCGATGTTCTTCTCCAACCGCGGCGAGTAGCACGCCGAGGTGACCTTGCCGACCGTCTCGCCGCCCGCTCGGACCGGGAAGAAGTCCGGCATCGAGCCGTCGTTGTAGCTCCCGAGCCTCGCGCCGCCGATCTCGACGCCGACCAGCTTGCGCGTGACGCCCTCATCGGCGACCCGACGCAGCGCCTCCCGGCCGATGAAGTCCTGGTCCTGCTCGAGCTCGACCATCCACTTGTAGCCGTATCCGACCTCGTATGGGTTCTCGTCGATGGTCATGTCGCACCCGTGGGCGAGGATGCCGCCCTCGATCCTGCGGATATGGGAAGGCCCGATCGGGGACAGTCCGTGCGGCTCGCCCGCGGCGATGACGGCGTCCCAGAGCTTGAGGCCGTTGCGGCTCGCGTCGACGAGGTAGATCTCGTAGCCCAGCTCGCCCGTGTAGCCGGTGCGGGAGATGACCAGCTGCATCCCGTCCAACTCCCGGTGGACCATGTAGTAGTACGGGACGTCGAGGATGTCGGCGCCGAAGAGGTCGGTCATGACCTCCCTGGACTTGGGGCCCTGGATCTGTATCGGTCCAACGTCGGGCTCGGAGATCTGCACGTCGAGCCCGCTGTTGACGGCCACGCCTCGACACCAGAGGAGTACGTCGGAGTCGGCGAGCGAGAGCCAGAAGCGGTTCTCCTCCAGCCGGATGAGCACGGGGTCGTTGACGATGCCTCCGTGCTGGTCGGTGATGAACGCGTACTTGCACTGCCCGACGTCGCACTTGGCGAGATCGCGCGGCGTCAGCATGTTCGTGAAGGTGAAGGCGTCCGGGCCGGTGATCTCGACCTGTCGCTCGGCGCCGCCGACGTCCCAGAGCGTCACGCCCTGGAGCAGCTGCCAGTACTCGTCCACCGGGTCCCCGTAGTGCCGCGGGTGGTAGTGGTGGTTGTAGACGCTGTAGAGCTGGACGCCATGCCGGCGCGCACCGTAGTAGTAGGGCGACTTCTTGATCCGCGTGTAGAGCAGAATCCCCGGGTCGGAGATCACCTTGTCAGCCATGCGGGTGCATCGTAGGCGGTGCTGCGCGATGTCGTCAACGCGGGCCGGGTGTCGGCTTTCCCGCTTGGCTTCCCGTTCGGCGCTCGACGCGCGTTCGGGGCTGTGGCAGGCTGGCTCCCCAGGTGCAGGCGGATCACACCACCGACGGGATGCGGCCGGAGCCGGCGCCCGCGCCAGAGGCCCGGGCGGGCGGCACGGCGCTCGCGCCCGCGGCCCGGATGCTCGACCTCCAGCGTCGTGCCGGCAACCGGGCCGCGGGCCGCCTGGTGGCCGCGGGCGGGCTGCCTCCTCCGCGGCGCCGGCTGGCGCGCCAGCCCGCCACCAAGGCGAAGCCGCAGCCCCGCGCGGTCGCGCTGACGATCGTCGCCGAGAAGCCGCTCACCGCGCACGAGTTCGCGGTCCGCGTGGTGGCCCAGCTCAACGACGTCAGCCTGGCGGAAGCCGAGGCGCGCGTGGCCGAGACCGAGGCCGCGGGCGAGCGTCCCGGCACCGGGCCGCACTACGACAACGGCGTCCGCGCGGACGAGGTAGGCAAGCCGATCCGGGTGCGGGCGACGCTCGGCGGGCTCACCGAGGGCGAGGCGGAGGACGCCACGGCCCGCGCGACCCAGCTCGCCGGCCTCACCAAGCCCCAGCGCGACGCGATCGACGCGGAGGCCGACCGCCGCTTCTTCCGCAAGGCCGGACTGCCGGGCGACCGCAAGCTGACCCAGGGCAAGGAGGACGCCGCCTACCGCGAGCTGTGGCTGCGCACCCGCGACGAGGTGGTGCGCGACCGCAACCGGGTCGACGCGCTGCCGGCCAAGGTGCGCGACTTCCTGGTGCCCGGCGCGCGGGAGGTGCCGCCCGAGCAGTACGACACCGTCCTGCGCATCGCCGGCAAGCTGCACGGCTTCAGCGACGAGGACTGGGCGCTCTACCAGCGCCGCGTGAACGCCTCGACCGACGACTACAGTCGCCTGGAAGCCTCCGTCGACCGCTTCGTGGCGCGCCAGGCGGCCGACCGCGATGTCAAGGCGAGGGTCCACGGCACCGAGTCGCTCTACAAGCTCGTCAAGCGCCACCGCGAGCTCAGCGCCATCGCCTACCGGGGGGTGGGCGGCGGGGCGACGCCGATGCAGTCGCCGCAGTTCCGCGCCGAGTTCGAGGACGCCCGCGCGGCGATGGAGACCGCGCTGCACGCCGCGCAGTTCAAGGACGTGGCGGAGTACGACGCCGCGTGCGCCGCCTATCTCACGCTGTTCAGGTCACGGGCCGTCGAGCTCACGCTGCTGGCGCTGAAGGCGAGCGAGCGCATCGTGCAGGCCGAGCACGACCGCTACGGGGACGCCGCCCAGGCTGGGGCGCTCTACGCCAAGCAGGCCGCGCTGCGCACGCTCACCCGAGAGTGGCTGGACGCGAACCGGCGAACGCTCCCGACGATGGAGCAGGCCCGGGTCGGCCACTACAAGCCCAACCCGGCCCAGCTGGCCGCGGGCGTCGAGGCGGGCGAGAAGCACACGCAGATGGAGGCCGAGCGCGCGGCCCAGGTGGCCGACCATCCCATCCTCGCGGACCCGAAGCTCCACACGTGGAAGCTCGACGTGCCCGACGCGGCCGCGCTCGGCGCGCTGCTGCGCGGCGACGCCGCCGACCGGCTGTGGGACATCCGCAAGACGCGCCTGCGCGTGCACGACGACGCCGACACGATCTTCCAGTTCGACCGCGTCATCGCGCTCACGCTGCAGGAGCTGGGGGCGGGCCCGGGCTCGGTGGGCGCGGAGATCGTGGCCGACCGCCAGAAGCAGATCCAGGCCGACTCCGCCCTACGCTCGTTCGCCATCGCCATCCTCGCCCTGGGGCTCGGGGCGCTCACCTTCGGCACCGGCACCGTCGCGGTGCTCGCGGGCGCCGGGGCGCTCACGCTGAGCGTCTACCAGGCGGGCGACGAGTGGGAGAAGTACAGCGCCGCCTCCGCCGCGGCGCACACGGCCTTCGATCCCAAGCTCAGCGTCAGCTCCGACGAGCCGAGTCCCGTGTGGCTGGCGCTCTCGCTGATCGCCGTCGGCCTCGACGGCGCCGCGCTGGTCGCCGCGCTGAAGGCCGCCGGGCCTGCGGTCCGCGCGCTCCAGACGACCGGGAAGGCCTCCGCCTTCGAGGCCGAGCTCGCCAAGGCGACCGAGCTCTCGGAGGCGGTCAAGACCGCGGCGGGCAAGGCGGCGCGGGCGGAGGAGGAGTTCCGCGGCGCGGCTGAGGAGCTGTCCAAGGCCCTGCGCGCCTCGCTCGGCCGGCTCTACATGGGCGGCATCGATCCGGACGTCATCGCCAAGGTCGTGAAGTGCGCGTACTTCGCCGCCAAGGAAGGGGTGCGCAAGTTCGAGGTCTTCCTGGCCAAGCTCCAGACGCAGAAGTTCATGAAGGGCATCGAGCTCGAGAAGCTCTCCGCCGAGCAGATCGCGAAGCTCGAGGAGGCGTTCAAGACCGGCGTGGCCAACTTCGACGCGGCGACGCCGGTGTTCTCCGTGCCCGTGCGCTTCAAGAGCGGCACGTCGAGCCTGACGGTGGGCGAGAAGGGCGAGCTGCTGCTCGACGGCCGGCTGGTGGGCCGGACCGAGCGCGACGAGGTCATCAAGCAGCTCGGCCTGGCGCACGCCAACCGGGGGCACGGCGCGCTGCGCGATCCCGTGACGATCGCCAACGAGGCGCTGCAGAACGCGCTCAAGCCGAAGGGCGCCGGGATGTCGTCGATCTTCGCCTCCGACGAGACGATGCTGCGCAGCATGCAGACCGCCAAGGCGGACCTCGCGGCCGGCAAGGGCGTCGCGGTGGGCGGCGGCAAGACGATGGTGGAGCTCCCGGCCACGCCGGACACGGGACGGATCTTCGTGGCCAACACCAAGCTGCCCGCGGGCGTCACGCCGCTCAACGCCACGCCGCTGCCGAACCTCGCCGTCTCCGAGCTCCAGGTCACGCACGTCCGTGCCCTGTTCGAGGGCGATCAGCTCGTCGACATCTTCCCCGCCTTCAAGCCGTGACGGGGTTCGCGCTGCGCTACTGCGGGCCGCCGGCGGCGCCCGCCCGCCTCCCGGCGGCGCTCGAGGACGCCCTCTACGACCTCGGCGACGCCGGCGCGAAGGCCGTGCTGGAGATCGGCGACTACCGGCTCGAGCTCGACGGGCGGGCGCTGGTCACGACGATCCGCGCCTGCCGCGCGCTGGTCGCTGCGCTCGCGTCCGGCGTCACCTCCGAGCAGGACGAGCGGCTGCGCGCGGCGCTCCCGGGCGTGGCGCCCGGCGCGCACCTGCACTCGTGGCTGGTCTCCGACGACCTGCAGTGGCTGCCGGTCATCGTCTTCGCCACCACCGAGGGGGAGACGTGCGTCGTCACCCGTACCCATGCGGAGGCCGAGGGCTGGCCGCTCGTCGTGCTCGAGGGCCGCGACCGGGTCGAGCCGACCTGCGTGGCCACGACGGACGTCGTCGCGCAGGCGCAGTCGTTCATCGCGGCGGCCGAGGCCGACGCCCGCGGCGCCGCAGGGCACGACCGGTGAGCAGGGCCTCTCAGGTGAGCTCGTCGGCCAGCTTCGACATCGCGCCGGGCGGCTTGGGCTCGGCGCCGAGCTGCTGCATGATCCCCGGCTCGTCCGTGCTGCCCCAGCGCTCGACGATCTGGCCGTTCTCGAAGCGGCCGATCTGCACGCCGCGGACCTCGATCTTCTTGCCCGTGGCTGGGATCCCGTGGAAGTCGCCCTGGTGGGTGCCGGTCAGGGTGTAGGCGATCGCGACGTTGTCCGGATGACGGCTAACTCGGTTGCGCGCAATCGGTCAGGCGGGTGACCGGAGCATCGCGCAAGGCGGCGGCGCGGGCGCGTTGCTCGGGTGTGGAGGCGGCCGAGACGCGCGCGGCGCGGTGGAAGGAACGCTGCGCGTCGGCCTTCGCCGCCGGCTGTCTGCTCGCGCTCGTCGAGGACGTGCTGTCCCCGGACGGCGTCGGCTGGCTCGCGCTGCGCGCGACGGCGAGCGCCGGGTGCGCGTTCACCCTGCTGGGCTGGTGCGTCGTCACCTATCACGACCGGGAGAGCGGCACCATCCGGTCCTGGGCGGCGCCGGTGCTGATGGCAGCGGGCGTCGTCGTCCTCGCCCTCCTGGTCGCGTTGCTGTTCGGGTAGGACGGCCGCGCCGATCAGGCACTTGTCCTTCCTTCCTGCGCGGGGTAAGCGCTCCACCGCACTGGACGAGCGTCGCGGCGTCCGCATCTGCCCGTAGCGTCGCGCAGGTGGCACCCAGCCTCGAGGAAGTCACCTATGACCTGGCCCGCGCCGCCCTCGACGAGCAGCGTGAGGTCGTCGCCAACCTGCGCTCGCGCGCTGCACCGGTGCTCGCGGGGCAGGCGCCCTCGCCGCCCTGCTCGCCGAGCCCGCCATCGATGACGGCCTCTCGTTCGCTCAGCACCCGGCGCACGCCGTCTTGGTTTGCGTCGGGATCGCGGGTGCCGTCGGCGCGCTGGTCGGAGCGATCCTCGTGCTGGCCACAAGGGACTTCGGGTTCAGCGTCGACGTCGAGCAACTCTATGACGCGGCTTTCGCAGACCGCGACCAGCCTGAGATATACCTGCTCCGAATCGCCGAGTCACATCGTCAACGGCGTGTAGCAAATCGCGACGGGGTCGAGAACTACAGCGCTTCCTTGTCGGTGGACTCTTCGGAGTCGTGCTCGAGGTCGCGGGTTTCGCGACGGCCCTCGCCCTACACTGAGGGCATGGCCACCACGCCGCAGAGCGCGCCCAAGCCGCCCGCGACCCCGGCACCGCAGCCGCCCAAGATCGAGCCGTACCCCAACATCTTCTTCGTTGAGGGCAAGGCGCTTGGCGCTCCCGGCGAGCGCCGGTCCGACTAGAGCACCCGCCGCGGGTACGGCCGACCGCCCCACAGGCCAGACCCGGCTCCGAAGCCCGTCGTGCGCACGGGCCGGGTCAGGTGCCGCGGCCGCCCTCGACCAGGAGGTCGACGGTGAGGTTCCCGCGGGTCGCGTTGGAGTACGGGCAGCGCTCGTGCGCGGCGGCGACGAGGCGCTCCGCGTCGGCCTGCCCGAGCTCGGGCAGGACCACGTCGAGACGGACGGCCAGGCCGAAGCGCCCGCCGCCGATGGCGCCGATGTCCACGTGGGCGGTGACGGTGGCGCCCGCGACGAGGTCCTCGCGCTCCTCGCGCCGCGCGACGCTGCGCATGGCGTTGGCGAAGCACGCCGCGTAGCCGGCCGCGAACAGCTGCTCGGGATTGGTGCCCTCGCCGCCGGGGCCGCCCATCGCCTCCGGCATGGAGAGCGCGAGGTCGAGCTTGCCGTCGTCGGTGCGGGTATGGCCGTTGCGGCCCTCGTCGGTGGCGGTGGCGACCGCGGTGTAGAGCGTCTTCACGAGGCCCTGTGTATCCGATGCGCGTGACGTGCGCGCCGATCGGCTCCAGCCCCGCCATTGCGCCGGGATCCGCCGGCGCGCACCGACAATCGCTGCTCCGCGCTCTGGGCCGCCGGCATAGGAGTGACTTCCATGACCCGCGCCGCTGTGCTGGGCTTCCCCCGCATCGGAGACCCCGGCCGCCGTCGGGCACCTCGTGGAGGCGGCCCGGCGCCGGCGCGCGGCGTCACTTCACGGTCAGGCGCGGGTCCTGGCCGCGCCGGACGGCGATCGCGGTCGTCCGTGTCGCGCGGCCGGGCTTGATCACGCGGATGGTGATCCGGGTGCCCGGCTGCATGCGCCGGTCCTGCAGCCGGCGCAGCTCGACCGTGCGCCTCGGGGCCGCGGCCGTCACGGCGCCGCGCGGGCAGCCCGTGCCCTTGCAGGTGGCCCGCACGGTCGCGCCGCGCGGGAGGCGCCGGACCTGCAGGCGCGTGAACTCGGTCCAGGCGTCGGTGCGGCGGAAGCTGTAGCGGACGGTCGAGCGGATGGCGCCCCGCTTGCCCGCGGTCACCGTCGTCCCGCCGGTCTCGACCGTGCCGCTCACCACCGTCGCCCCCGCGTCCGGCGCGGGCCCGGCGCCGGGGTCGGTCGCGGGCGGCGTCGTCGCGTCCGGCGCACTCGGCGAGGGCGGCGCGACGGGAGTGACTGCCGGGCCGTCGGGATTCTCCGCCCACGTCACGACCACCGTGCGGTCGCGGTCGAGCCGCACGTCGCAACGGGTCGGATCGCCCGCGTGCGGCACGCAGTCCGGCGGCCAGGTCGCGGTGACGCCGGGCTCCGGGTACAGCCGCAGCGTGATGGTCGAGAACGCGAAGCGCGGGCACTTGAACTTCGTGCAGACGCGCGTGTAGGTGACCGAGCGGCTGCAGGCAAGGCG
>Ga0136617_10005621_pt1 | contig 11222 bp, 10 predicted proteins | sample AntDrymUQ3222106_2_FD_129672 | JGI IMG/M metagenome (GOLD analysis project Ga0136617, IMG submission 129672) | Polar desert sand microbial communities from Dry Valleys, Antarctica - metaG UQ322 (21.06) | ecosystem: Environmental > Terrestrial > Soil > Desert | place: Antarctica: Dry Valley...
CTTATACGTGTCTTTTCGTCCATACGTTAAGTATAGCCTCCGATCTTTGTTGAAGACGTGGCCTCCATGACTTCCTCCACCAGCCTCCCCAGCGCCGCCTTCTCGCGTTCGGGGAGCACGAGGTATTTGCGCGCCTCGCACCGGGCCTGGAGCGTTGCGTAGAACTCCTCGTCGGTCTCGGCGCGGTACAGGAGCCGGGCAAGGGCCTCCTCGTCACCCACCGGGTAATAGCCGGGGTAGTCCTCGCCGAGCATACCGACGTTGCCGGGGATGTCCGAGGCTACCACGGGTACTCCCGAGGCAAGAGCCTCCGAGACCACGTTCGCCCCGCCCTCCATCACCGAGGTCTGCGCCAGGAGGTGAGACCGGGCCAAAAGGCGCCGCGCCTCGCGCCAGGGTGTCTCGCCGAGCCATCGGTAGCGGTGATCCTCCAGGGTGTGTAGCCGGGCCTCTGCGGCGAACTTCTCGTTGTAGGGTCTGCCGGTGTGGGTCACGAGGATGCGGGAGGTGGGGGGGAGGAGTTGGGCGGCGAGGGCGGTGCGGAAGGGGTCTTTCTCGTCTCTGAGGTGCCCGATCACACAGACGTCAAAGTACCTTTCAGCGGGTGGCAGTGGCCGCATGGGCTCAGCGGACTGGTAGATCACACGGGTCTTACTCTGGTGCCGGGGCTCCAACTCCTCCAGCCCCTTCTCTTGCAGGACTATAAGGGCGGTCGCCAACTCCAACGACTCTTTGGCAGCCTCGTCAAAGCGGATGTCCCAGTAGAGGTCGGTGCCGGTGAGGGCGACTATAAGAGGGCGTCCGGGGTGGGTGGCAGTGTAGCGTTTGATGGAAGGATGGCTGCGGCGGGCGTGCAGCGCGATCATTACGTCTGGCTCGTTGCCGCTCCAGCTCTCCTCCAGCAGCACCTGATGGCCTGACTGCCGCAGAAAGTGGGCCCAACGCACGGCGGTCGCCCGGTTACCGTTGCGTAGCTTCGGTCCGGCTGGTGTTATGACGTTGACCTTCATTCCGTACAGGACAATCTCACGATCTCTGAATCGTACACTCTTTGGGCGATGTCAGTACATATTTCGTTACATCACGGACGGTTTTCGCTAGGATAGCGTTAGGGAACCGAGACCGATCCGGAGAGGGAGGCCGCTTACATGCAAGACACGCGCGAGCAAACAGAGCAACTGGCGGAGATGCTGGTAGATACCCGCAAGCGAACCCTGGATCTCATAAGCGACCTCGACGACGAGCAGATGATGGGCCCGCAACTGCGCATCGTCAACCCGCCGCTCTGGGAGATAGGACACCTCGCCTGGTTCCAGGAATACTGGAACCTCCGGCGCCCGAAAGGTACCTGGCACGAGAGCGAAGGCCCATTTGGCCCCTCCACCCTGGACAACGCCGACGAACTCTACAACTCCATGGAGGTACCCCAGAACACGCGCTGGGACCTGCCGCTCCTCTCCCGCGGCGAGACCATGAGCTACATGCAGCGCATCCTCGACGACACCCTGCACAAGCTAAACACTCAAGGCCCCACGCCAGAGAATGCCTACTTCGCCCGCCTCGCCACCTTCCACGAGGACATGCACGCCGAAGCCTTTACCTACACCCGCCACACACACGGCCTCCCAACCCCACCCATCTCCAACCAGGACCCCGCGCTCTCAGAGAGCCAACCCACCGGCCCTTACGAGGGCGACGCTGAAGTCCCCGGCGGCCAGTTCATGCTCGGCGCCGGGGATACCGGCGACCTCCCCTTCGTCTTCGACAACGAGAAATGGGGCCATCCGGTAGAGGTCGTCCCCTTCAGGATGGCCCGCGCTCCCGTCACCAACGCCGAGTTTGCCCGCTTCGTGAACGACGGCGGCTACGAGCGCCGTGAGCTGTGGAGCGACGAGAGTTGGGCGTGGCGCGACTCCGTCTCCGCCGAACATCCGGTCTACTGGTCGAAGGACGCGGACGGTTGGAGCCATCGCAGGTTCGACTTGGTAGAGCCCTTGCCGCCGCACCAGCCCGCCATGCACGTCAACTGGTACGAGGCCGAGGCATACTGCCGCTGGGCCGGGTGCAGACTCCCCACTGAGGCGGAGTGGGAGCTCGCCGCCTCCGCCGAAGCCTCGCCCGGCGGCTCGGCTGTAACCTCCCGCAAGCGTCTCTACCCCTGGGGAGACGAGCCCCCGATGCCCCACCACGCAAACCTCGACGGGCGGCTTCTGGGACCCGTGGACGTGGCGGCCTTCCCCGAGGGCGATAGCGCGTTTGGGTTGCGGCAGATGACCGGGAACACCTGGGAGTGGTGCTCGGATACCTTCGGGCCGTATCCTGGCTTTGTCCGCGACCCGTACAAGGACTACTCCGAACCCTGGTTCAGCGGCCACAAGGTGCTGCGCGGCGGTTCCTGGGCTACTCGGGGGCAAATGCTCCGCAACACCTGGCGCAACTTCGCAACTCCGGATAGGCGGGACCTCTTCGCGGGGTTCCGCACCTGTGCCCTGTAGTGGGTCACCTGCCATGGGTTTGGCCTTTCAAAGGGGTTCGGGGTTTGTGCACGGATCGTATGGGAAGGTGAAGAACCACGCCTAACAAAGGCGATATTTGGATCAAATGATACATAGGAATGACATGAGAACTCCGGGCTGGGGTCCTCGCCAAGGGCGCAGGTTTCTTCATGCTGTCTCCGGGTGCAGCACCCATGACATTAAGAGTTGATTAACTCCTGAATGGTTGTATTGACGGCGAAAAGAACGGGTGTCATTCTGCCGCGACCGTCGAGAAGGCTGTGTTACTGACTATCTAGGAGGGGGAGATGCTCGAATTCTTAACAAAGGGTCGTGGAGCAAATGGGCGCTGCTGCCGCTACGCCTTGTCATCGGGTATGGCTTCATGGCCCACGGCTTCGCCAAGCTGAGTAGGGGGCCGGAAGGGTTCGCGGGCATACTCCAGACCATAGGGGCTCCCGCGCCCGGTTTGATGGCGTGGAGGACCGCGCTCGTCGAGTTCTTCGGCGGGCTGGCGATAATCGCGGGCGCGCTCGTCGCCATCGTGAGCATCCCGCTCGTGATCACCATGCTCGTGGCGATGTTCACGGTCCACCTGCCCTACGGATTCTCCTCCATCAAGCTCATGGGGATGACCGAGAGCGGGCCCCAGTTCGGGACGCCCGGCTACGAGTTAATCCTCCTGTACATCGCGGGCCTACTCACGCTAGTCCTGGGCGGCACAGGCTCCCTCTCCATCGACCGCATGCTCGAGCGCTGGAGGAGCGCGTCGGGAATGTCTTACACGAAGCAGAACACACGAGAGTCCCAAATTGCTCCCTAGCCTTCGGCCCCTTCGGGAAGCTTCAGGCTCTTCCGGACCAGTACACAGCCACCGCGGCAGGCAAAGCCCCGAGTAACCCCACCGCACTGGAGGCTTTCCGGGATCCGGCCCTTCTCTTTCCTCGGCCAGGGGCTCGACGAATGACCTGGCGTCGCCCGGAGAGGTCCTGTATACCGACGCATCGGGGCGCGCCACTACGACGATGGTGGATCCCGGGGAGATGAAGATGCCGCGATGGCCTCGATAGTAGATCACCCTTCAGACGAACATCAGCAGCACGTCTGGCGGCGAGAGGATCCCAACTTATAGCATGACCACTCATCTTCCTGGTCAGCAAACTCGTATCCTCGGCCCACCCAGTAGTGCCAGTCCTCTATCGCTTCCCCGGTCTCCTCGTCCACGCCAACACCCTCCAGGCGCGTTAGTAGCACTACGATCGGCTCCCCTTGCCACTCGGTGTTGACGAACATTTCCTCTTCGCACTCCTCTTCGAGAGCCATCTCGGAGACCACAACCTCGTCACTAAAGCTCAAAGGCTCGTCGCCTCCCCTGACGCTACACTGGGCCTGGAAGGGGAACTTCATCTTGTTCTGCAAGTAGTAGTACCAGCTCAGGTGAAACGTGTCCTCCTCGTAGTTGTCGACCAGGACCTCCATGTCTATGCGCCTCTCCCGGTCCTTGTCTTACTGAACTGGCGTCATCTCGTCCCCTTTCGACGCGGGTAGCCTCGCAATCCCTCGACTCACACGGCCCCATGATAATCTCCGAACAATGGAGCGACAGGAGGAACGTATGGACACACCTGGAAAACCTGACCTCTCGGAGATCAAGGAACGCCAGAGGCTTGCGTGGTCCTCAGGCGACTACACGATGTTCGGCGCGGCGTTCCTCATCATCAGTGAGCTGCTCTGCGAGGCTGTGGACCTCAGGTCCGGCCAAAAGGTCCTGGACGTGGCGACCGGCAGCGGGAACACTGCCCTTGCCGCTGCCCGCCGCTTCTGCAAGGTGACCGGCATTGACTACGTCCCGGCGCTGCTCGAACGGGGCCGGGAACGCGCCGCCGCCGAGCGGCTGGAGGTCGTCTTCGAGGAAGGCGACACCGAGAATATTCCGTTCCCCGACGCCTCTTTCGATGCTGTGCTTTCGACGGTTGGGGCGGTGTTTGCCCCCGACCAGGAGAAGGCGGCGGGCGAGTTGCTTCGGGTCTGTCGACCGGGCGGCAAGATCGGGCTGGCCAACTGGACGCCCGACAGCTTCACCGTGGCGATGAACGACGTCTTTGCCCGGTACCTGCCCCCGCCTCCCGGCCTCAAGCCGCCCGCGCGCTGGGGCACCGAAGAGGGGCTGCGGGAGCTACTCGGCGGCGGCACGAAAGGCATCACGACCGTCCGGCGTAGTTTCGTGTTCCGCTACCGCTCCGTGCGGCACTACCTGGAGATGATCCAGACCCACCTCGGGCCGACGCGGGAGGCTTTCCGAAGGCTTGACCCGGCGCAAAGGGAGGGCCTGGAGGGTGACCTCGCGGACCTTATAGGCCGGTTCAACCGTTCCGGTGACGCGACGATGGTGGTGCCAGGCGATTATCTGGAGGTCGTCGCGGTCAGGCGCTAAGAGAAGGTTTATCGGGGAGGACCTGTGCGTGAGATACAGGTTGACGGCTCGTCGTCGCTGCGCCCTTCGTCGGGTTCGGGGCCTGTCCATTGCCGATCCTCCGAGCCGGTGTATGGTGCGCCGCCGGGGGGGACTAGCTCGGAGAGGAGGTCTGTTTCGATGTCGAGGACGGAGAAACCGGCGTTTCGGAAGTCGCAGAGGTCGGTGCTGCCTTCGAGTACGTAGACGGGGCCGCTTCTGGCGGCCACTCTGGCGTCGGCGACGCCGGTGCCGCCGATGTCCGTGGTCGTCGGGTAGTCGTCGGGGTTGGGTGGGGATGGCCAGATCCTCATGGGGTTACTGGAAGGGTACCAGGGGCTTATGAGCGTGAGGTCGGCGCGGCGCTCTTCGACCAAGATCATGTACGGGAGCGGGCTGCGGTGATGCAAAACGGTCGCGTCCGGCGCGGTCCTTTCGGCCACTGCTTCTATGATCCGGCGTCCTTGCAGGTCCTGGCTGTAGTCCACGGACGGGTAGTCCTCACGAACGTCTGATACGGCCAGGTATAGCAAGCAGACTGAGATCAGACCTGTCGCCCCCGCCCGCGCCAGTAGCGGAGACCCCGCCACGAGGCGTTCCGCGCAGTCGAGGACCTGTCCGACGCCCACGGCTATGAACAGCGTCAGCATCAGGTAAGACGGGATGAAGTAGATGAAGTAGTCGAAGATGTCGTAATCGACCGCGTAGACGAGCCAGCCCAGAAACGGCAGGCCGAGGAGCATTGCGCCCGGACGGTCCCTGAGTAGCATCACGATGGTTCCAAGCACCGCGATGAGGAGTAGCACGAAGTGAAACTCGTCCAGGAGATACCCCCACAGGGAGCCGAGCCGCGAGAGAACCTCGCCGGGCGTGAGGGTCCCGAAGCCGATGCCGACCTCGCGGCTGAGGACGAGGTCCAGGAAACCGGTGAAGCTACCGGGCTCCGCCTCATACACCGGCGGCTGCATGTAGGCCCGTACCGGCAGATAGAGGTAGGGCAGGAGCCCCAGGATGAAGAGCCCCGCTCCCTGGAGGACGAGCCGCCGTTCGCGCAGCTTGCGGCGGTCGACGGCGAAGACGAAGAGTGCGGCGGTGGGGAGGAGGAGGCCGCTCGTGACGTGGTTCGTGAGCGAGAGGCCCATGAGGAGGGCGGCGGCGAGGAGGTGCCGGTCCTCTCTCGTATCCCGCCACACGAGGAGGACGAGGATGATGAGCGAGACGAAGACGGCGTTTAGGGTGTAGACTTCGGCGATGACCGCCTGGCTCCAGTAGGTGTTCCCGGCGGCGAAGGCTAGAGAGCTGGACGCCGCTGCCAGGATTCGTTTGCTCAGTTGCAGGGCGGTGAAGAAGAGGATGAATACCGCCGCCGCGCCGAAGATGGCCGAGGCGAGGTTGATCCTGTAGGCGGGGTCGCCGAGGGGCAGGTAGGTGAAGAGGTGAGCTAGCAGCGTCCACGTCGGGTAGCCGGTTGGGTGTGTGATACCCAGGACGTATGGATGGACTTGAAGCATGGCCGCGTCGATGAGATCCGGCCTCTCATAGTAGAGAACACCCGGCGCCAGAGTCCTCAGATACAGTACGAAAGCGAAGCCCGCGACCCCAAGGGCCGTCAAGAGTCGCCGCGCCAGGCGCAGCCCAGTTCTTGTCGAAGCTTTGTTAACGGCAGGTTTCAAGAACAGCCTAGGGTACTATATAATAGCTGTGTCACCGGCCTGTCTCAGCCGTTCCCCTGAAGGTAGGACGCAAGTGATCTAAGAAGTTAACTCAACCGTAAGATAACCGTGAGAGAGTTGTGCCATAGTTCAGCCAGGATCCTCGTGGCAATTGATAGTCATAATCGAAGGGAGTGCGTATGCCCGTTGCGGTAGGCATCGGCCTGACAAATGAATGCAACCTGGCCTGTCCGCACTGCTACCGGCCCACGCTGGAACGGCAACGCCTCTCCGTGCCGGAGGTCGAGACGATTCTGGATAACCTCGATGTCGGGTCGGTGAACCTCGGGGTTGGTGAGAATGGGGTGCATCCCGAGTACCGTGAGATGCTGGCGCTTCTGAGAGAGCGCGAGGTGAAGACGGCGATCACCTCCAACGGCTACAGCCTGGAGATGCTCACCGACGAGGAGGTTGCGGGCTTCCACTCCGTCGAGCTCTCTTTCGACTTCCCGACCAAAGAGGAGACGGACGAGTTCCGCGGCGAGGGCGCATGGGAGATGGCGAGAGATTCCCTACGGCGGTGCCAGTCTCTAGGTATACCTACCTCCGTGGCGTCGGTGATGATGAACACCAACTACACACGGATGGGAGAGGTAGCGCGCTTCGCGGCGGACCTGGGCTGCGACCTGCGCGTCAACGTGTACCAGCCGGTGATGGGCGAGGAGTTTACCCTCTCCTACGAGCAGTTCTGGCAGGGGTTCGCCAACCTCTTCGCGGCAGGTCCCGTAGTCGTGTGCAGTGAGCCGTTGGTAAACGCGATCATGGGCTTGGAGACGACCCGTGGCAACCCGTGCGGCCAACGCAGCATCCGGGCGCTACCGGCCGGCACTATAACGCCCTGCCCGTACTGGCCGGCAGCCGCCGCCCGCATCCCGCACCTCGCCGATACGGAAGAGAGCATCTGGGACCGGCGCGAGTTCGAGAAGTCCCGCCACCTCCCACAGGCGTGCAAGCCCTGCCGCTTCGCCGAGAGCTGCGCGGGCGGCTGCGCGAGCCGCCGCGCCTTGCGCGACCGCCTGGACGAGCCCGACGAGTACTGCCCGGTCGTGCGCGGCGAGGACGAGGTCCGGCGCATACAGGAGATGCTTCGCTACACTCTGAGCGACCCGGAGGATGTCCCGAAGGCGGGCAACGCCTGCACGACGGTCATAAAGACCGCCGGCAACCTACCGACTTGAGTCCGGGCCGGTCCTATTTGCGAGTGTAGGGTAGAGCTAGACTCTACTCACCGGGCAGCCCGTTCCAGGATCTGGGTATCCTTGAGGTAGATGTACCTGTTTCTCAGCTCCACGGCCCCGGCTTTCTGAAGTTTGGTGAAGGCCCTGGTGACGGTTTCGCGGCTGGAGCCGATCATCATCGCCAGTTGCCGATGGGTGTAGTGGATGGGTATACGAGGACCCTCGGGAGTCATAATGCCCTCGCTCGCGGCTAGCTGGAGGATGAGGCTCGCCAGGCGCGCGGGGACGTTCTTGAGGGTGACGTCCTCCAGACGGGTCTCGCACGAGCGCAGTCGCTCGCTGAGGACGCGGATCATCCTCATACCCACCTCGGGGTTCCCTCGCACGATACGCTCCAGGTCCGTGTTCTTCAGGATGCAGATGTCGGACGGCTCCATGGCTTCCGCGTACCCCTCCCACATCCGTTGAGCCGTGAGCGCCATCTCACCGAACATCGTCCCGGCCTCCACCACGGCTAGCGTGAACTCCCAACCGTCGGGAGCCACCTTGTAAATCCTCACCCGGCCCTTCTTGAGCATGAAGAGCGCCTCGCTCCGGTCCTCCGGGGTGTAGAAGATCCTACCCTGCTCGATATGGGTGTCCGGAATGCGCCGGCTGAACTCCTCCAACTCGTCTTCCGAAAGGGGCTCCAGAACATCCACCATAGAAAGGAGCCGTATCTTTTCCTCCGGTAGCAACACGTGAACTTCCGTCTCCTCCCAAGTCTCCGTTAGGCGCCATAGTGACATACGTCACCGAAACTTGCCAGCTGTTCCCTCACAATGTTACGAAAGCAACGAAAGGAGTCCTGGCATGGATACGAGAGACGTGGTGGAGAGGCTAGGGGGGAGCGAGTCGGAACGGACGCTTGAAGTCGTGGGCAGGGGCGTTCTGCGCTCCGCGCTGGCGGGGACGCTGTTGTGGGTCGGGGCGCTGAAGTTCGCCGAATACGAGGCCGAGAACATACAACCCATGGTCTCCACGAGCCCGCTCTTTGCGTGGATCAACAGGAGGATGGGCGCGCGGAAGATCGCGAGGTTCATAGGCATTACGGAGATAGTTCTGGGCGTGCTGATCGCCGCGAGACCGATTTCGCCGAGAGCCTCGGCGCTTGGCAGCCTCGGGGCCACCGCGATGTTCCTGACCACCCTTAGTTTCCTCCGTACGATGCCGGGAGTTTTGCAAGAAGACCACGGGTTTCCGGCGCTCTCCCTGGAGGGGCAGTTCCTGGCTAAAGACGGCGTGCTGCTCGGAGCGTCGATCCTAACGGCCGCGGAGTCGCTGCGGGCCGCCCGAGGATAGCACTGAGAATAGAGAAGACGCGAGGTTTGTCTCGTTCACGATCAATCAAAAGAAAAAGCATCGTGACGGAACCGTCGCGGCGATCCATATTGATAACGGGCGCAGGGAGCGGCGAGATGGCGGACCTCGTGTTCATGATCGACGCGGCGGGACGGGTATCCTTATACGGCGTGTGAATGCACGCGCCCGCTCGGAAGAAAGGCTGTCGATGAACTCTTCGTGCGGCGGACCAGGGGTTGCGGCAGTTACTGCGCGGTCGCGACTAAACCCCGATCTTCGTCGATCGCTCCAGAATGTTTGGCGCGGCCTTTAGAGCAGCGGCGACTACCTGGTCCATGTTGTAGTAGCGATACTGCGCGAGGCGTCCGACGAAGGTGACGTTCTTCTCCTGGACAGCCAGAGCCTGGTACCTCTTATACAAGACTTCATTCTCGGGGCGCGGGACCGGGTAGTAGGGGTCTCCGTCGGCCCGCGGGTACTCGCGCACGATGGACGTGCCGGGGTGTTCCTGGCCGGTGACGTGCTTGAACTCGGTGACGCGGATGTAGTCGTGCTCGTTCGGATAGTTGATCGTCGGTGCCTGCTGGTAGCGGGACCTCTCGGGCAAATGCTCATGCTCGAAGCGTAAAGAACGGTAAGGCAGCCGCCCGAACCGATAGCCGAAGTAGGCGTCTATCGGCCCCGTATACACAGTATGCGACGCCTGGATACGCTCTTTGATCTCGTGGAAGTCCACGCCTAGCTCGACCGTGATGTTGGGGTGGTCGAGCATTGCCTCGAACATCTTGGTGTAGCCATTGAGGGGCACGCCCTGGAACTCGTCGGTCCAGTAGCGGTCGTCGCGGTTCGTGCGCACGGGGACACGGGCGGTCACGCCCGCGTTCAGCTGCGAGGGGTCCAGTCCCCAGTGCTTGCGGGTATAGTTCTGAAAGAACTTCTCATACAGGTCGCGGCCTATGGCGCTGACGACTACGTCTTCGCTGGTCAGCACGGGTTTTCTCGGTTCGCGCACCTTCTCGAAGAAGGCTTCGATGTCCTCCTCGCCGAGGTCCAGTCCGTAAAGGCCGTTTACGGTGTCCAGGTTAATGGGGACGGGCAAGAGCTTACCGTCTACGTGGGCGAGGGCGCGGTGCTCGTAACGGCGCCACTCCGTGAAGTTGGAGAGGTAATCGACTATGCGCGTCGCGTTGGTGTGGAAGATGTGCGGGCCGTAGCGGTGTACGAGGATGCCGTGCTCGTCGTGTTCGTCGTAGGCGTTGCCCGCGACGTGGGGACGTTTGTCGATCACGTATACCTTCTTGCCGGCATCCGCGAGACGCTCGGCGACGACGCTACCGGCGTAGCCCGCGCCTACCACCAGGATGTTGGTCTTCATCCTACACCTTCCCGTAATCTGAACAAACCGCAATTACCGTAGTGAAGCACAAGGCTTTCGGTTGGCAACAGGGGCGCGGAGTAAGAGGACCTGCTTCGCGGCGTAGCGGACGTACTCTTGCGCTCGTACCAGGCCGGCGCCTACGTAGCCTCTCCTGCTTCCGGACGTGACCCGCTCGACAGTCAGTCCAGGATGACGGCGGCGGTCCAAGTGAAGAAGGCCGAGGCCCGAGCAGAGAGTGCTCTGTGCATCGTGTACCCGAGACCTCGAAGAGTAGGGCGCATGGCGGGGCAAAGTGTAATGTTAGCGTAAGGGGTAGTCCTGCCACGCGCCCCAGGTTTAAAGAACAGCAAGCTAAAGGTTGATCACCTTTAGCCGGCAGCGGCTGCCTGATTGACCTCCTGCGTACACGTCGTTGTCGAGCTGCCGTCGATCGTGAGGTTGGACTCGATCTCCTCCTGCTCGAACTCCTCGGTGTCCGAGTCGTACTGGATGGAGCCGGTCGCGCTCTGCAGGTTGCCGATGTTGGTGACGCCGGAGACCCCGGCGCACTGGCTGCCGTTGCTACCCTCGCCGGTGACCGTGAACTCCTGATCAACGTCGCCGCTGTCGGTGTCCTGGTCGAAATCTTGCTCGACCTGCGCTATGGCGGGGACGGCGGCAACTACC
>Ga0136617_10005622_pt1 | contig 11222 bp, 8 predicted proteins | sample AntDrymUQ3222106_2_FD_129672 | JGI IMG/M metagenome (GOLD analysis project Ga0136617, IMG submission 129672) | Polar desert sand microbial communities from Dry Valleys, Antarctica - metaG UQ322 (21.06) | ecosystem: Environmental > Terrestrial > Soil > Desert | place: Antarctica: Dry Valley...
GAGGAACGGCAGCAGCTTGCGGTTCCAGGCGCCGGCGGTGATGACGAGGCGCTCGGCGGTGTAGGTGTCCTTGTCGGTGGTCACCCGCACCCCGTCGCGCGTCGGCTCCCAGCCGAGCACCTCCTCTCGCCCGTGGACGACCGCACCCTCGGCTTGTGCGGCCTGCACGAAGGACACGATGCAGCGCTCCGGCAGCAGGAAGCCGCCGTCGGGCTGGTACACTGCCATCGTCTCGCGCGGCAGCCGATAGCCTCCGAAGCGCTCCGTCAGCTCCCGGCTGGTCAGCACCTCGTGCGGCAGGTCGTGTTCCAGGCACGACTGCAGCGAGCCCTTGAACACCCAGCTGTCAGACGGACTGGCGTCGACCGAGCCCGTCGTGTGCAGCAGCCGCTCTCCGGCCCGTGATTGGATCGAGCGCCACAGGTCGTATGAGCGCTGCAGCAGCATGACGTAGGAGGGGTCCTCGTAGTAGGCAAGGCGGATGATGCGCGTCTCGCCGTGGGAGGAGCCCATGGCGTGGGGGATGTCGTAGCGCTCGATGCCGAGCACCCGTTTGCGGCGCCGGGCCAGCTGGTACAGCGTCGAGCTGCCCATCCCGCCCACGCCGAGCACGATGACGTCGAAGTGGCGGTCGGCGCGATCTTCGCGGTGGAGACGCTGCATGACGCTACCCCTTCATCCGGCGGCCGTCGGGGTCGAAGAACGGCGTCGACGCGACGGTGGCTGTGACTGGGCGGTCGTTCACCACGACCACCACCCTGCCGCCGATCCAGGCGTGGGACGTGTCGACGTAGGCCATAGCCAAGTGCCGTTCCACGGTCGGGCACCAATGGCTCACCGTGACGTGGCCGAGCTGCTCGCCGGGGTGGACGTGGTCGGTTTGTTCCCCGGCACGCGGCCCGGATTGGATCTCCTCACGAACCGCTTCGATGTCGCCGATCGAGGAGACCACGTCACCGGGGTTGGCGGCGGTCTGCGCGTCCAGGGTGAGGCCCACCCAGCGTTGCTCGGGTCCGGAGTCCTGGACCGCCAGCAGCGCCTCACGCCCGATGAAGTCGCGTTTGTCGAAGCGGATCCAGCGGTCGAGCCCGACGTGGAAGGGTGTCTGGTCCTGGCTGATGTCGGGCCCGTACAGCGGCAGCGACTTCTCCAGCCGCAGCGTATGCATGGTCTGGCTGCCGTAGGGCTTGAGGCCGTGCTCCTTGCCGTCGGCGCGCAGCCGCTCCCAGACCCCGACGGCCTCGTCGGCGGGGACGTACAGCTCGAAGCCCAGCTCTCCCGTGTACCCCGAGCGGGACACCAGCACCTGGGTCCCGCCGATCTGCCCAGTGGTGAAGCGGAAGAAGCGCAGGTCGTCGAGATCGGCGTCGGACACCAGCTCGCCGAGCAGCTCGCGTGACTTCGGCCCCTGCACCGACACCAGCGCGATCGTGGCCGTGACGTCGGTGACGTACGCGCCGGCGCCGATCGCGTGGTCGACGATCCAGCGGTAGGTGGTCAACCGAGGGCCGGAGCTGGTTACGACCATGAAGTGCTCGTCGTGGAACTTATAGACGGTGACGTCGTCGACGATCCCGCCGTCCGGGTTGCAGATCGTCGAGTAACGGACCCTGCCAGGGTCCATGTCGCGGACCTCGTTGACGAGCAGGTGGTTGAGCAGCCGCTCGGCGCCGGGACCCTTGATGTCGACCTCGCCCATCGACGACAGGTCCTGCATGCCGACGTTGCTGCGGGTATTGACGTGTTCCGCCACCGCGGACGTATAGCTGGCGGGGAAGAGGAAGTCCCCACCGCCCTTGACCATCTGCGCCCCGGCGCGCACGTGCGCGTCGTACAGGGCCGATCGGCGCTCCGCCATTGGGTTGGCCTTTCTGGTTGGGGAAGTGGTGGTCGGTCGCCGCCGCGGCGCTGCTCACCGTCGCGCTGCGGCGCTGTTCACAGCACGCGGCGGATCTCCTGCTCGAAGCCGACGACGTGTGCGCGGAGTACCGCCTCGGCTCGGTTGGGGTCGCTGTCGCGGATGGCGGCGAGCAGGTCGCGGTGCTCGGTGACGGCCTGCTCCAATCGGGTGACGCGGTCGAGCACCAGGAACCACAGCCGCAGGCTGAGCACGAAGTACTCCTCCAGCGTGGCGGCTAGGTAGCGGTTGTGGCTGCAGCGGTGGATGTGGCGGTGGATGCGCTGGTCGAAGCGCATCAGCTCGGTCTGGTCGGCCACCGCGTGGCGGGCGTCGAGCCACGCCAGCAGCCGACCGGCCTCTTCGCGCTCCGACTGGCTCGCCCTTTCGGCGGCCAGTCGCGCGGCGTGCCCCTCGATCTCGACGCGGACCTCCGCGATGCTGGCCAGGTCGCGGATGTCGATGTGCGTCACGAACATTCCGCGCCGTGGCGCCACCTCGACGAGCTTCTCGTCGGCCAGCTGGCGCAGCGCCTCACGAATGGGCGTGCGGCCGAGGCCGAGCTCGGCCATCAGTGCCCGCTCATCCACCGTGGCGCCCGGTTGGAGCCGCAGCGAGATAATCCGGTCGCGGATCAGGTAGTAGGCCTTCTCCGCCAGCGAGCTGGTCTCGGTGCGTTCGGGGTCGACGGTCAGCAGCGCCGGCAGCGCGTAGCGGCTGTCGGTGTCCACCCCGCTCGACTGGGTAGCCCTTGCCGCTAAGTCGATCTGGTCCACGACTGATATATTAGCCGTGTATCAATGCTTCGCCATCGCTGTCGCGCGGCCGTGCCCATGAGGGCCGAGGGGCGACCCGCGTAGGACTGGAGAACCACTCCGATGCCCCTGACATACCTCCGACGATTCACTTGCCGGTGCCGCCTGTTGAGACTGCGCCTGGCGCACGAACTCATAAGTCCGTCGGTGGCGACGCCCAGGGCAGGGCGAACGGCCGGGACAGGCCGGGGAGGCGAAGCAGGAGCCTGGGGACTATGGACGTGTCTATGTGCGGGGTACGCGTCGAGCGCGCGGGGGAAATGCTTGCTGCGCACCCCGCGACCGCAAGAATGACGCTGTCTCCTTCCACGAGGTGGAAGCGGCAAATCGGGATGGTGATCAGTGCAGGCATGTGGCAACAGATTGCCGGTTCTAGCCCGGTGCGTGCGCAGCGCTGAAGGCACTTACGTTCCGTTGCGGTGTGGCCGACCTCGATGTCGCCGCAGGAGACGACGGGCCTCACATCGAAGCGGGGAGAGACCGTTGGGTCCGTCGATGGCCGTAACCGAGCGTCGCGCCTTGCCGAAATACCGGTTGCTCACCTCCGTGATGCTCGCGGCGGGTCTATCAGCGTGCGGGATAGGGGCGATGCAGGCCAGGACACGCCAGAAGCGGCCGAGCCCAGGGTCGCGCACGCCCGCTCAGAGAACACCGAGCCGGTTACCTCCGACAGCATGGACGCCTCCGGCAGCATGGACGCCACGGAAGACGTCTCATTGGAAAGCGGCCATGCCGAACCAAAGGCGCAACAGCTTGTTGACGACGTGCTTGTTTATGCGGCCGCGGTCGTTGACGGAACGGCGCAAAAGAACCCGCGACTCTTCGCGAAAACCGTTGTGCTCGACGTCTACGAACGCTTAGCTGACGGACCGTCGCGAGTCAAACGGGGCCGGCTGGCACCACAGGAGCGCTTGGCAAGTCGACCAATTGTTGAACCTCGCTGACTTCCTGGGCCGCATCGAGGAAGTGAGCGCCTACGACGTCGTCACCAGCCGCCACCCATACTGCGCCGGGCCACCGCGGCCCCGTCCGGATGGCTACGACCACCACCACTTCGTGGCGTTAGTGGCGGAACCGGGCATCGAATCGTGCCTGCAGTGGTTCGCTGTGGACCTGTACGTCAACGGCAACGGCCAAGTGCTCTACGTCCAAGCACAAGTCTGGGAACGCTGACAGCCTTCCCCAATCGTGGCGTAGTGCTGCGTCACGTCCCCGCCGGAAGCCGGTCATTGATTGCCGGATTTGCGCCGGCAGCTTTGCGCCGGAACGATGGGCGACAGCAACCATCAGACTAATCCAATCCCTTACTTGTCGCGGCGTTGCTTCGTCCGAAGTTTCTGGCGAGTTGACCACAATCTTCTTTGTTTCGCGCGTAACCGTCACAGCAACGCGGTATTATCAAACACATGTTCGAGTCGGCGACAACGGGGCGGCGGAGCACTGCTTGGCCGCTTTGGAAAGAGCGCCAGTCGGATCGTGTGTGCGTGGCGGGGGAAGCTGGGGTGGGCTACAGGGCGTCCGGCGGCGGTTCGCTGTCAGAGGCGTTGGCGGGGTTGGCGGCGGCGGTGGATGTGTTGGCGCGGGTGGATCTGGATGGTGAGTCGGATCGTGGGGTGTTGGCCGCCGCAGTCGAGGTGCAGCGGCTGAGCAATCGGTTGGGTGGTGTGCAGTTGCTGGTGTTGGACTCGGTGGATCGTCGGGAGGCGTACTCGTTGGACGCGGCGGTGACGGCGGCGTCGTGGTTGCGGCATCGCACCCGGATGGATCATGGGCAGGCGACCCGTTTGTCGCGCGCTGCGGTGCGGCTGCGTCAGCTGCCGAAGTTGGAGGCGGCGCTGGCGGCCGGTGACATCAGCTTGGCGCATGTCACGGCGGTCACGACGGCGGCGGTGCCCCGCCGGATGCAGGCTGTCATCGAGGTCGAGGAGACACTGGTGGCGCTGGCACGGACCGCGCCGCCGCGTGACGTGGCGGCGGCCATGCGCCATGTGGCTGGCATCAGCGATGCTGACGGCAGCGACAACCCCGCGGAGCTGTCTGGCGGCGGACCGGATGAGCGTCGGCATCTGGATCTGTGGCGGGGCTTGGATGGGTTGTGGGAGATCCGTGGGACGTTGGACCCGATTGCTGGTGAAACGCTGGCCACGGTGCTTAACGCCTTGGACCTGCCCGACCCGGCAGGGACGCCGGCGGGACAGCGCCGCTCACCGGGGCAGCGCCGCGCTGAGGCGTTGGAGGCGTTGGCTCGGCGGGTGCTGGACGCCGGCAACATCCCGACGGTCAATGGCAACAAACCCCACGTGTTGTGCGTGGTCGACATCGCCACGTTGGTCGGCGCCGACGACGAAGCGCAGCGCTGCCCGCGGTTGCGCTACACCGGTGCGGTGTCGGGTGCGACCGCCCGACGGTTGGCGCGCCAAGCCAAGATCAGCGCGGTGTTGACGATGGGACCGTGGCGGGTGGTCAACGTGGGCCGGACGTTCCGCACGCTGCCGTCGTGGTTGCGGACCGCGTTGGAGATGGTCCACCGCCACTGCCGCGGCCCCGACTGCGACCGGCCGGTCACTTGGACCGAAGCCCATCACGAGACCGGCTGGGAGCAAGGCGGCGACACCGACCTCAACGCCACCGTGCCGCTGTGCAAAGCCCACCATGATCTGGTGACCAGCGGCAGCTGGCAGGTCGCCTACGACCCCGACACCGCCATCTGCACCTGGACTGGCCCCAACAGCCAGGTCATCCACACCCACCCCGACGCCCTGCTCGAACCCACGGCGGCCGCATGAGCAGGAGACCGGCGGCAGCCAGAGAAGCGAGTGGACGAGGCAGCATCAGGCGAGGCCTACGGCCTACGAAAGGGTGCCGGCGCGACCCGTTCCATGAGATAGTGACGCTGACGGCACCGTGAGCGGACGGAGGCACCAATGGCCAGCAAGGACAAGGGTGGAAAGAGCAGCAAGAAGGCGGCGTCGCAGACCCAGAAGGAGAAGCGCAACGCCAAACGGGAGAAGAAGCAGGCCCAGGGCAAGCTGAATAGGTCTGCATAGCTCTCGAGGTATCGGTCAAGCGTCGCTCAGCTCGGCTCTCTCGTTCTCGGATAGGCAACGACCCTGGCTGGGGTCGGCGAGCGACACGTCAGATCCCGCCGAGGGCGGGATGGGCTTTTGCCGAGGGTGTACAGCGGGCGCCTGACCAGCAGACCTTCGGGCAGTGCGCCGGGCGGGTCGCCAGCGCGGTGGGCACGTCGTCGGCGGGCACCGCGGTGTAGCAAGTCCTGCCACCACTGTGGGCGCCAGCCGTAGTGATGAGCCGCGAGCCGCCAACCCGATGCGCCGCCAAGGGCGGGTGACCGGGAAGCGCTTCGCGCGGGGTACCGCCTCCCATGAGGATTTTCTCATGAGAGTCTCATGTTGGCGTCACACACCTTGTGCAGGCTCGGCGGGCATGAATGCCAGGCATACGGGGGTCCGATGGCACCACGCACCTATGGGTGCGTGGGTTCCGCTCCCCTCGGGTGGCATGAGATCGCGAGCGCGGATGGCCGTGCGCCCGACCACAGGCCAGACCTCACGGTCCTCATTCCCGCCGACCCGCCGTAGGAGGGGACATGCGCACGGACGGATCAGCACCGTGCCTGAAGTGGGCGACCGCTTCGAGGGGACGGCCCGCGGCAAAACTGAAGCGGCGGCGGGCCACGGCCAGCGATGACAGCCACGGGCCGCTACGTTGCTCGCCCGCCGTTGAGGGCGGCCGACGACAACCTATTGGAAGCGTGCCGGCGCGGCGACGCTCGAGCTTGGGAGCGGCTGCTGGACCGCTACGAGCGTCTGGTGTTCTCAATCCCGCTGAACTACGGCCTGTCACGACACGACGCCGCCGACATCGCCCAGCACACCTTCACTGTGCTGTTGCAGAGTCTTGATGACCTGCATGACCACGAGCGGCTGTCGTCCTGGCTGGGCACCGTCGCCCGGCGTCACACCTGGCGCCTGCTGGAGCGCAAGCGCCGCGAGCGCAGCTTGGCCGAGGATGGCGCGGTCAACGGTCGGGCCGCCGTCGATTCCGCTGCCCCGCCCGATCCGATCGACGACTGGCTTCGGCTTGAGTGGCTGCACGACGGTTTGGCCGCGCTCGGACAGACCTGCCGCGAGCTGCTGGTCGGACTGTACTTTGATCCTGCCGAGCCCTCGTACGCCGACATCGCCAAACGCCTCGGACGCCCCGTCGGCAGCATCGGTCCCACCCGCGCCCGCTGCCTAGACAAGTTGCGCAAGGCGCTGGCACCGGAGGCGTGAAGTGCCTCAGCGCCACAGAGGGCCGCGGCTGGCGGCAGCCATCGGAGGGAAATTTCTCACGTCGATGTATTTGCGCCGGCTCCCGCCGGCACTAGTCAGTCATGGAGCAATCGGCCAGCGCCAGCGCAGTCACCCTGCGTGGCGTGGAGAGGTAGAACCACGATGACGGGTTCGCGAGAATCACGGCGGCTTGACACCGCGCGACTCTGCGACTGGCTCGAGGGACGACTGCAACCGGCGGAGGCCCATGCCGTCGAAAGCGCCGTCACCGGGGACCGGCACCTCGGCGAGACGGTCGCCTGGCTGCGCAGGTTCCTGGAATTCAGTCGGCACACGGTCCTGGATACGGCGCCGGCCGAGACACGCCAGGCACTGACGGCCCGCTTCGAGGCCTGGGCCCGTCAGCGCCGTCGGGTTGGTGTCGTGCAGCGCCTGGCAGCGGTGCTGACCTTCGACAGTAGGACGCAATCGGCGACTGCGGGGATTCGCTCCGGACTGGCCGAGGCCACACACCTTGTGTTCACCACCCAGCCCCTTGCGTTGGCACTGGACGTCCATGCCCTTGGCGAGCAGGTAGAGGTCGCTGGGCAGGTTCTGCCCTGCGCACCCGAGGCCGATGGGATCTTCCACATCCGGCTGACCACCGGAGGCCTCCAGGCAGCCGCCACGACCAGCGACGACCTCGGTGAGTTCTCTTTGCCCGCGGTCACACCCGGCAGCTACGAGCTCCACGCCCAGGGCACGCAGGTCTATGTCGTGATCGCGTCCCTGCGCTTGGACCTGTGAAGCGCGCCATGTCCGTGCCTCCCGCCCTGTTGAACGAACTGCTCAGCCGCGAGTCCGTGGCCGACCGCCGTGCCCTGGTGGGCGACGCCGGCCTGCTCAACGAGCAGGGCCTGTCCGATCTCCTGGATGCCGCCGGTGCGCTCGAGGTGGGCCAGCCGGCCGAGGCGGGTGCTGTGGCGGCGCTGTGCGTCGAGCTCGCTGCGCAGGCAGGTGCGGCCGCTGTGGTGCCCCGGGCGCGCTACCTCCTTGCCCGCATGTACGACCAGAGCGGCGACTCGCAGCGGGCGCTGGACGAGGTTGCGGCTGCCAGAGACGGCTTCACATCAGCCGGTCAGCCGCTGGCGAGCCTGCGGGCGGACATCAGCCGCATGGCGATGTTGTATTCCACCGGCCGCGTCCAGGAGTCCTTGACGGTCGGCGAGACCGTACTGGCGGCGCTGGATGATCGCACCGCCGATCGCGCCGCCCACGACGATGTCGCGCGGTTGCGAGCGATGGCCCTGAACAACGTTGGCGTCGCCCTCTCGCTGTCCGGGCGCTACGCAGCCGCTCTGGAGTCCTATGCCGCGGCAGCTCAGGAGTTCCAGCAGCTGGGGATGCACACCGACCTCGCCGTGCTGCGCCACAACACCGGCATGGAACTGGTTGCCCTCGGGCGCGGCACCGAGGCGCTCAGTGCGTTTCACGACGCCGCCCAGGTGTGCAAGGAGGCTGGTCTCGCGCTCAGCGAAGGGCAAAGCCTCATTGACTTGGGCAGGACCCACCTGCTGGTCGGTCAGTTCACCGCCGCATTGGAGACGTTCCGGCAGGCCCGCCAGGTGCTAGCGCCGCTGGCCTGCCGGGACTTCCACCTCATCGCTTTGCACTCGGGGCAGGCGTACCTCGCTTTGAACCTTCACGGCGAAGCGCTGGACGAGCTGCGTGCCGCCGAGGAAGGACTACGCCGGGCGGGCATGCGCCACTACCTCGCGGAGGCGCTGTCGGGCATCGGTTCGGCGCTGCGTCGCCAGGAACGGTGGGCCGAGGCCGAAGCAGTGCTCGGCGAGGCTGCCGACCTCTACCGTGCCGCGGGCAATGCCCCTTTGCTGGGAGCCGTCTTGGTGGAGAGGGCCGCGCTGACCAACGACCGTGGGCAGCCCGACGCCGCCCAGCAGGGCGTGCGCGAGGCGCTTGCCCTGCTCGAGGGCACCGACGCTCCGGTGCAGCAGACCTATGCCCACCTGTTGCTGTCTGACCTGCTCGTCGCCGATCCGGCGGCCGCGGAGGTCCATGCGGAGCATGCCCGGCGGCTGGCCGAGGATCTTGGGCTGCCCCAGCTGCGCTATCGCGCCCGCCAGCGGCTCGGCCATCTGCGCCTGCGCGCCGGAGACGCGGACGGTGCGCTGGCGTTGTTGCGCGCCGCTACGGAGGAAATCGAACAACTCCGCGGGACGCTGGCCACCGATACGCTGCGGGCGGCGTTCCTGCGCGACAAGGTCGACGCCTACGCCGATCTGGTCACCCTGTACTTGGCCCGCGGCGACGACACCAGCCTGCGAGAGGCGTTCGCGGTTGCCGAGCGCGCCAAGTCACGAGCCCTGTTGGACCTGCTAACGGGGGCCGTACAGCAACAGCTGGCGGCGGCTGGTGACGATGCGCACGCCGCGAGGCTGCTGGCGCTGGAACGCGACCTGACCGCGGTCTACAACCGGCTACTGAACGACGACCAGGACGAGCAGGGGCAGCGGCGGGCGACGCTGCACATGCGGGCCGAACGGCTGGAGGCCGAGATCAGCCGGCTGCGGCTCCTGTCCGGGTCACCGCTCGGAGCGGACCGTCTGGGCGCGCCGATGTCGCTCGAGCAGGTCCGAGGACAGCTGCCTAGCGACGTGACCCTGATCGCCTACCACGTCCTGGCCGGCGAGGTCGTTGCCTTCGTCGAAGTCAACGGCCGCCTGCGAGTGGCTCGCTCGCTGACCACCGTCGATGAGGTGAGCCGGCTGGTCGATCGTCTGGGGGCGCAGTGGAACCGCTTTCGCGCGGGCGATGGTTTCGCCCGCCAGCACGGGCAGCGGTTGCGGGCCTCGACGCAGCGGCTGCTTCGCCGACTCCACGGACTGTTGTGGGAGCCGATCGCGCCGTGGGTCGCGGGCGAGCGTGTGGCTGTCGTGCCACACGGTCCGTTGCACCAGGTGCCGTTCCATGCGTTGCACGACGGGCGCGCCCACCTCATCCAGGGCCACGAGTTCACCTACGCGCCCAGCGCCACTGTGCTGGGGGTGTGCCAGGGACGAGCTCCCCGCGGCGGCGGCAGAGCGGCTGTATTGGGCGTGCCCGACCGGCGCATCCCCGAGGTCAGGCAGGAGGTGCGGGCAGTCGCCGACCACCTGCCAGGCGCGGACGTGCGGGTCGGCCCGATGGCCACGGCAGAGGCGCTGGTCCAGGCGGCCGCAGTCTCGGACACCCTTCACCTCGCCTGCCACGGCCTATTCCGGCCCGACAACCCGATGTTCTCAGCGCTCAAGCTTGGTGACGGCTGGCTGCTGGCCACGCAGGCTGCCCAGCTCGACTTGGGAGGAGCGCTGGTGACCTTGAGCGCCTGCGAGTCTGGCCGCGGTCGGGTCACCGGCGACGGTGACGAGGTCGTGGGATTGACCCGCGCCTTCCTCGGTGCCGGCGCCAGTGCGGTCGCCGTCAGCCTATGGCTGGTGCACGACGCCACGACGGCAGTCCTGATGCGCGAGTGGTACCGGCGCATGGCGGCCGGGCAGGACGTCGCCGCGGCGCTGCGCGGCGCGCAACTCGCGCTGGCAACGGACTACCCCCACCCCTACTACTGGGCGCCCTTCGTGCTGGTTGGAGGCGCCCGCCCGCCCGCCGGGACACGGCGGAACCGGAAGGAAGCGGCATGAACACGAACAAGCAGGATCGCCGGATCTTGCCGGTCATCTTGATCGTGATCCTGGCGCTAGCGCTGGCCATGCTGCCCGGCTCGCTGGCGGCCGCCGACGACGACGCGGTCAGCGACGAGATCGTGGTCAAGGTGGCCCCAGGGCACGCCGTCGCGGCCATCAACGCGACGTACGGGAGCACGACCCTGCGGCCCCTGCTAGGCAGCCGCGCGATCTACCTGTTGGCGCTGGCGCCGGCCAGCGATCCCGACGAGGTGCTGGAGGCCATGGAGGCAGATCGGCGCCTGGTCTACGCAGAGCCGAACCTCATCAGCGACGTGTTCGAGGCCAACCCGCACAAGTCCTATTCCTTGAGCACGCCACTGTGGCTCGGGACCGAGCCGCAGCCGTACGACAACCAGTACGCGACCAGCATGCTCGAGCTGTCCGCCGCCCACCGCATCAGCTCCGGGGCAGGAACGGTGGTGGCGGTGCTCGACTCGGGGGTGCAAAGCGCTCACCCGAAGCTGCGCACTCGGATCGCCGCCGGTGGCTATGA
>Ga0136617_10005623_pt1 | contig 11222 bp, 12 predicted proteins | sample AntDrymUQ3222106_2_FD_129672 | JGI IMG/M metagenome (GOLD analysis project Ga0136617, IMG submission 129672) | Polar desert sand microbial communities from Dry Valleys, Antarctica - metaG UQ322 (21.06) | ecosystem: Environmental > Terrestrial > Soil > Desert | place: Antarctica: Dry Valley...
AGCACACTGCGCGCCTGCGCATCGAGTTCGATCGCTGTGGCCACCCGTCCCACGACATAACGTTCGTCAACCTGAGCGCAACTCCTTCAAGCCGACAGAACTTGCGGCGGGGAGCACTTAGTGGCCGGGTGCGCCGCCGCCACTCGTCTGTGCCGAGGTCGGCGTCAGCGCCGTTGGCCGTGTCGCCAAGGCGTCCGGGTGCAGCGGGTAGACTGGTCGCACGGTTCAGCGTCGAGCTGGGTTGGTCGTCATCCCCAGCTGGCTGCCGAGGACACAGCGGGCTGGCAGGGCAGACCGGCGCAATCCCGCAGGTCACATGGCACCAGCCGCCGCACCGGCGGCGCACACATCGTCTACACGCCAGGTGACAGCGTGTTCGGGGCGACCGGCCGGCGCATCATCGACCGCGCCACGTACACAACGAGGGAGCACACGCATGGCGTCAAGCGGCAAGAAGAAGACCACGATGGCCAAGCTCGACCGCGAGCGCCGGATGCGCGAGCGCCGGATGGACAAGCAGGCCCGCAAGGACGCGCGCAAGTACGCAGCCGCAAATCCCGACGAAACGGTCGACGACGCCCCGAGCGGCGAAGAGAGCGACGAGTCAGTCCAGCCGGATGCTCAGCCCACGCTCCAGGCGGCCGGCGGAGGCCTCGCCGAGCGCTGACGCGGCCGGCCGGCCGGCCTTCCGCTTCGCCCGCCCGCCATGGCTACCGCTCGCAGCGTTCAAGGCAGTTCGAACTGCGAGAACACGCTCGTGTCGTGGAAGGCGGTGATCGGGCAGATGCGGCCGGTGCACGGCGCCGTGAGCGTTGCGCGGATGCCGCGATCAACGTCCCGCCGCATGGCAAGGACCCCCCTCGTCCCCCCATCCGGCGCCGGGATCAGATCCGCGTCGCAGGCCTGGCTCCGCCACCCAGGCCACCTCGCCCAGGTCCAGCCCGAGCGCATCGGCGTACGCCGCGGCGCGGCGGTGGGCGTCCTGGGCCGCAGCCGTGCGCACGGCGTCGTGCGCGTCGTTGGCGGGCGCCAGCTGCCACCACGGGCCGCTCAGCGCCGCGCCCGCCTGAGCGAGCGCGGCGAGCCGCGCGCCGACCTCCTCCAGCGCGGTGATCTCCACCATCGTCGTGCGCGAGGCGCGCCATCCCGTCCGGACGCTCTCCCCCTTGCGCCAGCGCGACTTGGGCTGCACGACCAGCGCCGCGGTCACCACCCGGCCGAGCGCGGTGGCGCGCGCCTGCAGCACAGCGTCCACCGCGTCCGCCAGCGCCCTCGCAGCTTCGTAGGCCGCCTCCTGGGAGGATCCCTCGCCGTCGACGTCAACCCGCACCGACGCGTGGTCCGGCATCACGCGGACCTCGGCCACGCCCTGCACGACGATCTCGGTGGACATGCCACCCGACCTACGAGGACCTGGCCGTTCTTGCAGCTCAAGGCGGCGCGCTCGCTGCTGGCGCGTGGATCGGCGCGCCAGCACGGCCGGCCTGTGCCACAGTCCGCCGATGAGCGCGACACCGGAGATGAGCCGCGCCACGGGCCTGTGCACCGCGTGTTGGTCTACCTCGGCCTCAAGGCTGATCCGGCCGCCGAGCCGGCATCCGCCTCGGCATCCGACGTGTCAGCAACACGGGTGCCGGCCGGCGGGGAACGGCGCCCGTCGCTGTAGGCGAGCGCCGTCCGTGGCAGCATCGAGCGCTCGAATACTCGGGCTCGTCGATGGAGATCCGCCGTCGCGCTACGGCGAAGCGGTGTCGGTGGGGCTCGATCGCGATATCGACGAGCTGGCGCGCCGCTTGGCCGCACTGGAGGCGCAGCGTTCCCGCCACCGCGGCGCCGATGGCCACTGAGGCCCGGCTTGCAGTAGCGTCTCACCTTCCACACATCCGGGGGGTCCCTGCCGGAGGGGCTGAGAGGGCGCTGACTAGCGCCGACCCGACGAACCTGATCTGGGTCATGCCAGCGAAGGGAGATACCCATGCGCACACGCACCGTCTTGGCCTCCGACGTTACCTGCCGCACGCAGATGCACCTCGCCCGCCGTGGAACCATCTCACCGGAGATGCAGCGCGTCGCCGAGCGCGAGCAACTCGATCCCGCGCTCGTGCGCGACGAGGTCGCCCGCGGGCGCATGATCATCCCCGCCAACGTCCACCACCGCGCCCTGGACCCGATGGCGATCGGCCTCAAGGCGCGCGTGAAGATCAACGCGAACATCGGCAACTCGCCGACGACCTCCTCGCTGCAGGAGGAGGTCGACAAGCTCGGCCTCGCCGAGCGCTGGGGCGCCGACACCGTCATGGACCTGTCGACCGGCAAGCGCATCGACGAGACCCGCCAGGCGATCCTCGACGCCGCCGCCGTGCCGATCGGGACCGTGCCGATCTACCAGGCGATGGAGGGCCTGCGCCACGCCGAGGAGCTGACCGCCGAGCTGCTGCTGGCGACGATCGAGCGCCAGGCGCGTCAGGGCGTCGACTACATGACGATCCACGCCGGCGTGCTGCTCGAGCACCTGCCGCTCTGCCAGCACCGCGTCACCGGCATCGTCTCGCGCGGCGGCGGCCTGCTCGCGCGCTGGATGGTCCACCACAAGCGCGAGAACCCGCTCTTCGAGTGCTTCGATGACATCCTCGAGATCTGCCGCGCGCACGACGTCTCGCTGTCGCTCGGCGACGGCCTGCGCCCCGGCTGCATCGCCGATGCCTCCGACGCGGCGCAGTTCGCCGAGCTCGACACGCTCGGCGAGCTGACGCAGCGCGCCTGGGCGCGCGACGTGCAGGTCATGGTCGAGGGCCCCGGCCACGTGCCGCTCGATCAGCTCGAGATGAACGTGCGCCGCCAGCAGGAGGTCTGCCACGAGGCGCCGTTCTACACGCTCGGACCGCTCGTGACCGACATCGCGCCGGGCTATGACCACATCACCTCGGCGATCGGCGCGGCGATCGTCGGCTGGCACGGCACGTCGATGCTCTGCTATGTCACGCCCAAGGAGCACCTCGGCCTGCCCAACGCCGAGGACGTCAAGCAGGGCCTGATCGCCTACCGCATCGCGGCCCACGCGGCCGACCTCGCGCGCGGCGACCGCCGCGCGGCGCAATGGGACCGCAAGCTCTCCAAGGCGCGCTTCGACTTCGACTGGCGCGAGCAGTTCGCCCTCTCGCTGGACCCCGAGACGGCGCAGGCGATGCACGACGAGACGCTGGGCGACGACTACTTCAAGTCGGCCGAGTTCTGCTCGATGTGCGGGCCGAAGTTCTGCCCGATGCACAACTTCAAGGACGTCGACTGGGAGGAGATCCGCGGCGTCGTGGAGGCGCGACGGGCGCAGCGGGCGGCAGCGTAGGCGCATGAACGGACGCTTCGGAGGCCCGCCTCGACGCCCGGTGCCGCGTCGACCGGCCGGATCGGCGATGCTATGCGGACCACGGATGCCAAGTTATCGTTCTCAGCGTCGTCGCCAAGACCTCGTCGTGGTCCTCTGGGTCCTCCTCGCCGGCCTCGCCTGCGGGGTTGCCGGGGCGCCCGCGGCGGTCGCCGCGCCACTGCTTCCCGACATCGTGGCGGATCCGCCCGTCGGAGACGACGCGCCCGAAGTCCAGGGCGACGCGCAGGGCTCGCGACTGCTTCTGCGACTCGACGGCTTCGTCCACAACCGCGGGCCGGGGCCGCTGGAGATCCGCGGCTCGAACCCGTCTGACCGCGTCATGGGAACGGTTCGCCAGCGCGTCTACGACGACGCCGGCGGCGGCTACGAAGACGTCGCCCGCCCCACCGCGCCGTCGCTCATCTACGAGACCAACGACGACCACGCGCACTGGCACCTGCGCCACGCGATGCACTACTCGCTCTGGTCAGACGACCGGTCCGTCGAGGTCGCGCCGGTCCAGAAGGTCGGCTTCTGCCTGCTGGACTCCGAGCGGATCGAGGCGCCGGCGGGCTCGAGGGCCGGATACACCGGGGACAACTTCTGCCGGTGGGGGGATCCGAATGCGTCGCGCGTCTTCATGGGGGTGTCTCCCGGCTGGCGCGACGTGTATGGCTCCGGACTCGCGTTTCAGTGGGTCGACGTCTCCGATGTCGCGCCCGGGCGCTACTGGCTGCGCGCCGACGCCGATCCCGACGGCGTCATCGCAGAGACCAACGAGCTGAATCCGGCCGCCTACGACACCGAGGTGTCGATCGTCAGCGGCTACCGCGCCGATCCGGTGGCCGCCGGCACGGTCCCCCCGCTCGGCGCAACACCGATCGCGCTCACAGCGACGAAGTTCGGCAACGCGCAAAGCCGGCCGCCCGGGCCGCGGGAGTTCCAGATCGTCACGCCGCCGGCCGGCGGTACGCTCGACCAGGCGACGGGAAGGTGGTTCTCCGGTGCACAGGTGCGCTACACGCCCAAGCCCGGATTCAGCGGGACGGACTCGTTCACCGTCGCGGCGCGCGACGCCTCGACGCCGTTTCCGCGGACCCCGCCCAGCGCAGCCGTGACGCTCACGGTCGACGGCCCGCCGCAGGGGACGGCGCCGGCACCGCCCCTCGGCGCGAGCAGCGGCGGCGTGCTCGGCATCTCGGGTGCCCCGCAGTCGGTCTACACGTCGAGCACGACGCAGCTGCGCGCTAGCGGTCCGGGGGTCGCCCAGGGCGTGAACTGGAGCGTCGACGCAGGTGGCAGCGCAGCGGGCACGATCTCCGCCGGCGGGGTCTACCGGGCGCCCGCGTCCGCCCCGGCCGGTGGCATCGTCGCGATCAGCGCCCGCAGTGCGACAGGCGCCAGCGGCCGCGTGACGATCCGCGTGCTGCCCGCACCCCGCCGCCGCGCCGCCCCGACGGTCAAGGCGCCGCCGGTGCCCAAGCGCGGGCTGTCAAAGATCCGGCTCGGGCGCCACAACCGCTCGCTGATCGCGGTCGTCTCGTCGGCGCACAGCGGACGCGTGCGCTTCACGATGAAGCGCAACGGCAGGCGCTTCGGGTTCTGCTCGATGGTCGTCCGCAAGCGGGGCTCGGCGACGTGCACGACGGGCATCCCCAGTGAGATCTCGCGCCTGAACCTCGTGTGCCTCATCCCGCGGACGGTCGGTCTCAAGCTGGCCGGCGTCACGGTGACGGCCACGCTGACACGGCACGGCAGGATTGTCGCGACGCGGCGCGCCAGGGCGCGCTGAGGCGCGGCGGCGGTCAGCCCGGGGATTCGATCGCCTCCGACGAGGTCGGCGGCCGCGCAGCCGCTCAGGGCTCGGGCTCGAGATCGACGCGCCCGCGCGCCGTCTCCACGCGCTCGACCTTCACGCGCACCGGGTCGCCCAGGCGGATCGTCTGGCCCGTGCGCTCGCCGGTCAGGATCGTGCCCTCCTCGTTGAGCTCCCACCAGTCGCCGCGCAGGCGGCGCACCGGCAGCAGCCCCTCGTGGCCGCCCGCGAAGCGCACGAACGCGCCGGCGCCGATCAGCCCGGTGACCTCGCCGTCGAAGGGCCGATCGAAGCCGTTCTCAAACAGCTCGCGCTCGAGCAGGAACGCGCGCGCGACGCGGTCGGCCATGCGCTCGATCGCCATCGCGTCGCGCTCGCGCGAAGACGACCAGGCGCCGATCTCCTCGAGGTCCGAGGAGCGCGGCGCCTCCTCCCCCGCGCCGACGGCGCTGAGCAGCGCGCGGTGCGCGACGAGGTCCGGATAGCGCCGGATCGGCGAGGTGAAGTGCGCGTAGTGCGTGAGCCCGAGCCCGGCATGGCCGAGGTTCTTCGGGCTGTAGTAGGCCTGCTTGAGGGCGCGCAGCACGAGGAACGTCAGAGCGTCGCGGCCGTGTCCGGTGCGCGCGGTGTGCTGGGCCACCGCCCGCGAGCAGCGGCGACGACCTCCGCCGCCTCGGTGGGCGTCATGTGCTCGCGCGCGGGGGGCGTGGCGACGTCGAGCGACGCGAGCTGCTCGACGAGCCGCAGCGCCTTCTCGCCGTCGGGCTTCTCGTGCACGCGGTACAGCGACGGCACGGCGCGCTCGGACAGCAGCTTCGCGACCTGCTCGTTGGCGGCGATCATCAGGTGCTCGATCAGCCGGTGCGACTCGGTCTGCTCACTGGGACGCGACTCGGCGACGTGGCCGCCCTGATCGAAGGCGAACTCCGGCTCGCTCGTCTCCAGCTCGAGCGCGTCCTGCGCCAGGCGCCGCTCCTGCAGGGCATGCGCCACCGCGCGCGCCGCCTGCAGCGGCGTCGCCCACGGCGCCTGCGCCTCCTCCTCGCCGGCGAAGGTGCGGTCGACCTGCTCGTAGTCCAGGCGCGCGTCGGAGCGGATCGTCGAGCGATAGAACTCCGCGCGCCGCACCTCCGCGCCCGCGAAGTCGAGCTCGACCGTGACGGCGGCGCGCTCCTGGAAGGGCACGAGCGAGCAGGCGTCGTTGGACAGCGCCTCGGGCAGCATCGGCTCGACGCGGCCGGGAACATAGACGCTCGTGCCGCGCCGCGCCGCCTCGCGGTCGACGAGCGAGCCGGGCCGCACGTAGGCGCTTACGTCGGCGATGTGGACCCAGATCCGCGTGCGACCATCGTCGAGCGCCTGCGCGGAGATCGCGTCGTCGAAGTCGCGGGCGGTGACCGGGTCGATCGTGAACGTCGTCAGGGCCGTGAGGTCGCGGCGCGCGCTCTCGAAACCGCCCCCGCCCACCCCGGCGTCGCGCGCCTTCTTCGCGGCACGCTCGACGGCCGGGTCGAAGCGCCGGCGCAGCCCGCGGTCGAGCATGAGCGCCTCGAGCACGTCGGCCGCGACGTCGGGACGGCCGAGGCTGCGCACGATCCGCGCATGCCCGCCCGTCTGCCTGTCGGTCCCATTCACCCGTACGAGCACGAGGTCGCCGACCCGCGTGCGCGAGTCGCGGTCGAGCACCATCCGCCCGCCGCGCTCGAAGAGCGGCTCGGCGACGAGAAAGCGTCCGCGCTTGTCGACGGTCGCGACGATGCCCTCGGCGCTGCGCGGCTCGCGCGGCGGCTGGGCTGGGCCGGCGCCGGCGCCGCCGCCATCGCCGCCGCGGGCGGGCTTCGCCGGCGGCGGGCGCTTGCGCGTCGGCTTGCGCGCCGGCTGGCGCCTGCTCATCGCCAGCGCGCGCTTCGCTCCACGCCACCGTCGATGAAGCGTTGACGCCCTGTCACAACGCGGCGCCGAGAACGTCGCGCGCCCTGTGAAGCGTCCCGTGGCGCTCCGTGTCCGGTTCGTCGTGCACACGCGACGGCACTGCCACGCGGCAGCGCCCGCGCTCCTCGGCCGTCGCGGCGACTCCCCGGCCGAGAGACCACGCCACGCATCCCCGCTGCTCAGAGCCCGCTGGCCAGGACGTTCAGTCCTCTGGCGAGCACTTCGTCGGCGCCGGTCTTCGGATCGTCGCTGACTTCGACGTCGGGCTTCAGCCCATCGCCGCGCTTCGTCCCGGCGCCGCCGAGGTTGCGCCCGCTGGGCAGGAAGTACTGCCCGACCGTGATGTCCAGCGCGCCGCCGTTGTCGAGCGGCAGGATCTCCTGGAAGACGCCCTTGCCGAACGTCTTGACGCCGACGAGCTTGGCGCGCTTTGTGTCCTGCAGCGCGCCGGCGACGATCTCCGACGCCGAGGCGGTGCCGCCGTCGACGAGGACGACGGTCGGCAGCCGACCGGCAACCGGCTGGCCGACGGCGTTGAGCGTGCGGTCGGGGACCGCGCGTCCGCGCGTCGTGACGATCGGGCCCTTGGCGATGAACATGCTCGCGATCAGCTGCGCCTCGGTGACCAGGCCGCCGCCGTTGTCGCGCAGGTCGAAGACGATCCCCTTGGCCCGGCGGCGCTTGGCGCGCCGGATCGCCTCGTTCATCTCGACATGGGCGGTGCGCGGACCGAACGTCGACAGCGCGATGTACGCCACGCGCGTGCCGCCGGCGTTGGCCAGCTGCGTGCTGACGACCGGCACGCTGATGCGCTCGCGCGTCAGGCGCCGCTTGAACGTCCGCTCGCCGCGGCGGATTGTCAGGGTCACCTTGGATGCCTCGGGTCCCTTGACGAGCGCGATCGCCTTCTCAACCGTGAGGCCGGCGAGCCTGTGGCCGTCGGCAGCCGTGACGATGTCGCCTACGCGCAGCCCCGCCTTCTGCGCGGGCGAGCCGGCGTAGACCTTCTGGATGAGCAGGCCGTCCTTTACGTCGCGTACCCCCGTCCCGACGCCGGAGAACGCGTTGTCCAGCGACTCCTGGAACTGGCCGTACTCCTTCGGTGAGAAGTAGGCCGAGAAGCGATCCTCGAGATCAGTCACCGCGCCGCCGATGGCCGCATCCGACAGCGTCCCGCGCCGGACGGGCCGGTAGTACTTGTCGTGGATCGTGTCCAGCGCGTCGAGCGTGACGCGGCGATCCGGTGAGCCGGCGAGCGCGTCGGCGACCGGACCGGGCAGGAAGCGCGGATGCGCGCCGAGCCAGATTCCGAGCACGAGCATGCACGGCACGAGCACGATGAGCACGACCTTGAGGCTGGGCAGGCGCGACGGCACGGCCTACACGGTAGTCGGGCGCGGTCAGCGCCAGCGTCGGCGGCGCTCGCGGCGCTCCAGCGAATCGGCGATCAGCCAGAACGTCGGCGGCCACAGGCCGACGAAGAGCGCGCGCCGCTCCGCGTTGCCGCGCTCGTCCTGATCGACGGTCTTGGCGCGCATCCACAGCGCGATGCAGAGCGCAACCGAGCCCATCGACAGCGTTTGGAGGTGGTCGCTGCGCAGGCCAATGCGCCGAATGAACGTCGTGAGCACGTGCCGCCTTCTCCCCGGTGTTGAGCATCGCCATGCGGCGGGTACCCCGCTCGCGTGCCCCGCCGCCTCACGATCCCGCGCCGTGCGGCAACCGCGGCACGCTGGCCGGTGGGCATCATGAAGACCGGCTGGGACTACCTCTGGCGCACGACCCCGATCGACCGCAGCGAAGTCCCGGGCACGGTCGCGCAGGACACGCCGCCGCCGCTGCCGCCCGACACGGACCGCAGCGAGCATCAGGGCGTCGAGGACGGCTTCGGGCCGCTCATGCACCGCTGCTACATCGCACGCGTCGACGACGCGCAGCGCAACGCGCAGGAGGTGATCAGCGCGTTCGCCGCGGTGCCCGACCGCGCTGTGCCGCGAGCGCTCGCGACCTTCGTGAAGGTGGAGGGCGAGAAGGACGTGCTGCGCGTCGGCGACGAGTTCACCGTGCGCATGCCCGGTCCCTGGGACGGTCCTGTGCGCGTCGTCGAGGTCACCGACAACGGCTTTGGCCTCGTGACACTCGAGGGGCATCTCGAGGCCGGCCGGATCCGCTTCACCGCCGACGACCTCGCCCCCGGGCGTCTGGAGCTGCGCATCGAGGCGTGGGCGCGCGGCGGCGACCGGCTCTCCGATCTGCTGTTCGATCGCCTGCCGGTAAACAAGGAGGTGCAGCTGCACATGTGGACCTCGGTGCTCGAGCGGCTCATCAAGCTGTCGGGGGGCACGCGTGACGGGCGCATCGACATCACGACCAGGCGCGTCGATCCCGCCGAGTTCGCCCATGGTCGATGAGCGGCTGGCCGCGACGCCGCGCGCGCTCGCCGCGCTCGCCGCGCTGGCCGACCGGCCGCTGAACGTCGATCCCGACAAGCTGGCCGGCGCCGGTCCGCCGACGGGGTGGAACGTCGACGACTACCGCCAAGCGCTGCCCTCCGAGCCGCCCGGCGATCCCGCCGGCGACGGCAGCTTCGAGATCGCCCAGCAGCTCATGCGCGACTACGCCTTCGCCGACCCGAAGATCGTCCGCGCGGTCTACGATCCCGCCCACGGCCTGGCCAACCGCAACATGCTGCTGCAAGCGCGGTTCGGCCCTCTGCGCTTCTTCGTCGGCTGCCGCGTCGGCGCGATCACGGACGAGACGCGCGCGGTCGACGGCCGACGGACGCGCATCTGGGGTTGGAGCTACGCCACGCTGGAGGGCCACTTCGAGCGCGGTCAGATGGAATACGCCGTCTGGAAGCGGCTCGACGACGGCACGGTCGAGTTCCGCATCCACGTCGTCTCGCGGCGGGCGAAGGTCGGCAACCCGATCGTCCGCGTCGGCTTCCGGCTCGTCGGCCGGCGCGAGCAGCAGCGCTTTGCGCGCCGTGCCTGCGAGCGGATGGGCGAGCTGGTCGAGCGCGAGCTCGCGCGCGCCCACGCAGACAGGCCCGCAGCAGCCGCGCGCGCCTGACGGCCCGGTCGCTAGACCCGCAGGAAGCGGCGCAGCGACAGGCCCGAGCCGGCCGCGGAGACGAGCACGCTCGCGAACAGCAGGATCGCGACGAGCGCACCGAAGTTGACGGTGTCGGTCGCGGTGATGAGCGAGAACTCCTGCTTGAACGGGTCGATGAAGGCCACCTTGGCGACGAGCAGTAGCAGGATCGCCATCACGCCGCCCATGGCGCCGACGAGGATCCCCTCGATGACGAACGGCCAGCGGATGAACCAGTCCGTCGCGCCGACGAGCTTCATGACGGCCACCTCGCGCCGGCGGGCCATCAGCGACAGGCGGATCGTGTTGGAGATCAGCAGCACCGAGGCGAGGATCAGCAGCGCGGCGAGGAAGCCGATGCTGAGCTTCACGACCTTCGTGCCGGCGAGGATCTTGTTCGTCTCGTCGCGGCGGTTCTTGACCTCGTCGATCGCGGGGTCGACGACCGAGCGCTCGCCGCTGGCGGTGGCCGGCGCGAGGGCGTTGCGTAGCTTGTCGATGTTGCCGGGCGAGTCGGGCGTGACGCGGAAGGTGTCGGGCAGCGGGTTGGTGTTGCCCAGCAGCTCGTAGGCCTCGGGGTTCTGCTTCTTCTCCTTGGCGTAGGCCGCGGCCTTGGAGACGAAGACGACGTTGCCGACGTGCGGCGTGTCCTGCGTGAGCTGCTGGCGGACGCGATCGGCGTCGGCCTTCGTCGCGCTCGACTTGAGGAAGACGTCGACGAGGACCTTCCCTCGCACCTCGTTGGCGGCGCCGTTGGTCGCCTGCACGATCGGGATGAACACGCCGAGGACGAGCATCGTCACGAGCACGGAGGCCATCGCGGCGAACGGCGGGCCTGCGTCGCGGCGCAGCGAGCGGGTGACCTCGCGGATGAAGAAGGGGAAGTTCATGAGGTCTAGATGAGTCGTTCCACGGCCTGGGTCGGGCTGTGGACGTGAGGGGGACATAACGCAGACAGGTCGAAGACGGCGCTGCTCAATACCCAGCGCCGACCCAAGGGGCCTCGATGGACGCCGA
>Ga0136617_10005624_pt1 | contig 11220 bp, 9 predicted proteins | sample AntDrymUQ3222106_2_FD_129672 | JGI IMG/M metagenome (GOLD analysis project Ga0136617, IMG submission 129672) | Polar desert sand microbial communities from Dry Valleys, Antarctica - metaG UQ322 (21.06) | ecosystem: Environmental > Terrestrial > Soil > Desert | place: Antarctica: Dry Valley...
AGCGTCGAGCAGCTTGCGGCGCTGCTCGGCAACGACGCCGAGCCGGCGGGTCTGGTGGTCGCCTTCGGCGGTGTCGCGTTCGGTGCGGGCGGCGATCTCGATGTCGAGGTCGGCAGTGAGCTGGTCGATGAGCGGGGCTGGGAGCTGGACGCGGCGGTACAGGTCGGCGAGCTGCTTTTCGAGGGTGTCGGCGGGGGTGTAGGGCTCGCGGCAGACGTCGGGGCCGCCGTTTTTCTGGCCGAGGCAGAAGAAGTAGGTGTACTGCCGCTTCTTGGACACCTGGATGGACAGGCGTCGTCCGCAGACGGCGCAGTGCAGCAGCCCTTTGAGGTAGTGGGCGTGCTTGCGTTCACGGGTGCCGCGGGCAGCGCGGGTGGCGAGCAGCTGCTGGACGGTGTCGAAGGTGGCGGGGCTGGTGAGCGGGTCGTGTTGGCCGGGGTAGCGGACCCCTGCCCATCCGACCTCGCCGATGTAGGTGCGGTTCGACAGGATCACCGACAGCCCATTGAGCGACACCACCCCGGGTGGACGACTGCGGGTGCCGCGGTTGCGCAGCCCGCGGCGGTGGAGCTCGGCGAGGAGCCGTTCGAGGGTCCAGTCCCCGGTGGCGTACAGGTCGAACGCGGCGGTGACCAGGGGGGCGCGGTCGGGGTCGAGGGTGATGGAGGCGACCTGGCGGCCGCCGATGGTCTCGCGGAGGTTGAGGTAGCCGAGGGGGCGCGGTGTGGGTAGCCGCCCATCTTGGCCTTCTGCGTCAGACCCTTGCGGATCTCTGAGGACAGGTTGGAGCTGTAGAACTCGGCCATGAGCGCGTGGATGCCCTCGACGAGCTTGCCGGAGGCGGAGTCCTCGAGGTTCTCGGTGACCGAGACGAGGGAGACGCCGGCGCGGCGGAGGGCGGCGCGGATGGCGACGTGGTCTTCGATGTTGCGGGCGAGCCGGTCGACCTTGTGGACCACGACGACGTCGACGTCGCGGTCCCGTTCGACGCGTTCCAGCATCGCCAGCAGCTGCGGGCGGTCCGCGGAGCGGGCTGATTCCCCGCGCTCGGGGTACTCATCGACCAGCGTCCACCCCTCCGCCCGCACCCGAGCGACGCAGGCGTCGCGCTGGGCGGGGATGGAGTAGCCGCCGCCCCCGGTGGCGCCGTGCCCGTCGGCGGGGAGCGGAACCGGCGGGCGGTCGGCGCGGCTGACGGCGACGAGCAGCCGCTCGCCGGGGAGCTCCCGCAGGTAGCACAGCAGGTCGCCGGTGACGTGGGCCCAGCCCAGACCGCCGCGCCGCAGGCCGCGTGGGTCCAGAGCAGGCGGGTCAGCCGGCGGTAGCCCTCGTAGGTCTCGCGGTCCAACGCGCTCGGTCTCACGGCATCGGCCGTCAGGCGTCCTCGTGGTCCACCCCTCCATACCGATCTCGTCGCCCGCGAACACCACCGGGATCGGCGCCGCGGCGCACCCGTCGCGTGAGGCGCTGCTGTTCGTGCTCGCCAGCCCGGTCGGGGACTACTTCGACCCCACCCGCCCGCTGACGGTGCCTCGCCCGTGGGGTGTCTTGACCGGTCGGGGTCCCCGACCCGCCAGGCTGGAACGACCTGCCACCCCACCCGACCACCACGGCGAGGCCGCCGGCCGCCAGGCCGGCACTGCGCCAGGGGCGCGGCTCAAAGGCTGAGGAGGACGCTGGCGGCGCGGGCAGCGCTGCGTCCTGGGCGACAGCGGTGAGACGGTCCAGGTTGCGGACGGCGTCGGCGAGCAGCTGGTGACTGAACAGGACGTCGCGGCCGCCGGCGCCTCACAGGCGCCCCCGACGTCAGCGGCTGAGCCCCTCGAGCTCGGCGGTCTTGACCGCGGGGAGCCACACGCGGGTCCGGAACAGCCCGCGGCGCAGCGGGCCCCCCTCGGGGCCGGTGAAGACGAAGGAGTCGCTCTGGTTGGCGGCGTAGTCCGTCAGGTGCGCTTCCAGCTCGGTCACCACTGAACGCGGCAGCGGCACGGTCCGCCGGCCGTTGCGAGTCTTGGGCGGCCCGAGGGTTACGTGGCCGCTGATCTCGATGAGCCTCTCCGCAACGGTGACCCTCCCGCGGAGGAGGTTGACGCGGTTGCGACGCAGCCCTGCCAGCTCACCGAAACGCAGTCCTCCGTAGACGGCCACTGAGATGAGGCTGGAGTAGCGGCTGGGTACGGCGTCCATCAGCCGGGCGATCTCCTCGGCGTCGAGGAATCGTTGCTCCTCGTACCGTTTCGCGGGCAACGGCACTTCCTGGGCAGGGTTGAAGGAGAGGCGCCGGTCTGCCACGGCCGCCTGTAGCAGCTCATTGAGGGCGAAGTAGGCCTTGCGCGCCGACGCGGCGGACAGACCCTCGCTCGTCAACCGGGCCACCCACGCGCGCACCTCGGCGTTGCCGATGGTGGTCCAGCTTCCGCGAGCCGAAGGCGGGTAGGACCTGTGCTCGCAGCGTCGAGTCCAGCCGGGACAGCGTGGACGGGCGGAGGTCGAGCTTTGTCGCGCGCCACTGCTCACACCAGGCGGACAACGTCTGAGCCGACCTGGTCGGGTCCACCCACGTGCCGCGTACGAGGTCAGCCTCGACCGAGGCGATGAAGCGCTCTGCGTCGGCCTTTCGTGCGAACGACCGCGTGTGCGGCTTGCCGTCAGGAGTGCGGTACCGGGCCCGCCACTGCCGCTTGCGGCCGGGACGTCGATCGATCGAAGCCATCGTGCATCTCTCTGTGGGAGGTCAAGGCACGGCGGCGCGCCTCAACCTAGGCCGTCTTGGTCCTAACCACGGGTCGACTCGTGGGCAGCGTCCTCCCGCTCGCGCAGGAACTCCTCCACGTCCGAGCGCCGGAACCGGACGTGCCGGCCGGACACGCGGATGCCACGAGGGCCTTCGCCCAGGTGGCGCCAGCGATAGACCGTCGCCACGGGCACCTGCAGCACTTCAGCGAGCTGTCCGACGGTCAGGTACTCAGGCGCGTCGCACAGGTTCATGCCAGCCCCCACGTTGTCGCGCAGTCTGTCGCCACTAGCGCTCCCCCCCGCCGTCCATGAGGCGCCGCTTCAACTGCTGACCGGACTCCCTCTCGGCCTGGAGCCGGTCGCCATAGCGCTCGCGCAGGTACCGGCGGTCCTCTTCGCCGTTCACCTCCAGGGCCTCGAAGAGCGCGTCGAGCAGGTCCTTGTGGGACAGCGACAGGGGTCGCGGGAGGGGCGCCGTCTACACAAGGCTGACTCCGAGCGGTCGGCAGACATGGTCCTGTCACTGCACTACCGGCGCGTCTGCGGCGCTCATCTAGACGGGTGGACCCGATATTGCGTGTGCTTCCGGCTCCGTCGATGGCTTCATGGCTCAGGTCAACGGCGGCCTGGAGAGGCTGCCGACCAAGTGACGGTTCGTCCACAAGCGCACTCGACTCCTTCGCCGGCGCGGCGGGCCCGGGCGAGGGTCTCAGGGACGAAGCGTTGCGCGCCGCGGGCGGTGTTCGCCGGCCCCTTGCGCATCCTGCTGTGGACGACCTCGCCGGTGTCGGCGCGGGTGGCCAGCAGCGGGTGGTAGCCGAGGGTGCGGGTGTAGCCGTAGCCGGCGCCCTGCTTGGCGTAGCCGTGGACCTCAACGATCGTGGAGTCGATGTCGATGACCAGCGGCGCGGCGTCGGGGCCGGCCCCGGCTGCCCACGCCCTGGTGAGCATGGTCTCGCGAGGCGGTCCAGCTGGCGGACGTGGCCGAAGCTGAACGACCGCAGCCACGAGCCGAGCGTGGAGGGTGCCATCACGTCGTGGCCCAGCACCCGGCCGGTCGACCCCGCGCGGAGGATGTCGGCGTCGTCGATGCAGTCCGCCCCCGCCAGCAGCGCCGACACAGCGTCGCGGTCTTGCGCCGCGGCCGGAACCCCACACTGATCAGCTCGTCGGCCGACTCCTCCAACCCCAGCCGCGCAGCGAGGGTGGCGGGCAGCACCAACCCCGCGTCGGCGACCGCTCGGTCGTTGTCGAAGACCACATCAAGCCGGTCCAGGCTGTGCGAGGATGACCGCATCAAGAAAGTGCCTCCTGATGAGGGTCCATGCCAGGCGTGAGAACCGGCATTCTCCCAGGTCACGAGGCATTTTTTGAGTAACCCATCTCACCCCGAGTCGCTCAAACGGTGGATCCAGGCTTAGGCGTCCCTCTGCGGGTCCGGCCGGGTGTCGAGGATGGCGGCGAGCTGGGTGCGGGAGCGGATGTTCAGCTTGCGGTAGATCCGGCCCAGGTGGAACTCGACGGTCTTCGGCGACAGGAACAGCTCCGCGGCGATATCGCGGTTCGAGGCGCCTTGGACCACCGCTCGGGCGACTCGGCGCTCCTGCGCCGTCAGGTCCGGGCCCGGCACCGGCCGCCGGCGTCCGCCCGCGGCGAGCAGCTCAGCTCTCGACTGCGCCGTCCATGGCGTGGCCCCGAGGCGCTCGAAGCCCGACACCGCCTCGTGCAGGCGCTCGCGCGCCTCCGACCGGCGCCTCGCGCGGTGCAGGCGGCGTCCGTAGGCCAATAGGGTGCGAGCGCGCTCGAACGGCATCGGGCGCTGGTCGTCGAGCTCCAGCGCAGACCGGAACCCGTCGTCGAAGCGGTCTTCCACGAGGCCGCGGCAGCGCTGGTGCAGGGCGGAGGCGGTGGTGGTGTCGGCCGCGGCGGCGCGCCGGCCCAGGACCTCCAGCGCTGCGCGAGCGTCCTGGAGGCGGCCCGCCCGCAGGTACGCCTCGATCAGGTCCGGTGCCCAGGGGATCAGCGTGGGCTCCTCGAAACCGTCCTTCTCCGCCGAGTGCGCCACCCACTCCAATGGCTCGACCGCTGCGTCCACGCGCGACAGCCCCAGTTCGAGGAAGCCGAGCGCGGCACGGGCGTAGTACAGACCGCTGCGCATGCCCATCGCCTCGGCCGCGGCGATCACCGCCCGGAGGCTGTCACGGCACTCGTCCTCGAGGCCGCGGGCGGCGGACAGCCGAGCGGCGATCACCCCGGCGAGGCCCGCGCGGGTCGGCTGCCCCGTCTCGTCGCCGGTCACCGCGGCCTCCGCCAGCGCCACGTCGGCAGCGTCCCAGTTCCCGGTGCGGTACGCGCAGTCGGCGACGACGACGAGCAGGTTGGGCAGTGCGGCGATCGCTCCGGCAGTCCGAGCGCGGGCGCATAGGGCGCGGCTCTCCGCGTCGGCGCGCTCGAGCTCGCCCGCCACCAGGTGGGCATGGAGCAGACCCTTGAGGGCGTCTCCGGTCGGGCTCACCTGATCGTTCTCGCTCGCCAGGACCTCGACCTCCGCGATGACGTCTCGTGCCTCGCGCCCCCGCCCGCGCAGCAGGAGCGCCCAGCCAAGGGCGGACAGCACGTGCGTGCGAACGAGCGGGTCCGTCTGGTCCCGTAGCAGCGCGGCGGCCCGTTGCGCGATCTCCAGGGCGCGGGCGGTGTCGGCTGCCACGTTGCAGGAGAGGGAGGCGTCGGCCAGCATCGCCGCGGCCCGGGCCGGCGCGGTCGTCTCGATCCGGCCGGCCTCGTGCACCAGGATGTCGACCGCGGGTTCCACCCCGCGGGTCCACAGCAGGGTGAGCGCCTGCAGGTGCCGGGCGGGAGCGCGCGACGCCCCGTCGTCCACGGCTCCCACCTCCTGGAGCAGGATGAGCGCCCGCTCGGGGAGTCCCGCCGCCGCGGCGGTCTCGCCGGCTGCGAGGAGCCGACGGGTGAACGGTGCCACGCCGCGGGACAGCCGGGCGGCCCGCTCGAAGGCCAGCGAGGCTGGGCCGGGAGCTCGCTTGGCGAGGGTCGCGGCCGCCGAGCGCTCGAGTTCGGCCGCCACCGCCTCATCCGGCCCGAGCGCTGCGGCGCTCAGGTGCCACGCTCGCTGCTGCCCGGAGAGCAGGTCTGCGAGCGCGGCGTGAGCCCTCCGCCGTTCAGCCGGCGCGGCCCCGTGGTAGGCGGCACTGCGGACCAGCGGGTGGGTGAACGCGAGCCGTCCGTCCGCCATGCGCAGCAGGCCCGCCGTCTCGGCGGCCGCCAGCTGGTCCGCGCCGGTGCCCACCGCGGCGCAGGCGGGGGCGAGCACACGAAGTTCGTCGCCCTCGTAGGCAGCGGCCACCTGAAGCGCTCGGCGCACCGCGTCCGGCAGCGCGTCGATCCGGCGGCCGTACACCTCGTGCAGCAGCGGGCCCGGCGGCAGCGGGACGCCGAGGGGGGTGAGCCCGGTGCGCTGCCCGGGTTCCAGCGCGGCGGGGAGCTCCCGCAACGCCAGCGGCAGCCCCGCCGCGGCCTCCACGACCTCGTCCGCGACGGTCCGGGCCAGGTCGGGAGCGACGTCGGCCAGCAGGTCACGCGCGCTGGCAGGTGTCAGGGCGGCGACGGGGAGGCGGGGCAGGTCGGCGACGCTGCGGACCGCGTCGCCGTGGCGCACCGCCAGGACCACGGCCAGGGGCCCCGTGCAGCGGCGGGCCGCGTAGCGCAGGCACTCCTGTGACGAGGCGTCGACCCAGTGCAGATCGTCCACGATTACCAGCAGCGGACGCCGGGCCGCTGCGCGGAGCAGCAGGCCCAGCGTCGCGACGCAGACCGCGAAGCGACCGCCGGGCTCCGGCGGCGCGAGCGCCAGCGCGCCGGCGAGGGCGGCGGACTGGGGGGCGGGAAGGCTGCCGAGATCCCCCAGCAGGGGTCCGAGCAGGTCGCCCAGAGTCGAGAACGCGACCTCCGCCTCGCTCTCGACGCCGCGGGCGAGCAGCACGGCCGCCCCGCGGTCGGCGGTGCGCTCGCGCAGCGCCTCGAGCAACGCGCTCTTCCCGATGCCCGCTTCGCCGTGGACGACCAGCGCACCGCCCTGGCCTGCGAGGACCCCGTCGAGCAGCCGATCGAGTGTGGCCAGCTCGACCTGGCGGCCGATCAGCATCGGCTGCCCCTAGAGACCGGGGATTCCCCGGGTGCAGCCGCAGGCCCTGCTCGGGACACTGCTGCTGCCCCGCTGCGTCGCCGTCGTCGTGGGATCCCAAGCACCAAGGAGCAGAGTATGAGTGACAGTGACGTGGTGATCATCGACGACACGGTCGAGGAAGTGACGGTGTACGGCAACGATGGCGGCGGGACCGACACCATCTCGATCCCTGCCGACTTCTACAACTACTACGGCGGCGGGAGGCTGCCCAGCGTCGTCATCGTCGCCCCTCCCCCCAGCGACGGTGGCGGTGGCGGTGATGTTCCCACGCAGGACGAGGTGACCGACACCTTCACCTACATCGCGGCGGGATTCGGCGTGGCCAGCCTCTTCGCCTCGGGGGGGTGGACCGTAGTCCTCGGGGGCGCCAGCATCATCTTCGGATTGGCCGCCTATGAGAACGACAAGGACAGATCCATCCGGCCGCAGCCCGACTACCCGCGCCCCGCCGGCTCGACCATCCCGCCACGCTCGCTGTCGCTTGCCGGCCCTCCGCGCGCCGACAAAGCGCTGCAGCAGCTGTTGAAGGTCGAGCGCACCCGCGCGGTGTTCACCGACGCGATGGAGTGCACGCTGGGAGCGATGCTGGCAGCAGACGCCGACTGGACGCAGCGCCACGCCCTCGCCGCGGCCGTCGCCTACGGCGACCTCGGCGAGGCGTTCCTGGGGGCGGCCGAGACGCTGCAGGACCTGGCTCCGCAGTTGCGCGCCGCGGCCGCTCAGGCCAACGGGGCCGTGAAGGACCCCGCCGGCAAGTTCGGTGCACTGCTCGCCGACGCGCGGCCGGTGCTCGGGCTCTCGGCCGACGACGAAGCCCACCTGACCAAGCTGATCGTGCCGGCGCTGGCCAGAGGCATCCCGTCCGAGGCCGAGGTCCGCTCCGCCGTGCGCGCCCTGCGGCAGCGCGGTCGCTGGCTGGTCGACCCGCTCATGAAGAAGGTCCGGTTCGTCTTCGTCGCCGGACCGCCACCCGCAACCCATCCGCGCTAGCGGTGTCGCCCATTGGGGGTTGGGTTCAGTTCACTTGAGTAGTGTGGAGAGGAGCACGTGGCAGCGGTAGTTGGCGGCGGTCTTGTCGTAGCGGGTGGCGAGGCCGCGCCAGGCGACGCGTACGCCTCTGCGCGAAGCCCCACTCGGGAGCAACCGCCATGCGATGGGACACACCTGGGACCCGCGAGGTTGAGCAAGGGTGCTCTACAGCGCAAGTAGACAAGAGCTCGGAAGCCCCGTTTCCGCAGGTCATGCGAGCTATCAGCAGGTATCGAGGCGGGACGCAAAGCAGCTCGTCTGACTTTGCAAGGCGGAGGTCACCGGTTCGATTCCGGTAGGGTCCACCACGCTGACCAGGGGAACCAGGGTTGAGGCTGCTCCTTCCTGAAGGGCTCCTGGGCGCTTGGGACCACCCTGGGACCAGTGCGGCTCACCGTGCCCTCCTACGGCGAGTCCTTCTCGACTCCTGCAGGACGGCATCGAGCCGCTCCGAGATGGTGTCCTCGTCGTCCTCGAACAGGTGCCCGTAGCGGTCGAGGGTGAACGCCACCGAGGAGTGACCGGCCCGGCACGCTGACTTCCTTGGGGTCGACGCCGGCGTCGACCCACAGCGCCACGAAGGTGTGGCGGAGGTCGTGGAAGCGGAGGCCCTCAAGCTCGGCGGCCTACAGCCGACCGGATGCGCGGGTCGCTGCGGCCGATGGAGGCTAGCGAGTGCTTCCGCGACCGCTCACAGCGGCGGTGCCGTGCTGGTACGCGAAGGCCATGGCCTGCCCGCGGTCGGTGACGCCGGTCGTGGCGAAGACGTTGTTGACGTGGGTTTTGACCTTGACCGGGGCGATGCCAAGCGCCGCTCCGATCTCGGCGTTCTTCATGCCCGCGGCCATGGCTCGAAGGACCTCGACCTCCCGCGAGGTCAGCCCGTTCGGCCACCGGCCGCCGTCGGCGAGCGCGGCTGGCCCGCTGGTTGCGGGACGGCGCCATGCGCGCTCCTGCAACCGGGGCTCGCCCCGTGGCCCGGCATGTCCACCGACACGACCCGTGCCCGGCGCCGACCAGCGGCTCCACGAAGGTGGCGAGGTGGCCGACCCGGCTGGACCAGCCGTGCGCCAGCGCCACGACCCGCCCCGCACCCCAGTCGTAGCCGACGAGGTCGAGGCCCTCGGACACGACGGTCAGCGGCTCGGCGGTGTCCCGCACCGCCTGGTCGCGCCGGCGCAGCAGGGGCCCCGCCTCCGGCAAGAGGAAGCGCGTCAGCACGCCCTGCCGTCGAGCTCCCCGCCAGCCCCGCGCTCCACCGTCTCCATCGCGGCGAGCCTGCGTCAGCGGGCGGGCGCGGGCTCGCGGGCGATCTCGTGAACTGGTTTCCGGGCGGTCAGCAGGCGCCAAGCGGCGGCGGCCGGTACCGGCGCGGAGTACAGGTAGCCCTGGATGCGGTCGCACCCCAGGTGGCGCAGGCGCTCCAGCTGGAGCTCGGTCTCGACCCCCTCGGCGACGACGCTGAGGCCCAGGGCGCGGGCGAGGTGGACGATCAGGTGCACGACCGCCTCGTCCTCGGCGTCGGTGCCCAGGCGCTCCACGAAGGAGCGGTCGACCTTCAGCACCTCCACGGGGAAGCGCCGCAGGTAGGCGAGCGAGGAGTAGCCGGTGCCGAAGTCGTCGATGGCCAGGTGCACGCCGAGGGCGCGCAACTCGACCAGCGTGCGACGGGCTGCCTCGGCGTCGGCCATCAGCGCGGTCTCGGTGATCTCCAGCCACAGCGCGTCGGCGTCGAGCCCGGTCTCGGCCAGCACGCGTGCCACGGTGGCGAGCAGCGAGGGCTCGGCGAGCTGGTGTGCCGACAGGTTTACCGAGATCGCCGTGGCGGCGGCGTGCGGGGACGCCGCGCGCCAGGCCGCAGCCTGCCGGCACGCCTCGCCCAGGACCCACGCACCGAGCGGCACCACCAGCCCCGTCTCCTCGGCCAGCGGGATGAAGGTGGCCGGCGCGAGCAGCCCGCGCTCCGGGTGCTCCCAGCGCACCAGCGCCTCCAGCGCGGCGGTCGTGCCAGTCTCCGCGTCGACGATGGGCTGGTAGGCCAGGCGCAGCTGCCCGTCGGTGATCGCCCGGCGCAGGTCCTGCTGCGTCGCGAGCCGTTCCTGCGCCGCCACCCGCAGGGTCTCGTCGAACACCACGACACGCCCGCGGCCCTGCTGCTTCGCCGCGTACATCGCCACGTCGGCGTCGCGGATCAGGTCGGTGGGGGGGACGGGCGCGCCTGCGGCCACGGTCGCGATGCCGATGCTGACGTCGACGGTGACCATGCCCGGCTCCGAGCCGCCAGCCTGTATGCGGATCGGCGCACTCACCGCGGCGATCAGGCGTTCAGCCAGGGCGACCGCCTCCTCCAAGGAGGTGACGTCGTCGCTGACCACCAGGAACTCGTCGCCGGCCAGGCGCGCGACGGTCGCGCCCGCGCGCGCCTGCGCGCGCAGGCGGGCGGCGACCGTGCGCAACAGCTCGTCGCCGGCCTCGTGGCCCATGGAGTCGTTCACCAGCTTGAAGCGGTCCAGGTCGCAGAACAGCAGCGCGAGCAGCCCGCCGGGCGCTAGCCGGCGCTGGCCCTCCGCGAGGCGCTCCAGCACCAGGGTGCGGTTCGGCAGCTCCGTCAGGGGGTCGTGGGTGGCGTCGTGAGCCAGCCGTGAGCGCGCCATCCGCACCTTGGCGACGGTGTCGTTCAGCGCCGTGCCGATGAACCCGAGCTCGTCGCGCGTGACGACCTCGACGGTGCGCGTGTAGTCCCCCTCGGCCACGGCGCGCAGGGCCGCGACCATGCGGCGGATCGGCGTGGTCACCGACAGGTAGAAGCCGATGAACAGGTAGACCGCTAGCAGACCGCCGAGCAGCGAGACCACCTGCACGCGTCGCGCATCAGCGGCGTAGCCCGCGATGCGGCGCGCCAGCAGGCGGTCCAGCTCCGCCGCGACCTCGGTGGACAGCGCCAGCACCTGCTCGCGGGGCTCGTCGGCGTCGTAGGGTGCTAGCGCGGTGAGGTCGCGGCTGCGCACGGCCTCGGTGACGTCGGCCGCCAGGGCCTCGTGCGCGAGCTGCAGGGGCGGCAGGCTCTGGGCGACGATGCGCGGGATCTCCTCGCTGCTGGTCGCCTCCGCCGCGGTGTCCATGTCGGAGTCGACCGCCTCGAGCGTGCTCACGATGGCGCCGTTGTCCAGGCCCAGCTCGATGAACACCGAGGTGTCCGGCGCCTCGTCGCGCCGCCCGACCAGCGCCCGGTCCACCATGCGGCTGGAGGTGTC
>Ga0136617_10005625_pt1 | contig 11219 bp, 8 predicted proteins | sample AntDrymUQ3222106_2_FD_129672 | JGI IMG/M metagenome (GOLD analysis project Ga0136617, IMG submission 129672) | Polar desert sand microbial communities from Dry Valleys, Antarctica - metaG UQ322 (21.06) | ecosystem: Environmental > Terrestrial > Soil > Desert | place: Antarctica: Dry Valley...
CGCGAAGTCGGTCGAGCCGGTGCCGTCGCCGACGATCTGGAAGCCCGACCAGATCTGGGGCAGCGTGAGCTGGTAGGCGAGCGCGACCGCGGCGATCGTGACGATCGACGCCGTCAGCATCATCCAGCCTGCCAGCCAGGCCACGTGCGGGCTGCCGAGCCGCTTCGACCAGTTGTAGATCGAGCCCGCGATCGGGTAGTGGGCGGCAAGCTCCGCGAAGCACAGCGCGACCATCAGCTGGCCGACGAAGACCATCGGCCACGACCACCAGTAGGCCGGACCGCCGAAGGCGTAGCCGAAGAAGAAGAGCTGGAACGTGCCGGTGAGGATCGAGATGTAGCTGATCCCCGCCGCGAACGTGTGGAAGTTCCCGAGCGTGCGCTCGAGCTCCTGCTTGTACCCGAACTCGCTGAGCGAGTCGCCGCCGGCAGTGGTGCTGCTCATGCTCAGCTCCCCCTTGTATGACCGCTTCTGCGGCGCTGATATATCTCGGCGGGAGGCGCTTGTCAAGTCGCCGTGGCGACCGATGCGATCCCGGCCGCGAGGTGCTCCTTCAGGTGCTGCCCGGTCAATGTGTCTCCCGCGTCGACCAGTGCCCGCGGCGGGCCCGCGAACGTGAGCGCGGCACTGGTTGATCCGCGCGCCGCCGCAGTCCGGGCACGCTGCGAAGGTCGCGACTCGCTCGATCGCCGCGCGGATGTGTGGCTGCGCGGTCTCGACGTCCTTTACGCGTCCGTCGCCGTGCCAACGGTCGAGCGCGAGCTCGCGCCCATGCGCTCCTGATCCACGAGATCGCGGCGCTGAGGTCGCGGAGCGTGTCCACCTCCGGTCGGCCGACATTGGGCATCAGCGACTGCAGGAACGTGGTGTACGTCTCGTTGATCAGCCGCTGCGACTCCGCCGCGATCGTGCCGAACACGAGCGAGGACTTTCCCGAGCCGGAGACTCCGGTGAAGACGGTGATCGCCCGCTTCGGGATGTCCACCGAGACGTCACGCAGGTTGTTCTCGCGCGCGCCTCGGACCTCGATGTGATCCAGATCCGCCATCGCCCGACCGCAGCGAGTGCGCTGATCCGCTTCAGCTGCCGAGCGCCGCGACGATCTCGCGCTCGAAGGCGAGCACGTGCTCGCGCATGAGATGGCGCGCGCGCTCGCCGTCGCCGGCCAGCAACGCCTGGAGGAAGTCGACCTGCCCGTGAACCGGCGCGGACAGCTCGACTCGATCGAGCACCAAGTACCAGACGCGCAGCGATAGCGCGAAGTACCCCTCGAGCGTCTCGGCGAGATAACGGTTGCCGGCGGCCTCCCAGGTGAGCCGATGCACGCGCTCGTCGACGCGGATCAGCGCGTCGCTTGACGCCACGTCGATCGTCTCGAGCTCAGCCACCAGCCTGCTCGCCGCACCACGCGCGTCGTCATCCATGCGCGCGGCTGCGAGCTGCGCGGCCTGTCCCTCGAGCTCGGCGCGCACCTCGGTGACCTGCGCTATGTCGTCGACGTCGACGTCGGTCACGCGAGTGCCGCGGCGCGGCTGGATCGCGACGAGCTTCTCGAGCGCGAGTCGCTTGATCGCCTCGCGCAGGGGCGTGCGACCGATATCGAGCTCGCGCATCAGATCGTCCTCGCGCAGGACGGCGCCCGGCGGCAGCCTGAGCGTGACGATCCGGTCGCGCAGCTCGAAGTAGGCGCGATCGGCGATCAGCCGGCTCGCGGGGGGGCTCCCCTCGCGGGGAGCGCGCTCGGGGCGACGCTCAGCTTGACTGGCCATAGGGCGTCTGATATATCACGGCGGGTGGCGACGTTCAACCGCCCGCGTGCGCTGCCCGCCACCGCTCGAGCGGTGATCATAGGCGCGGGCATCGCCGGCTCGAGCGTCGCCTACCACTTGACGCAGCGCGGCTTCGAGGGCGTCGTCGTGCTCGAGCAGGGACCGCTGTGGGAGGCCGGCGGCTCGACCTCGCACGCCCCCGGCCTGATGTTCCAGCTCAACCCGTCGCGGACGATGACGCAGCTCGCGAAGTGGTCGGTCGAGCTCTACGGCGAGCTCGGGGTCGACGGGGAGCGCTGCTTCCACCCGGTCGGGGGGATCGAGGTCGCGACCACCGACGGCAGGTGGGCCGAGCTCGACCGGCGCTTCGGTCGCGCCCGCTCCTATGGCGTCGAGGCGGAGCTGCTGGACCCCGCGCAGGTGCGCGAGCGCGTCCCGCTGATCGACTCGAGCCGGATCCTCGGCGGACTGCTGGTGCCCTCTGACGGGACCGCAAAGGGGGTGCGCGTGGCGGAGGCGCTCGGGCGGCGGGCCGAGGCGGCCGGCGCGACCGTCCACGACGGCTGCGAGGTGACCGCGATCGACGTCCGCCGTGGCCGCGTGCGCTCCGTCGTGACGACTCGCGGCGAGATCGCGGCCGACGCCGTCGTCGTCTGCGCGGGATTCTGGGGCCCGCGCGTCGGGGGCCTCGCCGGGGTGCGCGTGCCGCTCGTGCCCGTGGTCCACCAGTACGCCGTCACCGCGCCGCTGCCGGAGCTGAACGGCGAGCGCGACGAGGTCGCCCACCCGATCCTGCGCCACCAGGATCGCTCGCTGTACCTGCGTCAGGAGCACGACGCATACGGCATCGGCTCCTACGACCACGAGCCGCGCCTAGTCGAGCCCGAGGAGGTGCCGGCGTCGGGCCCTGGTCACCGTCCTTCGGAGCAGCCCTTCACGGCGGCTGACTTCGCCGCCGCACGCGAGGAAGCCGGGAGGCTGCTTCCCGCCCTGCGCGGCGCAGAGCTCGCGCGCGCGATCGACGGCCTGATGTCATTCACGCCCGATGGGATGCCGCTGCTAGGCGAGAGCGGCGCGGCGCGCGGCCTTTGGCTCGCCGAGGCGATCTGGGTCACCCACGCGGGCGGCGCCGGGCGCGCGCTCGCCGAGCTGATGACCGCGGGCGAGGCGGGCCTCGACATGCACGAGTGCGACCCCGAGCGCTTCGACGGCCACGGGCTCAGCCGGTCGTACGCACGCGCTCGTGGCGAGCAGCAGTACCGCGAGGTCTACGACGTCATCCATCCGCGCCAACCCGCGCTGCCCACCCGCCCGTTGCGGGTGAGCCCGTTCTTCAGCCGCCAGCGCGAGCTCCGGGCGGTGTTCTTCGAGGCCGCGGGCTGGGAGCGCCCGCAGTGGTACGAGGCAAACGCCGAGCTGGTGGACGATCGTGTTCCCGCCCGCTCGGAGTGGTCGGCTCAATTCTGGTCGCCGATCGTGGCGGCCGAGCACCGCGCCTGCCGTGAGCGGGTCGGCATCTTCGACTTGACGCCGTTCACGAAGGTCCGCGTGCGCGGCGCGGGGGCGCTCGACTACCTCCAGCGCCTGGCGGCCAACGACGTCGACCGCGCGCCCGGCGCGATCGTCTACACGGCCATGCTGACCCCGCGCGGTCGGATCATGTGCGACCTCACGGTCACGCGCCTGGACGAGGACGAGTTCTTCGTCGTCACGGGCGGAGCCGTCGGCAAGCACGACCTGGGGTGGATGCGCCGCCACCTGCCCGCCGACGGCTCCGTTCACCTCGATGACCAGACATCAGCGCTGTGCTGCCTGGGGGTCTGGGGGCCACGCGCCCGCGACCTGGTCGCGACCGTGAGCGAGGACGACGTCTCCGGCGCCGCCCTGCCGTACATGCGGGCGGGCGAGATCCACGTCGGCCACGTGCCGGCGCGCGCCCTGCGTATCTCCTACGTCGGCGAGCTCGGCTGGGAGATCTACGCGCCGACCGAGTTCGGCCCCGCCCTATGGGACGAGCTGTGGCGCGCGGGCACGGAGCTCGACGCCGTCGCGTGCGGAGGCGGCGCCTACGACTCGCTGCGTCTCGAGAAGGGCTACCGGCTATGGGGCGCCGATATCGACGAGGAGCACGACCCGTACGAGGCAGGCCTCGGGTTCGCCGTCAAGCTGGACAAGGGCGACTTCCTCGGGCGCGCCGCGCTCGTCGCAGCCGGCGCGTCGCCCGCGCGCAAGCTGTGCTGCATCGTGATGGAGGACCCGGAGGTCGTGCTGCTCGGCAGCGAGCCGATCGTCGACGCTCGGCGCACGCTCGGCTACGTGACGAGCGCGGGCTGGGGCGCGAGCGTGGAGGAGAGCATCGCCTATGGCTATCTCCCCGCAAGCCACGCGCAGGTCGGCACCGCCGTGAGCGTCTACAGCGAGGGAGCCGCCCAGCCGGCCACGGTCGCCGCCGAGCCCCTGTTCGATCCCTCAAGCGCGCGCATGCGCGACGCCGTGCCCGCGATGACGGGCTGACCCCGACCACCAGGAGCGCGCCAGATGCCGAAGCCCACCGGGAACCCAGGGATCCTTCTCTACTCGCGGATCCGCAAGTCGCCGTACTTCTACTCCTCGCGACGCCACGGAGTCGAGCTCTACAGCGTCTACAACCACACCTACCACCCCAGGCACTACGGCGATCCCGTCGAGGAGTACTGGCAGCTGCTCAACGGAGTGACGCTCTGGGACGTCGGCGTCGAGAAGCAGGTCGAGATCACCGGGCCCGACGCATTCGAGTTCACCAACATGCTCGTCGCCCGCGACCTCAACAAGTGCGAGGTCCACCAGTGCAAGTACGTGTTCGTGACGGCGGCCGACGGGGGCATCATCAACGACCCCGTGCTGCTGCGCCTGGGTGAGAACCACTTCTGGCTGTCGTTGGCCGACAGCGACGTGCTCCTGTGGGCCAGGGGCGTTGCCGTCAACTCGGGCCTCGACGTGACGATCGAGGAGGCGGACGTCGGGCCGGTCCAGGTGCAGGGCCCGAAGTCGAAGGACGTGATGGTCGGCCTGTTCGGCGACTCGATCCTCGACATCCCGTACTACTTCATGCGCGAGTACGAGCTCGAGGGGATGAAGGTCTTCGTCTCCCGCACCGGCTACACGGCCGAGCTCGGCTATGAGATCTACCTGACCGAGGCGAGCCGCAACGGCGACAAGCTCTGGAGCGCCGTGCTCGAGGCCGGCGAGCCGCACGACCTCGCCGTGATCGGTCCCTGCCACATCCGCCGGATCGAGGGCGGGATCCTCGCGCTCGGCTGCGACATGTGGTTCGACACCAACCCCTACGAGGTCGGGATGGGATACGACTGGATGGTCGACCTCGAGCAGGGGTCGGAGTTCATCGGCAAGGAGGCCCTGCGCCGGATCAAGCAGGAGGGGCCCAAGCGCCGGCTCGTCGGCGTCGAGATCGGCGGCGACAGCCTCGGGTCCTACAACGACGGCTCGATGGTCGACGTCTTCCCGGTTCATATCGACGGCCGGCGAGTCGGACAGGTCACCTCGGCCTGCCACTCCCCACGGCTCGAGAAGAACATCGGCTACGCGATGGTGCCGATCGAGCACGCCGGCCTGGGCACCGAGTACAAGGTCGAGGTGCCATCGGGCAAGACCACGGCGATCGTGGTCGAGATGCCCTTCATCGACCCGAAGAAGGAGATCCCCAAGCAGGAGCTGGCGACGACCTGACGCCGCCGTACTCCGCCATCGCGTCGATCAGCCACTCGACGAGGTAGGGGGCGAACGAGCAGCGAACGAGGATCCAGTAGCGCGGCTCGCCGTCGACCTGGCGCAGGACGATCTGGGCGCGCGCGAGCGCCGTCTGTGCACAGTCACCGGCGCGGAAGCGACGCGGGTGCAGGTCGAGCGCGCACCCCTTCGCCAGCACCTCGCGCGCGAGCGGGCCGCGCAGCTCGAGCGTCGTGCGGTTCGCGGCGACGTCGACGACCGACCCGTGCGCGCCCGCGAGCGCAGCGCGCAGCGCGCGCTCGATTCGGAGCTCGTCGCCCTCGGGGCCGACTACCAGCCATTCGTCGGGGCCGAGCCACAGCGTCGACCACGGCTCGCCGCCGGCGGTGGTGTTGGGCTTGGTGGGCAGCGGCGAGCCGAGCGCCGCGGCGAGCCGGCCCGCTGCGCGCGCGTCTCTGACGTCGGCGCGCAGGTCGACCTGGGCCAGGCAGCGCAGCTCGCGCAGCGCCACCCCGCGCTCGCCACTGAGGCTCGCCTCCTCCATCGCGCCGGCGAGGTGCTCGACAGCGCTGTGCTTGTCAGGACGAGTCGCCATCGCGGCGCCTTCCCTCGGGGTCATACAGAACCGGCTCGGCGACCCTCGCCGCGATCGTCGCGTGCTCGAGCGGCGCGTAGACGATCTCTCCGACGTGCTCCGGACCGTCCTCGAGCAGCGCGAGCGCGAAGGTGCGGCCGAGCGCGGCGCTGCGGTAGCTCGACGTGACATGTCCGGCCATCGGCACGGGGACCCCGGCGCCGGGGTCGACGACGAGCTGCGCGCCCTCCGGCAGCAGCGCCGCAGGGTCCTCGGGCAGCAGCGCGACGAGCCGCTTGCGCCCCGCGCGCGTGAGGTCCGGGCGGCGCAACGAGCGGCGGCCGATGAAGTCGCCCTTCGTCTTCGAGACGGCCCAGTCCATGCCGAGGTCCTGGGGCGTCACGGTCCCGTCGGTCTCCTGGCCGACGATCACGAAGCCCTTCTCGGCGCGCAGCACGTGCATCGTCTCGGTGCCGTAGGGGGTGATCGCGTGCTCTTCTCCGCCGGCCATGACCGCCTCCCAGAGCGCGAGGCCGTAGTGGGCCGCGACGTTCACCTCGAAGGCGAGCTCGCCGGAGAACGAGACGCGGCAGACGCGCGCTTCGATGCCGGCGACGGTGCCCTGCTTGAAGCGCATGAACGGGAGCTCTTCGGCATCGAGCGCCAGCTCGGGCGCGAGCCGGCGCAGGACGTCGCGCGAGCGCGGGCCGACGACGGCAACGGTCGCCCACTGCTCGGTGACGGACGTGCAGTACGCGCGCAGCTCGGGCCACTCGGTCTGCAGCCACTCCTCGAGCCAGTCGAGCACGGCGGACGCGTTGGCGGTGGTCGTCGTGATCAGGTAGCGATCCGGCGCCAGGCGCATCGCCACGCCGTCGTCGAAGACCATCCCGTCGGCCGTGCACATGAGTCCGTACTTGCACGAGCCGGGCGCGAGCTTGTCGAAGACGCCGGTGTAGACGCGATTGAGCAGCTCCGCGGCGTCGCGCCCCTGCACGTCGATCTTGCCGAGCGTCGAGGCGTCCATCAGCGCAACGCCCTGACGCGCGGCCCGGCACTCGCGCGTGACAGCCGCGTCCATGTCCTCTCCCGCCTGGGCGTAGTAGCGCGGACGCTTCCACTGACCGACGTCCTCGAACACCGCTCCGCGATCGACGTGCCAGCGGTGGATCGAGGTGACGCGCACCGGGTCGTGCAGCCGGCCGCGGTCGCGCCCGGCGAGCAGCCCGAACGCGACCGGCGCGTAGGGCGGTCGAAAGGTCGTCGTGCCGAGCGCGGCGACCGGCACGCCGAGCGCGTCGGCCAGGATCCCGAGCGCGTTGAGGTTGCCTGTGCGCCCCTGGTCGTTCGCCGTCCCGATCGTCGTGTAACGCTTTACGTGCTCGGGCGAGCGCATCCCGGTCCGCGCGGCGCGATGGATATCGGCGACGGTGGCGTCGCGCTGGAGGTCGACGAAGTGGCTGTCCCACGCCCCCGGCCCGGGCACCTTGGGCGGGACGGCCCACAGCGGGCGCAACGGCGCCTCGGCGGGCTCGACCACGCCGGGGACGGCCGGCGGGCCGCCGTCGCGAGAGCCGCTCACCGCGGCTGCGTCCGAGCCCGCGTCGAAGCCCTGCGCCAGGCAGTCGGCGAGGCCGAAGGCGCCCGCGCAGGCGCCGGCCGAGCGCTGGGCCTGCGCTGCCCGGTCGGGCACGAAGCCGGCGAGGCGGTCGTCGTAGCGGAGCTTGCCCTGGGACTGGCTGAAGAGGTGGACGGCCGGGCTCCATCCGCCCGAGGTGGCGATCAGGTCGCAGGCGATCGCGCGCGCCTCACCGGACAGACCGCCGCCCGAGTCGAGTGCCATCACCTCGGCCGACGCCACGCGCCGCTCGCCCGCGGTCGCGACGACCGCGTGGCCGGCGAGCACCTCGATCCCATGCGCTCGCGCCTTCTGCGGCCAAGCGCCGGCGGCGTCGGGGCGGGCGTCGACTATCGCCGCCACCGCCACACCGGCACCCGCTAGGTCGAGCGCCACGGGGTATGCACCGTCGTTGTTGGTGAACACGACCGCCGTGCGCCCGGGGACGACGCCGTAGCGGTTGACGTAGGTCCGCGCGGCGCCGGCCAGCATGATCCCCGGGCGGTCGTCGTCGGCGAAGACGAGCGGGCGCTCGTGCGCTCCGGTGGCGAGCACGACGCAGCGGGCCCGCACGTGCCAGAGCCGCTGGCGCGAGCGCCCCGCCGGGGCATCCGCGCCGAGGTGATCGGTACGTCGCTCGGCGAGCAGCACGTAGTTGTGGTCGTGGTAGCCGAACGCCGTCGTGCGCTCGAGGACGCGGACCTCGGGCAGCGCCGAGAGGCGCTCGGCCGTCGCGGCGACCCACTCCATCGCGGGCGCCCCGTCGATCTCCTGGCGCGTCGAGAGCAGGCTGCCGCCGGGCTCTGGCTGGTCGTCGACCAGCAGGACGCGCGCGCCGGTCCGCCCCGCCGCGAGCGCCGCGGCGAGCCCGGCGGGGCCGGCGCCGACCACGAGCACCTCGCAGTGTGCGTTCAGCTTGTCGTAGTGCGCCGGGTCCAGCTCCCGGGACAGCCGCCCGCGCCCGGCGAGCGACTCGGCGCGCAGGCCGTCGTAGAGCTCGACCTCCGTCGCGCGCAGCATCGGCTCCGAGCAGGTCCCGTCCGCGAGCTGCACGAGCGCGTTCGGCTCCTCGGCACCGGCCGCGTAGATGCCCCGCGGGCGACCGCGAAGGACGCTTCGGCCGACGACGTCGATCCCGTTCGCGATCAGGGCCGACGCCAGCGTGTCGCCCGCGCAGCCCTCGTGCGAGCGGCCGTCGAAGCTGAACGCTAGCGGGCGTGAGCGGTCGACCCTGCCGCCGGCCGCCAGCCGCCGCTCGCCGGTCATCGCACCGGCGGAGCGGGCTCGCCGATCAGGTAGCCGTCCTTCACCTCATGGGTCGCCGTGTCGCGCACGAGGTTGAACCAGCGCCGGCAGCCGAGCGAGTGGCACCAGCGCTCGGCGAGCCGCCCGCGAGGGTTGTCGCGCACGAACAGGTACTCGCCCCATGCCTGATCGTCGATGGCGTCGGGCTCGCTCGGGTAGGGCACGTGGGCCTGGCCGCCGTAGTGGAACTCGGTCTCGTCCCGCTCGCCGCACCATGGGCAGGGGATCAGCAGCATCGTCAGTGGGCGACGGCGGCGGCGCCGTGCTCGTCGATCAACGCACCCGTGTAGAAGCGCTCCAGGGCAAACGGGACGTTCAGGTCGTGCGGCTCGTCGCGAGCGACCGTGTGGGCGTAGACCCAGCCCGAGCCCGGCGTGGCTTTGAAGCCGCCGGTGCCCCAGCCGCAATTCGCGTACAGGCCCTCCACGGGCAGCTTGCCGACGATCGGTGACGCGTCGGGGGTCACGTCGACGATGCCGGCCCAGGTGCGCAGCACGTGCGCGCGACTGAAGATCGGGAACAGCTCGAGCGCGGCCGCCAGCTGGCGCTCGATGACGTGGAAGGAGCCGCGCTGCCCGTAGGAGTTGTACGAGTCGACCCCGGCGCCCATCACAAGCTCGCCCTTGACCGCCTGGCTGACGTAGACGTGCACCGCGTTCGACATGACCACGCAGTCGAAGAGGGGCTCGAGCAGCTCGGAGACCAAGGCCTGTAGTGGGTGGCTCTGGAGCGGAAGCCGCAGCCCGGCCATCTCCGCAAGCACAGACGTGTGGCCGGCGGCCGCGAGGGCGACGCGCTCGCAGGCGATCGTCCCGCGCGTGGTCTCGACGCCCGCCACCCGCCCGCCCTCGACGAGGATGCCTGTGACCTCACAGCCCTGGATCAGATCGACGCCGAGCGCGTCGGCTGCACGCGCGAATGCCCACGTCACGTGGTCGTGCTTGGCGGTGCCGCCGCGCCGCTGGAGGGTCGCCCCGAGGACGGGGTAGCGCGCGTGCTCCGAGACGTCGACGATCGGGCAGGCGCCCTTGACCTCCTCGGCGCTCAGCCATTCCGCGTCGACTCCGTTGAGGCGGTTGGCGTTGACCCTCCGCATGCCCTCGCGCACGTCCCCGAGCGAGTGCGCGAGGTTCAGCACGCCGCACTGGCGGAGCTCGAGGTCGTAGTCGAGCTCGTCGGAGAGGCCCTCCCACTGCTTCAGCGAGTGCTCGTAGATCGCCGCGCTCTCGTCCCAGAGGTAGTTCGAGCGGATGATGGTGGTGTTGCGACCCATGTTGCCGCCGCCCAGCCAGCCCTTCTCGACGACGGCGACCCGCGCGATGCCGTGGTGCTTGGCGAGGTAGTAGGCCGTCGCCAGGCCGTGACCGCCGCCGCCGACGATCACGACGTCATAGCTCGGCTTCGGGTCGGGGTTGCGCCAGAGTGGCTCGGGGTGCATCGAGATATATCAGTACACGGCGAGCACGCGGTAGAGCGTGTCGCGCTGGGCCGCCGGGCGCCCGGCGGCGTGGGCTGCGCCGATCAGCTCGTCCGGGGTCAGCAGCGTGCCGTGCTCGGCGCCCGCCATCCGCGAGATCGATTCCTCCATCAACGTTCCGCCGAGGTCGTTGACCCCCCAGTCGAGCGCCTCGGTGGCGGCGTCGAGGCCCATCTTGACCCAGCTCGCCTGCAGGTTCGCGATCGTCTTGCCGAGCGCGAGCCGAAACACCGCGGTGTGCTTGAGGTTCTCCGCACGCGAGATCTCCTCGATCCCGTGCGTGCGCCCGAGCAGCGTCTGGTACGGGACGAACGACAGCGGCACGAACTCCGTGAAGCCACCCGTCCGCTCCTGGAGCGCTCGCACGACGCGCATGTGCTCGGCGAGCTCCGAGGGCTCCTCGACGTGGCCGAACATCACGGTCACCGTCGAGCGCAGGCCGGCCACGTGCGCGGCCTCGATGATCTCGACCCAGCGCGCCACCGGCAGCTTGTTGGGCGAGATCCGCTCGCGCACGCCGTCGTGGAGCACCTCGGCAGCGGTGCCCGGGGTCGAGTCGAGCCCGGCCGCGCGCAGTCGCTCGAACACCTCACGCGGCGAGAGCCCTGACGTCGCGCACATGTGGTCGACCTCCATCGCCGAGTAGGCGTGCAGGTGCACGTCGGGCGCGATCTCCTTGGCGAGCCGCAGCCAGCCCTCGTAGTCCGCGAGCCGCCAGTCGGGATGGATGCCCGACTGCATGCAGATCTC
>Ga0136617_10005626_pt1 | contig 11218 bp, 7 predicted proteins | sample AntDrymUQ3222106_2_FD_129672 | JGI IMG/M metagenome (GOLD analysis project Ga0136617, IMG submission 129672) | Polar desert sand microbial communities from Dry Valleys, Antarctica - metaG UQ322 (21.06) | ecosystem: Environmental > Terrestrial > Soil > Desert | place: Antarctica: Dry Valley...
ACGGGAACGAGACCGCTGTCGGCGGCGAGTCGCTTGAACGCGTCGAGACTCATGATCGCCTCCCGTCCGGCGAGCCCGTGATCCGCGATTGCTCCAACCTGACGTCCAGGTAACTTTCCTCTATGAGACCTGCGTTCGCTTCAGAGCTGGTGATCATCGCCTCCGCCGCGGCGCTGCTCGCCCTGCCCGCCGACGCGCAACAGACGTGGAACGATCCGCGCACCCGCGGTCTCGTGGAGCGCGCGACGGAGCGACGGGCGAGCCAGCTCGCCGACACGGCCCTGGTGGACTACAAGGCGACGGCGCATGGCTACCTGACGTTCCTCGCACAATTTGGGGAAGGATTCACCGAGCCGCCAAAAATCGTCAAGGCGGATGAGCTGGGGCTGGAAGTGTACTGGCGCGCGCCCGACCTGAGCAAGCAGCGCATCATGGGGCGGCGCGACACGCTGCTGCTGCCGACCGACATCAACTATCACCGCGATCATCTCGGGATAGTACAGAACAACTTCAAGAGCATCATCAGGCTGGGCGAGGGCGACGAAGTCCGGGATGTCCCGCATCCGCTTTCAGCCGAGGGTCTGGAGCAGTACGACTACGCGATTCGTGACTCCCTGCAGATACGGCTCGGACCACGGGTCCTGGATGTCTATGAGGTACGCGTGCGGCCACGCGACGACCGGCAGCCGCGCGCTATCGGCGCGGTGTACATCGACCGCGAGACAGGCGAGGTGGTACGTATGGCATTCAGCTTCACCCGAGCGGCCCTGAAGGACAAGGATCTGGAGGATGTTTCCGTCGTGCTGGAGAACGGGCTGATCGACGGGCGCTTCTGGCTCCCCCGGCGGCAGGAGATCGAGATCAGGCGCACCGGCTCCTGGCTCGACTATCCGGCGAGGGGAATCATCCGCGGGCGCTGGGAGATCTGCTGCTACGAGGTGAACAAGGGGATCCCGGGCGAGTACTTCACCGGGCCCGAGATCGTGCTGGCGACGCGCGCGGAACGGGAGCGGAACCCTTTCCCCTTTGCGGGACGGCTTCTGGATTCGCTGCCTCCCGACGTGAGGGCAGTGACCGACGAAGATGTCAGGAAGGTGCAGGAAGAAGCGCGCGCTCTCGTCCGGTCGCAGGCCCTCGCCCGGGGGCGCGGCCTCGCGCTCTCGGCGAGTCACGTGTCGGATCTCGCGCGGTTCAATCGCGTCGAGGGACTGGCTCTGGGAAGCGGCCTTCACCAACGGCTGGGAAATGGATTCTCGGTCACGGCGTCCGGGCGTTACGGCTTCAGCGATCACGAGCTGAAGGGCCGCGGAGCGCTCGACTACAGAACCGGCGCCGGCTCGTCCGTGACCGTGGCCGCGGAAAGGCTTTATCGCGACCTGAGCGAAGAGCCGGAGACGTCTCTCATCCGCAACACGATCGCGGCGCAGGAGTTCGGCAGCGACTACACCGACCCCTACGATGTGAGGCGCGCTGCGCTCACCGCGACACTTGCCCGCAGCGGCTGGCGTCCGTCGGTGACGCTCGCCGTCGAGCGACATTCGGGTCTGACCGTAAACGCGACGCCGGCGCATGGCGCGTTCGAGCCAACCGTTCCAGCGGCCGCGCTGAGGGAACGGCGTATCGTTGTGTCGCTCGACCGTCCCACGGCCTTGACGTTCGGAGGGTACGAGCTGGGCGCGCGCGTCGCGCTCACGGCGAGCGACGTCGTAACTGACGGCACGCTTTACGGAGACGTGCTTCGCTCGTCCGTCATGATAGATCTCCAGCGCCCGTTTGGCGCGAAGCGACTCGTTCTCCACTCGATCGCGGCCGGCGCGTTCGGTAACGGCACCATCGCCCCGCAGCATCACGTCTTTCTCGGCGGCCCGTCCACGGGGCCGGGCTACGAATTCCATGAATTCGTGGGCAGGGGTGGCTTGAGCCAGCGCCTCGAATGGCGCACGCCGGCGCCGTTCTTCCCCGTGCCGCTCGGACGCTACGGGAGAGCGCCCGGAACATTCACGCTCGCTCCATTCGCTACGGTCGTCTGGATCAACCGGTCGGTGCCATTCAGGGAATACCGAAAAGGATGGTACCCCTCGCTCGGCCTCGGAGCGATAACTCTTTTCGACGTACTGAGATTCGATGTCGCGCGAGGACTTCGCGGTGGGAGGTGGACGTTCTCGGTCGACGTGGCGCGGGGTTTCTGGAGCGTGCTGTAAGACGTTACGGTACGGTCCGGGACGGATCGTCGTCGGCCCCCCGCTGCATCCGGATAACGTGAATGCGTGCAAAACTCACCGCCGCGCACGGCAATCGATTCGTGGTTGATCGCAACGCTCAGAGAGCTGCTGCCTGAGGCCGCGGTCACGAGCCTCGAATCAAAAGCGGACGGTGGCTACTGGGAGGCCGCTGTAAGGGGACGACTCGTCACCGATGACGAGCTTCTCGAGAAGCTGGCGGCGCTAACGCGTACGCGGGTCGCCAGCGACCTGTTGGTCAGCTCCGAAGCGCGCGACATCGTTCCCGAGCGGCTCGCGCGCCGGTTCCGTATCCTGCCGTTGTCGGTTTCCCCGCTGGTGCTCGAGATAGCGACATCGGATCCCTACGACCTCGATTGCGAGAAGACGCTCGCTTTCGCTACCAGGCGCGTCGTTCGAATGGCTCTTGCCTCTCCCGGCCGGATAATGGAAAGAATCGAGGAGGTATACGCGCCCGTAGCCCGTCTGAACCGGGTGCTGAACAAGTCGGGCGCGAGCACGCCGCGATCGGTTCTCGAGCGCGCCGACGACTCCGACGGTCACCTCGACGCCGGGCAGGCCGAACGTCCGGTCATCAAGCTCGTCGACCACATCGTTGCGGAGGGAATCTCCGCGGGCGCGAGCGACATCCATCTCGAGGCGGGCGAGCACGGAATCGCCGTGAGGTACCGCATCGACGGCATTCTGCGCGAAGTCATGGTTCTGCCGCAGGCTGTGGGCGTCGCTCTGGTCTCCCGAATCAAGATCATGTCGCAGATGGACATCGCCGACCGGCTGCGGCCACAGGGCGGGCGGGCGCGCGTTGCCATCAACGGGGCGCGAGTGGATCTGAGAGTCTCGACGCTGCCCGCATCGCACGGCGAAAAAGTGGTGATCCGCATCCTCGACGCGCGCGCCGGCCTCAGGTCCCTCGATGCGCTCGGCCTCGACGCTATCGATGAGGCGCGAATGCAGAAGCTGCTGGACGCGCGCGAAGGTCTGGTGCTGGTGACCGGACCAACCGGCTCCGGAAAGACGACGACCCTCTACGCCGCTCTGAAGGTTTTGCAGCAGCGTGCGGTCAATATCATCACTGTCGAAGATCCCGTGGAATATCGCATTCCGGGAATCGTTCAGGTCCAGATCCATGAGAAGGCGGGGCTCACATTCGCTTCCGCGCTGCGATCGGTCCTTCGCCAGGATCCCGACGTCGTTCTCATCGGTGAGATACGGGATCGGGAGACCGCCGCTATCGCGCTCCAGGCGTCGCTCACCGGCCACCTGGTGTTCGCGACTCTTCACACGAACGACGCCTGCAGCTCGATAACACGGCTTACCGACCTGGGCGTAGACGGCGCAACGCTCGCTGGAGCATTGAAGGGGATCATCGCGCAGCGCCTGATCCGGCGCTTGTGCTCCGCGTGCAGGCAGGTCGCGAACGCCGGAGTGCCACGAACGCTCATCGGCGCCATTCCTGAAAGCTCGATGATTTACAACCCGACGGGGTGTACGGAGTGTGGGTTGACCGGCTACCGCGGGCGAATCGCAATAACGGAACTGCTGGTGGCCACACCCGAGATCGAACGCGCCATCGCCGGCGGCGAAGCGTTGGACAACCTCGTCAAGGCAGCCCGCGACGCCGGCACCAGATCGCTGTGGGCGTGCGGTGCTTCCCACCTGTTGAGAGGGACGACCAGCGCGCAGGAGCTTCTCCGGGTGCTCGAGCCTGAGCACGAGCGACTTCATGCCCATGAACCGCGCCGGGGATATGATTTACCACGGCCCATCATTTACGAGAGCAGCGTGGCAACCCAAAAGACAAAAATCGTCGCCGGTGTCGTCGAGGTCTACGTGATTCGCCGGAATGGCGGAGACTGGCGTGTGCTGGCGCTCCGGCGCGCGAGCGACACCAAGCGACCGGATTCCTGGGAGACCGTATACGGCAAGATCGATGGAGACGAGCGTCCCGAGCGCGCCGCGGCGCGCGAGGTACGCGAGGAAACGGGCCTCGACATCCAAGCGCTGTACAACCTTACCGTCAACAGCTTCTACCTGCACGAGATCCGCACCGTTCAGATGGCGATCGCCTTCGTCGCGTTCGTGGACGACTCAGCTGCGGTCACCCTCAGCGAGGAACACCGCGAGTTCGACTGGCTGTCGGTGGACGACGCGTGCGCGAGATTCACATGGCCACGAGCTGCAGCCGCGCTACGGGATGCGAGGCACCTGTTTCGGAAGGGAGATGCAGGCCCTGTAGAAGATGTACTTCGTGTGCTTTGAGGTCATCTTGCTTGGACGGGAGAAGACTGCGTTATGAGTTGACCGTTATTGCGTTGTGCGTTGTTGAGTGGGAGGATTCATGGGCCTGGGTAGATTCAAATACGGGCCTCACGCTTATCAGGCGACTCACGGTGAGTAAGAAGTCCGGCAATAAATCTGTAAATCGTTGACGGGCAGCGTGATCTGCCCTTGTTCACGCTTCGCGATGCCTGATAATGTCGGGGTCGATTGACAGCTGAATCGACGGCAGAACAGTTCTTCGTCGCGCGCGGCCCGTTTCTGTCACCGCATCCAGTCAGATCCTTTCCTTAACGAAGCAACTCCCAAGGCCTGACAGACCCGCGAGCCGAAGCGTTGTACTAATCGGGTCCCGCTATGAAGCAAGTTGCGGAATCGGTAGGTAAAGCGCGCATTCGAGCGTTTACGGTGTCAATCTCCCATAGATAACGGGGGCGGCCAGGCCTCTCGTGAACGCTATCCCGCAATACGCCGACCCTGGGTTTCCATGGCCCGGTGCCGTAGTTGCATCCGCGCGTGAAGCGATCAGAATCACTCAGTCCACGGAGGTGAATACTGTCGACCGGAACGAACGTTCGATCATCTTGCGGATCGCTTGAGCGCGGCGCGGAGTCGAGAAACACCGTCAGCAAACCTGATCGAAACTGTTTAGCGCGAACAGCGAATCTGCTGCCGGTCGCCGAGTCATCCGGAGAATCGTGAATATCCCCTACTTCCCAGGCCCACTCGTGAGACACGCTGTCCGTAAGGGGCGTGGCATTCACGCCCCGCGCGGTATCGTTAGGGCTCTCTCGGCACGCCAATGAAGCCAGAACGGTGAGGACAGCCCACCTACGCGATATCGTCATTTTCGGTATCAGATTGCTAAGCAAGCAGGGATCGGGTGAAATGATGGAGTGCGCAACCAACCTACAGGGTTGATCTCACGATCCCAGCGTTCGACCTCAGAAGCCAATAAGAAGGGCTGCTAACTGTTCCGACTGCTTTTCCACCTGCAAGCCTTCCTTCGTAATCTACGATAGCGGCTCTGGCCGGCTCCGGCTCGCCATTAGCCCGATAGATCTCCGCTTGGTTGAGGTCGTTCAAAAGCTGCCCACATAGACTCGAATCCGTGATCCAGTTCAATGGACCCGAACAATTATTTTCAGTCAGCGATCGCAGCCGCAAGAGTAGCGCTTGACCAGACCGATCCGCGGGCCAAGGCTCGACTCCCACCGTCTGGCCGTTGATCATCTCAGTTACGAAGGGATCCGCCAGAACCGTTGATTCCGTGACATCTGTGTCAACGGCGGATGGCAATGGTACATATCCACCCGCCCAAAAAGTGCGGATGGCAGCCAATCCAACAGATTTGAACGAAAGTGTGGGAGTGGTCTCGCCGGGCTGCAAGTAGCCGTAGAGAAACATCCAGCCAGCCATAGGTCGGCCATTGAAGTTCGTGCCGGTTCTCCATCGGAACGAGCCAGTAGACGGCGCCATGGAGCGTACCCCCGAAGGGGTATCAACGTAATAGACCCACAACGGCTCTGTACTACTCGCAAGGTTGGCGACGTGATACGAAACGGAAGTAGTATCCCCGATTGTAATTACCGTGTCTACAACGACGTTCACGGTCACGTTTTGCCCCGGATTTTGTGCGAGAACTGCGGATGACGATAAGCCTATACAAGCTCCAATGGTGGTAATCGAGTATCGCATGGACTTAAATGGTTAAATGCCAGTGATCACCTTCACGCGCAACGACTCCTTTGTACCGATGTTTCCAAAGCCACCGAACGGTGTCTTTATCATCCTGGTTCAGGTTGTTCGACGGGTCCGGATAATTTTGAGTTTTTAAATCCGTTTCTCTCCCGAATCGATGGGTTCGATGCGGAACGGTCCAATAACCTGTGTTATCGACGTTATCGAAAAGGCCGCCGCTCTCCAGCGCCGAATCGTTAAACATGAGTTGCTTCCCATCGAAGAGTGAATACTCATGGGCGAGCGCGATGAGGAACCCCAACGCATTGGGAGTGACATAGTGATTGTCTGGATGGATATCTGTATGCCCGGTGAGGGCGTAGGTAGGGTCTCCTGCCGGTAGCTTGACCAACCCGGGGACTTCAATCTTGACTGTACTAGCACCGGTTCTCGCACCCGAGGAGGTGCCTGTAACCGTAACGGGACCGCTGGGATCTGGCGCGACGAACGTCACCGTGTCGAGTCCGGTGGTCCCAGTATTTAACTGAATCGTTGTGCCAGACGTCCTGAAGTTTCCCTTCGGCTTGGAGTTCGCCGGATGCATCACATGCCCGGCCGTGCCGTCCTTCGCGCTCAGCGTCAGCGTCACTGGCTTGTTAAGCGTGGGACCGTTCGGTCCGATTACGGACACTGTAATGACCTGCTTGCTTGGACGACTTATTTGGCCTCCGCTGATCTTCGTGTAGCGGACCGAAGGCAACATACTCGCTTGCTGCGTCGTGATCTGAACCTCTGGCGCTTGTACGACGAGGCTGTCGGTTTGTTCAACGCCGTTGACAACTGCGGTTGTAGACAAGACGCCGGTCTCCGTGAAATACATGTTGCAAAGGATTTTGGTACCCGTGCATTGCACCACGGTCTGACCGTCTCCTCCAGGTCGAGGGGCCCACGTCCACGAGATGACCCGTATCGGCACGGTGTGCGACTTAATCTTTTCCGGTGTAGCCTTTAACTGGATCGTAACCCAGGTCCCGGGAGGCGGTAGAGCAATGACCCCGGGAGAAGTTTCGGTGCGGGAGCTGGTCAGATTAATCGCCGCTGAAAGGGGCGTGATCGAGAAAGTCTGCTCTCCCGAATACGACCAGCAATCACTGCTTCCACATTCGTAGGACCACTGGGCGATCTTGCCAGTGCGCTTGAGTACACCGTCGCCCTGAACAAGGATTGAATCGGTCCGGGTCGAATCCGGGGGGCTTACGGCGCACGCGGGGAAGAAAGGTGTCCCTTGGACTGAGTAAGTAACGACTACCTTGACGTAACACCCCTGAATTGAATCTTCCCTCCAATAGCCGGACGGGTCCGACTTCGAACTTTGCTTACTGGGGTGATTGCTTGTGATTGCGATCATACCTGTCGCAGCGACAGCCGCTATCAGCGCATCCGGATAACTTGGCAAGGGGCCATACCAACCAGGATCCGATTCATTTTCGACCTGCATTAAGCGTGAGGCTGACGCGGGGAGGTTGGCACGAGCAGAAGGGGGTCTCAGAGGAAGCGGCTCGAAAGGGGTTTGCGTTTCCGCACACGCTAAGACTGCGGCAAGCGGCCAAAAGAGCGAAGCACCTTTTCCGATTCGAAGCATTTCGGACCATCGGTAAGAAGGGCCAACGGTATGAGAAGGGGAATGGGAAGGAAACGTCGCTTTCTTCTCACTAGATGCGCTCTTCTTATCAGATCCGAGCTCTGCCTTTTCGGAGCGCCAAGGGCATTTCGAAACCGGCCTTGGGACACGACTACGTCCCCTTGTGTTAGGTATTCCGTCCCCGGCCAAACTTAACTAGTCCGCGCATTTCGTGAACGTCTGCGCTCGCACCACTCGTGAGGTCGTGACGTTGCAAGTGGCGGTTCCGAAGCCGTCGCGTTTAATAGCTTCGATCAATCGAGAGGGTGGAACACCGAGAGGCAATTGGACGGCACTGAACGGTTGACTAGACCACCGCCGTCAGGCGGTAGGGCTAACTCCGAGCGGGACGCACCGCCCGTATGCGCAAGGCGACCCGTCTCGTCGGGGCATAGCCGTGGTGCATCCTGGGTTCACCTCTCGCTCATCAGGCATAGGGATGTGTTCAAGGTATTTGCAGCCGGAGAGAACCGGCGCCAGCCCTATTCCGCTCACGTGGAGGAGATCTGATGATCCGAACCGAAGTAGCGCCCGCATTTTCCACAAAGAGCTTCGGGGTGCTATCGACGTTTTACAGTCGTCAGATTCTCGTTGTCGGTCGGCGCGTTTGGCTTGACCCGCACGCTCTTCGCCGGGATGCCGACATAGACGTGATACGGTCGCACATCCTTCGTGGCGACCGCCATCGCTCCCACCATCGCCTGCTCGGCGACGTGCACACCGGCCAGCACCGTTGCGTGATACGTGATTCTCACCCCGTCGTCGAGCCGCGTCAGCGCGTCAGTCACGTCCTTCTGGTCCACGATGCTGTGGGTGTGGCTGTAGATATTGGCGTAATCGCTGATCGATACGTTGTTGCCGAGTGAGATGCCACCGCGGTCGTCGAGAAGCACGTGCCGGTGCACGACTACGTTATCGCCGACCTCCATGTTGTAGCCGAAGGAGAACTCCACGTGCTGGAATGCCTTGAAGTTCTCACCGCAGCTCTTGAAAATGTGCGGCGCCAGCACCCGCCGCAGCTGAACACCCAGCTCGACGTTCTGTCCGCCCGGAACGGTGCGATCGAAGGAGTACCACAGCCAGAGCAGCGGCTTCACCCTCTGGAAGCGCGCGTCGTCACACTCGGCGTAGTACTCCGGCTCGAGGGTGACGTTGCGCGGATCGAGCGAGAGCAGGGCCAGGCGGGTAACGCGGGGAAGCTTCGTGTCGGCGACCGCCGTTTCCCAGTTCGCGGCATACTGGGGGTAGGCGATGTCTGCGAGCGCGCGCCGGCAGACCTCCGCGCGATTCGAGCCGCCCGTGATCTGAGCTTCCAGCGATTCCAGCCATTCGGCGGCGACGCCGGCGGCGGGGAGCGAAGGCAGCTTTCTAAGAGGTAGAAGGGCCACGCTACTGCCGGTCTCCGGAGCGGGAGGCGCGAGCCCGAACGAGAGCTCTCTCCCTCTCGACGCGCGTGAGAATCTGCTCCCAGGTCGCGCTCTGCTGGTCCTGGAACGTAACCGTGAGCGGCTGGTCCAGGTCCACCTCCTCGTCGTAAAGATAGAGAGCGCTCTGAGTCTCGCGCTGGCGCAGGCGCTGCTCCCCGAAACCGGAGCTGAGCGGAATCACCTCGAGTGCGCGAAAATTGCGGCCGCTGCTCGTGATCACGAGCTCCATCGGGCTGAAGTGAACGTCGGGTGCGACACCGTAGAACGAGACGTACCACAAATCCGGCGGCTGCCCCCCGCGCCGGCGCGTAACCGCCGCGATCGACTGCTTGTTGCTCTCCTGGAGCTCGCGGAGGGCGCGATATGAATCCGCGGTGAGAAGTCTTATCAGGTTCTCCTCGAGCGGTATCGCGCGGACGATCAGTCCCTGAAGCTCCAGCCGGATCGCTATCTCGTCCTGGCGGAGCGTTCCGTACCCTGGTGGGACAGTGCTCTTGCCGGTGGTGTCGTCTCCGGGCGCGAGAACCGCGCCCGGATGCAAGCTGCCGACCGGCTCCGGACCAGATGCGCAGGCCGCCACCGCGACGACTGCCACCGCGATCGCGATCGGGTTCACCTGGTACCGGTCTCCGGCGCGGACCCGACGAGCTGCATGATTGCCTCCAACAGCTCCATCCGTCCGGCACCCGTCACAACGCTGAACGGAATGATCTGTTCGGCCTCGATTGAAAGAGCGCGCGAAGTCTCGGTGACGCGAGTCGGCACCGCTGACCTGGCGACCTTGTCGGATTTGGTCAGGGCGACGAGCGTCGGGATCCCGACCTGCGCGAGAAAGTCCAGCATAGACCGATCATCTTCGCTCGGGTCGCGTCTGATGTCCAGCAGCAGCACCAGCCCGCGGAGCTGCGTGGTGCGGCCCAGATAGCCCCCGATCAGCGGACGCCATTGAGCTTTTTTTTCCTTGGATATCCGCGCGTACCCGTAGCCCGGCAGATCGACGAAGAGGAACTGGTTGTTGATGCGGAAGAAATTGATTTCCCTCGTTCTGCCGGGTGTCTTGCTCACCCGGGCGAATGACCTCCTCCGCACCAGTGAATTGAGGAGCGACGACTTCCCGACGTTGGATCGGCCGGCGAACGCGATCTCGGGGAGACTGGACTCCGGGCGCCACCCCGCCTCCTCCGCTTTCCCCCCGATGAACTCTACATTGCGGATGACGAGCGCTTCGGGACCGGAACCCGGTTGCTTCACCTCAGTGCGTTACTGAATCGTAGAGCTGCTCGCCCTCGGACGTTGTGTCGGCGGGCTGCGGGCGCAGCGCGATCGAAAGGACTTCATCCATCGTCTTCACCGGATGGAATCGCACCGTCGAGCGGACTTCCTCCGGAAGCTCCTCGATGTCACGCGAGTTCCCGTGTGGAATGATCACGTCGCTCACCTTGTTGCGGTGAGCGGCGACGGATTTCTCCTTGAGGCCTCCGATCGGGAGCACCCGCCCGCGCAGGGTTATCTCGCCGGTCATCGCGACGTCCCCGCGCACCGGCACGCCCGTGAGCGCGCTGATCACCGCCGTAGCGATCGCTATCCCGGCGGACGGGCCGTCCTTCGGAGTGGCGCCGGCCGGCATGTGGATGTGGATATCGCGCGTTCGGTGAAAGTCGGCGTCGATGCCCAGCGCGCGCGCGCGCGCGCGTGCATACGACAGGGCCGCGCTCGCCGATTCCTTCATCACATCGCCGAGCGTGCCGGTGAGCTGCACCTTGCCGCGGCCCCGGACGACGCTGACCTCGATCTCGAGCACCTCTCCGCCCACCTGGGTGTACGCGAGCCCCGACGCAACGCCGACCTTGTCGTCGAGCGATGTATCGTCGGGATCGAACGGCGGCGAACCCAGGAGCTCCTTGAGGTCGGAG
>Ga0136617_10005627_pt1 | contig 11217 bp, 15 predicted proteins | sample AntDrymUQ3222106_2_FD_129672 | JGI IMG/M metagenome (GOLD analysis project Ga0136617, IMG submission 129672) | Polar desert sand microbial communities from Dry Valleys, Antarctica - metaG UQ322 (21.06) | ecosystem: Environmental > Terrestrial > Soil > Desert | place: Antarctica: Dry Valley...
CCGCAGAACAACAGGCGAAATTCCGTCCCCGCCAGAACCGGTGCGGCGAAAACGCCGGTAAGAAGGAAGACGCCGTCGGGATACAGAGCCCCGGATCCCAGGTGCGGCGGCGCACCGCCAGCTCGACGACGAAACCAGCCGCGTAAGCGGTCGCACCGGGGATAGCCAGCGCCACGTCGTCCGTTCGTGCCAGGACGACGTTCAGCGGGACGCCGACTCCGATGACATTGTCGGGAGGGTCGAGCCACGCGGGCGCGGCCGGGCGCTCGGTGGGCTCGGGCGGTGGGTGCGGGGCCTCGAAGAAGCTCACGCGCCCGCCTCGAGGGGTCTCCGTCTTGCCGCAACGTGCTTCCGCGCCGGGCGTCCCCCGCCGAGACCGCCGATCAGCCGTGCGATCGCGGTAACCGCGCGCGGGTCGTGGCCGGCGACGAAGTCGTCGATGTGGGGAAGCGCCGCACGCATACCCACCGCGAGGGGCTGCCCGTCCAGCTGTGCCGGCCGGGGGTTGAGCCACACGAGGCGTCGCGCCTGGAGACGCAGGCGCGCGAGCTCACGGGCGAGCTCCTCCGGATCGCCACGATCCCAGCCGTCGCTCACGATCACGACGATGGCCCCGCGCGCGAGGCACATACCGCCGAACTGGCGGTTGAACTCGCTGAGCGCAGCGCCGATTCGCGTGCCACCGGACCAGTCAGGGACGGCCTCGCGCGCACGCTCGAGCGCCGCAGTCGCGTCATGCCCGGCGAGATTGCCCGTGAGCCGCGTCAGCCGCGTTGCGAAGACGAACGTTTCCGCCTTCATGCCGGCACCGACCACCGCCTGCAGCGAGGCCAGCAGCGCACGCGAGTAGCGCTCCATCGACCCCGAGACGTCGCAGAGAAAGAGCAGGCGGCGCGGTTTACGCGAGGGCGCCGAGTAGGCCAGCCTCAAAGTCTCGCCGTCCGTCGTCAGCGAGCGGTGAAGGGTCGCGCGGACGTCGAGGCGGCGACGGTGGTGCGTCTCCCGCGCACGACGTGAGCGGCGCTCCGGGGCAGCAGCGCGAAGCTCCTCGGCCAGGCGGCGAACGGCGGCGGCCTCATCACGCCCGAGCTCGAGTGTCTCGGGCTCGCTGAGGATCTCGTTCGGGCTGTACGCGGCCAACAGGCCTCGCCGCTCGCTCTCCCCCGACTCCTCAACCCCAGCCGTCGGCAGCTCGATTGCACTCAAGGCCTGCACGGCGCTGCCGTCGAGCACGTGGGAGCTACGTCCGCCGAGGCGGAATTGCGGCAGCGACTCGCCCCCGTGCTGCGGGCCCGGCATACGCGGGTCGCTCTCGCCGTGCTCGGCGATACGGCCAGCGGCGCCCGCGAGCTCGTGGCCCTGCCAAAACTCCTCGAAGACGCGTTCGAAGGCGGGGAAGGCATCCCACCGCCTGACAAGTGTGGCGCGCGCCGCCCAGTAAACCTCGTCGCGCGCCCGAAGATCCACTTCCGCGAGCGCGCGGCAGAGCGTGAGCTCCTCGTCGATGCCAGTGCTGACCCCCGCGTCGCGCAGGCCGTTCGCGAGCGCGATGACCGCGTATCGGACCGCCTGCTCAGGCGGTCGCATCCGAAGCCTCGTCGAGAAGCGTGCCGAGATGCTGGTTCCGCACCCGTTCCAAATCTTCGCGCGCCTTCAGCAGCGATCCGAGGCTCGCCGTTGCGGCGTCGCGGTCGATGCTCTCGTGCCCGAGCACGTCGAGCGCCTGCGCCCAGTCCAGGGTCTCACCGATGCCGGGCGCGCGGTAAAGATCCAGCCAGCGCAGCTGGCCCACGAACGTGCACACCTGCTGGACGAGCCGCTCGGGCAGCTCGGGTAGACGGGCGTGGACGATTGCGGCCTCGCGAGCCTGATCCGGATGGTCGATCCAGTGGTAGAGGCAGCGCCGCCGCAACGCGTCGTGCAGCTCGCGCGTGCGGTTGGAGGTGACGATCACGACCGGCGGCTGCGTGGCCCGAAACACACCGATCTCGGGGATGGTGACCTGGAAATCCGACAAGAACTCCAGCAGGAACGCCTCGAACTCATCGTCCGCGCGGTCGAGCTCGTCGATCAGGAGCACGGATCCCGGCCGATCTAGAGCCTCGAGCAGTGGGCGCCGCAGGAGGAAGCGTTCCGAGTAGACCTCGCCCTCGCCGGCAGCCCGGAGGTGGAGGAGCTGCCTGGGGTAGTCCCAGTCGTACAGCGCGTGATGCACGTCGATGCCCTCGTAGCACTGCAAACGGAGCAGCGGGGCGCCGGCGGCCGCAGCAAGCGCCTTGGCGAGCTCGGTCTTCCCGACGCCCGGCTCGCCCTCGACGAGGAGCGGCTTTCGCAGGCGCAGAGCGAGGAAGAGAATGATGGCGAGGCCATCGTCGACGAGGTAGCGCTGGGCGGCCAGTCGCGAGCGCACGTCCTCGATCGAGGCAAAGCCCGCCGCATCCGTCGGGAGGACCGGCCCGGGTCCGTCAGAGCCAGGCACGCACCGTCTCCTCGACTTTGCCGACCGCGATCGGCACGGCGCGCTCGACCTCTGGCGACAGTTGGTCGTCCAGCTCGTCGACGTCGACGGGCTGGCAGCCGACGATAACCACGCGATCGGGCAGGACGCCCATAGTCTTGGCCATGGCGAGCACACGCCTCGGGTTTGCCAGATGCACGTCGGGAACGTGCGCCGCCTCATCGACGTCGGGCTCGAGCACGAACACCGTCCCTGGCTCGGCGCCCCGGTCGACGGCATCGATCACCACGAGGCCGTCGCAGCCCGCCAGGAGCTCCTGCAGCAGCGCGATTCCGCCGATCCCGGTCTCGATCACCTCGGCGCCGGCCGGAAGCGCGCCCAGGCGGGCGGCGACTGCGGCGCCGAAGCCGTCGTCCCGCCGTAGGACGTTACCCACGGCGGCGACCAGGATTCGGCCCATCAGGCCACGTTGACGGCGACTCGGACTCTACCGTCCTCGATCGACACCGGGACGACGGCGAGGCCGGCCTCCGCCGGGTCGTCGACGCGCTTGCCCGAGCGAACGTCGTAGGCGCAGTTGTGCCACGGGCACACGACCACATTGCCCGTCAGGCGGCCGCCCTCGAGCGGAAGGCCGTCGAGCGCACAGCCGTTCTTGAGCGCGTAGACCTCCCCCCCAACCCCGGCGATGAGGATCGAGAGCTCGCCTAGCACCACAGCCTTGAGGTGACCTTCGGCGACCTCGTCCACGGTCGCCGCCTCGACGAACACGGGTCGCTTGAGGTTCTGAATCTGAAGGAGAGGGCTCGCTTGCTCCGGCTCGTGGGGGATGAGCTCGCGAAAGCCGGCGTAGTGCTCCAGCAGGACCTCCTCGATCCCGCGCTTGAGCGTCATCGCCGAGCCGGCGCAACCGATGCACGACCCGGACAGCCGCACGTGGACGACGCCGCCCTCGACGTCGAGCAGCTCCACGTCGCCACCGTGGGATTGGATGTACGGCCGCACCTGGTCGAGCGCCTCCTCGACCTGCAGCTGGTCGTCGATCGGGGCGAGGTCGTACATGGTGAGAAGCGCGCGCGCGACCGAATGCTCGAGCTCGCCGCGGGCGATCAACTCGAGCGCAGGGCGGTGGATGGCGTCGATCAGCTGCAGCAGCTCGAGCGCCCGCTCATCGCCGTCGCGCTCGAGCGTCTGCACGAGCGTGTCCAGCTGGGCTACGGCTCGATCGAAGTCCATACCGCCTCAAGTATGGCGGGCAGCCTCGTCTCGACCTCCGGACTGAAGCCCTCGCCCCAACCCTCGTCGGCGGGCTCCACCTCGATGACGCGTACGTCGGCGGGCAGACCGCCCAGGGCGCCGCAGACGATGAGGAGATTGTCCAGCGAGATCACCCCGGTGACGGCCTCGGCTACTCGCTCCTGAATGTCGTCCCGAGAGGGCAAGACGCCGTCCCAGCGATAGCGTTCGATGTGCCCGGGGGCGCGGCCGCGGCTGACCGCGCTCACGAGTACGACGCGGTCGTACGGCGGCCGGTCGTGCAGGTTGTGCGAGATCGCCACCGGCCCGTACGAAAGGTCCTCGATCTCGACTCCCTCACGCGTATGGTCGGCGAGCGTATCGCTGACGTACGGCCCCAGTGAGCCGTCCCTCAGGTTCCGATACCCGACCCCGCCGATCAAAACGCGGAGCGCCCCGGGGGGTCTAATGCTCGTGGTCTTCGTCGAGCCCGCAGGCGCACGTGACGACGTCGCGGGAGATCACCCGCGAGTCGGCGTAGATGTGGGTCGTGCACGGCATGCATGGGTCGAAGCTGCGGATCGCACGCAGGATGTCGATGCCCTTGAAGTCCTCGGGCTTCTCGTAGTTCTCGAGCAGCGGCGTCGCGTGCACGGCCTCCTCGTATGGGCCCGGATTCCCCCACGGGTCCTTGGGCGACGCCATCCAGGTCGACGGTGTCAGGATCTGGTAGTTCTCGATCACGCCGTTGTCGATCACGCAGTGGTGTGTCAGGTAGCCCCGGCCCGCGCCCCAGAAGCCGGCCCCGATGCGGAAATCTTTCGGGACCTTGTAAGGCACGGACGTCTTCGTGTCGCCCTTGCGCATCAGGTCGAGGCCGATGAGCAGATTCTCGTAGGCGATCAGCGCCGTGTAGAGGATGGAGTGGGCTCGAGCACGATTCCGCTCGAAAGCACCCCAGCGCTCGGGGATGTGCCACTCGACCTCCGCCCCGGGAAGCGCGGCCTTCGGAACGTTCATCTTCAGGCTGTGGCCCGTCGGCTCCAGGTACTTGAGGTGCGAGTAGTGCTCGGCGAGGGCGTTCGCCCACATGCGGGAGTAAGGCCCAGTCTCCATCGCGGTGCGATCCCAGCGAGGGGCCGTCGACCAGGAGTACTTCTCCTTCCAGTTCGTGCCCGTCGGCTTCGGGATCGTCTCCTTGTTCCACGGGTGGTACGGCGACAGCGGGTTGCCGGTCGGGTCGGTCGGGAAGCGCGCGCCGTTGCCGTTCCCGTTCCCGTTCCCCGTCCAATCCTCGTAGAAGGAATGCTCGACGAACTCCTCAACCCCGATGTTCATGGCCGTCATGCTCGTGGTGACGAGCTCGCCGTCCCGGATCACGCCCGGTGGCGACCACCGCGCCCGGCCCCACTCGTCCGCGTTCGCGTAGGTCCCGTCGTACGCGTAAGGGTCGTCCCACTGACCCGCCTCGATCAGGTTCTTCGGGCGCGTGCCGACCTCGCGGTATTGCGGGTTCGCCTCGTAGAAGAACTCCACGAGGTCGTTCCAGATCGCCACGACCTTCTGGCCGTAGTCGAAGAACTTGACGATCCGCAGGTGCACCTCGTTCAGATCCGAGAGGTCGATCGTCGCGCTGATCCCACCCGGCACGATCGTCTGCGGGTGCGGGTACTTCCCGCCGATCAGCACGTAGGCCTCGCGGGCGACGCGCGTCATGTGCAGCGCCTCCGCGTAGAGCTTGCCGGTGAGCGGCGTCATGTCGGTCATGATCCCCGCGACCGTGTCGTACCCGTGCACGTCGCGCCCCGGCGCGGTCGACCGCTGCGCGCGCTCCCAGAGCTCGGGGTTCGTCTCGCGGACGGCGGGCTCCGAGAAGTCCGGCCCTGCGAGCAGGAAAAGGTGCAGCGGGTGGTCGTAGAGGTACTCAATCGAAAGCAGCAGGTTTCGCGCGACGATTCCCATGGGCGGCGGATGGATACCGAACGCCATCTCGAGTGCCAGGGCGGAGGCCGTCGCGTGGACGCCGCCGCACACGCCGCATGCACGGCTCGAGATGAAGATCGCGTCGCGCGGGTCGCGCCCCTTGAGGATCAGCTCGTACCCACGGAAGAGCGTCGCCATCGAGTCAGTCTCGAGCACCTGGCGGCTCTCGAGGTCGACGACCGTGTGGAACGCGAGCGCGCCGGCCACGCGCGTGACGGGGTCGAAGTCCACCTGGCGGATGTGGCCGTTCCGGGCCATGAGCTGCTTGAGCTTCTCCTGCCCTTCGGGGCTCCCGAGCGGCGCCAGCTCCTTGACCTCGTAGCTGAACGGATCGGCCACGCCGGCTCTGAGCCGGGCGTTGCCCTGCTCGTCGAAGTCGATGGGGAGGTTCTTAAAGCACATCGGTGTGATCCTGCTCCTTCGGGCGCTGTGTCTCCTCGGCGTGCGCGCCTTCCTCTTTCCGGGGATCGGCCGGCAGGTAGCGCTCGCGCGTCCCAGCACCCGTCCTGAGCACGTCCATGCTCTTCGGCAGCGGCTGATCCTTGTAGCGCTTCGCGTGGTTGACGCTGCCCGAGTATTGCAGCCGCTTGTAGAAGTAGCCGACGAACTTCGAGGCCTTCGTCGGCTTGTCGTGCTCGACCGCCCACCCGGTCGGTATCTGGCCCGTCTGATCCCAGATCGGCTCACGGTTGTCCGATCGCATCGACATCCGGCGGAGCCGTCGAATCCCCGCGCCGTACGTGCGCGCAATGCCGCCTGAGAGCGCGGAGCCGGGAGGCGCCTTGTAGAAGGGGCTGAACTTGTCGGGGAACCCGGGCATGGTGCAGCCGATGCACGGGCCGCCGGCGACCATGCAGCCGCCCATGTGGTTGATGGCGCCGCGCTCGGTGATGTTGCACTGGACGACCGGGCCCCAGCAGCCGACGTCGACGAGGCATTCCTTGTCGCCGAACTCCTTGGCGAAGACGCCTTCCTCGTAGTAGCCCGCACGCACGCAGTGGCGATGGACGGTCTCACTGAAGAGCCAGGCCGGCCGGCCGAGCTCGTCGAACTCCGGGAGGGGCCCGAAGCCCTGCAGGAACATCAACACCCCCGCGACCGTCTCCGTGAAATTGTCTCCGACCGGCGAGCAACCGGGGACGTTCACGATCGGAACGCCGAGAGCCGAGGTGTAGTCCTTGCCGAGGTAATCCATCAGGCTCATCGAGCCGGTGACATTGCCGGCCGCCGCCGGGACCCCGCCCCAGGTCGCGCAGGTACCGATCGCCACTGCGGCCACGGCGCCCGGGGCGAGCAGGCGCACCCAGTCGGTGACTTTGTTCGGCTGGTCGGTCTCGGAATCCGGATCGAAACCACCGGCGCCCATGGCCGAGTAGTACCCCTCCGGAAGCGACTGGTCGTCGGGGATCGAGCCCTCGAGCACGATCACGTAGGGCGCGCCCAACGTTCCGTTGGCAGCATCCCGCATCGGTCGGATGAACTCGGAGCCGGCGCTGATCGAAAGGACGGGGTGGTGAAGCACGACGCGGGGCAGCCCGGGAATCGTGCCCGCGAGAAGGTCCTCTACCGACGGTGAGGTGGCACCGGTGACCGCGATCGAGCAGCCGTCGCAGCTCATGCCGGCGAGCCAGAAGACGTGCACCTCGTCCAGCGGGCCCGTTTCGCTGCCGCCCAGACCCCCCAAGCCCCTCGGGAAATCTGCGCCGAAGACCGCCCCGGCGTTCGGAACTGTCTGAAGCTTGATGGTCTTCCCTTCGGCGTCAGCCATGCAAGGACTATGTATCGTACATCTACCCCAGGAAAGGCCCGAACGAGCGATGACGAAGACCTTCGAGTGCAGTCATGGTGGCGTCGTCTGCGGCGCGAAGATCACCGGCGAGACGGATGAAGAGGTGCTCGCGAAGGCGGTCGAGCACGCGCGCAAGGCGCACGGGGTGGATCTGGCGCAGGCGCAGACGCTCGCCCGCTTCGCCAAGAGCCTAATTCGCGACGAACCCTAGTGCGGGGCCCCGCGCCGGTGGAGCTCTCGCCTGGTCGCCTCATTGTGAGTGAGCTAGGCTAAGCGCCGGCTAGGTGTAGAGCGCATGCAGAGAGGAGGTCGGCCCTGACCCTTGCGGTTTCGACCACGGGCTGGTGGGTGATCGGCGGTATTCTCGCGACGGCAGTCGTCGCCGTAGCCGCCATCCTGCTGTTCGTGATCATCGCGCTCGGCCGACGCATCACCCGCCAGGCAGTGGAGATCACCGCGGCTCTCGACGGAGCGAGGGAGCACACAAACGCGCTCTATGACGTGACGAAGATCAACCTCGCGCTCGATCGCATCACTCGTAACCTGAGAACCGTGCGCGAGGGGCTCGGGGCACCATGAGCTTTTGGACGATCCTGTTCGCCTGGTTGGGGCTCGCCCTCGGGCTCGTCGTAGCCGTGGCGGTGGTCTTGCTCTTCAACCGAGTCATGCTTCCCGCCCTTCAGATCAAACGCTACGCCGACCACATCCTGGGTGCCGGCGTGGGCATCGCGCGCAATCTCGACGGCGTGGACGAGGCCGTGCGCACCCGCGAGCTCGCGACAGCAGTGCCGGGGCTGGCCGTCGCGTACCTACGCCGCCTGGGAGCCGTACCTTGACCCGCCTGCTCGCACTCTCGGACGGCGTCGTCGCAGCGTGGTGGGTCGCGCTCGGCGTCGGCTTGATCGTGGCCCTCGTGGTGTGGGCGCTCCTCGAGATCCTGCGTCGCACCGTGCTGGAGATCGACGAGGGCGTCGCGAACGTCTGGACGATGGGCAAGCGGGTCGCCCAGAACACGCAGACCACCTACCTCTTCCAGACCACCAAGGCACGCGGCGTCGATCTGCTCGAGGAGCTCGGACATCACGCGGCGCTCGCAAAGGAGAGTGAACGATGAAGACCGCCCTGATCACCGTGACGCTCATCGAGCTCGCCCTACTCGTGGTCGTGCTGGCCGCGTACCTGATTGCGATTGCTGCCACCCTGCGGAAGGTGTCGTCGACGCTCGGCCTGGTCACCTTCGGGGTGCGTGCGATCGAGAAACAGACCGAACCGATCGGCCCTGTACTGACGGACATCAACGGCGTGCTTGAGCAGGTCGCCGGGGCGCTCGAGCAGGTCGCGCGACCGAAGAGCACGATCGTCTAGACAAGACCCGCCGGTCACTTCGGAGATCGGAGTGTCTGGCTGGGTGGCTTTGCGTGTGAACCGGTCGAAAACCTCTAGCTTCGATCGACGCCGATGATCGCGCCGTACAGCAGATGGTCGAGGGCAATCGCGACCTGCGCCGACAGACCGTCATCCTCTGCCCCGGATCCCACGAGGATGCGCTTGCCGACGGTCTCGTAACCCGCCCAGATCGCGAGCCCGTACATCGGGCCGGCGAACGGCAGACGGCGCATGGCAGCGGGCAACAGGGCGTAGGCAATCGAAGCGGCCGCACCGAACGCCCAGTGGGCGAGCTCGATCGCCTCGTTTCGCTTGGCAGGCGGAATCGTCGCGAGCATCCCTGACAGGCCCTCGGTAGCGATCTCCTCGGGCGGCGGCTTACAAACGAGTCCAAGGCCCGTGGTCATCCGCCGGAGCCCCGTCATCGCCATCGCGGCGACGACGCCGCGGCCCGCGGCACCAGCGATCGACCTCCGGTCGCTCAACCCTGGCTTCCTTCGGGCTGCAGGAGTTCCACCAGTTCCCGGAGCGCGTGCAGCGAACTCGCGTGCGCCTCCTGAATCCTCGGGATGTGCTCGCTGGGGACGACGACGACGTGATCCGCCAGGCCGCCTGCGGCGACCGCCCCGCCGTCGTACCCGAGGAACGCGATCGTACGCAGACCGCGCCGGCGTGCCTCGGCGAGCGCCTCGACGATGTTGCGCGAGCCGCCGCTCGTGGAGAGCGCGAGCGCCACGTCGCCGGGGCGTGCGTGCGCGATCAGCTGGCGAGCGAACAGGGCGTCCGAGCCGATGTCGTTCGCGAGCGCTGTCAGGATCGCAGTGTCCTCCGTGAGGTCGAAGCAGCGCCGTGCGCCCCAGCCCTGCGGCGCCGCCCGGAAGTCGGCGACGCAATCCATCGCGTCCGTTGCGGAGCCGCCGTTGCCGAAGGCGAAGAGGGCACCGCCCGATTCGAAGGCCTCGTGGAGGGCGATCGCGGCGGCCGTCAATTCCGAGCGGGCGCCCGCGATCGTGCTGGCACGGAGCTCGGAGGTCTCGCGCGCCTTGATCAGCACCGAGCGGCCGACGTCGGCGACGACGGACGCGAGGTCGGCCTCCTGCTCGGCCAGGAAGGGGTACAGGAAGCTCGAGCCTCCCGCGTCGTGGGTGGCCCGCTGCTCCCGGCCGTTGAGGAGCCCGCGCTGCTCGAAGAAGACGTGGATCAGCTCCCAGAGGACGTGATAGAGCGTCTCCGCGAGCTCCTGGCCCACGAACGGGTCGGACGTCGGAAGCAAGAACTCCCACTCCGCCCCCGGCGAGAAAGAGATCGTGAGAAGGCCTTTCTCGCGCGCCGCGAGCAGAGACGCGCGCGACGCGCCGTCCAATCCCTCGAGCCCGAATCCGATAGCCATATCCTCGGCACGGGCCACGAGCTCGAGCTGGTCGAGGAGTGATCCTCCGTCGGGTACGAGGGCGAGCGCGGGGAGGGCACGCTTGCCCACGATGACCGGGTGGACGAACTCCACGGCGACGTGGCGGGCATCCGAGCGGGCCTGCGGCAAGGCGCCCAGCGCCAGCAGCCGCCCGCCGCGGGCGAAGCGCTCGGCCATCAGATGGCAGAGCCGGGCGATCCGGTCGGCCTCGTCGGTGAAGAAGCGTTCGCTCGCCTCGGTTCGGACGGCAACGAACCGGTCGAGGTGCAGAGCGAGCCTGTCGCCGGACAGCGTGGTCACGGCGGCGCTATCCCGTGCGCGAGCCGGCCTGTGGCTCGGGCCTGGAGCAGGACGTGGTGGTGGCGCTACTCGTCGCCCGAACGGCCGCGGGGGCCGTCGGCAGAGTCCGCGGCGTCCGAGGAACTCTGAGGGTCGGAAGCGGCCGGCTCGCTCTCGTCGGCCGACGCCGTAGTCGCTCCCGAGTCGACGTCGTCACTGTCGTCGGCTGGCGCTGCCGTCACCTTGCTCGTCGAGCTGGAGGCTCCCTCAGTCACGGGTGGTGCGACGGTGTCGTAGCCCGCAGACCTGAAACCGTCTTCCGGATCCGAATCAGACGAGCCGCCTCGCACGAGGCGCATCAGCTGATCGCGCCGCTTCATCAGGGCCGAGCCGACGCCCACGGCCAAACCGCCCAACATCGCCAAGCGTGCCTTTCGCCCCATGTCGGTCTCACAATAGTTCGGGCCCGGACGAAGCGCAAGCCTCCGGTGGTCGGGTCTTTGCTCCGGCCACGACAGGACGGCCACGGTGTGCGTTCAGCAGATCCTCGGCAGCGGATCGCCGACGAGCAGGTCCATCACCCGCCTGCCCCCGAATGCGGTCTCGACCAGCACCATCCCCGGCGGCTCGGTCTTGACCTCGCCGATCTCGACGGCATCCTCGCAACCCGGCACG
>Ga0136617_10005629_pt1 | contig 11217 bp, 8 predicted proteins | sample AntDrymUQ3222106_2_FD_129672 | JGI IMG/M metagenome (GOLD analysis project Ga0136617, IMG submission 129672) | Polar desert sand microbial communities from Dry Valleys, Antarctica - metaG UQ322 (21.06) | ecosystem: Environmental > Terrestrial > Soil > Desert | place: Antarctica: Dry Valley...
AGGTGAGCGAGACCATCCCACCGTCCCTGTCCACGACGCAGAGGTGCGTCGTGCAGTCGCCCGCCGGCGGGGGGACGACGCCCGCCGCGATCTCCGGCGTGGCGCGCGAGGTGTCGATGGACCGGCTTCGCTCGCGGGCGTGCTCCTTCGAGGCGAGCCGGTCGAATGGCGCGCCCGGGACATCGGCGAGATGCGCGAAGCGATCGATGAACGCCCGACGCGACGCCTCGAGGACGAGGTGGCGCTCCTGCACTGAATCGGGCCGCCCGAGATCGGACGCCTCGACGATGTTCAGTACCTCGAGGGCGGTCACTGCACCGCTCGGTCCCGGGACGGTCGCGAGGTCATGGCCCCGATACGTGCTCCGCAATGGGGGGAGCTCGCGGGAGCGGTACGAGGCGAACTCCTCACGCGTCAGCACGCCGCCGTTCGCCGCGACATCGGCGCAGATGGCTGCCGCGAGCGGTCCTGCGTAGAACGCCTCGCTGCCGTCGCGCGCGATCAGCTCGAGCGAGCGCGCGAGGTCCGCCTGCACGAGGCGGTCGGCGGGCTCGAAGCCCGTCGCGACGCGCAGCGGCGCGCCGCTGGGGCGGTAGAAGGTCTTCTTCGTCTCGGGATACGCCCAGAGCCGATCGGCATAGGTACCGAGCGCGAGGCCGAGGTACCAGTCGACGTCAAAGCCGTCCCTGGCAAGCGCGATCGCCGGCGCCATGACGCGCGCGCGCGGGAGCGTCCCGTAGCGGTCGAGCGCGTCGAGGAGGCACGCGACCATGCCCGGCACGCCGAGGGAGCGGAAGCCGACGTTGTTCGCGTTGTCCCGGGTCGCAGGCCAGCCGTACATCCCGAGGCGCTCGCCCGTGTCGAGGACCTCGAACATGTCGGGGCGCGCCGCCGCTGGCGCGGTCGTGCTGCCGTCCATGACCGTGAGGTGCCCGTCCTTCGTCCGGATCACCATGCACGCAACGCCGCCGATGCCGCTCGTGACCGGCTCGACGACGCCCATCACGAACGCCGCGCAGACCGCTGCGTCGACCGCGTTGCCGCCCTCGCCGAGGATGTCGAGGCCCGCGAGCGTCGCGCGCTCGCGGTCGGCGACGACCATTCCAGCGCGCGCGGTCGCTTCGCTCCGGGTGATCTGCCACGCGCTCACGCTCGACGGCCGGGCCAACGCCGGGACGATAGCGCGATGCGCTGAGACGGCCCGCTCGGCGCCGGCCCGCCGCATGGCATGCTCTCGCGGATGCGGGCGCCCGAATTCGTGCGCGTGCCGCTCGGGACCCTGCGCGATCCCGCGCTGCGCCGCATCGAGCTGGCGTTCGTCGGCTTCACCGTCGCGGAGTGGGCGACCTGGATCGCGATGCTCGTGTACGCGTACGAGCAGGGCGGCGTGGTCGCGACAAGTCTCGTCGCGGTCGTCCAGCTGATCCCGGCCGCGATCTTCGCGCCCTTCGGCGCGTCACTCGCCGACCGCTTCCCGCGCGGACGGGTGCTCGTTGCCGGATACGCAGCGCAGGCGGTCGCGATGGCGGCTGCGGCCGCGGCGTTGCTCGCGGGCGCGCCAGCCTGGACCGTCTACCTCCTCGCGGCGGTCGCAGCGATGAGCGTCACCCTCACCCGGCCGGCCCAGAGCGGGCTGCTGCCGTCGCTCGCGCCGACTCCCGAAGCGCTCACGGCTGCGAACGCCGCCCTCGCGATGATCGAGAACCTCGGGATCCTCGCGGCTCCCGCCATCGCCGGCGCGCTCCTCGCGGTCTCCGGTCCCGGCCTCGTGTACGCAGCGTCGGCCGCCATCCTCGCGCTCGCCGGCATCGTCGTCGGCGGTCTCGGCGCGCCTCAGCAGATCGCGCAGGTACCGGACGTCGCACCGGACGTGGATCCGCGCCACGCACTCCGCGTCCTCGCGGACGACCGCGGTGCGCTCCTCCTGGTCGTCCTGCTCGCCGGCCAGTCGATCCAGATCGGCGCTCTGGACGTCCTGTTCGTCGTGCTGGCGCTCGGCGTCCTCGGGATCGGAGAGGCCGGTGTCGGGATGCTGAACTCCGCGTTCGGGCTCGGTGGCGTCGCCGGCGCGCTCGCCGCCGGTGCGCTCGCCGCGAGCGGCTCGCTCCCGCGCTGGGTCGTCATCGGGACCATGCTCTGGGGCGGCGGCCTCGCGCTCGTCGCATTCCTGCCCGGCCCGGCTGCCGTGTTCGGTCTCATCGCGATCGCCGGGCTCGGCCGCAGCCTGCTCGACGTCGCCGGCCGGACGCTGCTGCAGCGAGGTACGCGCCCTGAGGTGCTGTCGCGGGTGTTCGGCGTGCTCGAAGGTCTCACCATGGCCGCGCTCGCCGCGGGAGCGCTGCTCGTGCCGATCCTCGTCGAGACGATCGGGATCCAGGCCGCCCTCGTCGTGGTCGGATCTCTTCTTCCGGTCGTCGTCGTGTTCACCTTCCGCGCGCTGCGACGCGCGGACGCGGGGAGGCCGGCACCGCTCGCACAGCTCGCGCTCCTCCGCAGGACCCCGATCTTCGCGCCGCTGCCACGGCCGACGCTCGAACGGGTCGCCGCAGCGCTCGAGCCGCTTGACGCCGGAGCGGGCACCGTGCTCATCCGCGAAGGCGACCACGGCGACCGCTTCTATCTGATCGAGCGGGGGGCGGTCGCGGTGACCATCGCGGGTCGCGCGGTCAGGCGACTCGGTCCCGGGCAGTCGTTCGGTGAGATCGCGCTCCTGCGCGATGTGCCGCGCACGGCCACGGTGACGGCGGAGAGCGCCGTGCGGCTGCAGTCGCTCGGCCGTGACGCCTTCCTCGACGCCGTGATGTCCCGCGCGGGCGGCGCGCGTGCGGCCGAGGCAGTGGCGCAGTGGCGCGAGGGCTAGGCTAGGGCTCACATGCGAGGGAGCCTCGCGCGCACCGCAGCGCGGATCGACGAACCAACGCTCGGGGCGTCGCGCACGAGCTCGTTGAAGAAGGGTCCGGGCAGCACGAGCGTCCGCACTTCCGAGGTCGCGAGCACCGTGGCGAGGCGCGGGTAGGAGAAGCTGGCGCCCCACTCGAGCGCCGCGAGCTCGCCGAAGAAGTCCCCTGGGCCCATATCGTCGATCGCCTGGCCGTCCTTGAAGACCCGTGCCGTCCCAGAGACGATCACGTAGAACTCACGACCGACCTGCCACTGCTCCACGATCGCCGCGCCCGCGGGCACACGGATCTCACGCGCGATGCGCGCCACCCGCTCCACCTCGCGATCGTCGAGATGACGGAAGAGGGCGAGCCCGCGCACGATCGACGGATCCACGCGCGGCGCGCCAAGCCAACCCTCATCAAGCCGCGGGTCGCGGTCGCTGGGCAGCGCGGGTGCCTTGACGATCGCGACGTCCTCGACGGCTGTCCGCTCGAAGTGGTCCAGGACGGCCTCGACATCCTGCAGACGGCTGGTGTGATTCAGGATGCAGAGGCGCACCGCGAAGCGGCCCCGCACGCGCGTTGAGGAGACGAGACCGATCGATGTCGCGGCGAGCGCGCTGATGAGGCGCGCGTTCCGGCGCTCGATGCTGTCCTCGTCCGCGCCGTCGAAGCGCCGGCGGAAGCACAGGACGCTGAGGGACGCGGGGCTCAGGAGCTCGAGCTCGGAGCTGTGCCGGATGCGCTCCTCAGCGTGATGCGTGAGATCCAGGCAACGGTCGATCGCGTCCCGGAACGCCGCCAGACCGAAGTACTGGATCGAGAGCCAGATCTTGATCGCGTGCGATGTGCGCGAGAGCTGCATCCCGTAGTCCGCGAAGTTGACCGCCCGCGGGACCCCGCTCTTCACGTCGCGCAGGTAGTCCGGCACGATCTCGAACGCGTCGAGCAGCCGGTGGCCTTCGCGGACGAGCAGGCAACCGGCCTCGAACGGCTGGTACAGCCACTTGTGCGGATCGAGCGTGACCGAGTCGGCGAGCCCGATGCCTGCGAGCTCGGCGCGTCCACGCTCCGTGATCGCCGCGAAGCCGCCGTACGCGGCGTCGACGTGCGACCACACGCCGCGTTCCCGGCAGATCTGGGCGACGCGCTCGAGCGGGTCGACCGCGCCCGTGCTCGTCGACCCGGCCGCCGCGGCGACGAACAGCGGCTCTCTGCCGGCGCGCGCGTCCGCGTCCATTGCCGCGAGCAGGGCGTCGGGGCGCAAGCGGGAGCGCTCGTCGACCGGAAGCACGCGGACCTGGTCCGGCCGGAACCCCAGGATGCGCGCGGCGCGGGCGATCGACGAGTGCGCCTGGTCCGCGCAGTACACGACGAGCCGGTCCGACATCGCGCCGACGAGGGCCTCTCGCGCGCACGCGAGCGCGGTCATGTTCGCCGCCGAGCCGCCGCTCGTGAGGATGCCGGCCGCTTCGGGCGGGTAGCCGATCCACTGCTTGAACCAATCGAGGACGACGAGCTCGAGCTGGCTCGGACCTGACGAAAGGCTCCACGAGCCGACGTCCAGGTTCAGGCCGCTCGCGATGAGATCGCCGAGCGCGGAGGGGAACGTGCCAGAGCCGGGGATGTACGCGAAGTAGCCCGGATGCTCGTTGCGGGCCATGAATGAGAAGACATCGCGCTCGAGACGTTCAAGCAGCTCATCGAACGGCCGCGGGCCTTCGGGCGCCGGCTCGCTGAGGCGGTCCGCGAGCTCCTCCGGCCGGCCCGCGACGACGACAGGCCCCGCGTCCCATGGCCGCGCCAACCGGTCCGCGACCGCATCAACCGCCTCGCGTCCGAGCGTCCGCATGGTCTCCGCGTCGAGCCACAGCGGATCCCTCTCCATGTACGCGGGAGAGTACGGGTCGCGCGACGCTCCCTCAGCGCTCCGCAGGTACCGTGGCCGGGTGGACCTCCCCGGCCTCGCCCTCACCGCCCTGCTCTTCGTCGCAGGTGCGCAGACACCACTGCTCGCGTTGCTCGCGCTGCGCAGACGCCGGACGCTCCTCGTCGTGCTCGGGCCATACGCGGTCCTCGTGCCGCTCGCGCTTGCGGTCGGTCCCGCGGTCGACGAGCCGACGCGGGTCGGGCTGCTCGCACTCGCGGTCGCGCCGGCGGAGCTCGCAGCACCCGGCCTGGCGTCGGCGGTCCGCGCGCGGCTGGACACGACGGGCGCGTACGTCGCGGGCACCATCGTCGTGTCTCTCGCGCTGACCCTCGCGTTCCTCGGCAGCGTCGGGCCCGCCGCGCTCGCAGCCGCGCGCGACGCCGCGTTCGCGTTCCTCGTCGGCATGACCTTCGGCGGAGTGGTCCCGATGTGGCGCGACCGCGTCCTGCCGGTGCTGCGACGGCTCGGCGACCTGGCGCTCATCGTGCTCGTCGGGACGGCGATCCTTCGCGCCGCACCGGCCCTCAGCCTGAGTGCGCTCGCCATCGCGCTCGTGGTGCTCGTCGTCGGCGCCGGCGCGGCCCTCGGCGCTGCGCGCCTCGGTGGGGGAGATCCCTGGTCCGCGGTCGCGGGGTCCGGCACGCGCGACTTCGCGGTCGCCGCAGCCATCGCGGGCGCCGCGCTGCCCGCGGCAGCTGCGCTCCCGCTCGCCTACGCCGCGGTGCTCGTGCTCGTCGGCGCGGTCGTTGTCATCGTGCGCCGGCGGAACCTGGGCGAACGTAGGTAGCGCCATCGACACGAGGCGGTCTGCCCGCGATGGTCCACATGTGCTCGCCGCTTCACTTGCCACCCTCGTCAGTGCCGCGTTCGCGCTGACGGTGTGGCTCCAATACCGACGCAAGCGCCAGCCCTACCACCAGGCCTGGGCGATCGGGCTCGCGATGTTCGCCATCGCGTCGGCGGCCGGGCTCGCGGCGCGCTCGGGGAGCGCGACCGAGGACGAGTACCGCCTCTTCTACCTCTTCGGCGCGATCCTGAACGTCGCCTGGCTCGCCGTCGGGACGCTCTACGTCACCGCGCGGCGGGCCGTCGCGGACGCCGGGCTCGTATTCGCCTACGCGATCAGCGTCGTCGCGACGATCGCCGTGTTCTCGAGCCCGGTCGACCTCACCGCCGCGCTCGACTCGGGCCGTGGCTTCGAGCGGGCGCCGCTCGTGCGGATCCTCGCGGGGGTCGGCAGCGGGCTCGGCAGCGTCGTGCTCTTCGGCGGCGCGCTGCGCTCGGCGTGGGTGTTCCTCCGCCGACGGCACAACGGGCGGCGCGCGCTCGCGAACGTCGTCATCGCGGTCGGCGTGCTCATCGTCGCAGCGGGCGGGACCGCGACCTTCACCGGGGCGTCCGGTCTCGTGGAGCTCACGAACCTCGTCGGGGTGACCATCATGTTCGCGGGGTTCCTCATCGTCCGCTGACGCTCAGGCGGTCGCGCGTCTCCGGTAGTCGATGTGCCAGAAGAGCGTCCACGTGGTGCCGCCGTGGTCAGCGCGCGGGGCCGGTCAGCGCGGGGAGCGCTCGTGCTTCTCCTTCGGCAGCTGCTCCGGCTCGTCGGCAGTGAAGCGCCCTGCGAGGTTCCGCGCGAGCTCGGTCGCACCGGCGGTGAGCGCGGCAAGTCCGACGCCCCACGCCGCTTCCTGCGCGGTGCGCTTTGGCTTCTCGACCTCCGAGAGCTCGGCGCGCAGCTGCTTGCGGAAGCGCTTCCGCGCGCGGCCCTTCAGCTTGTCGAGGTTGCCGCCGAGGTTCTGGATGATCCGCTCGATCTCCGTGTCCGGCCGCTTCGCCCGCGCGTCACGCACGCGCTTCACGACGGCTGCCGCACTGAGCGCGGCAACAGAGCCAAGCGTGCCGAAGACCGCGGCGGGCTGCCGCCGCACGAGCGCGGCGGGATGGAGGTCCGCCTTCGCGCGCGCGAGGAGCGCGTCGACATCACGGCCGATCGCGCCGCGCAGCTCGCTTAGCTCGCGGTCCGTCCGAGCAGACGGGCTTTCGCCCACTGGATCGTCTCCTTCAATGAATTGATGGACCGCGTCGGTCCCCGGAGCTCGATGCGCTTGTAGCCGATGTAGCCGAAGAGGGCGGTGAAGATGCCGCAGATCACGAGCACGATGAGGGCCGAGAGCCACCACGGCAGGAAGAGCGCGACCAGCGCGATGAGGAGCACGACGAGGGCAATGAGCGTGAGGAGCAGGAAAGCCGCGGCGATGCCGAAGAACTTCGCCGCATTCAGGTTGGCGCGGACGATCTCCGCGATCTCCTGCCTCGGCAGCTCGAGCTGCTTGCGGATGAGCGCGCGCACGTTCGACCGGGCGCGACCGAACAGCGTCTTGTAGCCGGGGCTCCCATACACGGGACGCGAACCTACCACGTCGGACATTCACACTCTGCGAAGCAGGAAACCTGCCAATATCGTCGTTCCACCTGGGAGGATCGAATTGCCAGCAGCCGCTGTTCGCAGAAAGTCCACAGGCAAAGGCCGCACGGCCGAGAAATTCGTCTACCTGTTCGTCGAAGGCAAGGCCGACGGCAACGCGAAGATGCGCGAGCTCCTCGGCGGCAAGGGGGCCGGTCTCGCAGAGATGACGAAGGCGGGCCTGCCGGTCCCGCCCGGGTTCACGATCACGACGCGGGCGTGCAACGCGTACTTCGACGCGAAAGAGAAGCTGCCGGCCGGCCTCTGGGACCAGGTCGAGCGGGCTCTCGCGCGCGTCGAGCGCGCGACGGGCAAGCGGCTCGGCGACCCGACGGATCCGCTGCTCGTGTCCGTGCGGTCCGGCGCAGCGATGTCGATGCCTGGCATGATGGACACGGTCCTCAACCTCGGACTGAACGATGAGACCCGCGGCGCGCTTGCGCGCCTCACCGGGAACGAGCGCTTCGCCTGGGATGCGTACCGCCGCTTCATCGCGATGTTCGGCCGCATCGTCCAGGACATCCCGGCGAAGGCGTTCGACGAGCCCCTCGAGTCCCGCAAGAAGAGCGCGCGCGCCGAGAGCGACGCGGACCTCGCCCCCGAGGCGCTCGAGGACCTCGTCGATGAGTTCAAGGACGTCGTGCAGCGGCACACCAAGAAGCCCTTCCCGACCGATCCGCGCGACCAGCTGCGCCTCGCGATCGAGGCCGTGTTCGGCTCGTGGTTCGGCCAGCGCGCGAAGGACTACCGGAAGCAGTTCAAGATCTCGGACTCGCTGGGAACCGCGGTGAACGTCCAGTCCATGGCCTTCGGCAACATGGGCACGGACTCCGGGACCGGCGTCGCGTTCACGCGGAACCCGAACACAGGCGAGAAGGTGCTCTACGGCGAGTACCTCGTGAACGCGCAGGGCGAGGACGTGGTCGCTGGGATCCGTACTCCGAAGCCCATCTCCGAGCTGAAACGCGACCTGCCGAAGGCGTACGCGGAGTTCGAGCGCATCGCGAAGCGCCTGGAGAGCCACTACCGCGACGCGCAGGACCTCGAGTTCACGATCGAGAAGGGCCGCCTGTACATGCTGCAGACGCGCTCGGCGAAGCGCACCGCGAAGGCCGCGCTCGTCATGGCGACGGACATGGTGCGCGAGCGGCTCATCACGAAGGACGAGGCCCTCGGCCGCGTCGACCCGATGCAGGTCGAACAGCTCCTCCTGCCGCGCTTCGACGAGAAGGAAGTGGAGAAGGCACGTAAGGCGGGCCGCTACCTTGCGAAGGGCCTGAACGCGTCGCCCGGCGCCGCGACGGGCCGCGCCGTCTTTGACGCGGATCGCGCGGTCGAGCTGAAGGGCGCGAAGCAGCTCGTGGTGCTCGTGCGGCCGGAGACGAGCCCCGACGACTTCCACGGGATGATCGCGGCGACGGGCATCCTCACCGCGCGCGGCGGCTCGACGAGCCACGCGGCCGTCGTCGCGCGTGGGCTCGGCCTGCCGTGCGTCGCGGGCTGCGCGGCGCTCTCGATCGACCTCGGGAAGCGCGAGATGCAGGTCGGCGACAAGACCGTGAAGGAAGGCGACTTCATCTCGATCGACGGCACGACCGGCGAGGTCTTCGCCGGCGAGCTGCCGACCGTCGAGCCGGACTACACGAAGGAGACTGAGCTCATCGAGCTTCTCTCATGGGCCGACAAGCGCCGGACCATGGGCGTCTGGGTGAACGCGGACACGCCCGAGGAGTGCGTGCAGGCGCGGAAGTTCGGCGCCGAGGGGGTCGGGCTCGCGCGCACTGAGCACATGTTCCGCCAGGCCGAGCGGCTTCCGATCGTGCAGGACATGATCCTCGCGGACACGCTTGACGCGCGGAAGAAGGCGCTCGCGAAGCTCCTGCCGTTCCAGCAGGGCGACTTCCGCGAGATGTACAAGGCGATGGACGGCCTCTCCGTCGTGATCCGGCTCATCGACCCGCCGCTCCACGAGTTCCTGCGCGAGTTCGCGGACGTCGACGTCGACATCGCGGTCGCCGAGGCGACCGGGAAGGGCGGGAGCGCCGAGACCGCGAAGCACCGGGTCATCCAGAAGCGGCTCGAGCAGCTGCACGAGGACAACCCGATGCTCGGCCTGCGCGGCTGCCGGCTGCTCCTGGTGTACCCGGAGATCCTCGAGATGCAGATCCGCGCGATCCTCGGCGCGGCCGCCGATGTCGCCGAGCAGGGTGTCAAGGCGAAGCCCGAGATCATGATGCCGCTCGTCGGCACGATGGGGGAGCTCGACCGGCTCCACGAGCAGGTGATGTCCGTCGCAGACAGCGTTCAGAAGGAGCGGGGGCGGAAGATCCCCTTCAAGTTCGGCACGATGATCGAGATCCCGCGCGCCTGCATCATCGCGGACGAGATCGCGACGAAGACGGAGTTCTTCTCCTTCGGGACCAACGACCTCACGCAGACGATCCTCGGCATCTCGCGCGACGACGCGCAGAAGTCCTTCCTCACGCGCTACGTGGAGGAGAGGATCATCCCGGCCGACCCATTCCAGGTCCTCGACCGCGACGGCGTCGGCGCGATGATGCGCATGGCCATCGAGCGTGGGCGCAAGACGAAGCCCGACCTGAAGATCGGCATCTGCGGCGAGCACGCCGGCGAGCCGTCATCCGTGGCGCTCTGCCACGAGCTCGGGCTCACCTACGTCTCGCCGTCGACATATCGGGTACCGGTCGCGCGGCTCGCGGCGGCGCAGGCGGCGCTCGCGACAGATGGAGCGAAACGGGACCGCTGAACCCGCGCCGGACCCTCCCGGTCGCGCTCGGTGGCGCCCTGGCGGTCGTGGCGGCTCCCAAGCGACAAGAGCGTGTTACCGAGACGTTAGTTGACGCTGTTCACAGGGAGGCGTGTCGACAAGGACAAGGATAAGGACCGGAAGCTCTGTGGTGACGACCACCACGACGACGACGACTAGCAGCCGCGGCTAGAGTCCGCGATCGTTGACGGCGGGTGGCGCGGGCCACCCGCCCTCTTTTTTCATTGCTCCGGGAAGATCAGGCCGTCGCGTGCAGCGAAGCGCGACCGCTGGGCGGGCTGTCGCTAGGGGAAGATCAGGCCGTCGCGTGCGTCGAAGGACGTGCCGTCGGCCCAGGTGACCTCCCAGACGTTGCCCTCGGGGTCGCTGAACTCGAAGCCGCGCCCGCCGAACGTGAGCGTCTCGGGCGGCCCTGCGAGCGTCGCCCCCTCGATGCCGACGAGCGTACGGTGGATCTTGTCGACCTCCGCCGGGTTCTTGCAGTTGATCGACAGCACGACGCCACGGAACGATCCCTCGGGCGGCGGCGTGCCGTACCGCTGCTCGTAGTTCACGGCGCCGAAGATCCCGAGCACCGCGCCGCCGCACTGGAACGCCGCGAAGTCCTCGGCGTTGTGCTTCGACTCCGGCCACCCGAGCGAGCGGTAGAAGGCCGCGAGGCGCGGGACGTCTCGCGCGACCAGCGTCACGAACGACACACGCGCGGGGACGCTCAACGGAGATTCTTTCGCCAGAAGTCGAGCGTTCGCTTCCACGACTCGCAGGCCTGCTGGTGGCCTTCGGCGCCCTCGCTGTCGAGGAGGGCCTTCAGGAAGCCGTGACCGAGCCCCTTGTGGACTTGGAAGCTGTGCTCGACCCCGGCGCCGCGCAGCTTCTCATCGAGCGCGCGCACGTTCTCCATCCCGACGCCGGTATCCTGATCGCCCCACTCGCCGAGGATCGGGCCGGTCATCTCTTCAGCGACCTCGAGGGGCGCCGGGGGCGCGAGCGGGTTCTCGCCGCGGCGGGCGGGGAAGCCGTAGTAGCAGACGGTGGCGAGGTCGGCGCGCGACGCCGCGAGATCGAGGACGAGCGTGCCGCCCATGCAGAAGCCGATCGTGCCGACGCGTTCGCCGGTCACCTCCGGCCGCGCCTTCAGCCACTCCACCGCCTG
>Ga0136617_10005630_pt1 | contig 11215 bp, 11 predicted proteins | sample AntDrymUQ3222106_2_FD_129672 | JGI IMG/M metagenome (GOLD analysis project Ga0136617, IMG submission 129672) | Polar desert sand microbial communities from Dry Valleys, Antarctica - metaG UQ322 (21.06) | ecosystem: Environmental > Terrestrial > Soil > Desert | place: Antarctica: Dry Valley...
CTCGACGTTCCCCGCAAGCAGGTCCTGCTCGAGCTCGAACCGGAGGATGATGTGCATGTTGTAGGTGATCTCGTCGGCGGCGATCCGAATCAACGACGGCTGCACGATGTTGACCGCGCGGAACCACGTCTCCTCGTCGACGTCGTCCAGCAGCGGCGAGAACCGCTCCTGAAGCCGCGGGTAGAAGAAGCGCCAGAACGGGCGGCTGCGCCCGACGAGGTTTTCCCACATGCGGCTCTGCGACTCGTGCAAGCCGAGTGAGACGCCGCCGCCGAGCGGCGTGCGCTCGAGCTCGGGCGCGACCTGGTGCTCGTAGAGCCCGTGTCCGTACTCGTGCATCGTCGCGAAGAACGACTCGAGACCTTTCGGCTCGTACTTCGTGGTTATGCGGATGTCGTCGACGCCTCCGCCGCTGGCGAAGGGATGCACGGTCGGGTCGAGCCGCCATGAGTCTTCGCGGTGGCCGAACAGGTCGATGATCTCGCGCGCCATCGCTTCCTGCTTGTCCTTCGGGAAGGCGCGCGCGAGTGTGCCGTCGTCGTCGCCGTAGAGCTCCCGCGCCTCGGCGACGAGCGGCACGAGCTCTTCCTTCATGCGCTCGAAGACGACGCGCACCTCCGATGCCTTCATGCCCCGCTCGTAGTCGTCGAGCAGGACGTCGTACGGCTCGTCCGCTTCGGGGAACAGCTCGACGTAGCGCCGGCGCAGCTCCATATGGTGCTCGAGGTGCGGTCGGAACGACTCGAAGTCGTTCGCCGGGCGCGCCAGGCGCCAGGCCATGAAGCCCTCGGTGCCGGCCTTGACGATCTCCGTTCGCAAGTCGGCCGGGATCCGCACCGTCTTCTCGAAGTCCTTGCGCGCGACGCGGATGAGCGACGCGTCGTCGGAGTCCAGGTCGAGCGAATCTTCGTATGAGGCGAGCTCTTCGAGCAGACGCCCCGTGTCCGGCGACGTGAAGAGGTCGTAGGCGATGCGGTCGAGCGTCGCCTGCTGCTCGCCGCGGGCGCCGGCGCCGGCGGAGGGCATCATCACCTGCATGTCCCAGCCGAGGATCCGGCGGACGCGATTGATGTCGGTGACCTGTGCGAGCCGGACCTTGAGCTCGTCGAATGCCTTCGGGGCGGCCACGAGAACGAAGCCTACCGTCGAAGGACAGCCGGGGTGGGACCTATCCTCGTAAACCGATGCGCACGGTCTTCGCGCTCTGCTGGCTGATCATCGTCTTCGGGATCGCCTTCTACACGGTCGTCGGCGTGACGCACAACTGACATGCGCCGCTGGGTCAAGGAGCAGAGCCTCACTCTTTTCTTCCTGTCGATCTTCGCGCTGTCGCTCGTCGGCCAGTCGTTCGCGGGCCTGCACGACTTCAACGCGGAACAGGCCGCTCACGGTGGGGACTCCTACTCCTACTGGCGCTTCATCGTGTCGTCCGAGTTCGGCGGCGACGTGATGGAGAACTGGCAGTCCGAGTTCCTCCAGTTCAGCCTGATCATCCTCGCGACCGTGTGGTTCGTGCAGCGCGGCTCGACCGAATCCAAGAAGCTCGAGGACGCCGGCCGGGAGTCGGACGAGAAGGAGCGGGTCGCCAGGCACGCGCCGGCGAAGGCCCCACGCTGGGCGAAGGTCAAAGACTGGCGCGGGCGCCTGTACGAGAACTCGCTCGGCCTCGCAATGGTGTCGATCTTCTTCGGCACGTGGTTCGTCCAGTCGCTCACCAACTGGACGGCCTACAACAACCGGCAGACCGAGCACGGCGACCAAGCCGTCACCTGGGTGTCCTTCCTCGGCAGGCCCGACTTCTGGAATCGCACGCTGCAGAACTGGCAGTCGGAGTTCCTCGCCGTCGCGACGATGGCGGCCTTCTCGATCTACCTGCGCCAGCGGGGCTCGGCGGAGTCGAAACCTGTGGGCGCCCCGCACGACGAGACAGGTTCATCCAGCTGACACCTGTTTTCGCCATGCCCTCCGGGACTAGAATCTCCGGCGGTCGTGGGCAAGGAACTCGAACACGAGGGTCTGCGCGAGCCACCCGTCACGGGGGTCGAGCGAAACGGCGACGCGGTCGTCGTCTCGCTCGCGGGCGAACTCGACCTCTACAACGCCGAGGCCGTGCGCGCGGTCCTGCTCGAGGAATGCGCGCGCAAGCCCGAGCGGGTCGTAGTCGACCTTTCGCGTGTCGAGTTCATCGACTCGACTGCGCTCGGCGTCTTGATCGAGGCGCGAACGACGCTGGAGAACCGCCGCGCCTTCATGCTCGCCTCGCCCGCGGTCGAGACGCGCCGTGCGCTCGAGATCTCCGGCCTCGACCGCCACTTCGGGATGCACGACACGCTCGACGACGCGCTCAGCGCGCAGCTCTAGTTTTTTTGGGAGGCGCAAGTCGCGGCCGCGGCGATTTCACGTCGGCCTTCTGGTCGCCAGTCGCGCGACGATCGCGAGCGCGGCCGCGGCCGCGATCATGCCCACCGCGAGGTCGCGCACCTCGCCTCCGCCGAGCCCGGCGACGCCGAGCAGCAACGCGCCGACCCCGGCGGCCGCTGCCACCATCCCGACCGAGAACGGCCAGACGCGGCGCTTGGGCGGCTCGATCGACGTGTAGGCAAGCTCGCCGACCGCTAGCAGCGCCGCCGCGACCAGCGGCGCGCTCTGGTCGACCTCGCCGCGATCGAGCAGAGAAACCGCGTACGCGCCGACGGTCAGTGAGAGCGCGAACTGAAGCAGCGGGCTCCAGCGACCCGCGAGGCCGACCGCGAGCGCGACGAGCGCGGCCACTCCCGCCACGGCGAGCGCGACCCGGAAGACGTCGGCCTGGAGCGCCGAGGATGCGCCGACCGCGGCGAGGAGCAGCAGGGCTCCGGCCGCGGTCAGCGCGCGCTTCGTGCGTAGCGCCTGAATGCCTTCACCTCCTCGAGCGTTCCTGCGAGCGATCCCTCAGCCGTCCAGACGGCGACTGGCACGCCGGCGCGCTCGTAGCGCGTGCGCTGTGCCTCCCGCTTCAACTGCCAGAGCCGGTGCGCCAGCCGGTCCGAGGGCTCGGGACCGGCTGGCACGTACTCGAGCGGGGACACCTCGATCACCGCGAGGTCGAAACCCCGCGCGCGCAGGTCGAGCAGCGCGTCCGTCGCGCGCTCGTCGAGCAGCGGCGAGACCGCGAGCACGAGCGCCTGCGCAGGCAGCGTGCGTCGCGGCACGACGTCGAGGTTCCGCCAGGCGTAGCTGAGGACGATGCGGCTGTCGAGCACGGCATCGACGATTCGGTAGAGGTGCACGAGGCCCGTCGCGGGCAGGAGCCAGTTCAGCGTTCCGCCGAAGCTGATCAGCCCGACGCGATCCTTCTCGCGCAGGTAGCGCGACGCGAGCGCCGCCGTCGCGCGCACGCCCTGGTCGAGCGTCGACGACGCGCCGCGACGCGCCTCGGCGAACGAGTCGACGAAGATGATCACGTCGGAGTTCCGCTCGGGGTGGTACTCGTTCACCCACAACTCGCCGCGACGGGCGCTCGCGCGCCAGTTCACCCTGCGCGCGAGATCGCCTGGGACGAAGGGACGCAGGTCGGCGAACTCGATCCCGTCGCCCTTCTCACGCGCAACCTGGTTTCCCGCGAAGACCTGCGTGCGCAGCGGACGGATGAGCGTGCGGAGGTATTCCGCGTGCGGGTAGACCTTCAGCGGCGTGCGCCGCTCGAGCCGCGCCTCCCAGCGAACGACACGGAAGCGGTCATACGCGCGGACAAAGACGAGCGCGGGCACGTAGGCACCCCATCGGGTGACCCGGACGCGCAGCGTGACGACCTCGTCTCCGTCGACCGCGAACGGGTTCGCGCCATCGACGAGCTCGAGCTCGCGCGGGAGCTGGAGGTAGAGCTCCGCCGGAGCGGAGGCACGGACGTCGAGCATCAGCTCGACCTCCTCGCCCTCGAGCACACGCTCGCGGTCGGGGCGCAGCGTGACGTCGACGACGGGCCGCCGCTCGACGAGCAGGCCGAGCGCGACAACGAGCGCGAACGGCGCGCCGACCGCGACGAGCTCGGGCAAGCGAAGCGCGAGACCGAGGAAGAGTGCGAGTGCGGCGAGGCCGGTGTAGCCGGCGAGCTTCGCCGTCGCGCCGCGGGTCACGCTCTGGTCCGCGTCACGCTCTGGCTGCGTCCTCCGGCGCCGGGGTCGGCACCGTGTTGAGGGCGCTCACGACCACGTCCTCCGGACGCACCCGCCGCACCCAGAGCTCCGGCCGGAGCATCAGCCGGTGCGCGAGCGCGGGCACGGCGATGCCCTTCACGTCTTCCGGCGTCACGAAGTCGCGCCCGAAGAGCGCGGCCCGGCATCGCGAGAGTTTGAGCAAGGCCAGCGAGCCGCGCGGGCTCGCGCCGACCTCGACCTGGCCGCTCGTCCGCGTCGCAGCGACGAGGTCGACGATGTAGTACCCGATCGATTCCGACACATAGACCTGCTCGATCGCACGCTGCATCGCCAACAGCGTCTGCCGGTCGACGACGCGCGCGAGTTGCACGTCGTCGCGCGCGCGCTCGAGACGGCCCTCGAGCATCCGCCACTCGTCCTCGCGCTCGGGGTAGCCGACGCCGAGCCGAACCAGGAAGCGGTCGAGCTGCGCTTCGGGCAGCGGGTAGGTGCCCTCGTACTCGATCGGGTTCTGGGTCGCGATCACGAGGAACGGCGGCTCGAGCTGATGCGTCGTGTTCTCGATCGTCACCTGCCGCTCGGCCATGGCCTCGAGCAGCGCGGCCTGTGTCTTCGGCGGAGCGCGGTTGATCTCGTCGCCGAGCAGCAGGTTGGCGAAGATCGGGCCGGGTCGGAACTCGAAGTCGCCCGCGCGCTGGTCGTACACCGCAGAGCCGGTCACGTCCGAGGGCATCAGGTCGGGCGTGAACTGGATCCGCTGGAAGCGCATGTCGCACACCTGCGCGAACGAGCGCGCGATCAGCGTCTTCGCAAGGCCGGGGTAGTCCTCGAGCAGCACATGACCGTCGGCGAGGAACGCCAGCAGGCAGGTCTCGAGCGCGCCGCGCTTGCCGACGACTGCCTTCTCGACCTCGTCGAGGATCCGCTCGGCGTGCTCGCCGACCTGGTCGATCGAGAGAGCCTCGGTCATGGTCCTATTCTCTCGATCTCGTCGACCAACGCGGAGATGTCATGGAGCGGCGGGCCTGCCGCGCGCCGGTCCAGGGGCGCCTCGCATTCGGGTCTGACGACCGCCCAAAGCGTCGCCGGCATCAAATCCTCGGCCTGCTCGAGGGAAACCCCGTGACGACGCCAGACCGCCGCTTCGGCGGCGGCGACGAGCGCCGGGCGGAGCCGGTAGTGGAAGTCGGCGGCGTTCTCGACCGAGAGTGCGACTTGACGCTCGAGCCGCTCCAGCTCCTCCGGCCGTACGAACCGAACGGGTCTGCGCCGAAGCGCCGCCTCGAACTCCGACTTCGTCCGCCTGGTTGCGAACCCCGTCGCCGCGGTGAGCGTGGCGAGCGCGAGCCCGCCGACCACGAGCGCATAGATCCGCAGGACGAGCTCGCGGTCGAGCGGCGCGACCATCAGCACGAACAGCACGCCGAGCGTGGCGAAGCTGGCGAACGGAACCCAGCGAAGCAGCACTCTTCTCATGCGGCCGCCCTCAGGTCGTCACGGACCGCCTCGAGCGAGGCGATCGCCTCGGCGCGCATCGCCGCGTCGATCTCGTGGTGGCTGAAGCGGGCGCGTTCGAACAGCTCCGTGAGCGCGTGCGCCGCTTCGGCGCGGACTTCGAGCTGGCGGAGCACGCGCGCGAGGTATTCGAGCGGTGCCTCGTGCGGCAGTCGCGCGTGCCCGTGGGCAGCGAGGACGCCCTCCATCCGCACGTAGGCCTGGATGACCGCGCGCCGCGGGTCAGGGTCGACTTCGAGCTCGCCGAGCGTCTCGGTCAGGACCGCCTCGAGTTCCTCGGCCGCTCCTTGCTCGTCGGCGGGCGGTGGACGGCGCCGCAACTCGTTCGCGACGATCGCGCCGATCGCGAGCGCGACGCCCAGCGCGACCCACCACTGGAACTCGGGGGTCTCGGGACGGTTCTCACCCGCCGTGCGGGCGTCGGGCCCGGTCGACGACACCTGCGGAACGCCGCCGCGCTCGGGCGGGCCTGCAACGCGCGGCCTGGGATCGGTGTAGGCGAAGTACACGAGCAGGGCGGCGATCACGAAGGCGAACCCCGTGAGGCTCATGCCGCGAGGCCGCTCCTGCTTGCGGCCCGCACTCGGCCCGGTGAACGCCCAGATGGCGATCACCGCGAGCCCGGCCACGATCAGCACTCCAAAGGTGAATGCGTAGTCGATGAAAGCGCCCGGCACGTTCCGGTCTTCGAGCCCGCCGCCCCACTCGCCGCCCGCGCTGCCGGCCGCCGCGAGCGCGAGCAGGCCCAGCAGCGTGACCCCGACCAGTGCGGTGCGCATCGCACCTATCTAAGACGACCGGAGGTGTGGTTTGGCCGTTGGCGGCCCGATACGCTCGGGGCACGTGGAGATCCTCGAGGCGTTCAACACCGACGTGCTCGTGGTCGCCATCGCGATCCTGCTCGCGCTCGCGACGTTCAAGCTCACGCAGTGGTTACCGGTCCCCGCACCGGCGCTCCTGCTGATCGCAGCCGCCGTCGCATCCGATTTCTTCCCGGAGCTCGGGATCAACGTCGCGACCGTCGAGCGGATCGGGATCGTCGCGCTGATCGTGATCCTGCTCGACGGCGGCATGCACGTCGGTTGGCGTCGCTTCCGCGGCTCGCTGTACCCGATCGCGATGCTCGGCTTCGCGGGCACGTTCCTGACGGCGGCGCTCGTCGCCGTCGCCGCGCACACGCTGCTCGACTTCGGCTGGACGACGTCCTGGCTGCTCGGCGCCGCGCTCGCGCCGACCGATCCGGCGGTGATGTTCTCCGTCCTCGGAAACCGCGAGGTCGGCGGGCGAAGCGGAACGATCCTCGAGGGCGAGTCGGGCGTCAACGATCCCGTCGGAATCGCTCTGATGATCGGGATGATCGAGTACGCGACCTCGAACGAGGGCAGCGCGTGGGGCATCGCCAGCGAGATCGGCGTCGAGATGGCCGTCGGTCTGGTGGTCGGAGTCGTGGGCGGCCGGCTGCTGATCCCGTTGATGCAACGCGTCACGCTCCCGCGCGAGGGGCTCTACCCGATCAGGATCCTCGCCGTCGGCGCGCTGGTCTACGGCGTTGCGGCGGCGCTCCACGGGTCGGGCTTTCTCGCGGTCTTCATCGTCGGGCTCCTGATCGGCGACATCCACGCGCCCTACAAGACCGAGATCGACCGCTTCCACACGGCGCTCGCGAGCCTCGCAGAAATCGCGGTGTTCGTCGCGCTCGGGCTGACGATCTTCGGCCCGACCAATTTGTGGGACGACCTACCCGAAGGCATCGTCCTCTTCCTCGTCCTCGCGCTCGCCGCGCGACCGATCGCCGTCGCGCTCCTGCTGTTGCGCGCACGTCTACGCCGCGCGGAGAAGCTCTTCATCGCTTGGGGTGGGCTCAAAGGCGCCGTGCCGATCCTGCTCGCTGCGTTCGCGCTCGTCGGCGACGCCCCCGACGCGCCCGCGATCTACAACATCGTGTTCGTCGTGGTCTTGCTGTCCGTGCTCGTGCAGGGCTCGACGATCCCCTTGGTCGCGCATCGCCTCGGGATCCCGATGCGCGTGGTCGAACCGGAGCCGTGGGACGTCTCGATCCGGCTACGCGAGCCCGGTGAGATCCAGCGTTACATCGTGGGTCCCCGCTCGCGCGTGCTCGGGAGTGCGATCCGCGATTTGCCGCTCGGCGAGCGCGCGTGGGTGTCGTTCGTCGTGCAGGACGGCAAGGCGCGCCAGGCGCGCGGGTCGCACGTGTTCCGCGTCGGTGACGAGGTGCACGTCCTCGGCGACCCGGACGACGAGCGGGTGCTTCAGCGGCTCTTCGAAGGTCCCGACTAGGCATCGGCCCGCGACGTCGGAGGGTCATGGAGCGAGTCGCTAGTCTGAACGCGTCCTAGCATGCCCTCGGGGCTCCTCCGCCCGAGAGACGTAATCTCCGCAGAAACGAGACGCCGATGACCGTTGCGGCTCAGCTACGGCTCGCTATCGCCCTTCTGATCGCCGTGCTGTTGGCGATCCTCCTGGCTGCCTTCTACGTGCCCTCGCAGCTGCAGCGCAGCGCGAACGAGAAGTACGTGGAGGATGCGATCCCGCTTCGGTTCTACGTCCAGGACCTCGCGCTGCAGGTCACCCGCCAGCAGGCTTCCGTGGAGGCGTTTCTCCGGACCCGCGAGCCGGTGCGGGTTCAGCGCTACTACGTCGCCGCGGACGCAGCCAACCGCGACCTTGCGCTGATGAAACCGCTGCTCAGCAGTCACCAGCGAATGTTCGCGCTCGTCCGCAAGGCGACCACCCAGATCAGTGAGCTTCAGGGGGCTCTCGACCAGCAGATCGCTGCCGTTCGAGCCGGGAGCGGCCGCGGCGAGGCAGGGCGGCGGGCCGATCGCGCTCTGGAGCGCTTCGCGGCGACGGCGGATCAGATGATCGAAGAGACGGACGCGTTCGTCGCCGACGCAGAACGAGAGCAGCGCGAGCGGTATCGCCAGCTGCTCTTCGTACTCGCGTCGCTCGGGGTGCTTGCACTCGGAATCGGCGTGGCGCTCTTCCTGCTCGTCCCGCGGCGTCTGGGCCAGTTGTACGAAGCCGAGCAGCGGTCGCGGCGCGAGGCCGAGTCGCGCGCCGAAGCCGCCCGCGCGCTCGCGCACGTCAGCGACGGCGTCATCCTCACCGACGCCGAAGGTCGCGTGCGCTTCTGGAATCCCGCCGCCGAGCAGTTGACCGGGGTCGACGAGGAGGGCGCGATCGGGCGGGAGCTATCGCGGCTCCTGCCGGGTTGGGAACGGCTTGCACGGCAGCCCGAAGGGCAATCCGGGTTCGGCGGTGCGGCGCTGCTCCCGATCCACCTCGGCCGCGAGCGGTGGCTGTCGGTGATGAGCGTCGACTTCGGGGACGGCGTCGTCTACGCGGTGCGGGACGTGACAGAGGAACGTGCGCTCGAGACGCTGCGCAGCGACTTCGTGACCACTGCCTCACACGAGCTCAGAACGCCGATGACCTCGATCTCCGGGGCGGCGCGAACGCTTCTCAAGCACGGCGAGCGACTGCAGCCGCAGCAGCACCACGACTTTCTCACGATGATCGTCGCTGAGTCGGACCGCCTCGCGCGCATCGTCGACCAGATTCTGGTCGCGAGCAGGATCGAGGCGGGCAAGATCGACGTGTCCTTCGAGCGCTGTGATGCGACCGGGATCGCACGTTCGGTCGTCGAGTCGGCGAAGCACCGGGCGCCGTCAGGCATCGAGCTGCACCTCGACGCGCCCGACGCGCTCGAGGTCGACTGTGACCCGGACCGGCTGCGGCAGGTTCTCGGCAACATCCTCGACAACGCGATCAAGTACTCGCCCGACGGGGGCGACGTTCGTGTCGGGCTGCACCGCGAAGAGGACACGGTGCGGTTCGTCGTCCAGGACGAGGGCATGGGTTTCGAGCCGTCGGCGGCCGAGGCGATTTTCGACCGGTTCCACCGACTCGACCCGCAGCAGACGCGGGGGATCGGAGGCACCGGCCTGGGGCTCTACATCGCGCGGGAGCTCGTCCGGCGCATGGGTGGGCGAATCTGGGCCGAGTCGGAGCGCGGCCGCGGCGCGGCGTTCTCCTTCGAGCTACCGCGTGTGCGCGAGCAGGTTCCGTCGACCTAGCGGCACTTCGGGATCGCCGGGTACGCGATCGCCGAGTTCTTCCCCGTTTCGAGCCCGAGCCTGACAGCCGCGAACGAGAGTTGATCGTCGAAGACCATCGTCAGATTGGCGAGCAGGCGCGCCGTCGGGTCGAAAACGGTTCCTATGACATTGCCGTTCACCTCGGAGCGCTCGGTGATCACGCCGTTGACGGTCGCGCGCATCCGCAAAGCGCGGGCACCGTCGCGGATCGTCAGGGTGCCGGTCGCGACGCCGGTCGTGCCGCCCGGATGGAGTGAGATCCGTCCGACGTATGTCACAGCGCCGGCGAGACGCGCGTCGGGACTCGACGAGCGTCCGGTGTAAGTCCCCGACGTGACCGAGTACCCGCCGCAGCGTTGCGACCTAAGCTTGCCCACCTTGAGCAACGAGAACGCGGCGTAGATCGGCTGCGGGCTGCTGGCCTTCGTGGATCCGACTGCTGCGCTCAGTCCCGTCGGTAGAGCGAGGGAAAGGACGACCACCGCGGCGATCGGAACTTGATGTCGTTTCAGAGTCGATACCTCCGCAGCAGGAAGGACGCCGGAACTCTAGCGACAACGCACCCGAGCGAGAGCGAGCGGGCTGTCCCGGCTTGCCCAGTAGCTCGGGTACCTTGAGGCGACGTGGCGTCACGCGAACGACCGCAGATCGAGAAACCCGAGGGCGACATCCCTTTTGACCTCGGGATCGAAGACCTCACTGTCGGCGAAGGGACCGAGGCCACCAACGGCACGAAGGTGTCGGTGCACTACGTCGGGGTCGCCTTCTCGTCGGGCGAGGAGTTCGACGCGTCGTGGAACCGCGGTCAGCCGTTCGAGTTCAAGCTCGGCAAGGGCCAGGTGATCCCCGGCTGGGATGCCGGCGTTCAAGGCATGAAGGTCGGTGGACGGCGCAAGCTCACGATCCCGTCCGCCATGGCGTACGGCGCGAGAGGAGCGGGCGGCGTGATCAAGCCGCACGAGCCGCTGGTGTTCGTGGTCGACCTGCTGTCCGTGGACTAGAACGCCGCGCTGCACGTCCGCCGAAGCCGACGCCGGACGAAACGCGTTGCGATCATTCGAGCGACGAAGGCGCTCTATAGACGTCGGACTCGTGGGTGTGCGGCGTTATTCGGCGAAACTGCCGAGCTCAAGTCCGGCCCTTAGCGGAGAATGCGACTGGACTCGGCGACGAGGTCAACACCGGCGATGGCCGCAATCACGACGAGCCCGACCGGCACGACGATCCGGCCGACCTGAAGCAACCGCTCCCGCGCACCCACGCGCCTGACGAGGAACGAGGCGACGATGACGAGCGCGGCGGGAGCGAGCGCGAACGTCGAGCCGAGTGAGGCGAGGACGACAAGGACGGTGAGCCGGCGATTCCGCCAGGCAACCTCGCGGTCCCAGCGCTCCACGAAGAGCACGACGAGCGCCGCCGCGACACCCGGAAGCAGGACGAACAGCA
>Ga0136617_10005631_pt1 | contig 11214 bp, 12 predicted proteins | sample AntDrymUQ3222106_2_FD_129672 | JGI IMG/M metagenome (GOLD analysis project Ga0136617, IMG submission 129672) | Polar desert sand microbial communities from Dry Valleys, Antarctica - metaG UQ322 (21.06) | ecosystem: Environmental > Terrestrial > Soil > Desert | place: Antarctica: Dry Valley...
AGCGACTAGCGACTAGCGACCAGCGACTCTACTCCACCTCATCGATCGACCTTGGCCAATCCTCCTTCAACAACCGCGAGATCGCCCGGTCGGCCAGCAAGCGCCCGCCGGTTTGGCATCGGGCGCAGTAGTTGGTCTCGTTGTCGGCGTAGCGTATCCGCTGCACCGCCGTGCCGCAGTCCGGACAGGAAAGCTTGTATCGGCCGTGGACCGCCATGCCTTCGCGGAATGCCGTCACCTTCTCCGGGAACTGGTCGCCCGATTCCTGCCGCAATCGCACGATCCAGTCCTCCAGCGTGCTGCGGGTCGCCTGATAAAGCCGGGTGAGCTCCGCATCGCTGATTTTTCCGGTGCGGGCAAGAGGTGAGAGCCGGGCGCGGTGCAGAATCTCATCCGAATAGGCATTTCCGATCCCGCTGAATAGACGCGGATCGGTCAGCGCCCGCTTGAGGGTGTGGCTCTCGGATCGGAGACGCACCGCAAAGCTGCTCTCGTCCGACTGCAGAACCTCCAGCCCTCCGCGATCGAGCTCTCGCAGGCGCTCTTCGCCCGCTATGAGATTGATCGAGGCTCGGCGCTTGGTTCCCGCCTCGGTCAGTAGCAGCACTCCAGCAGGGAACTCCAAAGACGCCAGGCCGAGCTTCCCCGGTGGCTTGGTGCCGGGTGGCTTCCAGCGAAAGCGCCCGGCGATCATCAGATGAATCACCAGGAACAGCCCGCCCTCTAGCTCGAACACGATGCGTTTACCCATACGGCGAAGCCCCAGCACCCGCTTCCCTGCTGTTTCACTGATCGGGGGGTCGAACGAGCGCAGCACGAAAGGATTGCGAATCACTACCCGCTGAAGGGGCTGGTTCAGAACCCGTGGGCCGAGGTGCTCGAGGTAAAGCGTTATATCGGGGAGCTCGGGCATAGGTGGGCGGTCTGTACTACCGGCGGGCCTGCCTCTGGTCGAGTTGCGCCGTCCAGTTCTGCACCAGGACGATCTCGGAGGAGCCTCGATGGCGCACCATCACAAAGCGCTTGCCGGAGGGGTCGGCATCGTTGTTTGCGTGCGGAATTGCGGTCTCGTACTGCTCGGCATTGAACAGAATGGTGCGGGAAGCCACTTCGAACGGATGAGCGGGTCGAACACTCGCGGCGACCATTTGCGCACCCTCAGGGCCGGGCCGTCGATAGCCACCATGCGGTCGTGGCGTAGATCCCGGGCGCAGTAGACGGTTGCCATGCCGCCCTGACCGATCTCCCGCTCCAGCGAATATCGCTCAGCGAGTGCGGCGGTGAGTCGGGCGGCGATACTGCTCATGTGGAGTTTGGGTCCCCTTCCAGTGTCATCCCCGCTAGCTCAACCCCACCAGCTCGGCCCACCCCTCCGGATCGAGGCTGGCCCCGCCAACCAGCACGCCATCGAGCTGGGGCCGTGCCAACAGAGACAGGACGTTGCCGCTGTTCACGCTACCGCCATAAAGAATGGGCACTCGCACCGCAACCCCGTTACGGCCCAGCTCCATTCGGATCAGCTCGTGGATCTGGGCAGCGTCGTCCGGGGTGGCGTTCTTGCCGGTTCCGATGGCCCAGACCGGTTCGTACGCCAGCACCACCCGATTCCACTCAGCCGGCTCGAGCGCGTCGACCACCGGCGTGAGCTGCCTGACGATCACCGACTCGGTACGACCTCCATCCCGCTCCCCCAGCGTTTCACCTACGCACACCAGTGGCGTCACCCCGAGGTTGAGCGCGGCCTTGGTTTTTCGCGCCACGTATTCGTCGGTTTCACCGAACAGCTGGCGGCGCTCAGAGTGGCCGGCGAGTATGGCGCCGGCTCCGGCCTCCATCGCCATGGGAATCGAGGTCTCGCCGGTAAAGGCTCCCTTGGGCTCCCAGTGGACGTTCTGCATCCCGATGCGAAGGTCGGCACGACCGCGGGTGGCTTCACAGAGCGCGCCGAGCGAGACCGCGGGCGGGAAAAACCAGAGGCTCCTACTCTTGATCGGCGAGGTGAGTGACAGAAAGCGCTCAGCGTAGCGGCGCGCCTCGGTAGGACCGAGATTCATCTTCCAGTTGGCGGCGAAGATGAGCGAGCGGTCCATCATACATCGTCCAGTGCCGCCACCCCGGGCAGCTCTTTCCCCTCGAGAAATTCCAGCGAAGCCCCCCCGCCGGTGGACACGTGAGTGATCTTGTCGGCTAGACCCGCATGCGCCACGGCGGCAGCGGAATCGCCCCCGCCGATAACCGTTACAGCTCCGTTCGCGGTTGCCTTGGCCATGGCCTGAGCCACCGCCAGAGTGCCATGGTCGAACGGCGGCGTCTCGAACACGCCCATGGGCCCGTTCCACACCACGGTGCCGGCCCGCTCGATGATGGCCCCGAAGCTCTCCTCGGTCTCGGCGTCGATGTCGTACACCGCCCAGCCCCCGGGTATGTGGTCACGCTTAACCGATCTGGTCTCCGCGTCCGGCGCGAGCTCCCTTGCGATAACCGCACCACTGGGCAGAACCAGCTTCTTGCCGGCCTTTTGCATCAGGTCGCGGGCCAGATCAAGTCGTTCGGCCTCGACCAGAGATTTGCCGGTCTCCAGCCCCATTGCCGCGAAGAAAGTGCAGGCCATGGCGCCTCCCAGCAGAATCTGGTCAACCTTGGGCAGCAGGGCATCAATCAGGTCGATCTTACCGCTGATCTTGGCCCCGCCGAGCACGGCCACGAACGGGCGCTTCGGCTGGTGCAGAGCCTCGCCGAGATACCGAAGCTCTCGCTCCATCAGAAACCCGGAGACCGCCGGCTTGAGAATACGTCCGATTGCTTCAGTGCTAGCGTGGGCTCGATGGGCAGACCCGAACGCGTCATTGACGTAAAGATCGCCCAGAGCCGCAAACTTCTCGGCCAATCCGGCCTCGTTCTCTTCCTCACCCGCAAAGAAGCGGGTGTTTTCCGCCAGGGCTACACCACCGCGTGGAAGGCGTTTTATCGTTGTGACCGCGTCCGCCGAGGTAGGATCAGAGAGAAAGGTGACTGGGGCTCCCAGCAGTTTCTCCAGGGCGCGGACAATCGGTTGCATGGAGTATTTCGGCTCGGGCCCCTTCTTGGGGCGTCCCAGATGAGAGAGCAGCACCAGGCGGGCGCCGCGGTCTCGCAGGTACTTGATGGTCGGCAGCGCGGCGCGGATGCGGGTATCGTCGGTTACCACGCCGTCCTTTATGGGGCAATTGAAGTCAACCCGCACGAGAGCTCGGCGCCCTTCGAGCGATCCTTTGTCCAACGATTCCAGCGTACGCTTCACCGGCGTGATCCGATATAGCGCAGGAGGTCCACGCACCGTGCCGAATAGCCCATCTCGTTGTCGTACCAGGAGGTGACGTTCACCAGAGTGCCGCCGATCACGCTGGTCGACAGTGCATCAACGGTGCTCGACTGCAAACTTCCGACGTAGTCGACGGAAACCAGAGGCTCGTCGCTGACGTCCAGTACATCCTTCAATGGTCCGGAGCTGGCTGCGTCACGAAAGGCGGCGTTCACCTCGTCGGCCGAGGTAGCCTTCTTTACGACGCAGGTGAGCGCCACCACGGAAACATCGGGTGTGGGAACCCGAAGGGATACCCCGTCGATCTTGCCCTTCAGCTCTGGCAGCACGAGCGACGTGGCCTTCGCGGCGCCGGTAGTGGTCGGAATGATGGAAAGGGCCGCGGCGCGCGCGCGGCGAAGGTCCTTGTGGGGCAGGTCGAGAATGTTCTGGTCGTTGGTGTAAGAGTGAATCGTGGTCATGAAGCCGCTGACGAAGCCGAACCGGTCGAGGATCACCTTCACCACCGGCACAAGGCAGTTCGTGGTGCAGCTTGCGTTGGAGATGATCTGATGCTTGCCAGGGTCGTAGGTCTCGTGATTGACGCCATAGACCAGGGTGACGTCCTCCTGTTTGGCCGGAGCCGAGATGACTACCCGCTTTGCCCCGGCGGTGAGGTGCAGGGCGGCCTTGTCGCGGTCGGTGAACCTGCCGGTAGATTCGAGCACGAGCTCGACCCCGAGATCCTTCCAGGGGAGCTTGGCCGGATCTTTCTCGGACAGCACTTTGATGGAACGGCCGTCCACCGAAAGCGCGTCGGCCTGGGCCGCCACGTCGCCCTGGTAGCGACCATGAACCGAGTCGTACTTGAGCAGGTGAGCGAGCGTTTTAGTATCGGTGAGGTCGTTGACCGCCACGAATTCGAGCTCCGAAGCCTTCATGGCCCTTGCCGCACGGACCACATTCCTGCCGATCCGGCCGAAGCCGTTGATGCCTACTCGGGTTGCCATTGAACTCCTCGTGAACCGTGATGTCCAGGGTCAAGGGTCTAGGGTCTACGTCCAAGCTTAAGAGCAGCATGATCTACAGCATCAATGAGACTCTAGACCCTAGACTCTAGACTCTCACATCAAACATCGAGCTCAACCACTGCGCGGGCAAACGTCACCGCCTCCACTCGCTTCGCCCCGGCCGCCATGAGCGCCGCCGCCGCGGCTGCGAGTGTGGCTCCGGTGGTAAACACGTCGTCCACCAGAACCAGCTCCATGCCGGCAGCCGCACCGGAACAGAACGCCCCCGCGACGTTGGCATGACGCGCCTCCGGAGTAAGCGCGGTCTGGGTCGGAGTTTCCCGTACCCGCTTAAGCAGGTCCGTACGCACGGCATGTCCGGTCCGGGCGCCGAGAGCAGTGGCAATCCGTTCGCTCTGATTGTAGCCCCGCGCGCGCCGACGCCGCCCACCCAGCGGAACCGGTATCAAGCATACTTGCCTCGTCAATGGCTCGAGTCCCAACATAGCATCGGCCATCGCCTCTGCCGCGCGGCCCCATCCCTCATATTTGAGCTGGTGCACCGCGCTGCGGGCCGACTCCTCCAGCCAGACGGCGCTGCGGGCCCGGGCCAGGCCTTGAGGCCACTCGGCGCAAAGACGGCATTCCAGCCCCCGGAAAGATGGCTGCCCGCAACGCTGACAGACCGGGTGAGGAATGGCTCGCCATCGGAGGCGGCAGAGATCGCAGATGAGGGCGTCGTTTTCCCGGGCCGAGATCGGCTCGGTACAGAGCAGGCAGGCCCCTGGCAGGAGCCAGCGCTCGACGTCCGAGAGAACCTCCGCCAGGCCGGGTGTCACCCTGAGCCACTAGCGAAGGGCAGCATTGACCGCGGCTCGCATCACTTCGACCGGAGCATGTTTGTCCGGGAACCAGCAGTGGAACGCGGCGGCGCCCTGCGCCACCAGCATGGTTCGTCCGTCGGCCACGCGACGCACCCGAGGCCGCATGGTGCGCACCCACTCGGTTTCTCCAGCGGCGTAGACCATGTCGAGGGCGACTTCCGCTCGGGGAGCGTCGTCGAAAGAGATGGGCAGCGGATCTCCGGCCTTGAGACCCAGCGGCGTCGAGTTGATCAGCACGTGGCACTCCGAAGCCGGAGCCAGGGCCACGCCCTGCGACGAGATCCAGCTCTCGAATTGGCTCCGGCGGCTGGATTCGCGAGAGCTTACCGCTACCGCGACTCCGGCCCGCTTGGCCGCCACGACCGCCGCGCGCGCCGCTCCACCGGTACCGGCGATCAGCCACGGGGCTTTGGGCGCTTCCAGCTCTCGCAAAGCTTCCAGTACCCCGTACACGTCGGTGTTGTCGCCCACGCTACCGCCGTCACTCCCCCAGAACGTATTGCAGGCACCTACCGTTTCGGCCAGGTCCAGACAAACATCCACCGTCCGTGCGGCCGTCTCCTTATGCGGCACCGTCACGTTGCCCCCACCACCCGAGCTGGCGAGCGCCCGGATCAGAGCGGGCACATCCGCGCTAGAACATGGAAGGGGGACGTAGACCGCCCGGATGCCGAGAGCCGTAAAGGCGGCGTTGTGCATGACGGGGGAAAGTGATTGGGCGACCGGATCGCCCAGAATCGCGAAGACGCGGGTCGAGCCGTCGATCACCGCACCGTGCCGGCCACTCGGCTGACCACGCCGTTGATCATCTCCTGCAGCTCATCGTAAGTAACGCGGTAGCTCGCCAGGTCGGAGCCGAACGGATCGCTGATCTCGCTCTTGCCCACATCCCGTCCGGCGTACTCGCCGAGTAGGTGCACCTTGTCCTCGCCACCCAGCTCCGCCACCCTGGCCCGGTGGTGTCCCGACATTGTGAGGATAAGGTCCGATACCTTGACCACCTCCCGCGTCAGAAGCTGAGCCCGGTGGCCGCTCAGATCGAGTCCGTGCTCCAATCCGACGAGGTACGCACCCTCTGACACTGGCGCTCCATTCCAGGCGCCGGTGCCGGCGGAGGACACCATCACCTGATCAGCGCCCCGGCTGGCGAGCGCGTCACGCAGGAGCGCTTCAGCCATGGGGCTGCGGCAGGTGTTACCGGTGCAGACGAAGAGGACGCGCATTATGGCAAGATAACCGCGGGGCAGCTAATGGTTGTCGCCCTGACCTCGAGCGCAGCGAGGGGGAGGTGGCCGATCTCCCTTATACCTCAGTGCCGGCCAAATCCCGCCATCCTGGGTTCAGCCGGTCGATCATGCGGAGCTTCCTCTTCCGGCTCAGGCGCTTGAGACGCTTCTCTCGGGCAATTGCGGACAGGACATCCCCTAGTCATCTCGAAGTAAACGAGCCGCGTAGTCTCATGGCGTACTGAGTAACTGTTGGGATCTTGACCGCTTCTGTGCTCGCAGATTCTTCGTTTTAGACTATTCGTAACCCCGATGTAAAGCTCACGGGACTCACTCGCAAGTATGTAGACGAAGTAGTCGCGTGCCATCCAAATAACATGGTGTCGGACGTACAACTACGCCAAAAAACGGAGGTCCGGCCCCCTCCCGCTCGCTACGCGAGGGGTCAGGGTGACATACCTCTCCGACCTGCTTCCCTGCTCACCCGCCTTCACGGCGCAAGTCGCCCGGCCGCCCGCCGCAACTCTGCCCGCGGGATCGCACCTTCGCGCACCATCTTCGGCGTCAGATCGGTGCAGTCCACCAGCGTGGAGGGCGGGACGTTCCCGAGCACCCCGCCATCGAGCACGAGGAGCTCGCCGTTTCGCTCCTCGGGTCCGAACAGCTCGACCAGGCGGTCCGCGCCGGGGGCCGGCGGTCCGCCGGGGCGGTTGGCGGAGGTGGAGGTGAGGGGCCTGCCGGTAGCCGTCACCAGTCGCGCGATGCCGGCATGGGACGTGTGGCGCACCGCGATCCCGCCTTCCCTGCCCCTCAGCTCGTCCGGGAGCCGGCCTTCACCACCTCGAAGCACCAACGTCAGCGGGCCGGGCCAGAACGCCTCTGCCAGCGCCGATGCTGAAGCCGTGAACACCAGCCCCCACTCTTCGGCCATGCGCCGGCCGGAGATCAGCAGCAGAAACGGCTTGCCTTCCGGCCTTCCCTTGAGATTCGAGAGGGCGGCAAGCGCTGGAACAGTGGGCGCGGAGCCCAGACCGTATACCGTCTCAGTGGGATAGGCCAGCAGCTTCCCGGCTCTCAGGTGCCGCCCTATCTGCGGGATCGCTTCCGCGATTTCGGTATCGCTCTGGAAAGGAAGGATCACGGCGACTTGGCTGCGAGCAGCTCGGCAAGGGCCAGATCGTCAGGGGTGGTGACCTTGAGGTTCCGGCAGGAATCGGGCACCAGGCGTACGGGAACACCCATGGCCTCTACCAGCGAACCGTCATCTGTGCCCCGATGGCCGGTACGCGCGGCGCGGGCATGGGCCTCCTCCAACACTGCCCGGGGAAACCCCTGTGGTGTCTGGGCGCGCCAGAGCCGCGCCCGGGGGCGGGTCCGGCGGATGAGAGTGGCGTCCGCGGCGGTGGCCTCCTTCAGGGTATCGCTGAGGGGCACCGCCGGCACGGCGCCCTCCCCCGCGCGCGCATAGCGCATAACCGCATCGATCACCTCGCGCTCGACGAATGGGCGCGCCGCATCGTGCACCAGTACTACGGTGCACTCGGGGCGGAGCGCCGCGAGGCCCGCCCGTACAGAGTCGCCCCGGTGGCGGCCGCCTGCGACAACGGAGAGGGCGGAGAGGTCGGAGAGGAACCCCGGCGGGTGAGATGCATCCGGCGAGGGAAGCACCAGCACCACGTGCCCCACATCCGGGTGCGAGAGAAAGGGCCGCAGGGCGCGCAGCACCATGGGCACACCGCCGATGAGCTGATACTGTTTGGCGGTGTCGCCGCCCAGCCGCTCGCCGCGTCCGGCGGCCACCACGATAACGCCTACATCACGCGGCAAGGGCGCGCACCAGCTGCTCGACGTGGTCGAGACCCACCAGCGAGGCACCCGACACCTGCACGGTGCTTCGGGATGAGCCGAACACCCGGTTGAAACCGAGCCGCACCGCCTCAGTAATGCGGCGCTCGATGGCTCCACTGGGCCGGATTTCGCCGCCCAACCCGATCTCGCCCAGGAAGATGACATCAGCCGGTGCGGGGCGATTGTAGAGGCTGGACAGGAGTGCCGCGGCGATCGCGAGATCGGCACCGGGCTCGTTGAGCCGAACTCCGGCGGTGACCTGCACGAAGACGTCGAGATTGGCAAACGAGGTTTCCGCCCGGCGCTCGAGCACGGCGAGCAGCACGGCCAGGCGCCGGGGATCGAGCCCGGTGGCCACCCGCTGCGGCGTGCCGTATCCCGACTTGGCGGCGAGCGCCTGCACTTCCACCAGCACCGGGCGGGTGCCTTCCATCAATGCGGTGACGGCGCTGCCGCTGATGCCCTGCGTTCGGGCGGCAAGAAACACTGCCGAGGGGTTAGGCACCGCCACCAGACCCCGCTCGGTCATGGAGAAGACTCCGAGCTCGTCCACCGAACCGAACCGGTTCTTGGTGGTGCGGAGCAGCCGGTAGTCCAGCGTGGCCTCGCCCTCGAAGTACAATACCGTATCGACGATGTGCTCGAGTGTCTTGGGTCCGGCAATGCCGCCCCCCTTCGTAACGTGACCCACCACGATTACCGAGGTCCCGCTCTCCTTGGCAAAGCGCATGAGCTGGCCCGAACATTCGCGCACCTGGCCCACATTTCCCGGAGCGCTCTCCAGCGTGTCGGTATATACTGTCTGAATCGAGTCGATCACTACCACGTCGGCCCCCGCAGCGCTCACCGCGTCGATGATGGCCTCCAACCGGGTCTCTCCCAGAACGTGCACCGATCCCGCGTCCTCCAGCAGGCGGTCGGCCCGCAGCCGGAGCTGATGGGGTGACTCCTCACCGCTGGCGTAGAGCACTGTGCGTCCCGCGGTTTCGAGCCGAGCCGCGGCCTGCAGCAGCAGCGTGGACTTGCCGATCCCCGGCTCGCCGCCAATCAGTGTCATGGACCCGGGGACAATGCCGCCTCCGAGGACGTAGTCGAATTCCGGAAGCCCCGTCCGCCAGCGGGTGAGTGATTCGGCCGCGATGTTGGAAAGGCGGACCGGCGGTACGGCGGTCAGGCCGTAGGCACTGCCCTTCCCTCCCTTCCCGACTTTTCCGACAGGCTCCTCCGCGATTGCATTCCATTCCCCGCACGCCTCGCAGCGACCTGCCCACTTGGGATGCTCGTGACCGCATTCGGTACAGCGGTAGACGGATTTGGATTTAGGCATGATGGCTCGGCGGTAGGGCGGTACGGCGGGACGGCGGTATCCGCCCCCGGGTGGGATCAGTAGAGGACGGCAGACCTTCGATCCAATTCACCTCGGAATGACTTCGACGGCGACCTTCACCGCCGTACCGCCGTACCGCCGTACCGCCCATCTTCACTCGGGTCCCTCCCGTTCAGTTCGATTGTCGAAGCGGGTGAACTGCTTGTGAAAGTAGAGATCGACGGTTCCCGTGGGTCCGTTGCGGTGCTTTCCTACGATCACCTCTGCCACGCCTTGCAAGCTGTTTCCCTCGCTGTCTTCCTTCTGGTACATCTCCGGCCGGTGGATGAAGATGACCACGTCGGCGTCCTGCTCGATGGCGCCCGAGTCCCGAAGATCGGACAGGATCGGCCGCCGCTCGCCGCCGCGCTGCTCCGACGCGCGTGAAAGCTGCGAGAGAGCGATAACTGGGATATCCAACTCCCGGGCCAGCCCCTTCAGCGAGCGCGAGATGTCGGAGATTTCCTGGACCCGGTTCTCGGAGTACTCGGGACTGCGCATGAGCTGCAGATAGTCCACCACGATCAGGCGAACATCGTTCTCGACCTTGAGACGCCGAGCCTTGGAGCGCATCTCCAGCAGCGTCAGGGCGGGCGAGTCGTCGATCCACACCGGACAGCTCTGCAGGATGCCGGCCGCACGCGCCAACCGGGTAAAATCCGGATCTCTGAGGCTCCCCCGGCGCACCGCCTGGCTGTCCACCCGGGCCTCGGCGCACAGCATTCGCTGCACCAGCGCTTCCTTGGACATCTCCAGCGAGAAGACCGCCACCCCGAAGCCATCGACCGCGGCCTGGGTTGCGACATTGAGACAGAAGGCCGTCTTACCCATGGAAGGCCTGGCGGCGACGATAATCAGCTCGGAGGCCTGGAACCCCGAGGTCATCTCGTCCAAATCTGTGAAGCCGCTCGGCACTCCGGTAATCGCTTTACCGCTGCGCTGGAGCGTTTCGATGCGCTCCATCGTGGGCCATAGCATCTCCTTCAGTCGGGTGAATCCCTCGTCCCCCCGCTGCTGGGAGATCTGAAAGATCCGCGACTCCGCCCCGTCGAGCAGGTCGTTGGCGGTGGAGTGACCGTCGTACGCTTCTGTGATGATCGAAGTGGAAGCCTCGATCAGCCGGCGGGTAATCGCCTTGTCCTTGACGATCTTGGCGTGGAATTCAATGTTCGCCGCGGTTGGCACGGTATCGACCAGCTCGGCCAGGTACTCCAGACCGCCGGCGATCTCCAGTTCGCCCCGGCGAAGCAGCTCATCGCGCAGCGTGATGTGGTCGATTACGGTCCGCTGCTCGGTGAGCGCGAGCATGGCGCGGAACAGCCGCCGGTGCGGCTCCCGATAAAACATCGAGTCGTCGACCAGCTCGGCCGCGCGCAAGGCGGCATCCTGATCCAGCAGCATGGCACCGAGTACGGCCTGCTCGGCCTCCTGACTCCACGGCGCCGAGCGGCCAACGTAGGGGTCAGCGGTCGAGTAGTTGCCTGACGATACGGACGTCATCCCAGGTCGGCTTCTTCCAGTTCGGGTTGCGGAGCAGCGCCGCGGGATGGTACGTCACGACCAGCGGAATGCCGTTGTACGTGTGCACCTTGTTGCGAAG
>Ga0136617_10005632_pt1 | contig 11213 bp, 4 predicted proteins | sample AntDrymUQ3222106_2_FD_129672 | JGI IMG/M metagenome (GOLD analysis project Ga0136617, IMG submission 129672) | Polar desert sand microbial communities from Dry Valleys, Antarctica - metaG UQ322 (21.06) | ecosystem: Environmental > Terrestrial > Soil > Desert | place: Antarctica: Dry Valley...
GGGCGATGATCGGCGCCTCTTTGCCACAGCGAAGATGAGCGCGCCGATCAAGTTGGCGGCCAGGGTCACGAGGATGATCTTGAGTGCGAACCAAACCGGGCTTTGCACCGGAATGATCGGGACTACGCTGAACACGATCGAGATCAGCGTGACGAGAAAGCCGATGGCCGCGGCGAAGCGCAACCAGAGCGGCGCACGCGAGGTCAATCCGCGCAATCCGCAGATGGGAATGGCGAATAGCACGAGATAGGCGAGGGCGTAGAAAACAACCGCTGCGTTATCGATCAACTGAAATGCTTCCTGCGCGCCGACGCCGAGCAAGCTACCGATGGCGAAGACGAGCGTGACCAGTCCGACAAAGAGGATCGAGTTGACCGGTGTCTTGTAGCGGGGCTGCAGTTTGGTAAACCACGCTGGCAAAATTCGGTCCCAACCCGCTACCATCGGCAGGCGGGTGTTGCCCGTGAAATAGATGCTCAGTACTGCGATCGAGCGTCCGGCCAGCATGAGGATGGCCAGCGCGGCGATGCTTGATCCCGCTACGCCGAAAGCATTGGCCCCGGCGCGCAGTGCCTGTGGCACCGGCCCGATCAGATCGAGATCGTCAAAGCCGATGAAAGCCATGACCGAACTCGTGCCCAGGATGAACATGAGTGCGATGATGGGCGCTGCGATGATGACCGAACGACCGATATTTTTAGCCGGCGAACGCGTTTCGCCCGCGAGGATGGCGACGTATTCGAAACCACTCAGCGCCCCGAGCGCCATTTTGCTAAAAATGTTAAGGCTGAAGAGTGAGGCGGCCGGGAGGGCCAGCTCAATCGGATGATATGCCGGTAGCTTGCCGGCGGCGCGGGCGATAAACGGTAATAAGATGAGGGCGCCGTAGGTGACGAGAAGGAGAATGGCGCCGACGTTGTGGACCCACTTTCCAAGGCTGAGGCCGCGAATCGTGACCAGGATGAGCCCCGCAATCAGCGCTCCGTTCAACGCCCCGACGAAAAGGCGACTCTACGGCAACCAGGCCGCCGCGGGACCGATCGCGTAGGACAGGTTAGTCGCGACAACCAGCCCGGTGGCCGCCATGACGGAGATGCCGAGAAGCCAAAGGTTCCAGGCCACCATGAAGCCGGTGAATTCGTTGAAGCCAAATTTTGCCCATTGATAGAGCCCGCCTTCGAGCGGCATGAGGCGGTTGAGATAAATGACCACGGCCGCGACCGGCAGGTAGAAGAGAAGAATGGCGAGCAGCCAATAGACGGTCTGGGCGGAACCAAGCTTCGCCGCCGTACCCACCCATGACCCTCCGACTACGAAGACGATCTGCATCAGGACCAGATCACGCAGTCCGAGTTCTTTCTTGAAGACTGCGCTCTGCGCGGCGACACGCTCTTCCTCCTGCTGGAAAGAAGTGGACATCGAATCCTCGGCCATTCTGCGGACTACGTTTCTGGGTTCACCGGAAAGTGTTTGTTCTTCAACTTTTCCGGCACGCGCGCGGTTCGCTCAGACTCAATTTCTTCTGTGGCCGCGCCGAGTGCCTCATAGGCTTCACGGTTCTTCTTCGCGCGGCACATGTAGCAAACGGCGTGGGCGAGCGGAATGCGCGCTTCCGGCATGCCGACGAATTCAACAGCCTGCTGCGTTGCGATGGCGAGCGGCAATGCTTCCGCATCCGCAAGTCCGACATCTTCGCTCGCGAAGATGACAATGCGGCGTGCGATGAAGCGGAAATCCTCGCCGGCGTGCAGCATTTTCGCGAGCCAGTAGATGGCGCCCTTTTCGTCGGAAGCGCGCATGCTTTTGATGAACGCGCTGATCGTATCGTAGTGCGCGTCGCCAGCGCGATCGTAGACGATCGATTTTTGCTGAATGCTCTGCTCAGAGATTTCCAGCGTGAAGTGAACCGCGCCGCGCTTGTTAGGCGCTGTCGTGAGGACGCCGATTTCGAGCGCGTTCAAACACTTTCGAGCATCTCCGTCGCTGATCTTGGCCAGATGCACTCTCGCGTCTGGATCAATCTGCACATTGTATTTCCCCAAGCCGCGCTCCTCGTCAGCGAGCGCGCGGTCGATCAATTCCTCCAGGTGCTCAACCCAAAGCGGCTCTAGTTGAAACACCTGTGAACGCGAAACGAGCGCGCTGTTTACGTAGAAGAACGGGTTGTAAGTTGTCGCACCAATCAGCCGCAGATTTCCGCTTTCAACGTCAGGCAGGAGGATGTCCTGCTGCGCTTTGTTGAAATGGTGGATCTCATCCACGAACAGGATCGTCTTCTGCCCGGACGTGCTTATCCGGTTTGCGGCCCCCGCAACGACACGCCGCATTTCCGCGACGTTGCTTTCAACGCCACTCAGCCGTTCGAATTTTGCCTGCGTCATCTCCGCGATGATCTGCGCGAGCGTGGTTTTCCCTGTGCCGGGCGGGCCGGAGAGAATGACGGAGGGCAAACGATCCGCTTCAATCGCGCGCCGCAGAAGTTTCCCCGGCCCGAGGATGTGCTGTTGCCCGACAAATTCTTCGAGCGTGCGCGGCCGCATCCGCGCCGCCAGGGGTGAGGCCGCTGTCGGAGGTTTCACGGCTTTTACTTCGGCGTCACCGAATAAGTCCTGCACGTGTGCAGGATAGGGCGACGCGAAAGACTCGCATGGATTTTCCGCTGTGAGGATGAGGCAGCAAAAACGGAGAGCCCTCAAAGAGCCGCGCCGCACTTACCAAAGCTAGCAGAACAAAGAAAGAGTCGTTTCGCCTTGAGCGAGCCTGACTTTGCGACACTTGCTACGGCATCTTGTTCATCTAGGCTGCGCATCCGATGTCTTCCCAGCTCGCGCCGCGCCTGAGGGAGTTACTCGTTTGCCCGAAATGCGGCGGAGACGAGCCACTTGCGGACCCGCTCATCTGCGCGGCCTGCAACAGCGCATTCGCATTACAAAACGGCGTGCCGGTGTTTCTGCCGCAACCAGTCGAAGTGGCCCTTGATCACTTAAGCAACCCCATTGGCTCAGAATTCGAGGCCATTCTTCGGCAAGGCAAAGATTTCGTTCTTCACCTCGGCGCAGGGGCCACGGTCACGAAGTATCCCAATTGCATTGAGTTCGAGCACAAGATTTTCTGCCACACTGACGTGGTCGGCGATGCTCATGAACTGCCTTTCCGCCAAGACGTCTTCGATCGGGTTTATGCCTTTAACCTATTCGAACACCTGCGGGATCCGAAGACAGCGGCAGATGAGATCCTCCGCGTCCTCAAGCCAGGCGGGGTTATTAGTATTCACACCGCTTTCTTGCAGCCACTCCACGAGGCGCCTCATCATTTCTACAACGCGACCGAATATGGAGTCCGCGAGTGGTTCTCCTCTTTTGAGATTCAAAGCTGCAGCGTAAGCGGAAATTTTGCGCCAGGCTTGATGCTCGGATTTGTCGTCTCGAACGTGTTGGATGCGGCCCGCCGAGGCGGAGCCACAGCGGAGGAACAGGCCACGATAAGTCGTACTACCCTTGGTCAGTGGTCGCACTTCTGGGCGCACCCGAATGAGCTACCGCCCGGGTTTCAAACTTTGCACAATCTGCCGCAGTCGGAACAGAAGCGTGTCGCAGCCGGGTTTGAATTGATCGCCCACAAACCGGTCGCTCAATGTTAGGCCGTCGATTAACGAGGAGTGCGGCAACATTCGCGGCTGCGAAGCTCGCATTCCTCCACTCCGCTGCGGTCCGATGAAAATGGCCTGGAGGCGATCCCTTCTCTGAGGGGCACGTTGCGTGCTCTTCAAACAACGAGATATATTCGCCGCGCAGGCGCAAAATTCCTTTCAGCACCTTTGTTGTGCTCTGCGCTCTTCAGAGCCTGAGAGCCGAATCCGGGTTTGCCTTTCTCGAAACTGGACGCCGGAACGGCTACTGCATTACATCGAGCGGCCATCCAGTCGAAGCTACAAAGCGGGGACATCATCGGCATCGTTTCGCACGATGGGTGGTTATTCGGCACTTCGCATGTCGGACTGGCGCTTCGATGACGGGGTGCTCCATTTTATGCACGCTTCGGCGCCGCGGAATTACGGCAAAGTTGTGGTCGATTCCCGCCTCTCGAATTATTTGCACCGCTCCGCTAGCCATACCGGCATCCTGGTTGCACGCCCGACGCGTTAGTCTCTGCGGCTCCCCTGACGGCTCGTTAGGCTACGGTGGCCAGCGTCACGATAAACGAAGCGCCTTTGCCCGCGCCGGCGTTGGAGGCTTCCATCGTCCCGCCGTGCATCTCGACGACGGCTTTGCTGATCGCCAGGCCGAGGCCGAGACCTTCGCGCCACGCGCCGACCTGTTTGAACGCATCGAAGATCTTGCACGACTAAACCTAGGGCGCGCGATGTTTGCAGCAATCCACCTCTTCGATTTCACGAACTGAATTCAAGTCCGCGCGGCGCGTTGGCGCGAGACGTGCCGGTGCCGCCCATGGGCGTTTTTTTTAGTGGAGACATCCGCGAAAAATAGACGCACACTCGCGTTCGTTAGGGAAAACACCCAACCCATCCGCTTATGAATACGCGCCCTTCGCGCGCGGCCCGCTGGACCGCCGCGCCTCTCTGCGCCCTCCGCGCAGTGACCCTCACCGTCCTCTGCCTTGCACCCGTGCCGCGGCTCCTAGCCAATCCCGACGCTAACCTCGGCCTTGCGATAACACGCGCTTTGCGGCCCATCGGCCCCGTCACGGTCCTCACGTGGACGAGCGTGCCGGGGGCGAGCTATGTGGTCCAGTACCGCACGACGTTGGTCGGGCCTGCGGCGTGGCAGGACTTCGAACTGGTCACAGCCACGGGCGCCAGGAGCTCGTCTGAGGTGCCGCTCGCGCTTATCGGGTCGGGCGCGCCCCGCGAAGGATTTTACCGGCTCGTCCTGCCGCCGCCCACGATCACCGGCCTCGAGCCGGCGCTGCTCAATGTCGCCGGCGGCCAGCTTTTCGTTACCGGCCAATGCTTCGCGCCGGGCGACGTCGTGCGGATCAATGGCGTCGATCTGCCGACTAATTTCATCGATCCCACCCTGTTGAGCGCAACGGTGTCGGGGTTCGCACCCGGGATTTACGATGTCCAAATCGTGCGCGGCGGAAGGGTCATCGCGACCCTCACGGATGCGCTCACGGTCACGAATGGGTTGCCGATCGAGACGCTCGAGCCGCCGAGCCTGCCGCCCGGCGCGCCGGCAAACCTCGAAATGAACTCGTGGCTCGAGGCGGCACAAGCCGGTCGCGTCGCGGGCGGCTCCGCCGAAGTTGATGACGAAGTCCTGGTTATGTTTTTACATGGCGACGCGGGCGGCTCCGGCGAAGTCGTCGCATTCAGCGTCGATCTCGCAATTCCCGGACGCGGCCTCGATTTCATTTGGGCCACGACCTACCGCTCGCGCAACGGCGAGACGGCGACGATGGGCAACAACTGGACGCATAGCTACGACATCCGCGTCGCCCAGAGCGGCGCTGATCTGCTCGTGCGCGACGGCACAGGACGACGCGACACGTATTTCCTGCAGGGTGACGGCTCGTTCGCCAGACGCGGCTTTTTCCGCCGCGGCACGCTCGCGGGAAATGTCTTCACGCTCGAATTCGCCGACAAGGGACGCTGGATTTTCAATCCGCTCAACGGCTCGCCTTCGGCGGGAAAGATCGCCCAGAGCATCGATCGCAACGGGAACGCGCTCCAGTTTTCCTACGACGGCTTGGGCCGGCTCGCGGTGATCGTGGACACGCTCGGGCGGACCTATCAGGTGCAATACGATCCGAATGGGCGCGTGGGCGCGCTGATTGATTTCAGCGGGCGCTCGGTCGTGTATAACTATTACGGCACCGGAAATCCGCTCGGTGCGAATGGGATGTTGCGCACCATCCGCTCGCCGCTCGTGACCGGCACACCGACGGGCAATGATTTCCCTTCGGGCAAGACGCAGACCTTCACCTACTCCGTCGGCTTTTCGAACACGTTGCTGAACGACAACCTGCTGACCGTGACCGACCCGCGCGGGCAGACGTGCGCGCGCTTCACCTACTCGCCGACGACCAACGCGCTCGATGTCACTTTCGATCGCGACGTCTCCGTGCGGCTCGGCAATCCGGCGGATGCGATCGACCAACCCGCGGTCTTCACTTGGCTGGAGCAAACGCCATCGCCCGCGAACGGCTTCGCGCGCCTGAAGCTCATCGCCAACGATCCCGTCGGCAATGTGCGCGAGACATTTTTCGACTCGCGCAATCTGCCGGTGGACCAGCTCGAATACACCGGCCGCGCGATTCCGGGCGTCGCGGTCACGGAGACGGCGAACCGCCCCACGGGCCAGCCTCGCCCGAGCGATCCGCAGTTTTTTGAAACCCAGGCGCAGTGGAATCTGAACTTCCTGCCGACGCGAATCACGCTGCCGCGCACCAATGCGCTTGCCTACGATTGGGAGACGGATTTCAACCCCACCGCGACCGCGCGCGAGTCGGGCAACCTGCGCACGTTGCGTCAGATCGGCCTCGCGAGTGAGACGCTCGTCTGGCGGATGGAGCACGAGCCGGGTTTTGGGTCGGTCGAGCAATCCTTCGTCTCGCGCCTGATGGAGGAGGAGGGGATCTTCTACTCCCTCGAAGGCGACCCGGATCAGCCGATCATCACTGGGTCGGTTCCGAATTCGCGTGCCGAAATGGTGCCGAAGATGTGGCCCGGAGTCGTGCAGAGGATAAGCCAAGGGCCGCGCGTCTTTAACCCGGTTCCCAACCCGATTCGGCTGTTGGACACGCGGTCCCAGTTAAAAGATACGGACGGCCTCATCACATTCTGGGATTTGAACGACTCCCATATCGCCGGGGATTGGCCAGACGCCGTGCCCTACCACCCGCTTCCCAAACCAGGTGTGTATCGTATCGCCGCGAGTTGGCCGTCCTTCCACCCGCTTTCCGCACCGGTTCGGCTTCTTGATCAGAGGCCGATGGAGAGCAACAAACTTTACGTCGGCGGTCTCTCCTGGGATAGCCCCAGCGAAGGCGGACGCCCAGACCCCTACACGTTCGCGAATGATGGGAGGGGCGGGGGGTTAAACCATCCCGATTTGTATTTGAACGTCTGGAGCCACCAGGCCGAGTTGCCCCGAAAGCCGCACCCTGATTTCTTGTGGTGGCCGAGTGGCAAACCTTCGCCCGATTCCTCAAGCTTCCCGCGCGCCGTGACCAATCCGCGCGGCCACACCACCACCGCAACCTACGACAACGCCGGCAACTGCACCCAGTCCCAATCGCCGCTCTCCGGCACCGTGGACACCTTTAGCTACAACGGTTCCGGCCAGCTCACTTCGCACGTGCATCCGGCCAATGGCAGCGGCTCGCAGCGCAACGACACCTTCAGCTACTACAACGGCGGGCCGCAGAATGGTTACCTCGCAGACGCGATCGTTGATGCCGGCGGCCTCGGCTTGACCACGCATTTTGAATACAACGCGCGTGGCCATGTCGTGCGCGTAGTCGATCCGCGCGGCAACGACACGCTACTCACGCGCAACCAGCTCGACGAAGTCGTGCGCGCGAGCTCGCCAACGGTGAACGGCGCGCGGAACGAACACGATTTCATTTACGATGCGAACGACAACGTGGTCCGCATCGACGTGCAGAACCGGGATGAAAACGGCGCGCTCGGCGCGAACACCCATTTCAGCCGGACGTGGAGCTATGATTTCCGCAATTTCCCGACGCAGCGCGCGGACGAAATTAACGCGACGACGACGCGCTCAATCCAGTTCGCCTACGACGGCAATCGCAACCTCGCCCTGCTCACGTTGCCCGAGGCCGCGAGTGGCGCCGATCGGTCCAACATCGTGCGTGTTCAATACGACGAACGCGACCTGCCCTTCCGCACGATCGGCGCGGCGGGTGCGGCAGTGCAATCGACCACGCAGTTCGACTACGACGCGAACGGCTCACTCCTCCAGCGCAGTCAGGGACTCGAGAGCGCGCCGCGCCTCACGCGCTACAGCTACGATGGCTTTGATCGCCCGATCGGGCTGCTTGATGCGGGCGGCAATACCGCGGCGCTGATCCGCGATGGAATGGGCAACGTGACGCGCGTCGAGATCATGGGAAACGCCGAGCCGCTGCCCGCGCCCACGCGCCAGCTCTTCACCGCGGACTACAGTTACAATGAGCTGAATCGGCTCACTTCCTCCCGGCTCGGCTTTTTCAACCTGGTCACCGGCATTCCTTTTGGCGATGGGACGCGCACGACCACGGCCGTCCGCGCGCCTAACCAGCAGTTGACCATGATGACGGATGACAACAACCGCACCACGAGCTTCGGCTACGATACCGCGAACCGTGTCGTCCGCACGACCGACGCGCGCGGCAACGCGACCGACGTCACGCGCGACGCGAACGGGAACGTCACCATCGCGCAACTGACAGACAAGCGTGACAGCGGGGCGCCCGATGAGCAGTTCCGGATCACCTGCATTTATGACGCGCTCAATCGCCGCGCGAGCGCGCACGACAACGTCGGCAATCTCACGACCTATCGCTACGACTCGCGCAGCAATCTCACGCGGCTCATCGATGCGCGTGGGACCGACACAATTCACACCTACGATGGTCTAAGCCGACGCATCCGCAGCGTCGAGGACATGGACGGCTCCGGCACCGAGACGACCCCCGACATCACGCACATTTTCCAATACGACGACGACTCGCGCCTCACGCGGATGACGGACGATAACGGCAACATCACTCGTTATACCTACGACTCGCTCAATCGCCCGATCGCCACCGAGCAGGCCGACAGCACGCAGAACGGCTGGACTTACGACGTGCATCACAACCGCATCAGCTCGCTCGACGCCAACGGCACGGCGGTCACTTACACCTACGATTTGCTGAATCGACTCACGCGGCGCGACATCGTGCCCGGCGGCGGCGTGGCCACGACGACGACCTTCGAGGAATTTTTCTACGACGGGATGAGCCGCACGCTCCGGGCGGTGAACGACGGCTCGACGGTGAATTTCATCTACGATTCGCTCTCAAATTTGCGCAGCGAAAGCCTCGGCGCGCTCACCACGAGTTCGACCTACGACGCCGTGGGCAATCGCCTTTCGCTCACCTATCCCGGCGGGCGCGTGCTCACCTACACGTATGATGCGATCAATCGCCGCACGAGGGTGATCGACGGCACGCTGACCCTTGGCAGTTTCCTCTATGCCGGGCGCGACAGACTTGAGCGGGCGAACTTCGGAAACGGTACCCGCATCGACGTGACGTACGACGGCCAGATTGGCGGCCCGACCATCATCGGCGATTTCGGATGGCGGCGGCCGGTTCTCGTTTCGCACACGAAGGTTGCCGGCGGCGCCGTGTTCGACAGTCGCGCGATGACCTGGGATCGGAACCAAAACAAGATCACGCGCAACCGGCCCACGCCTTTCGTCGCCGGTGGCCCGACGCAGACGCGGCTCTTCGACTACGACGCGGACGATCGCCTCATCCACTCGAACGTCGCCCTGAGCAGCGGCCCGATGCTCGATACGCAATATCAGCTCGATGGCGAAAGCAACCGCTTGCAGGTCATCGGCGGGTTGAACCCCGGCGCTTACACGCGCGATCCCACCACGCCCGTGCCCGCGGATTTTCAGGTGGACCAATACACGACCACGCCCTTCGACGCGCGGCAGTATGATGAAAACGGAAACTTGCGTCTAACGAATCCAACCGGTCCGAACGGCGTTTCCCGGTTCATGATGTTCGACTACGCGAACCGGCTCGTGAGCGCGCAACTCGCGGGCGGCCTTCAGGCGCAATACCGCTATGATGCGCTCGGCCGGCGGATCCAGCGCGACATCCAGCCGCCTGGCCCGCCGGTTATCGTCACCACGCGCTTCATTTACGACGGCGCAAGTGTCATCGAGGAGCGCGACGGCGCGGGAACACTGCTCGCGAGCTATGATAACGGGCGGATGGCGGGGCCTTCTGGCTGGCAGGAGGATTTTGTGATCAGAGGCAACTGCGGGGAGAAGAGCGAGATTTGGTGGTTCACCGTGATGCACCGCGGCGGCCAGGACAACTGGCTGCACCCCGACGACGCCGGCAATACGCTCGCTCTCACCAACGCGACCGGCGCGGTCGTCGAGCGTTACGACTACGACGACTACGGCGAGGTGCAGTTCCTCGATCCCGCAGGCGCGCCCATCGCCGGTGCGACCCAGTCCGTTGCCGGCAATCCGTATCTTTTCCGCGGCCTCCGCTACGAACCGGAACTGCGTTTCTTCCTCCTGGGCGGCACCGCCGGCAAGTCCCCCGAGTACCACAAGGTCTGGGAGGACGCCGCTTTCGGCATATACTGGGACCCGCAAGCAGCACGGTTCACGACGAAAGGCGCCAAGGGTGGCGCGCACGTCGGTGGGATGCAGGTTGGACTTGGTGACGGGTCAGTCCGATTTTTCCTCGGAGGTGTCCGAGTTGCATCTGAGGACCTCGACTGAAAGGCGGGCGCCGAACAACGTTCGGAAACGTCCGAGCCAGGCCGGAAGAACGACAGCAGGGATAAACGAGACCGCAGAGCAGCGGGAGGGGTAGGAGATATTTCCATTGGTCTCATTTCCCATTGGGGCACGTTGCGTGCTCCCTGGAGTGCGAGATATAATCGCCCCACATGCGCAAAATTTTCTTCGCGACCTTCCTGGTCCTCTTCGCACTTCACACCACCAGTGCTGAATCCGGTCTCCCGTTTTCGACCGTATTCAAAGGGCGCGATCAATTCGATCGGCTGGTAAATGAGGCCCGCGCGGGCAACTGGCAGTCACTTCCGATCGGTCAGCGCACCGCCACTATCGGCAAGGCGTTACTTGGCACACGCTACAAATCATTCACTCTTGAGATCGATAACCGGATCGAAGCGCCTTCGGTGAACTTTAACGGGATGGATTGCTGGACCTTTTTCGAGATCGCACTCGGCTTCGCGCGCATGCTGGACGAGGCGCCGGAAAACTGGACCCCGGAACGGCTGCTGCACTACATCGAGCTGGATCGCTATCGCGATGGCCGCTGCACGGGGGAGTATCTGTCCCGTCTGCATTACCTTGAAGATTGGTTGGCCGACAACGATCGCCGCGGTTTGGTGAACGATCTCACGCGCAGTCTTGGCGGCGTGAGCGTTCCGCACGCAGCCCGCGAGATGACTGTGGGCTGGCGGCATTATCGCTACCTGGCCTCAA
>Ga0136617_10005633_pt1 | contig 11212 bp, 13 predicted proteins | sample AntDrymUQ3222106_2_FD_129672 | JGI IMG/M metagenome (GOLD analysis project Ga0136617, IMG submission 129672) | Polar desert sand microbial communities from Dry Valleys, Antarctica - metaG UQ322 (21.06) | ecosystem: Environmental > Terrestrial > Soil > Desert | place: Antarctica: Dry Valley...
ACCATTTCAATTTAGGCTTCGAGCCATAAACAACATAAGCCTATTTATTCAAGAGTTTAACTGATAATGGGATAGTTAAGTCTAATTGTGAACGACTACTTACGTCCGTGTTTCTATCTTTTCTTTCACCCTTTAGCATTTGCCTAAAAGCCAAAAAACCAACACAAAAATTATTACCATCGAAATAATCCCGCCGCCAAACTTCCAAGCCGCCGCGCCTGCAATTAATCCGCGAAACAAATCTCTCATTTTAATTTCTCCTTATTTTGAATCAAAAACATACAACGATGTTTGAATGAATTCAAATCGGGCAATTGATATGCCAGGCAACTTTAACTTGTTTTGCGACTGGGTTGAAAACAGAAATTTTTGATTTCCGATTTCAAATAGTTTAAGTTGTAATACAGAAATAAAAAAGGCAGGTGTGTTAAGCTGGCTAAATGAGAAAACTTGATTTTCCTCTTCTGATTATCGAAACCGTTAGCGAACTGCGAGAACGAGAAAAGAAAGAGACGGCTGCGCGAGTCAGATTACGAGTTCAATTATTGCGATTGTTGAAGAGTCAGGAAACCGCCTCAATTAAAGACGCTTGTCGAATCTGCGGAATCACGCCGAAACACGGCTACGATTTATGGAAAAAGTATCGAGGGCAAGGCTTATCGGAGTATTTGCAGCTTAACTGGAAACCGCGTCGCGCCAAACTCAGTGATGAGCAGCAAAGAAAACTACTTGAGCGAGCCGGGACGGACAATGGCTTTGGCTCACAACAAGAAGGATGCCGGTTTTTGCGTGATGAATTTGCTGTTTCCTACACGCAGGGCGGAGTGTCACTGCTTTTTAGCAGATTGAAAATCAAGGCTAAAAAGCCGCGCCCGCGAAACAAAAAAGCGGTGGCGGAAGAACAAACCGAATATAAAAAAACTTCGCCCGCCGAGTAACCGCTGAACCGTTTTATTTTCAGGATGAAATGCGATTCGGGACGCGCACCGAGTTGGGAAGACGTTGGACGAGTTGCGGGCATCGTCCGACGGGTGAGCAAATCATTGGATATGAATACGGTTATTTGTCGGTGGCATTAAATCCGGCGAGCGGAGAACTTTTCGCTCTATTGTTGCCGGATATGACGGTGGACGCGTTTTCAGGCGTTTGTTAATGAGTTCGTCAAATTTGTTGGTCAAGAGACATTTGTTCGATTGATAACGGACGGAGCGGCGGCGCATCGCAGCACTCGGCTGAAGATTAATGATGAATTAACGATTGAACATTTACCGCCATATTCGCCGGAACTGAATCCGGTCGAGCGACTATTCAAAGAACTGCGAGCCGTCTTGAAGAATTGTGTTTTTGAGAGTTTGAAGGCGGTTGAAGCAGCGGTGATAAAAGCCATTGAGCCATTTCTCAAAGACGGCTCACGGGTGAAAAAACTAACATTTTACGGCTGGCTGCATACTGCACCAACCTAAATTATTTCTGTATAATTTAAGCGATTGAGGAAATTTTCCAGCTAAAGATAAAACAATAAATTAATCTTCCCAGGCAACATAATTCTTTGTAAGTCGGATGTTGTTTGTTAAACTAATTTTTCTGCCTATGCGGAACACACACAATAAACCTTAAGGAGGACAAAGCAATGTCAAAGAAATTTAATTCAGAGGAACAATATTCCTTTTGAACCGACCAGCAAACGTCGTAGAGGTTATCCATCTGAAACACAAGTCAAACGCGGTTTGAGAATTGTTCATGACGACAAAGAGTTAATTGAAAAACTCGGTCGAAACGACTTATGCCCTTGCAATTCAAATCGTAGATTTCAAAAACTGCTGTCTGCGAAAAGGTAAGTTTGATGGCGCACTGCGCGACCACTACTTTTAGATAATTAAAAAAGCACACTCAAACTTAAGTGTGCTTTTTAGTTAAAACTCAATCCAATCAGTCGGTTCGCGGTGATAGGAAATCGTGACCTGCGTTTCAGCTTTGAAGAGCGGCGCGCGCATTTGTAAAGCGGTTTGCGCCGTCAGACGCGCCAGATGTGGTTCGTTGGCGCGTTGCGAAAGATGGGCTAAAACGACGTGCCGCGCCGCGCCGTCGAATTCTGCGGTCAGCCATTCGGCGACATCTTCGTTGGAAATATGTCCGGTGCGCGAGAGAATTCTCTGCTTCAGATCCCAACTGTAAATCGGACAGGTTTTCAGCATATCGCGGTCGTGATTCGATTCGATAATGATGCCGTCGCAGCCGCGCAGCTTCTCGCGGATAAGCGTCGTAAAACAGCCGAAATCTAAAATCGTGGCGACGCGCACGCCCTCGCTTTTCGATATAAATCCGAAATTGTCAGCCGCGTCGTGCGGAACAGAAAACGGCTCGAAGTCAATATCGCCGATGCAAAAATCGCGGCTCGATTCGATGTTGATTATACGATTTTTCAAGGCGTCAGCGCGTTTCTGCGATTCGTTGTTTGTTTTGTTTGCCTTTTCGCGCAGATAGGCTTCAAGCGTTGCGACTGACATAAAAACCGGACACCGAATCGTGCCGAGCAAAACGCGCAGACCGCCCGCGTGGTCTGAATGTTCGTGCGTGATGAGAATCGCGTCGAGGTCGCAGAAATTCACGCCGACGAGCGCGAGCCGCCGCAAAGTTTCCTTCGCGCTCAAGCCGACATCAACCAGAATTTTTGTCTTTTCGGTAGAGATTAAAACGGAATTGCCCGTCGAGCCGCTGCCGAGAACCGTGAATTTCATTTTTATTAAAACAGAAGAACTTAAACCACTAAATAATACTAAACAACACTAAAAAAATTCGTGTTATTTAGTGTATTTTTTCGGTTAACTTTCCTTCGTATCGTCTGCGCTTACAATTTGTTTTTGTCCTTCAAACTTCGGGCGCAACACGCCGCTGACGGCTCGCGTGATTAATGAATTCGGCACGAAGTATCCGAGCCGTGCTATCAGCCAGTTCGTCCAGCCGGAAACGGCAACTGATTTTCCGCGATTGACCGCGCTCAACGCCGCTTCGACGACTTCTTCGGAAGTTTGCATTCCCTTTTTCATAAATGCGTCTTTGACGTTTGTTCCGATGTTTGCCGCATCGAAAAAGTTCGTTTCCGTCGGACCCGGACACAGTGCCAGCACATTGATATTGAACAGGCGATTTTCTTCCGCAATGGCTTCGGAAAACGAACGGACAAACGCTTTTGTCGCCGCGTAGGTCGCCATAAACGGAACGGGCTGAAAGCTCGCCGTCGAAGCGACGTTGATAATCGTGCCGCCGTCACCACGCTCGCGCATTTTTTGCAGGTAACGATGCGTCAGCGCGACCAGAGCCATCACATTCAAACTAATCATCTCTAATTCACTTTCCAGTTCAAGCCGCGCAAAAATGCCCATCGAACCGAAACCGGCGTTGTTTATCAGCCAATCAACTTCGATATTATTTTTTTCGGTTTCGTCAAATAAACGCCGGTCAGCTTCAAAATCAATCAAGTCAATAGCAACGTAGTGCGCCGTAATTTTGTGTTTGAGCATCAGCTGATTACAAAGCCGTTGAAGTTTGTCTTCCGAACGCGCCACGAGAACGAGGTTGTGCCGTTCGGCGGCGAGCCGCCGGGCAAACGCTTCGCCGATGCCGCTCGACGCGCCGGTGATGAGAGTTGCTTTCATAAATTTCACTTCTCGCCTGCGACGCTGATTCTTTGATGCGAATGGGAAAAACATCACGGCAAGTATAGAGCCTCTGATTAATGCCCTCATGTCTGACCGTTTTCAGATGAAAAACGCTCGAATCGGAAGTCGTCTTTTGATCGTCAATATCATTTTGCGGAAAAACATAATCACCGTCAAATTTTTCAGGACGGAGACTTCAAATCAAAGCAGACGGTTACGAGACGGACGAACAGAATTTGCGAGATTCTTTAAACTCACAAAATTTCAACCGGCTTGTTCAACCGAAAATGCGGTTCGCATAAAAACTGTTGACAAAATTTTTGAAATGGAATTTAATCTTGTTCAATAAAACGCCCTATGAAACAGGAAAATACAGACACTCGACCATATCTTCTTTTTTACTCTTACTCTCACAAAGACGAAGAACTGAGGAATTTGCTGGACAAACAGCTTATTGTGCTGCGGCGTTCCGGGATGATTAAGGAATGGCACGACCGCAAAATTCTGCCGGGAGAAGAGTGGGATAAGCAAATCAGCAAATATCTCGATGCCGCCAAAATAATTTTACTCTTGATTAGCTCGGATTTTCTGGCATCCGAATACTGCTACGACATCGAGGCGAAGCGGGCATTAGAAAGATCCGAAAACGGAGACGCTTATTTAATTCCGATAATTCTCCGCCCGGTCGTTTGGGAATTAACGCCCTTCAGTAAAATTCAGGCGTTGCCCAAAAACGCCCTTCCGGTCAAACAATGGGACGACCCGGATTTAGCATTCGTCAACATCTGCGAAGGCATTCTAGCGGTTATTATGTCTCTGAAGTCCGGGAATGAAAGCAGTAGTCCCGCTGTCAAATCCTTTAAATCGTCACCGGAACCGCTTCGCAAAGCGGCGGCGCAGACCTACTCCCGAAAGCGAGTTCTGGACGCTGCGCTGCCCGACCGCGTTGCCGTCGAGAAGGCGGTCACTTTGGTTGCCCTGCTGCGCCGCCATGACTCCGAAGGTTTGCGAAAAATTTTGAAAGTGAACGACCATTACGGGGTCGGCGAGGAAGATGTCTGCTCGACCAATGCGTTTCCGCTGGATTTTCCGGTTGATTCGGAAGGAGAACCGCAGCCGCTTGATTTGGCGATTAAAATCGAATCGCCGGATTTCGAGCCGAAAACACAAACAAAAAATATCAGAATCCTGCCGAGAGGCGATTCGGAGCCGCGCATTTTTCTACTCACGCCTAAGCGCGAGGGCGATTTGTTCGTGAATGTGGAGTTGTATCAAGACAATCTGCTGCTGACCGGCTGTCTTTTGGAAACGAAAGCGTCGCAAACGGAATCCGAAACACAATCGGTAAATTTAATTTCAGTTCCATTAAAGTCGGAAGATAAAAAACCGGATACTAAAAATGCTGCCTTTCAAAATGCAACCGATTTTGAAACTTCCAAACAAACCAGGTTGGAAACGTATCCCAGTCCTTCTCAAATCTTTATTCCTAATCCTTCTCAAAGCTACTCTCCTCAAATAGCTCCTACTGAAAGACTCATTTCCCCGAAGAGTAGTTTTAAAAGCCTTTCCCGTATCGCCGCTGCCTTTTCATTCTTTGGTTTTTTGACCATTCTGGCAGCAGGGCTAATTATCTATAATTCAATATCCTACAATATCTCATCTAATTCCAACAGCAGCTTATCTAATGATGATTCCGCCATCTTTACTTTGCGTATGATAAATTCCGCCCAAGCTGAACATCGCAGTTCTATCAATTCAGAAAAATTTGCTTCGTTAAAAGAATTGATTGATTCGGGATTAGTCCACAACAATTTATCTGACGGTGAAAAAAGCGGCTATAAATTCAATGTGCAAATACTTCCCGGCACTGATGCGCCGCGCTACGACGCGACGGCTGAACCTGTGGAAGCAGAAGGCGCAGATTCCACAGGCAGCAGAAGTTTTTACACGAATGAAGGTGGTGATATTTTTTATACTCCGGGCGGTAAAGCAGGTTCGCGTGACAATCCGGGCATTCGTTTAGGAGAATAGCCTTTTTGCGCATCGAAATTTTGGACGGAGCTTTAGCTAAACTTTCTAATACGGAAATCTGATTTCACAAAATAATTGCCGCGCCGCTGACATCCGCCGAATAGCCCGCAACCTTTTAATGACCAAACGCCGCGAAATTCTCTCGGAAAGTTAAGCGACCGGAAAGCAAAAGAGTATTGCTCTCATAATTCTTCGTCAGTTAAAATCTCTTCGCCTTGTCTGGCGTAAACAAACGCGCCGATTGCCGCCGCGACCGTGATGACCGTTCCCATGAAGCGCAGCATTTTGGCAATCAAATTAGTTTTATCAAGCAGATTCATTTCCGTCAAAATATAATTCCAATCGTGAAAGCCGCCTTCCGCGCCGGTCAAACCGCTCAGCAGCGGTAATTGCATGACAACCGCGTCATTGGCATAAACATAAACGTCGAGAAAATTGTTGCCGACCCAGAACAGAACTATCGCCGCCGAAAACGGCTTTTTGTAATAAACGAAATAGCCGAAAAACACTATTGGAATCAAAATCTGCAAAATCGAGCCGCCCGCAATGCCCATAAATTCACCGAGCAACCGGAAGCACACGTGTCCGGCTTCGTGAATCGGCAAATTTATCAAGTGTGTGGAATAAGCGTTTTCGGGAGCGTAAGCGCACCACATGAAATAGACGGTGAAAACGGCGGCGACGATTGTTTTGGTTGTGGAGCGTGGTTGCATCACCCGTTTAATTTATCAAATTCCGCTTTGGAAACGGCATAAAAAACGCATTCCATACCGTAATGCGTTTCGGTTTTCTCATACCGCATCCCGCATTTTTCCATAATGCGCCACGAACCGGTATTTTCAGGGCTTGCGACGGCGACAATGCGCTCTAAACCAGCTGTCTCGAATCCGTATCTGAGCCATGCTATAGCGCATTCGTAACCGATGCCCTTGCTCCAGAATTTTTTGATCATTCCGTAGCCGACTTCGATTTCCGATGAGTCGCCGAGCGGCTGCAAACCGCTCCAGCCGAACATTTCGCCCGTGTCTTTCCAAATCATCGCGCTCATTCCGAAGCCGTATTTATCATAACAACCGATATAAAACTCCAAACGTTTTTCAATCGCCGCCGGATTTTGCAGACGCCTGCCGCCGAGGTACCGGATCACTTCGTCATCAGAGCGCAATTCGATGAGTTTGCCCAAATCGTCGGACGTAAATTTTCTTATAATCAGTCGTTCGGTTTCAAACATAAAAATTCTTCTCTCGTAATCGAGTAATGAACCAGTTGGTGCGCGTAAAACTCGTCCGTGTAATCATATCGCATACCGAGTTTTTCCATCACGCGCCGCGATGCTTGGTTTTCCGGTTGCGCGACCGCCACGATTTTCTCGAACTGCAAACTTTTAAATGCGTAATTTAAAAATTCAAGAGCGGCTTCCGGCGCGTAACCTTTGCCCCAGAATTCTTTGGCGACGGCATAGCCGACTTCGGTTTCGCCCGTTTCTTTTAATTGCCAGAGCCCGCACCAGCCGGCAAAATCGCCGGAAGATTTCTCAATCATCGCGCAGAAACCGATTCGCTCATTTTGCCAGCGACTTGATACGAGTTCGATCCAATTGGCGGATTCCGCCCGGTTTTGCGGCTCGCGGATAAAACGCATCACGTCCGCGTCGCTTCGCATCGCGTAGATTGCGTCAACGTCTGCCTCAACGAGCGGGCGCAAAATCAGTCGTTCGGTTTCGAGCATAAACGGGCAAATCGGAATTAGTTTAATTTATTTCAAAAAAACTTGGAAGAAAACCAAAAGATGGTTCGTCTAATTATCAGTAAATTTTTTAAAAGGATAAATTTTATGAATCAGCAAATTGAAAACCGGCGGGATTTCTTAAAACGCGCTTCGGTCGTTGCGGTCGCATTTCCGATTTTTCTTAATTGCAAAGATAACACATTGGCGCAGAAGTCCGACGATGTTTTGACTTTGATAAAGAAAAACGCAAACACTTCGCCCGAAGTTAATTGGTGCGGCGCGATAGACGCGCCCGCCGATGTTTCGTGGAAAACCGCTTTGTCAAAGAAATCTGACAGAGACGAGCCGATAATTATTTCGGGAACGGTTTTTCAACCCGACGGCAAAACGCCCGCGCCGAATGTTTTGATTTATTTTTATCACACCAACAGCGAAGGATATTACGGCAAAGGACGCGGCGAAGCCAGGCATGGACATTTTCGCGGCTGGCTGTTGACCGATAAGCAAGGCAGATATGAATTCAGCACGATAAAGCCCGCGCCTTATCCGAATCGGGCACAGGCAGCGCATATTCATATGACGCTAACCGGACGAAACTTCAAGGAAGATTGGATTGATTCGATTTTATTTGAAGGCGACAAATTTATTACCGCGCAGGAGCGAAATGTAAAAAGAGGCGGATTCAATCCGATTCTGAAGCTCGAAAAAGGCACGGACGGAATTTTGCTCGGCGTGAGAGATATTCAATTAGAAAAAACTTAAGGAAAACAAAATGTCGAGATTGAAAATTTTTATCATTGCGATTTTATCTTTGAGTCTTATGGGTTGCGCTTTTGGTCAGGCAAAATTGACGGAGAAAACAAAGGCAGATTACGTTTGGAATGAAGTTGCGAACAACGCCGCTTACCCACAAGGCTATAACTTTCCGGTTTTTGTAAAAGACGAAAAGATGTTTGCTTTTCACCACGAAGCCGTTTGGAATTCCGCCGACGGCGTAAATTGGACGAAAACGGATTTGCCGTCCGTTAAGCGCGACGCTTACGAAGCGAGATACGTGCAATTTAATAACGCCATCTACGCGCTCGGGCAAAATCAAGGCAATTACTTGAGCGGCATTCGATTCGGCTCGACAATTCGCCGCACAACTGATTTCAAGAAATGGGAAACGCTCGCCGAAAAATCAGAGCTTCCCAACCGTGTTTTTTACGGCTCGATTGTTTTCGGCGGAAAAATCTGGTTGATGGGCGGTTACGACGGGAAAAATTATTACAACGACATCTGGAATTCGGCGGACGGCATGCACTGGACGAGAGTCGCCGAGCACGCCGCGTGGAGTCCGCGCAATATCGGAATCGTCGAATTTAAAAATCGAATGTGGATTTTCGGCGGCGGCGTAATTGATGGAGAAAAAGAAATTAACCCGAATTCTAATAAGGAAATTTGGTCGTCCGCCGACGGCATCAATTGGACGCAGGTAAAAACGAAAACCGAACGCAGCGGAGGCGGAACGCCGATAGTTTTCGATAACAAGTTGTGGTTCATCGGCGCAAACCGCGGCGACGGCAGTTTTGGCAATGCGGTTTTGGTTTCCGACGACGGCGTAACGTGGCAAGCAAAATCTGCTCCGTGGTCGCCGCGCGGCGCGGTTGCGGTTTGGGTTTTCGATGGCAAACTTTATATGACGGGAGGCAAATACTCGTATATGAAAAACGGCGAGCCGGTGTTTGTATACAGCAATGACGTTTGGGCAATGAGCAAAAAAACGGAGTAGAATCTGACGGAAAAACCGAAATGGAGTTACTTGCCCGAATGACCGAAAAACGAATCGAACCAGACTTGCTCGCGGCTTCTTCCCGTCGCGGCGAGCGCGAGGCGTTCGAGTCGCTCTATATTGAAAATCAAAAACGGGTTTTTTCGGTCGCGCTGAATTTTTGCGGCGGCAACGACGAATTGGCGAAAGATATTACGCAGCAGGTTTTTTTGAAAATTTACACGAGCCTCGAAACGTTTCGCGGCGATGCGGAATTTACGACGTGGCTATACCGAATTACGGTCAACGCTTGTTTGGACGAGGCACGAAAGACACGGCGGTTTGTTTTTTTGACGGATTTTTTCGGGGAGTTTCGCGCGAAGAAAACGCCGGACGAAAAATTTCAGCGGCGGGAAATTGCAGGCGAAGTTCAAAAGGCGGTGGCGACGTTGAAGACAAAATTCCGTTTACCGATTTTGCTGAAATATGTTGAAGGTTTGTCGTATGAAGAAATCGCAATAATTTTGGACTGCTCGGTGGGCACGGTCGGTTCGCGCTTGAATCGCGGGCTTAAAATGCTGGCGGGTAAATTGGGGCATTTGAAAAATGAGATTTGAAAGAAATTGAAATGCAGGAACACATCACAGAAAAACTTTCCGCTTACCTTAATCACGAATCGCCGCCGACCGAGCGGCAAGCGATAGCGGAGCATCTTTTAAATTGTCAAAGCTGCCGCAGCGAACACGACGAAATAAAATTCGGCGCGGCTCTGGCGGTCAATGTCGGACGCGCCGATGCGCCTGAAGATTTGTGGAACAAAATCGAAAACGCTCTGGACGGAAAGAAGCAATCGCAAACTTCTCTGATTTCACCGCAGTTTTCTTTTTTCAACTCGCGCGGTTTGCCGGCGGCGGCAGCAGCTTTACTGGTTGTTTGCGGTTTGGCGGCGATTGTTTATCTGAACATATTCAAAAGCGAATCGTCGGACACGGCAAAAACTGAAACGGCAATCCAAAACGTAAACACTGAAACGCCTCAAATTCTGCCAACGCCGATTGAAATTGTCTCGAATCAAAATACCAACACGCAAATCCAGTCGAATGTTCAAATTCAAACGTCAAATTCAAATAATCAGGCTCTGCCGATGCTCAGCCCGATTATTCCGGCAAACAAGCCGGATGAAATTGTTACCGCACAAAAAGATTTGCTCGCCTGGAATGTCGAAACGCTTGCCGGAACGCCGACGGCGGGAAGCCGGACGATTTCTCAAAATGGAAAACTCGAAGTCGGACAATTCTTAGAAACAGATGCGAATTCGCGGGCGCGGATTCAAGTAGCGAATATCGGGCAAGTCGAAGTTGCGCCAAATTCCCGTGTGAAATTGGTTAGAACCAAATCAACCGAACATCGTCTTTCATTAGAGCGCGGCGTTTTGCAAGCGAAGATTCTCGCGCCGCCGAGACTTTTTATTGTTGATACGCCGTCTGCCGTCGCGGTTGATTTGGGTTGCGAATACACGCTCGAAGTTGATAAAGCAGGCAACAGTAAATTGCACGTGACAAGCGGTTTTGTCGCTTTCGAGCGCGGCGGGCGCGAGTCAATCGTTCCGGCAGGCGCGTTCTGTTTGACGAAACGCGGGAAAGGTTTGGGAACACCTTTCTCTGATGCTGCTTCGACAGAATTTCAAAACGCGCTCTTTAAATTTGATTTTGAAAACGGCAGCGAATCCGTGCGCACGATTATTAAAGAATCGAATGTATATGATGCGTTGACGCTCTGGCATCTGCTTTCGCGCGTGCCGAAAACGGAGCGCGAAAAAGTTTTCGACGCGCTTGATTCATTCGTCAAGTTGCCGAAAGGCGCCACCCGCGAAGGCGTTTTGAGATTGGATAAAAAAATGCTCGACCTTTGGTGGAAGGAAGTTGAAAATCTCTGGTTCGGGTAAGGAGATTAGCTGCGGCAAAACACAGAGTTTAAAGAGATTTTTGAAAGAAATTCACAGGAAATGTTTTATAAATTATTTTAGTTGTCGGCAAAGCCATTA
>Ga0136617_10005634_pt1 | contig 11211 bp, 10 predicted proteins | sample AntDrymUQ3222106_2_FD_129672 | JGI IMG/M metagenome (GOLD analysis project Ga0136617, IMG submission 129672) | Polar desert sand microbial communities from Dry Valleys, Antarctica - metaG UQ322 (21.06) | ecosystem: Environmental > Terrestrial > Soil > Desert | place: Antarctica: Dry Valley...
CAGCAGGGGCACGACCGTGTTGGCGTCGGGGTTGCCCGTGTCGGCCCCGATCGGCGTCACTCCCGCGGCGATGGCCATGAAGCCGAGCAGCGCGAGCAGGCCGAGGACCAGCGAGTAGGCCGGCAGCGCCGCCATGTTTCGCTTGATCGTGTCCCGGCTCTTGGAGGCCAGCACGCCGGTGATGGAGTGGGGGTAGAGGAACAGCGCCAGCGCCGAGCCGAAGGCCAGCGACGAGTAGCCGAGCGTCTGCACGTTGGTGAGCAGCACCCCGTCGGCGGGCGCCTCGGACTCGGCGAACTTCTGGTCCGCGGCGTCGAAGATCTCCCCCCACCCTCCGAGCTGGCCCGGGATGTAGAGCACCGCGACGATGACCACGATGTAGATCAGCGTGTCCTTGACCACCGCGATCAGCGCCGGTGCCCGCAGGCCCGACGAGTAGGTGTACGCGGCGAGGACGACGAAGGCGATGATGATCGGGAGCTCGCCCTCGACGCCCATCGTCTTGAGCACCGCCTCGATGCCCACGAGCTGCAGGGCGATGTAGGGCATCGTCGCGAGGATCCCGACCAGCGCGACGGCCAGCGCGAGCCCACCCGAGCCGGTGCGGCCGCGGACGAAATCGGCCGGGGTGACGTAGCCATGGCGGTGGGCGACCGACCACAGCCGGGGCGCGACCAGGAACACGAGCGGGTAGACGACAATCGTGTAGGGCAGCGCGAAGAAGCCGAGCGCCCCGGCGCCGAACATCAAGGCGGGGACGGCGACGAAGGTGTAGGCGGTGTAAAGGTCGCCGCCGACCAGGAACCACGTCACCCAGCCGCCGAACTTGCGCCCGCCGAGGCCCCACTCGTCGAGGTGCTCCGGGTCATCCCCGCGCCGCCAGCGCGACGCGAAGAAGCCGATGCCGGTGACCAGCGCGAACAGGGCGATGAAGACGGCGAGGGCGACCTCGTTGACGCCCTCCATCAGCGCGTTCCTTTCGTCGCCCGGTAGACCACGAGCGTGCACAGCACGCTGAGCGGGACCCAGGCGAGCTGGTACCAGTAGAAGAACGGGAAGCCGAACAGCTCGGGCTCGCGGACGTTGAAGATCGGCGGGAACAGCACGCCCAGCAGCGGCACCAGCAGCAGCAGGTTGACCGGTGGGGCCGCCAGCTTGCGGCGGGCGGCCGCCTCCGCGGCGGGGGCCGGATCACGCCTCGAGTCACGCCCGTTCGAGCCTTCGGACATCGATCTCCTCCTCCTGTAGGACACTAGCTCCCGGGCACCGCCCGGTCGTCGTAGGTAGGGTTGCGGAGGCCGGCCAGAAGGTTTACCTCGACTCGCAGGTCAACCTTCCGGGCCGCTCGGGCAATTCGAGGGGCGAGGGAGAGGAGGACGCGCTGACCCCGACCATCACCGTCGCCGGCTTCGTGGCGCTGCTCGCCGCCGCGTCGCTGCTCGCGCTGTCCGCCGCCCGAGGCCCGTCCCGGCGTGCGGACGCGACGCTCGCCGGCTGGAGCCTCGCCGGCCGCAGCCTCGGCCCGCTGGCCACCTGGTTCGTGTTGGGCGGGTCGGTCTTCACCGCCTACACGTTCGTGGCGGTGCCCGGCCTGGTCTTCGGCGTAGGCGGGCTCGGGCTCTTCGCGCTCGCCTACACGATCATCGTCTTCCCGATCGCCTTCGTGGTCCTGCCCCGGCTCTGGCTCGTGGCGGCGCGCAACGGCTGTGTGACGGTGGCCGACGTGGTCCGCGCGCGGCTGGGCTCGCCGCTGCTCGCGCTCGTGATCGCGCTGACCGGGATCCTCGCCACCATGCCCTACATCGCGCTGCAGCTGCTCGGCATCCGGGCGCTGCTCAGCGCGCTGGGGATCGCCCCGGACGGCCTGCCGGGCGACGGCCTGCTGGCCGGGAGCTTCGGGATCCTCGCGCTGGCCACCTACCGCTCGGGCCTGCGGGCCCCGGCCCTGGTCGCCGGGCTCAAGGCGGTCGTCGTCTTCGCGGCCGCGGCGGTGCTCTTCGCTGTCGCCTGGGCCGCCGCCGGCGGCCCCGCCGCGGGCTTCGCCGCGGCCGGCCCGGCCCTCGACGCCCGCACGCAGGGCGCCGGCTCGCTGCTGCTCGGGCCGGGGCTCGGCTCCGCCTACTGGACGCTCGCCCTCGGCTCGGCGCTCGCGCTGCTCGTCTACCCCCACGTCACCACCTGCGCTTTCGCGGCGCGCGACGAGGATGTCCTGCGACGCAGCTGCGTCGCCCTCCCGGCCTGGACGCTGATGCTGGGCAGCCTGGCCACGCTCGGCGTGGCGGCGATCGCCGTGGGGGTCACCGTGCCCACCGGGCGGGGTGAGCTCGCGCTCCCGCTGCTCGCCGTCGAGGTGCTGCCGGCGTGGCTGTCCGGGCTCGTGCTCGGAGCGCTGGCGATCGGCGCCCTCGTCCCCGCCGCGATCATGTCCGTCGCCGTCGCCGGCCTGTTCACCCGCAACGTCTACGTCGAGTACCTGCACTCCGAAGCCACCTCCGAGCACGAGCTGCAGGTCGCCCGGCTCGTCTCCGTGGTGGTCAAGCTCGGGGCGCTCGCCTTCGTCTTCGGCCTGCGTACCCAGGACGCGATCAACCTGCAGCTCCTCGGCGGCGTCTGGATCCTGCAGACGCTGCCCGCGGTGGTGCTCGCGCTGTTCACCCGGCGGCTGCACCGCTGGGGGCTGCTGGCCGGCTGGGCGGCGGGCATGGCCGTCGGCACGGCGCTCCTCGCCGCCAACGACTTTGTCTCCGTTGCCCCGCTCGGCTTCGCCGGCCATGAGCTGTCGGTCTACGTGGCGCTCCTCGCCCTGGCGCTCAACCTCCTGGTGGCCGCGGCCCTCACCTCGGTGCTCGACCGGGCCGGCGTGGCGCGCGGCCTGGACTCGACGGGCACCGAGGAGCTGGCCGCCGGCGCCGCGCCCCATCGCGAGTGGTTGACTCCGGCCTCGTCGTGATGCCGAATCGCCGCACCGAGACCCCGACCCTGCGTCCGCCGGCGGCGGCGGCTCCGGGCCACTGGCCGCCGCTGCGGGCGGGGGTCCACCTCGGTGACCTCGAGCGCGAGGCCACGATCACCCGGCTGTTCGACGCCCACCACTCAGAGCTCGAGCGGCTCGCGATCCTCATGGGCGCCGACGGCGAGGCCGAGGACGTGGTGGCCGAGGCGTTCTGCGAGCTGCACCGCCGCTGGCGCCGGCTGCGCGACCCAGCAGCGGCGCTTCCCTACCTGCGCTCCGTGGTATGCAACCTCTCGCGCATGCGATTGCGGCGGCTGGACGTGGTCCGGCGCCACATCGAGCCACCGCCCGGCGACGCCGAGTCGGCCGAGACGGAGACCCTGCTGCGCGAGGACCAGCGCCAGGTGGTCGCCGCGCTGCACGACCTCCCGTTCCGCCAGCGCCAAGCGCTCGTGCTGCGCTACTGGCTCGATCTGCGCGAGGTGGACGTTGCCGACGCGATGGGCATCACCGTGGGCGCGGTCAAGGCGCACACCTTCCGCGGGCTCGCGGCGCTCGAGCGGGCGATCGGGAGCGGAGGGTGAGCGCCCCGACCGAGGAGCGGCTGCGCGAGGCGCTCGGGGCGCTGGCCGACTCCGTCGAGCCGCGGCCCGGGGCCTATGTCCGGGCTCAGGCGGCGTGGCGGCGGCGCGAGCGTCGGCGGCGGCTGCTGGTGGTGGCGGTCGCGGTCCTCGTCATCGCCCTGGCTGACGTGGCGGGACTGTGGGCGCTCAACCGGGCGGGCTCCGGCTCGCCGGTGATCTTCGACGGGCCGGCCCCCGCCGAGCTGGCCGCACCGCCTGGCGAGCGCTCAGGGGACGCTGCGCGCGCCGACCCCTCGCAGCCGTAGGTGGGCGTGGTGTTCGAGCGCGCTCAGGATCGCCCGCTCGGCCTGCTGGAGAGCCCGGGGCGGCGCGGCGGGCGCGGCGGCCAGCGGGGCGCCGACGGCGCCGACCAGGAAGTCGAGCGCGGCCTGGGAGAACGGGAACGCGTTGGCCTCGCATGCGGAGCAGACCACTCCCCCGGCCGCGCCGGAGAAGCTGGAAAGGTGCTCGATCTCCCCGCAGGACGCGCAGGCGGCGAGCTGCGGGGTGAAGCCGGCGGCGAGCAGGAGCTTCAGACGGAAGGCGAGCGCGTTGTGGGTGGTGGCGTGCCGCGGCGGGTCGGCGTCGAGCAGCGCCAGCTCGTTGGCCAGCAGGTGGTAGACGCCGGGATGCGGGTCGTCCAGGTCGAACATGCGGTCGACCGCGTCGGCGGCCCGGGCGGCGACGCCGAGCGCCCCGCCGTGCTCGCGCAGGCGGCGGTAGCCGGCGATGGTCTCCGCGGACGAGCGAGCGCTCGCCGAGACTCGCGGGCGACGCGACCGGGTGTAGCTCGCTGACGCTCGCTCCGAACTGCTTTGAGCGACCCGTGGCGCGTCGACTTCGATCGACTCGCCATTCGGGACCTTAAGCGGCTCGATCCACCGTTCGTCGGCGGATCCTGAACGCGATCGACGGTGTCGCGGCTGAGCCGGCCGTAGGTGACGTTCGCCGGCTGTCCGGTCGACCCGAGCTTCGCCTTCGCGTCGGCGATTGGCGGGTGCTCTTCGAGCGCGCTACCACTGCTCGGACACTCGTCGTCTTGCGGGTGCTGCCGCGCGGTCGCGCCTACCGCGACTGATCGCCGCCGCGCCGCCTTTCCGTGTTCCCTACGTGTTCCCAAATGGGCGAAACCCACGACATCTCAGGGACTTGGGAACACTTCAGAAGCACGTACTAGAGCCAAATAGAGGCGGATCCTTGCCGCTCATAATCCGTCAGACGTGGGTTCGATCCCCACCCGGCCCACTGGACGTATTCCCTGGTGACGAGGGGTTATGGCCTCGATGCGTCCACCACCAGCCGGGCGCACGTTCGTCAACGTTGTTCTCCAGAGGTCGGTACTGGGGTGACGCCCAACAGTTGAGCCACGTCCTCGGCGGTCATGAGCGCCGACGGCGCGTATGCCTCAACTCGCGCGACAGCGTCGGGCGGTATCGCGTCGGCCTGGTGGAGCGACACGCTCACTCGACCGACGACGAGGAAGTGTCCGGGCGTCGTGGGAAGGGCGGTATGCCGGCGAGGGGCAGATCACCACTCAGCTCAACTCACGGCATCCCGATTCGCAGCGGTAGCCGGCGCAACGGCCTCGACGTCGGTGGCTGGCCGCGGGTGAGAGAGGCAGAGAGTGGCGTTCAGCCTTTCGTGGCTCAGTTGGATTCCCGCAGCATGCCGCCGATTAAGGAAGCATGCCGCTTGAGCTTGGTTCGGTCCTCGCCCCGTCCGCGGTTGCCTCGTCCGGCGGTCGCAGCGACTTGCGCGACCTCGCTCGTGTCACGCGCTCTGACGGCCGGGAGCTCATGGAGCGAGTTCTAGTCGTCGCGCGCGACACGCTCGGCATGCAGCTGTCCTACTTGAGCGAGTGGGAGGGCGATGAGCTCATCTACCGGCGGGTTGAGCGCTCTGACCCAAGCTTCCTCGACGACGTCGAGGTCGGCGCACGCGAGTTGCTCGAAGACTCTTACTGCAAGCGAGCGGCAGACGGGTTGCTGCCCCCGTTGGTAGGGGACGCTCGCAACGACCCGCGCACCCGCGAGTTCTTCTCCGATTATGACCCGGGGATCGGAGCGATCTGCAGCGTGCCGGTGATCCTTTCCGACGGGCGACTGTGGGGATCACTCTGCGTGGCCGGTGGACAAGCCGACCCGCGGCTTGCCGACCGTGACTTGGCTTTCATGCAGATCTTGGCCCAGCTCGGAGCCGACGAGCTCGAGCGGCGCGAGCTGCAGGCTCGCACCGTCCGCTCCCAGATCGAGGCGAGCAGCATGCTTGCGTTAGTCGCCGCGCTCGACGCCCGCGACAATTACTCCGCCAAACACTCCGAAGCGCTCGTCAACCTCACTCAGCGCGTGGCTGAGCGCCTCGGGCTAGATGATGACAAGGCGTGCGAGGTTAAGTGGATGGCGCTGCTTCATGACATCGGCAAGCTGGGAGTCCCCGACGCGGTGCTCCACAAGCCCGGCCCGCTGAATGAAAGCGAGTGGGCGCTCATGCGCCGCCACCCCGAGATAGGCGCACGCATCGTTTCCGAGGTTGACGGCCTCAGCCACATGGCACCCGCCATTCTCGCCGACCACGAACGCTGGGACGGCAAGGGATATCCCCTCGGTCTTGCCGGCGACGCGATCCCCCTTGCAAGCCGCATCACGCTCGCCTGCGACGCCTACCACGCCATGACCTCCGATCGGCCCTACCGGACGGCAATGAGTCATACGAAGGCCCTCGAGGAGCTCGAGCGAACCGCCGGAACCCAGTTCGACCCCCAGGTCGTCAAGGCACTGCTCGACGTGCTCAGCTCCACCGGCTAGACCCGCTCGGTCGAGCGTCGCTACCACAGAATGGACGGCGGTAGCCCGACGACTGCAAAGGGACCGGCGGGCTGGATGGACCGGCTCGTCCGGGTGGATGTCGACCCTGTCATACCCGGGCGCCACCCGGTTGCCTACTGAATGGAACGCCATGACGTGGTCCTCGCAAAGCTCGTCCGCGGCGAAGAGCGCGACCTTGAACACGCGAGGTAGCCCTGAACGCTGGGCTTCATCGACCAAAACCGAGTCAAGCGAATCCGGCGACGACAACAGCGGTTCTGGCAACAGAGGGTCAGACGACAACTCGAAAGGCCGAGGACGCGAACGCGGCCGAAGCGACGACGACTGAAGCCGGCGCGACGAGAGCAGACGCGCCCATTCCGATCCGCCGAGTTGACCGGCGCGGCACCGACGACCCACGCTGACTACCGCGACTCGGACCAACGCTCCGACACGGTTGCCAGACATGAGTTAGGGTTGCCTAATATGGGCACCGTCGAACTGGACAAGGTCGTCAAGACGTATGGCGCAACGCTCGCCGTCGCCGGCGCGCAGCTGACGGTCGTCTCAGGCGAGATCGTCGCGCTGCTGGGTCCGTCGGGCTGCGGCAAGACCACGCTGCTCCGGCTGATCGCCGGGTTCGAGGCGCCTGACGCCGGTCAGGTCCGTATCGGTGGTGAGGCTGTCACAGGGGTTGCTTGGGTGCCGCCCGAGGACCGCCGGGTCGGGATGGTCTTCCAGGATTACGCGCTCTTCCCGCATCTGACGGTCGCGGAGAACGTCGCGTTCGGTCTGCCGGCACGGCGTCATGGACTACGCCGCCGGCGGCCAGGCGACTCGCGCGCCGCCGAGGGGCTCGCAATGGTCGGCCTGCCCGGATTCGGTAGGCGTTACCCGCACGAGCTCTCGGGCGGGCAGCAGCAGCGGGTCGCGCTGGCTCGTGCGCTAGCACCCGAACCCGAGATCATCTTGCTCGACGAGCCGTTCTCCGCGATCGACCCGCTGCAGCGCGGCGCGATGCGCGAGGAGCTCGGTCGAATCCTCGGCGCTACCGGGACCACGGTTCTGCTGGTCACTCACGATCAGGAGGAAGCGCTCGCGCTCGCCGATCGCGTCGCGCTGATGCGAGACGGCAAGATCGTGCAGGTGGACGCGCCCGAGCAGCTCTACCACGAGCCCGTCGATCGTTGGTCGGCCGAGTTCGTCGGTGCAGCCAACATCGTCGACCGCGTCCGAGCCGAGGCCCTCGGGCTAAGCCTCAGCGCTCCGGGCGATGAAGTGCTCGTGCGGCCGGAGCTTGTCCAGCTCGTCTGTGCGGCCGAGGGTGAAGGCGAGGTGGTCGGCCGCGAGTTCCGTGGGCACGACGTCATGTACCAAGTGCGCTTCAACGATGGAACGTCCTTGTGGTCGCAGCGGCCATCGAACGAGGTCGTCCCCTTCCGCAGCCGGGTCCACGTGGTTGTGCATCCCGGTCCACTCCCGGTCTTTTTGAACGTCTAGTCCGAGCCTATCCCCGGAGGTCCCTTGACTCGCTTACTTGCGCTGCTTGCCGTCCTGCTGGTCGTCGTCCTCACTGGGTGCGGGACCGACGATAAGAGTTCGCCCTCCTCCGGAGCGGCCTCGTCGAGCGCGTCAGACAAGGGTGACGGCACGCTCACGATCTACTCCGGCCGCTCCGAAGATCTGGTCGGGCCGCTGCTTGACACGTTCGAGAAGCAGTCCGGAATCGAGGTCAAGGTGCGCTACGGCGAGTCAGCCGAACTTGCGGCGACGATCGCCGAGGAAGGTGAGAACTCACCGGCCGAGGTGTTCTTCTCCCAAGACGCGGGCGCTCTGGGCGCAGTCGCAGAGGCCGGCCTGCTCGCGCAAGTCAATTCGGGGCAGGTGGACCGGCGCTGGGTCGGCGCTGACGAGCGCTGGGTCGGGACCTCCGGCCGCGCTCGAGTCGTCGCTTACTCGACCGAGCGCGTCAAGAAGACCGACCTGCCGGACACGATCTTCGACTTCACCCAACCCGAGTGGAAGGGTCGCATCGCCCTGGCGCCGACGAACGCGTCCTTCCAGGCCTTTGTTTCGGCGATGCGCCTGAGCGCCGGCGACAAGCGGACACAAGCGTGGCTTGAGGGCATCAAGGCCAACGATCCAACGCTGTTGGACGGCAACTCGGACGTCGTCAAGGCGATCAACTCAGGCGAAGTCGACGTCGGCCTGGTCAATCACTACTACGTCTATGAGCTCGAAGCCGAGACACCTGGGCTCAAGGTCGCCAACCACTTCCTCAAGTCGGGTGACCCGGGCTCACTGGTGAACGTCGCGGGCGTGGGCGCCCTCAAGACCGGTGACGCGGGCGAAAGCGCCAGGCTCGTGACGTTCCTGCTCAGCGATGAGGCACAGGCCTACTTCGCTGAAAAGACCTTCGAGTACCCCTTGACCGGACTGACTCAGCCGCCCGACCGGTTGCCGCCCCTCACCGACTTGCAGGGCCCCGCGATCGAGCTGGGCGAGCTCGGCGAGGCGCTGCCCGAGACGACGCGACTCATCGACGAGGTGGGACTCGGCGCGTGAGCGGCCGGCGGGCTGCGACGGCCCTCGCGCTAGCCGGGGCGCTCGTCGCCGCGCTCGCTGCACTGCCACTTGTCTACCTCGTCATCCGCAGCGCTGGTGCCGACGCCGACGCTTGGGAAACCCTCCTGCGCTTCAGGACGCTCGAGCTTGTTGGGCGCACCCTCGCCCTCGTTGGGACCGTGACGGCCGCCGCCTTGGGGATCGGGGTTACGCTCGCGTGGCTCGTCGTACGCACGGACCTCCCGGCACGACGCCTGGTCGCCGTGGCCGCCGCGCTCCCGCTCGTCATTCCCAGTTACGTGGTCGCGCTGGCGCTCATCGCCGCCGTCGGGCCCGGGGGGCTACTCGGGCAGGGCAACTGGATCTTCGGTTTCCCCGGCGCGTGGACGGCGTTGACCCTCGCGACCTATCCCTACGTGTACCTCCTCTGCGCCGCCGCGCTGCGCCGCGCCGACCCCGCTCTCGAGGAGGCAGCCCGCGCGCTGGGGCGAACCCGCGCCCAAGTCTTCCGCCAGGTGACCCTTCCGGTCATGCGACCGTCGGCCAGCGCCGCCGCCGTGCTCGTCGCGCTCTACACCCTGTCGGACTTCGGAGTTGTGTCGCTCATGCGATTCGACGCCCTGACCCGGGCGATCTTCACGCAGTACCGCACGCTCTTCGACCGCACGCCCGCGGCGCTGCTCGGACTCCTGCTCGTCGTCCTGACGATCGGCGTGCTCGCGCTCGAGGCCCGTGGGCGCGGCAGGGGACGCGTCGTGCGAGCCGGCGCCGGCGCGGCGAGGCCGGCCACCATCACGCCGCTCGGGCGGTGGCGCGCCCCGGCCGCCGCTGCGGTCGGCTGCGTGCTCGCCGCGGCGTTCGCGATGCCGGTCGCGACCCTCGTGGGATGGGCGCTACGCCCATCCGCGGAGGCCCCGGGCGCTGGGGACCTGCTGGCGTGGGCAACGAATTCCGTGCTTATCAGTGCGGCCGCTGCCGTGGTCGCCATCCTGGCTGCACTTCCCCTCGCGACGCTCGTGGCTCGTCGGCCAGGGCGCTTATCCCGTGGTCTTGAGCGAGCGACGTTCGCGTCCAACGCCCTGCCCGGAATCGTCGTCGCGCTCTCCCTCGTCTTCTTCGCCACCCGGACCGTCACGCCGCTCTACCAGACCCTACCTCTGCTCGTTTTCGCGTACGTGGTCCGCTTCCTGCCCCAAGCGCTCTCGGGCGCACGCGACGCGCTCGGGCGCGTCAGCCCCGAACTTGAACAGGCCGCGCGCGGACTCGGAGCCGGACCGGCACGGACCTTCCAGCGGGTGACCTTCCCCCTCCTCCTCCCCGGGCTCTACGCGGGCGCAACGCTCGTCTTCCTCTCAACCATGAAAGAACTCCCGGCGACGCTCTTGCTGCGGCCGATCGGCTACGACACCCTCGCCACCCAAGTGTGGAGCGCAACCGGCACAAGCTCCTACGCAGCCGCAGCGCCCCCGGCGCTTGCGCTCATCGCCCTCTCCGCCCCCGTGGTGTACGCGTTGCAGGTGCACCTCGAGCAGCGCACTGTCGCGTCCGCCGACATCTGAAACGGATGGGTCGAGGGGCCGACATCGCCATCGACCACGTCAACCGGCTCGGGTGGACCACGACAGGTTCTTCTCGGCTCGCCTGATGGAGGACTCCACGAGTCGGGCTTGATCACCGGATCCTCACTTCGCCGAGTCGGGGTCAAGTGGCGAGAGCTCGCGAGTGACCAGGCCAGTCTCGTAGGCGAGCACGACGGCCTGGACACGATCGCGAAGCGAGAGCTTGGCGAGGAGGCGAGCCACGTGCGTCTTGATCGTGCTTTCGCCGAGGATGAGCTCCGAGGCGATCTCCGCGTTGGACAATCCACGTGCGATGAGGCGCAGGACGTCGAGCTCGCGCGACGTGAGCTCCTTGAGCTCGGCGGGCACGCCGCTGGGGTCGGGGCATGCACTGCGGGCGAATTGCTCGATGAGGCGGCGAGTGATCGAGGGAGCGATGAGCGCCTCCCCGGCGGCGGCGACCCGGACGGCGTCCAGCAGCCGGTCGGCCGGCGTGTCCTTGAGGAGGAACCCGTAGGCTTGCGCCGGAGCGGGCGCCGGCCTATTCGAGCGGCCGGTAAGTCCCGAAATACCAGCTGTTTCCCTCGGGATCCCTGGCGGCGTAGTCGCGTGAGCCGTAGTCGGTGTCGCGAAGCTCCATCGTGATCTGCGCGCCGGCGGCCTTCGCGCGGTCGTGATGGGCGTCGGCGCTCGCCACGACGACATAG
>Ga0136617_10005636_pt1 | contig 11208 bp, 10 predicted proteins | sample AntDrymUQ3222106_2_FD_129672 | JGI IMG/M metagenome (GOLD analysis project Ga0136617, IMG submission 129672) | Polar desert sand microbial communities from Dry Valleys, Antarctica - metaG UQ322 (21.06) | ecosystem: Environmental > Terrestrial > Soil > Desert | place: Antarctica: Dry Valley...
ACCCAATCGCGAAAGGCCGCGTTGATAGCGTCCTTCAGCGTCCGTGAGCCGGTGGTCACCGGAATCACCTCGGCGCCGAGCAGCCGCATCCGGGTCACGTTCAGGGCCTGGCGGCGGGTGTCCTCCTCGCCCATGTAGACCGTGCAGCGCAGTCCCATCAGTGCCGCTGCGGTAGCCGTGGCGACGCCGTGCTGGCCGGCGCCGGTCTCGGCGATCACCCGCGACTTGCCGATCCGCCTGGTGAGCAGTGCTTGGCCCAACACGTTGTTGATCTTGTGCGATCCGGTGTGGTTCAGATCCTCGCGCTTGAGCAGGATCCGCGCGCCGCCAGCGTGCTGGCTCAGGCGACTGGCCTCGGTGATCGGGGTCGGACGTCCCGAGTAGTCCCGCTGCAGAGCCGAAAGCTCCTGGGCGAAGCCCAGATCGGACTGGGTCTGTTGATAGGCCTCGGCGAGTTCGTCGAGCGCGGCGACCAACGCTTCCGGGACATAGCGACCGCCGTAGGGCCCGAACCGGCCGGAGACCTCGACGGCATTGCCGGCTGTGTTAAATGCACTCATCGCGATCCGATCGACGTGTCTGGGTCAGCGAGCAGGTCGCGGTGTCGCGGGATGCGCCCCGGCGGTGACCAGGTCGGCAACCGCCTGGCGCGGGTTACCCGCACGGAGGAGCCCCTCCCCGACGAGTACCGCGTCCGCGCCCGCGCAGGCGTAGGCGATCAGGTCGTGTGCCCCGCGTACGCCGGATTCGGCGACCTTGATGACCGACGAGGGCAGTCCGGGCGCGATCCGGTCGAAGGTGCCCCGATCGACCTCGAAGGTGCGCAGGTTGCGAGCGTTCACCCCGATCACGCTGGCCCCGGCCGCCAGGGCCCGATCTGCCTCCTGCTCGTCGTGGATCTCGACCAGGGCGGTCATCCCCAGGGACTCGACCCGTTCAAGGAGGCTGATCAGGGCTCCGTCCTCGAGGGCTGCCACCACGAGCAGGCACAGGTCCGCGCCCCACGCCCGGGCCTCGTGAACCTGGTAGGGGCTGACGATGAAGTCCTTGCACAGCACCGGGATGTCGACCTGCTCGCGGACCCGGCCGAGATCTTCCAGGGAGCCGCCGAAGTGTCGCCGTTCGGTCAGGACGCTGACGACCCGAGCGCCTCCGGCCTCGTACTCCCGGGCCAGACCGGCCGGATCCTCGATCTCGGCGATCCTGCCCAGAGACGGACTGTCTCGCTTGACCTCGGCGATGACGCCTACCCCGGGCGCCTGCAGCGCTGCGCGCGCGTCGATGGGTGCCCCTCGACGGGCAGCGGCCGCCTTGATCTCGGCCAGCGGTCGGCGTGCTTCACGGTCGGCGAGGTCGGCGCGAACACCGTCCAAGATGTCGTCGAGCACTGTCACTTTGAGGACGTTCCCCTTCGCCGTGGCCAGGTCGGCTCACTGTAACTAGCCGCCCGGGACCGGCTGGTCGCGGGTGGTTGCGCGTCCGTCGTCCGGGTCGGCATCAGACTGTGGCATGGTTGGGTCCTCGCCGCGTTCGACGGCCGACCACATGGCTGCCTCGTCGGCACCCGGGGAGGCACCCCCGGCGGGTCTAACCCCAGCTACAGATGCTCGCCTTCCCACGGCTCGGCCGGAGGAGCGGGTCCGGCGTTCGTAGCGTGCTCCCATCACCGGCCAACGCCCGCTGAGCAGGCTGGCGAGCAGGCCGACGACGAGAGCCAGGCCCCCGGCAGCCGCGGCCAGTCCAGCGGGCACGGTGCTGACGTCCCGGTCGGGGACCAGTGACCCCCCGGGCGGCGCGTAGGCCTGCGCCCAGGCCAGCGCGGTGTTCACTCCGTCGTCGTAGAGGAAGAACCCGCTGGCCAACATGACCAGGAAGCCGGCCGCCGTCAAACCGCAGCCCACGACGAGGCGTCCGATCCGGCGGGTGGCGATCAGCGCGAGACCGGCGGCGCCAGCCAGGATGCCGACCGGGACCAGGAACTCCACGACCTCCCCGCCGCGAAATGTCTTCTGCACGGCGGGCAGCGGGGGCTGCGCCGGCAGGGTGGCCAGCAGCCAGGGCTGGCCGGCGGCCAGTAGCAGGATGGCCGCGGCAACGGCGCAGCCACCGACGGCCAGGAACAGTCCACGGCGATCCGAAAGACCTCGATCCACGCTCGCTCGTTCCTCGCTCGACGTCATGACGTCCTCCGGACGTGCGCGCCCTTCTGGCGCTGTGTTCGCTGCGCTCCTCGCTCGTTCCTCGCTGCGATGCTCGCTCACGAGACCTCGCGCATGCTCTCGGCAGTGGCGATGGCTTGCAGGACGACCTGCGCCTTGTGCCGGGTCTCGGCCTCCTCTGAGACCGGATCGCTGTCGGCGACGATCCCGGCGCCGGCCTGGACATAGGCCACGCCGTCCCGCAGCACCGCGGTCCGGATGGCGATGGCCAGGTCGATGTCGTCGGCGAAGTCGAGGTAACCGACCGCTCCGCCGTAGATGCCGCGCCGGGCTGGTTCGAGTTCCTCGATGATCTCCATAGCCCGCGGCTTCGGGGCACCGGAAAGGGTCCCGGCCGGAAAAGCTGCGCGCAGGACGTCGAAGGGCTCGCGATCGGCGGCCAGCGTGGCCGACACCGTCGACTCGAGATGCATCACATGGCTGTAGCGCGCCACGCTCATGAACTCCACGACCTCCACTGACCCAGGTTGACATATCCGCCCCAGGTCGTTGCGGGCGAGATCGACCAGCATCAAGTGTTCGGCGCGTTCCTTGGCGTCGCCCAGGAGTTCCGCGGCCAGGCGCTGGTCCTCCTCGGGATCCTCGTGCCGCGGCCGGGTGCCCGCGATCGGTCGGATGATCGCGGTCCGGTCCTTGACGGTGACCAAGGCCTCCGGCGAGGACCCGATCACATCCACCCCGTCCTCGAAGCGGACCAGGTACATGTACGGACTGGGGTTGGTCGCACGCATCACCCGGTAGATGTCCAAGGCCCGGGCCGGAGTCGCCACCTCGAACCGCTGGGAGAGCACCACCTGGAAGACGTCCCCGGCCCGGATATGGTCCTTGGCGACCTCGACGGACTTCGCGTAGTCCCCGGGAACAGTGCGCGAGGAGTAGCCCGGGCTGGCGATCGACAGCGTGTTGACCGGATGCTGAGCCGGCCGGGTGAGTTGCGCGGTCATGTGGTCCAGCCGGGCCACCGCCTGGTCATAGGCGACGGCGTGGTCGGCGGCGGCGGCAAAGACATTGGCCACCAAGAGAACCGAGCCCTGAACGTGATCGAGCACGGCCAGATCGGCAGCTAGCAGGAAGGCGAGCTCTGGCAACTTGAGCTCGTCGGGTTGGGTAGCGGGCAACCGCTCGAGTCGCCGAACCGCGTCGTAACCCAAATAGCCGACCAGGCCACCGGTCAGTGGCGGGAGGTGTGCATCCCGCGGCGAGCGCAGCGCGGCGACGGTGGCTCCGAGGGCGGCAAGCGGATCCTCCGGCAAGTCACTGATCAGCGGGTCACCGATCCAATGCGTGCGCCCGTGCCGCTCGGTCAGCGTCGCAGGGCAGCGGACCCCGACAAAGGAGTACCGAGACCAGGAGCGGCCCGGCTCTGCGGACTCGAGCAAGAAGCTGCCTGCTCCCCCGGCCAGCTTGCGGTAGAGCCCGACCGGCGTCTCACCGTCGGCGAGCAGGCGGCGAACGACCGGTACCACCGGCTCGGCGGCCAGCCGCGCGATCGCCGCCGTACGACCGGGGCTGGCTGAACCATTCATGCCTGCCCCGGCGCCTTCGACCCGCCCGGTGCGGGATGCAGGGTGGTGACAAAACAGGTTCGCGAGCCGGTGTGACAGGCGGGTCCGGTCTGCTCGACCCGCAACAGGATGGTGTCGTCGTCACAGTCGAGCAGTACCTCGGCCACCTTCTGCCGGTTGCCTGAGGTCTGACCCTTCACCCAGTAGGCGCCACGGCTGCGCGACCAGTAGGTCGCCTGCCCGGTGTGCAGAGTTCGGTTCAGCGCTTCGACGTCCATCCAGGCGAGCATCAGCACCTCCCCGGAGTCGACGCTCTGGACGACCACGGGTAGCAGCCCCCGTTCGTCGGTGCGCAGCCGTTCGGCGATCTTCGGATCCAGGGCCAGGGTCACGAACCCATTCTCGACCCGCGACGGCGCGGCTCAGGATGGGGTGCTCGACCAGCGAGCAGACCCAGGTGAGAGCCTGAGTCAGGCAGCCGGGTGCGACCCACGTTGCTTCGCGGCGAGGTACTCAGTGACTGGTCTGCCCAGCGCCAGCGGCAACGCGACCAGCGGAAGCACGGCGTACATCAGCGGAACCACGAAGAAGAAGGTCGAACCGTCGACGTCGAAGTCCGGCAGCGAGCCGATCCGGATCATCCAGTAGACGACGAAGGCCAGCTGGATCCCGCAGGCCACGATCGTCAGGACGCGGCCGGTGGCGCTGCCGCCCAACAACTGCACGCCACCGAAGATCAGCAGGCCGACCGAAACCAGCTGCAGGATGCCGATGACGGTGAACTCCGTCTCGTACTGATCGGCCTCCGGCACCCCGGCCGCGCTGGCGCTTCCGGCCAGGCTCGCGAAGAAGAGGACGTAGAACGTCGAAAACAACACGACAGCGGCCTGGATGAACATCAGCACGGCGGAGGCGGTCGCACTTCCGGGGCGGCTCGGGCCCCGCTGCATCTGGTATCCGTATCCGGATCCATAGGGCGGGTACCCATCCGGCGCGGGATAACCCCCGGGACCGGATGAATAGCCGGGCGGGGACTCCGGGCCTGGACCGTAACCGGGAGGTTGGGCGGCCGGCGCCGCCGGATAACCGGTCTGCTCGCCGTAGCCATAGCCGGTGGACTGCGCGTCCTGCGGCGGGTACGCCTGGCTCTGCGGCGGTCCCGCATATTGCGCGGTGGGGTAGTTCGACGAGGGGTGCTGTGCGGTCGATTCCGGTGCCGAGGTGTTCTGCGCGCTGCTGTCGTTCTCGTCGGGCTGAGTCACTCTTCGTCCTCTCCACGCCGCCAGGATGGAATCCACCCCGCGGCCAGGTGCCGCATGTCTGGATATGGCTGTAGGTGTCGAAGGGCGAGCCTAGAGGCTCCCTGCGCTCAGACGACTCGGCACCGTCGCCGGTTCCGGATCGGCGTCCCGGCCGGCCGTGCGACGCCAGGATGCGTGCAGGGCGGCGTAGGGACCGGCGAGGCCGACCAGATCGGCATGGTGACCGCGCTGAGCGATCCGGCCCCGGACGACGACGATCACCTCATCGGCGCGTTCGGCCGTGGACAGCCGGTGCGCGATCGTGACCGTCGTCCGGTCCCGGGTCAGCGTGTCTAGGGCGGTGGTCAGCCGCCGTTCGGTGGCCGGATCGACCGCTGACGTCGCCTCGTCCAGGACCAGCAGGTCCGGATCGGCCACGTACGCCCGGGCGATGGCGACCAACTGCCGCTCCCCCACCGACAGGGACTCGCCACGCTGGCCAACCCGGGTCGCGACGCCTCGGGGCATGCTGACCAACCAGTCCCCGAGCCCCAACTCGGTGAAGGCCTGCGCGGTCTGGGCGTCGGTGCAGTCCGGCCGGCCGTACCGCACGTTGTCCGCGATGGTCGCATCGAACAGAAATCCGTCCTGCGGGACCATCACGACCCGATCGCGCAGCGAGGCGAACCGCACAGCATCCAACCGGACACCCCCGACCCGGATGGTTCCGGACATGGGATCCATCAAGCGGGTGAGCAGCTTGGCGATCGTCGTCTTACCGGAACCGGTCTCTCCGACCACCGCCACCCGGACGCCCGGCTGGATACCGAGATGGATGTCGGTGAGCACCTCAGGTCCGTCACCATAGGCGAAGTGGACATGGTCGAAGTCGACCGACAGCGGACCTTCCGGAAGGTCGAGGCCGCCCTGGCCTGGGTCGGCGACGTCGGGCTCGGCATCGAGGATGTCGAGGACCCGGCGGAAGCTGGCCAGGGCGTTCTGGGCCTCGTTGAGGACCTCGCTGGCCGTGGCCAGCGGGGTGAGGAACAGCGTGACGAGGAACAGGAATGCCACGACCGTTCCCGCGCTCAGGTCGCCGGAGACGCCCAGCATCACGCCGAGCACGACCACGCCAGCGGTGGCCACTGCGGCGACAAACTCGACGGTGGAGAAGAAGGCTGCGACCAGGGACTGGGCCTTGACCGCCGATCGGTAATGCGCGTCGATCGCTGCATCCACACGAGTAGCGGTGCGCTCCCCTACGCCGTACGCGCGGACGGTGACAGCGCCGACGACGGATTCGCCGACCGCCGCAAGCAACTCCCCGACCCGCTGCCGGACCAAGCCGTAGGCAACCGACAGGCGCCGCTGGAAGAACCGCACGGCCACCACCAGCGGAAAGAAGCAGACATAGACCAGCAGGGTGAGCTGCCACGAGTAGACGAGCATGACAACCGTCGCGATGACGATCTGTCCCAGGCTGACCACGCCGAGGATGCCACCCCACTGCATGAAGGTGGACATTTGGTCGACATCGCTGGTCACCCGGCTGACCAGGGTGCCCCGGCGCTGGGTCTGCTGGTGCAGCATCGAGAGGTTGTGCACATGACCGAAAGCCCGGACCCGAAGGGTCGCCAAGGCCCCCTCGGTGGTCCGGAAGACCCGGTAGTTGAGCAGGTAGGCAGCCACACCGGTGAGGATGACGACGCCGAGGCAGATCAGTACAGCGGTCCGGACGAAGTCGGAGTCGGCACCGCCTTCGGAAGTCAGCCCGCGATCGATGGACTGCTGAATCGCGATCGGCACCACTACCCGCCCGCTGGTCGCGAGCAGGGCCAGCCCGAGGGTCACCGGCAGGCCATGGCGCAGTTCGGGCAACATCCGGGCTCCGCGAACCAGGGTCTTGACCGCCCCGTCGCCGCGGTGTTGGTGCGCCGCGGTCGGGAGGCCGGCGTCGGCCAGCTCGTCGCCCTCTTCGGTACTCATAGCTCCTCCGCGGCGACAAGCTCGCCGTCGGCCGCATCCACCGAGTCGTAGGCCTGAACCAGGGCGGCGTAGCCCGGCACCGTGCGCTGGAGGTCCTCATGGCCCCCGCGGGCGAGGATCTGGCCCTCGGCGAGGAAGACCACCTCGTCGGCGAGGGTGATCGTGGCCTTGCGGTAGGCGATGACCGCGACGGTGGCCGGCCAGCCGGCGGTGCGCAGTCCGCTCAGGATCCTCGCCTCGACGGTCGGGTCCACGCTGCTCGTGGCGTCGTCCATCACCAGCAGTCGGGGACGGCGGACCAGCGCGCGGGCCAGGGCAACCCGCTGCCGCTGGCCTCCGGACAGCGTCGCGCCGCGCTCGCCGACGTGGGTGTCCACGCCGTCGGGAAGGGCTGCGACGAACTCGTCGGCCGCGGCCAACCGTAGTGCCTCCAAGACCCGATCGGGGTCGTATTCGGCTCCGAGCGTGACATTGCCGGAAACGGTGTCGTCGAACAGGAAGGTGGTCTGGGTGACCAGACTCGCATCGCGGGTGAGCTCGCCCTGAGCTAGCGCACGGACGTCGATGTCGTCGACCAACACCCGGCCGTTGTCCGGATCGACCAGGCGGAGGAGCACATTGGCCAGCGTCGACTTGCCCGATCCGGTCGGTCCGACGATGGCGATCGAGCGACCGGCCGGGACGTCCAGTGTGATCCGTTCCAGCGTCGGTTCCGGCTCCCCGGCGTAGGCGAAAGCGACGTCCTCGGCCGCGAGGCGCGCAGGTCCGTCGTTGCCGGCCAGGACCCGGGTGCCGTAGGAGGTCTCGCCGGTCGCGGTAAGCACGTCAGTGACCCGATTGTTGCCAGCGACTGCGCGTGGCAGCTCGCCGAGCACCCACCCGAGTGCTCGGATCGGCAGGGCCAACACCGTGAACAGGTAGGCGATGAACACCAGGTCCTCGGTCGCGGTGTCACCTGAGGCCACCCGGCCGACCCCGAGGGTGAGGACGGCCAGCGTGGCCAGGGTGGGCAGCGACTCCATGATCGGATCGAAGAGCCCCCGGACGCGACCGACGGATACCAAGCAGTCCCGAAGAGCCGCGGTCCGCTCGGCGAAGCGCTCGATCTCGCGCTCCTCGCGTCCGAGCGTCTTCACCACCAGCGCTGCATCGAAGCTCTCGTGCGCGATCTCGCTCACCTCGGCGCGCAGTTGCTGGGACCGGCTGATCCGCGGCGACATCACCCTCGAGTACGCGATGTTGACCGCGAAGACCAGCGGGATGACGACGCCGCCGACGATCGCCAGGACCGGATCGGTCAGGAACAGCGCGACGATCGTGATGACCAGCATCAACAGGGCACCGCAGGCGAACGGTAGAGGGGCCACGAAGAACCAGGCGGCCTCGACGTCGCTGTTGGCATTGGACAACAGTTGCCCGGTGGGGTGCCGCTGGTGCCAGGACAACGGCAGCCGCAGGTACTGCCGGGTGACCTGCCGGCGGTAGTCGGCCTGCAGGCGGTATTGCATGATCCCGGCGAAGAGCCGTCTCCCGATGATGCCGAGGATCTTCAGGATGGCCACGCCGACGATCGCCACGGCGGCCAGGACGAGCGCCGCGGTCGTGAGCCGGCCCTCGGCGAAGGCGGGCAGGATCACCCGACCGGTGACTGCCCCGATGACGTAGGCCGAGCCCACGCTCATCGACCCGAACAACGCGCTCCCGACCAGAGCGGCGGTGAAGATCTTGGGTTGCCTGCGGATGGCCTGGCCGATCAACCGGAAACCGGAACGGAGTACGGGGTCACGCGGGCGCGGCACAGCAACTCCGTTCGAACTGGGGATGGCCCCAGCCTACAACCGCTTGTCGCGCCCTTACCTGGATCGCGCTATGTCTGCAGTCGTCGCACGGGGTGCCCGGCGGCGCCCAATGCCGCCTTGACCTCGCTGATCCGCAACTGCCCGAAATGGAAGACGCTGGCCGCGAGAACCGCGTCGGCACCCGCGGTAACGGCGGAAGCGAAGTCGCCAACCCGCCCGGCTCCGCCACTGGCGATCAGCGGCACGGTGGAGACCGCTCGTGCCGAGGTGATCATCGGCAGGTCGTAGCCGGCCCGCGTGCCGTCGGCGTCCATCGAGTTCAGCAGGATCTCACCGACCCCCCTGTCGATCGCCTCGGAGATCCAGGCAAGGGCGTCCCGGCCGGTACCCGAGCGCCCGCCGTGGGTGGTCACCTCGAACCCCGACGCGATCGTAGGATCGTCGGTGCGTCGGGCATCGACGGACAGCACCAGTACCTGGGAGCCGAATTCGGCCGCGATCTCGTTGATCAACTCCGGTCGGGTCACCGCGGCGGTGTTCACACCGACCTTGTCCGCACCAGCGCGCAACAGGCGGTCCACATCTCCGGTCGACCGGATGCCGCCGCCGACCGTCAACGGGATGAACACGGTCTCCGCTGTGCACCGTACGACGTGGTAAGTGGTCTCCCGCTGCTGAGCCGAAGCGGTGATGTCCAGAAAGGTGAGTTCATCGGCACCTTCGATGTCGTAGATCCGGGCCATCTCGACCGGGTCACCCGCATCCCGAAGGTTCACGAAGTTGACTCCCTTGACCACCCGCCCGCCGGCGACGTCGAGGCAGGGGATCACCCGCACGGCGACTGTCACGGTGGGGGAGGTACGGGAGGAGCTCCGGCGGCCGCCGTTCTCATCGCTGAACCACGCAAGTGCGCGAGGACTCGTGGGCTCACCGCAGCACTGCCAAAGCCTCAGAAAGGGTGAAGGCGCCGGTATAGAGCGCCTTCCCGACGATCGCCCCCTCGACGCCCTCATCCTCCAGACTGGCAAGCACGGTCAGGTCGTCCAAAGTGGACACTCCGCCGCTCGCGATCACCGGTCGGTCGGTGCTGGCACAGACCTTGCGAAGAAGGTCCACATTCGGACCGGTCAGGGTCCCGTCGCGATGTACATCGGTCAGGACGTACCGGGCGCAGCCCTGGGCGTCCAGCCGGGCCAAGACCTCCCACAAGTTGCCGCCTTCGCTGGTCCAACCACGAGCCGACAGGGTCTCGCCGCGGACGTCCAAGCCGACCGCGATCTGCTCACCATGCTCGGCGATTGCCCGGGCGGTCCATTCCGGGTTCTCCAGCGCCGCGGTACCGAGATTCACGCGGGTGCACCCCGTGGCCAACGCCACGGCCAGCGAGGCGTCGTCACGGATCCCACCGGACAGTTCCACGTTGACGTCGAGCTGGCCGACCACATCGGCGATCAGGTTCCGGTTGGTACCGCGGCCAAAGGCTGCGTCGAGGTCGACCAGGTGGATCCACTCCGCGCCGGCGCGTTGCCAGGCAAGGGCAGCCTGCAGCGGCGAACCGTAGGTGGTCTGGCTGCCGGCCGCGCCCTGCACCAGACGCACGGCTTGGCCGGTCGCGACGTCCACGGCGGGCAGCAGGATCAGACTCACCGAGACAGCCTACGAGCCACGCGGCGGGTCAGTGGGTACGGGCATGCTGGGCGGCATGGAGTTCTCCGAGGTTGTGCGTCGCCGGCGGATGGTCCGGGCCTACGATCCGGCTCGTCCCGTGCCAGGTGAGGTCCGGGACCGCCTCCTGGCCAATGCGCTGCACGCCCCCTCCGCCGGCTTCTCCCAGGGCTGGGCCTTCCTGGTCCTCGAAGCGAAACCCGACCGGGATCTGTTCTGGTCGGTGACCAGCGAACCGGGCGAGGCCGACGCATGGCTGACCGGTATGACCGCCGCGCCGCTGTTGATCGTCTGCTTCTCGCACAAGGACGCCTATCTCGACCGGTACGCCGACGCCGACAAGGGCTGGACTGATCGCGACGAAAGCCGGTGGCCGGTGCCGTATTGGGACATCGACACCGGCATGGCCGCGTTGCTGATCCTGCAGACCTCCGTTGACCAGGGATTGGGAGCCTGCTTCTTCGGGGTACCTCCGGACTACATCCCAGGTCTGCGCTCGGCCTTCGGCGTACCGGACGGCTTTTCCCCGATCGGCGTGGTGTCGGTCGGCTACCGGGCCGAGGACCGCAGGTCGCCCTCCCTACGCCGCGGGCGACGTGGCCTGGACGAGGTCGTTCACCACGGTCGCTGGTAGCACGAGTGGCCGCAAGACCTGACAGCCATTCTTGACCGAAATCCTGCCTACGTCTCTCGAGCGGCTGCCGCCGGTCGCATGCCGCACTAGCGTCGGTCCGATGGAGATCCTTCCGGACACCAAGGACTGGACGTGGGTGCTGGACCGGCCGTGCCCGGA
>Ga0136617_10005638_pt1 | contig 11206 bp, 7 predicted proteins | sample AntDrymUQ3222106_2_FD_129672 | JGI IMG/M metagenome (GOLD analysis project Ga0136617, IMG submission 129672) | Polar desert sand microbial communities from Dry Valleys, Antarctica - metaG UQ322 (21.06) | ecosystem: Environmental > Terrestrial > Soil > Desert | place: Antarctica: Dry Valley...
ACGCCGAGCAGCCGCAGGAACTCGATCTTGGTCGCGTCCGGGATCTGGTTGAAGCGGTAGAGCAGCGACTCCCCGAGATAGGCGAAGAGCTCCAGCAGCGCGATGCCCGGATCGCTCTCGTTGTGGTTCGTCCACTGCGGGGAGTAGACCGGGATCCGCTTGATCAGCTCGTCGCGCAGCTGCTCGAACGACCGGTTGTCCAGGATCGGACTGATCAGCGCCATGGCGCCTCTACTTCAGGTAGAACGGGTACACCAGGTTGTCCGGCCGCAGGTCGGCCAGCCGCAGGTACGCGATCTCGATCCACACCAACGAAGGCTCCACATCAGCCGTCACCGCAACGTTGGTGAGCCGGATCCGCGGCTCCCACCGCTGCAGCGCGGCAGTGATGTCCTGCTCCATCGACGTGCGGGTGGTCAGCGTGTTCGGCTCCATCAGATACCGGCGCAGCCCACATCCGAACCCGGGCAGCATGATCCGCTCCCCCGGCTCGGTGTCCAGGATCTGCTCCACCGACTGGCGGACGAGCTCCATACCACCTACGAGGGTGAAGGAGTACGTGCTCTGGTCCGGCCGCACCGGAAACCGCAACCCGGCACCCAACCACTCATCGACGACATCGGCCACGCCCTGATGGTCGGCCCGACCCGTCACCCCGCCGTCGCAGGCACAGACTGGCCGGCGCCCTGTGTGGCGAGCAGTAGATCAGTGGCGCCGGAGCCACGCCGCGAACGCGGGCCGAAAGGTGTTGCTCAGTTCTGATCGCAATCACTGGCGGGCGTACCCGCCGGCGTGCTGCGCGGCTTCGTGGATGGATCTGGGAACGAGCAGCATGATGTTGTCGAATTCGACGTGGTGCCAGGTGAGCAGGTCGGCCGGATCAGCACGCAGCGCGGCTACCCGGGCGGCGTCCGGAGTACCTGCTGTGGTGAGCCAGCCGCGCTGGCGGGCGAACGCCGTATCGGCGTAAAGGTTGTGCGCAGCGCGATCCCGGAGGGCCAGCGTCGCCCGGGGCATGAGCACGACGCCCACGGCGAACGGTGTGAGGTCGGGATAGCCGTCGATGTAGACGATCGGACGTCCCTGCGTTCGCCGCAGGACGGCCGCGGCGTTCGGGGTGAACTCCGAGTTGCCCGGCGTGCCGCTCCAGAAGCCCTGGCGAGCTTTCCGCTCGGCCGGGAACGTCTCGATGTGGTGGCCGCCGCCCTCGCCGAAGATGAAGCACAGCGGGTCGTCCGAGAAGCGGCACCAACCCTTGCCGCCAGCCTGACGACGCCAAGCATGACCATTGCTGAGCACGACCTCGGTGTCGTACGCGTCGTCCTTGATCGCCCGCGCCGGCATCGAGCGGGCGATTCGAAACTCCTCTTCCAATGTCCTCGGTCGTTGCGCCAGCCGCGTGCTCGACAGCCCAGCCGTCTCGGCGAGCACGTCCCGCGCACCGACTGTCGACAAGGTCGCGACGAACCGGCCCGGGTTCACTGCGTCGGGCCTGAGGTAAAGCACCGGGCGCCCCGACAACAGGTCAGTGCTGCCCTGGAAAGCGACGATGCTCAGCGCACCGGTGAGGACCGCTTGCGCGGCCAGTTGGCTCATCGCCTGGTCCTTCTGCTCCTTCGTCATGGTCTTCGAATCACGGATCTCGCGGAACCGGCCGACCAGATCGGCTGTCGCGATGCCGACGTTCACGACGTGCGCTGCCATCTCCACCCGCCGCAGGGCGAACCAGACCCGGGCCGCACCGGCCGCGCGGGCGAGGTTGCCGACTTCGGCGGCGGCGATTGCCACCCGCCCCACGCCCAACGTCGCCGCGGCGAGGACGTCCTGGGCGATCTCCCAGTAGAAGCGGTTGGTGTCGGCCGGCGTCCACACGCCGTGTTCCTTCATCTCTTCCAAGCGCAGGTAGCGCGCACCGAGCGTCAGGCCGGTGCCTGCCGCGAACGTGATCAGGGCAGGCGTGCTGAACGGCGCGAAAGCGAGACTGCCGATCACCACGATGGCGATTCCGACCAATGCGACCCACTCCCAGAACGGACGGGATGCGGTGGTCTCGATCGAGTCGTCACGGTGGGACGCCGGCCAGCGCCAGTAGAGGCGCCCCGCCGGGAAGAAGTCGCGATGGTCGAGTTCCTCGAACAGCGACCGAGGCGGATCGAGGTTCATGACGTTGGCCTCGCCGAGGCGTTCGCGCGCGAACGCCTCGAACTGGGTGATCTGGTAGCGGGTGCGGACAGTGCGTTCCCCGCCCTTGGTGGCGGTGAGATCGTGCAACGCCCACTCGAAGCCGGTCGGGACATGGTTGCTGTCCTGCACCGGCGTGCGAGTGAGGTAGAGGTTCCACGGGATGGCACGGGCAGCCGGATGAGCGCCCGACGCGTCGCTGCGATCACTGACCTCGTCCTTGGGGAAGAACACCGCAGGCACCTTCACCGCGGTGGGATTGGCCAGCAGGAACTGTTGCTGTCGACGGCGGATCTCCTGGGCGTAGGTGAAGTTCTGCAGTAGGTCCGCCTGCCCCCCCGTGGCTTCCAACCGCCTGCGCAGCAGCTGGTCGAGCTGGTCGGTGGCCCACTGGAAGTGATCGGTGGCAGTCGTCCAGGTCGGCTTCGAACTGGCTTCCTGAACCGAAGCCGCCGCTTGGAGCAGACGGGTCTCGCGAGGTCCTGGCGTTGCGTCCAGCAGCACGGTCGGCAGAGCTGGAAGGCCGAACACCGGCAAGCCCGGCACTGGCTGTGGATCGAGCAACGGTCCGAGCCGCAGCTGGTTCGACGGCGCAGGCTGGTGGCAGCCGCCGGGGCATGCCGTCGCCGGCTGCGTGAGGGACGGCGGGGGCGACGACGCCATCCGGGCGAGCCTGCCGGCGAACAGCTTGTCGTCGGTGTCAAGCTGGCGGAACAACCGGCTGACGGATGCGTAGAACGCGACGAACCACATGCGCAATGGGTCGACGACTGCCGAGGGAACCGGGTCGCTGCCGCTCGCACGGAAGACCGCGTCGATCATCAGCGCAGCCTGTTCGGCAGAAGCCCAGGCCGCGCGGATCCGGTTGTCGAGCTGTGTGGCCCCACCGGCTCTGCTGTTCCCTCCGGCCGCGATGGCAGCGTCGAACATCCGCAGTCGCAGCTGCCCTTCGGCCGATCGGGAAGCATCGATGTCGTCCTGGATGGAACGGCCCTGCTTGTCGAGCTCGGGAGTGCTCTGCGACGCCGTCAGCCCTGGCCACGCTCGGCGCAACGCGTCTTGATGGGCTTCCTCGGCGCGTCGTTCGGCCTCGCGGCGCTGCTCCTCCGGTGTCTGATGGCAGTTGACGTTGCAGATCGCCCCGCGCGAGAGATCGGTGCGGCGCGGGGTGCTCTGGCCGGGCAGCGGGAACGTCCAGGTGAGCCCCGGCGCGGGGACGAAGTTGCCGGGGTTACGGCCGGTGTCGGGGCCGGTGGCGAGCCAGCCACGCAGCAGTTGCATGTCCCGTTCGGACATGCCGCCGTCGCCCTGCACGAGACCTGGGGCCCCGCTTGAGAGGTCGCTCAGGCTGGGTCCGCCGCCGTGGTGCTGGACGACATGCGCTATCTCGTGGGCGAGTGCCCGGTGGTTGTGAGCATGACTCGGCGATGCAGGAAGCACGATGTCAGAGCCGGTGCTGAAGGCGCGACCCCCTCGACTCGCAGCGAGAGCGGGCGGCAGTTCGTGCACGCGCACCGGAGACAGGTCCACACCGGTGTGGTGTTCGAAATCGCCCCGGACCTCGCCCGGCAGGGGCGTGCCGCGCGTCGGCAATATGGACGGCTGGACGAGCAGATGCGCCAATGGGCCCGGCGCACCGACCGGCACGGTGGATTCGGTCCGTCGCGCGAATTGGTCGGCTTCGCGTTCCGCGCTGCTGTGCGGTAGTTGCGTCGACGGCGCGCAGCAGCGTCCCTGGCAGCTCATCCCTCAGGGCCCGCCGCTGCTGGCACTCATGCCGAGATCATGAACCTGCGCTCGTCACAGGGCCGTCACGGGCTGACGACCAGGATCTCACCGCGGCGCCGATGCTAGAGGCCGAGCGACTCGAGCAACTCACGGTCCTGGTAGTACTGTCGTCGCCGCTCGTCGAACATCTGCACTGCGGCCTCGTTCAGCCGGTACGGGTCACCTAGCAGCCGGTTCCTGACGTTCTGGGCACCCTGTGCGATGTCCTGGGCCAGGTCGGCCCCGACGACAGATCCGGTGATGCCTCCGACAATGCCGAAGGCCGCGCCGCACACCAATGCACCGGGTCCCGTCTCCGCGCAGACCACCGCGCCGCCCAGGGCGGACGCCAGAGCCGCACCGGCCCAGCCACCGATCCATGACCCGCCCTCTTCGGCGGCGACGACCGCGCGCTGGCTTTCCGGGGCATCGGCGATCCGCGTGACGCTCGAATAGGCGCCGTAGACAAGCAGGACATGACGTGCTGCGCGCAGCACCCCGCGCACGATCTCGCCCGTCGGGACGTTGGCCAGTCCCAGGCGGGCGCGCACACCGGTCGACGGCGGTGCGGCCGGCAGCAACGGGCCGACCTCGCTCGGTCGCGGAGTGCCCTCCCACCAGAACGGCCGGTTGTTGATACCGGCGGCGCGGGCGCCGGCCTCCGCTGCACCGACCTCACCCGAGGTGTAGCCGCCGCCCGCCAGAACGTCCACCGGTATGCCGGTGGAGGTGCGCGCATAGAGCGCACGGTTGTAGACGTCCTGCCACCGCTGGGTCCAAGGAATGCGGCGTGCTACGAGCCAATCGTCCAGGACAAGGGCGCCCTGGTTGCGGACGTTGATGCTGCGCCCCAATGTCACGCTGGGGGCGTTGAGCACGTCTTCGAGCAGCGTCATCTCCTGGGGCGACAGGTGTGCCATCCGGATGCCGCGCCAGGCGTTCTGGCTGGCCGGGTCCAACGCCCAGGACGGCACGAAACCACCGGTCCGTGCCGCGTTCGCCCGGGTCGCCGCCTCAGCGGCCTCGGCACCGCCACCGGCCCACCGGTCGGAGAAGGTGCCCGCCCACGGGTCGACCACAGGCGCTGCGCTCTGGACGAAGCGCGGCGTGTTGAGCAGCCCGAAACCGGCGCCGGGAACACCGAGCCGGAAACCACCCGTCTGGAGACGCCCCTCGGGTAGTTGGGCCACGGACCGTCCCGTGGCCGCCTCGTACGTCGCGGTGTCCACCACGGCGACATGGAATTCGACGCGTCGCTGCTCGGTGGCCGCACCGCCGGCCTGGTTGGCAGTCGTCGACGCCGAGGTCGCGTGGATACGGACCGATTGTCCTTCTTGGACCATGTCGTACGGGTTCGCCTCGCTGCCCATGATCTGGTAGCCGAAGCGGAACCGGGTGCCCTCCGGTGCATTGTGCAGCCGGAACCGAACCACCGTGGTGGGAGCGCGTTGCAACTCCACCGTCGCGGTGTAGTCGCCGTCGGACAGGTCGCACTCGCTCAGCTGCCAGGTGTGTGCCGTCGGGCCGTTGAAATGGATCGTCCGGTCGGCGCAGTTGATCTCGACCGCGGTGACGCCACCGCGCCGCGGTGACCGGGCGACACCGGACGGGCGTGAGCCGAGCCCGGATGGCCGGGCATTGCTGATTACCTGGTCGGCGGCCCGCTGGGCCTGGGTCTCCGCGGTCTGGTCGTCGCCGGAGAAGACCGCTGATGGCGCCGCACCACGCTGCTGCACCACGTGGGCAAGCTCGTGGGCCAGCAGCCGGTCACCGGTTGCCGTGCCGGGTGCGAACCGCCCTGCGCCGAGCACCACGTGGTTGCCGGAGGTCCACGCCTCGGCGTCGAACCGGTCGGCTGCCTGTCCGGCCATGCCATCGGTGTGCAGCCGTACGTTCGAGAAGTCCGTGCCGAACGCTCGCTCGAACCGGACCAGGGACGGCTCCGGAAGCGGTATCCCGGCGCCGGACAACATCACGGTGCCGGTCGCCGTGCGTTCCGCCGGCACCGGCTCTCGACCCCGGACGGCCGGCTTCGGTTCCTTGTCCGGGCAGGAGCAAGCCGACGTGCCACCTCCGCCATCGCAGGCACACGGCGCGCTCCTCCGGGTCGGAGTGTCGCCGGTCCTGATGACGTGCGCGAAACTCATCAGTGTCCTCGGAGAGGCGTCCGTTGTGACCCTTGGGAAACGACCAAAGATCACGACGGTGGGCTGGGGCAGAGCGGGTCGGGTGGGGTGGTTTCCATCGGTGTCGGCACGACGGGTGCGACCGACTTGTCCGGGTGGATCGCGTCGATGAGCTCGGGGAGGGGATCGGGCGTCGCCGCGAAGTCCGGTGCGGCGATCAGCAGATCAGCGGCACTGGCGCCAGGTTGCTTGAGGTCGTCGGTGACGCCGAGTAGCTCGTCGAGCGCATTGCGTTCGTTCGGAAAGCCCGTTTGCCCTTGCGCGTTGAGCTTCAGGTCAGCAAGGAGGTGAGCGTCCGCGAAGAATTTCGCCAGCACCTGGAACGAGATCGAGGGTGGTATGCAGAACTTGAGTGCCAGCATCCACCAGAGCTGGAACACGAAGATGACGATCGGCAGGAAGAGGAGGAAGAGAAAGAACGCGACGATGAAGAACAGCTCGAAGGCGAACGTGCAGATCTGGCCGCCGTCACCAACTTTGCCGGATCCGGTGCTCGGGATCTTCTTGAACGGGATCGGAGGCAGATGCGAATTGGGTGGCGTGGTGATGTGCACGCCGCCCGGGCCCTGTTTCTGCCCAGCGCGGGCAGCCAGCCGGCGCAGGTCCGGCAGTGTGATCGACACCGTCCGATTCTTGGTACCGTCCGGGTCGGACGGATCGGCCAGCCGGAACGGCTCGCTCGGCGCGCTCGGGTAGACCGTCGGTGGGCAGTGTTCGTGTCCCGGGGGTGGCGGCTGCCGTACGAGGCACAGCATCTGGTAGATGGCGTGGTCGTCGAGTTTCGGCTCGATCTTTGTCTCGTCGGTGGTCCAGTGGTCGGCGGAGAAGGTGGGAATGACGCCGAACCACAGTGACCGGGTGCGCGCGGCCTCGCAGTCCTCCTTGCGCGGCGGTAGCCGCCACATCGGGAACTCCTGCTCGGAATCCGGCGGCCGGCCTTTCGCGGGCGGCGTAGTGGCGGTGCGCCACTGGCCGCCCGCGGTGCCCACCATCCACGCTTGATCGTCGGTGCTGCCGGTGACCTCTGCGAACAGTTTGGCGTTGTCCTCCTCGAATCGCCGCCGCCAGGCCGCATCGGCCCACCAGATGTCGGGCAGATCCATTGCCGATGCGTCCGCAACGTCGCCCAGCTGCTGCTTCTTGGCCAGCTCGACGAGCAGGTTGCGGGCGAGACGTCGAACCGGGCGCCGATCACCGGATACCGAGGTGAACTGGCGACGCATCACCATGCTCACCTCGATATCGGAATGCGAGCCGGCCCGGGGCAGGCCGGGTGAGTCGCAGAACACCTCGACCACCACGACGTAGAACCGGCCGTGGCTGGGCTGGTAGAGCTTGCGCAGATCGGTCCTGATCAGCTGACTGGTGGCGAAACGCGCCCGTCCTTTGGCTGTGGTCGATGGTGTGACCGGCACCGGGTAGCTCCACAGGTCGTCGTCACCGAACTTCACCGAGGTTCCCGGATCAGCCATCAGCCGGTCGACGAACTGCTCGTTGTCGTACATCTGGATTTCCGGGCGCTTGGCCCGCGGATCGTGCACGGTCCAGTCATGGCGCTCGCGGACGTACCACGGTGCGCGGAGCTGGAACCCGACGTCCATCACGCTCACCAGAGGTTTCCGACGCCGGGCGTGTAGGCAGGCGAATTCACCAGCACATCCGCTTTCAGCGTCGTGCACTGCACGATGCCCTTGAACGTCGAGATCGGCGCGTTCACCGTGACGCTTGTCGCGGTGATGTTGAGCGCGACGTTGGCCTGGATCTCGATCGAACCCGCCGGGGTCATCCGCAGGACGCATCCGTTCGAATGCTGCACGACGAGCTCCTGTGGGGAGTTGTCGAGCACGACGCGGTGACCGCCGGCCATCGTGATGCTGACCTTCTCCCCGCCGGCGGTGTCGTCGAACTCCAGCCGGCTGTCGGCCCGGGAGCGCAGCAGCCGGATGTTGTTGGCCTGCTCCGGCTGGTGCGGTAACGCGGCCTTGCCGTTCCACGCGGCGCCGAGGATGTACGGTCGCCGCAGGTTGCCGGCCTCGAACGCGACGACGACCTGGCTGCCGACCTCGGGCAGGATCTCAAGGCCCTGCTCGTCGTCCGCATAGGGGGTGCACAGCGTGGCCCAGGCACGTACATCGCGGTCGCCTTCGGAACCGAGGAACGGGAAGCGGACCTCGATTCGACCCAGCCTGCGCGGGTCGACGATGTCGGTGACGATTGCGGGATAGACGCCGAAGTAGCCGGGCGCCGAGCCGTCGGGAGGTGCGGACAGCGCCATCAGGCCACCTCGTTCACAGTCGCGCGCTCGGCTTCGAACCGGGTGCGCAGCCCCCGCTGGTGGTCGAAGGTGTGCCGCACCCGGGTCACGTAGTAGCCTTCGCCCTCGAACGGCGCGCCGACCAGTTCGAGGCGCAGGATGCTGCCCACCACCATGTCGGGTGAGCCGCGGGTCAGCCCGGTGACGGTGACGAACCTCCGACTGCGCCGCAGCATCTCCGCCTTCGCCCAGGCACTCGCCTCAGCAGCGGTCAGCGCGGCCTCCCGCACCCGCAGCGCGGTACTCGCGCCGAGCGCCTTCTCGATGACCCGCGCGCCGGTTCGACCGGCAGAGACCTCGGCGTCCACTGCTTCCGGTCCGGCCCGCTCGTCGATCACGTCCTTCGCGTCGGCGTCGTAGCCGGTGACCACCACCTCGCTGCGCTGGTGGGCGAGGTCGGCAGACAACCGCGCGGAGAGCAGATGATTGCCCTGCACAAGGGTCAGTGCGGTGCCCTTGCGACGGGGACGGGCGCTCAGGTGCACGGTGCGGCCGGTGCACCACAGTTCGGCCTGGAGCAGGCGCGCCCGTTCGCGCAGGAATGCCAGGTCACTCTGATTCAGCTGCTGGACCACGTCATAGCGCGGCCCGTCGAGGGTGATCTCGGTCTGCAGACCGTGTTCGGCCGCGATCTGCTCGGCAATGTCGGCGTCGGTGACGTCGGAGTAGGTCCGCATCCGGCGAGTCATCCGCAGTCGCATCAGCGCGTCTTCGGCCAGCACCAAGACACGAGGTGGCTCACCGTCGCCGAAGATCACCTCGATCGCCGAGATGACACCGTCGAACACAATCCGCTGGCCCGCCTCGGGACCGACGCTGATCTGAATCGCCTTACCGAAATCCAGGGTGGCGCTGTCGAGGTAGAGCATGCGGCCTTGCGGCCCGGTGGCACCAGGACCGACCGCGACGAAATGAGCCTGCATGGTGCGCAGACCTTCGACTCCCTCGTCGAGTTCCAGGTACACGCAGTCCCGAGCCAGATCGCGGCTGAGCTCGCCGTTCACCGTGAAGACCGGCGAGACGACGGCCAGCACCGGGTCAGTCATCGAAACCCTCGGCGCGTACCCGGTTCGCCAGCCATTCAGTGCGGCACCGAGACTCCTGCCACCGCTCCTCAGCAGCGCCGAGCCGCTCGCCTGCGGAGTGCTCGGTCGGCTGTGCACCGTTCGATGCGCTGCGCATGACGTCGGTGTGCATCTCGTCGACGTGTACGGCCACGGTTGCTCACCTTCCTGGCGTCCATCGCATAGTGCTGGGTCCGGCGTCACGGCGACGTTGCTGGGCGTCAACCGACGACCGCCCGGGCGAGAACCCAGGCAGTTGTTGCCAGGGGGGGGCCCGCCCGGCGTCGGTGAACGCGCTCTCCGATGTCCTGGCCCGGGCGGTCAGCGACAGTGCGCCGCCCGCCGAGATGGCGGCAACGGTGGTTGCCTCGGCGCGGGCCCGCAGCGGTATCGCTCGGCCGTAGCTGCGCGCCCGCGGGTCGATGACAGGCGTGGCGGAACGGGCACCGCCCGCAGCGACCGATACCCGGGCGGTGGCGACCGCCACGGACGCACCGACGGCGGGCACCCCGAACGAGGCCCGAGCCTGGCCGACTGCCGCATCGGCCTGCGCGGTGACGACCAGGTTCAGCGAGGACGCCACTCCCCCGGCTTCCGCCAGCGCGAAGCCGGCCGCCACCTCACCCGACACGACCGCAGACCCACCCGCGGCGAACCCGGCGGACGCGCCAGCAGCAAGTCCGACCGACCCCCCTGCCCCGAGTCCGGCGGACACCCCGAGCCCGGCGGACACCCCGAACCCGGCCGAGGCCCCAAACCCAACCGATCCGCCGATCCCGAGTGCCCCGGCCAGTGATGCGGTTGCGCTGACCTGCGCCCCGGCCGCGAAGCCTGCCGAGATGCCGATGCCCCCACCAGCCGAGACCTGGGCGCCGAGCTGCACCTGCGCGCCTGCCTGCAGCGACAACGGGCTGCCGAGCCCGGTCATCGCCGCCCGCCAGGCGGCTGGATCCGCGTCCATGCGGCTCAGCAGTTGCTGCACGCTCTCCCCGGCCTGCGCGATCGCCGCGGAGACCGGATTAGTGGTGGGACCGGATCCCGGGCCGGTGTCTGCGGGTCCGCCACCGGGTGCGGTCGCGTTCCGCACATCGCGCTGTGCCGGCCCGACCAGCTTCGCCTCGAAGTCGGGGGCCTGCTCGGTGATCGTGATGGACAGCTTCGCCCGCAGTGCTCTGCCCTCGGGCGAGAAGTAATCCAGATCCTCGGTGAGCTGCGTGACGATGCCGGAGAACTTCAACGAGCCCCAGATGAAGCAGATGGGCGGCGGCGGTTCTGTAGGTGCCTCCTTGTTCGGTTCCACGAATTGGCGGACCTCAAAGGTGCGGGTCCGCACATCGACGGGCTCACCACGCTCACCACCCTCGGCGGTATCGTACTCGAGTTCGAAGGTGAGCGTCGCGGACTGCGCTGACGGGTTTTGGCGCCGCTGGGTCCGCGTCGTCGCGCCACCCTGGTCGATGTTGTTCTGCCGGGTGATCTTCAGCGACGTCGGGTTGAACTGGACGGGGAAGTCGACGTCCTTCTTCGTGGTCCCGTCCGGGAGCTTCTTGAGTCGTTGCAGGATCGCCTTTTCCAAAGATGTGCTCATGACGGTGTCCCCAGCCGCAGACCCTCGTGCACGATGTGCAGCTCCTCAATGGCGATTTCCCCGGTCTTCGCGTTCAGCGCCGGGCCGGTGACCTTGGACGGCAGGC
>Ga0136617_10005639_pt1 | contig 11206 bp, 9 predicted proteins | sample AntDrymUQ3222106_2_FD_129672 | JGI IMG/M metagenome (GOLD analysis project Ga0136617, IMG submission 129672) | Polar desert sand microbial communities from Dry Valleys, Antarctica - metaG UQ322 (21.06) | ecosystem: Environmental > Terrestrial > Soil > Desert | place: Antarctica: Dry Valley...
GGCCCGCATCGGATTCCGCTTGTAGGCCATGGCGCTGGAGCCGATCTGCTCGGACTCGAAGGGTTCCAGCAGCTCGCCCTCGTGCTGCAGCAGCCGGAGGTCTCCTGCCATCTTTGCCGCTGACTGCGCAACTCCGCTCAGCGCGTCCAGCACCATGCTGTCCGCCTTGCGCGGATAGGTCTGCCCGGTAACCGCGTACTGCTCGCGAAAGCCAAGCTTGGCAGTGACCCGCCGCTCCAGCTCGCACACCTTGTCGTGATCGCCGTGGAAGAGATCGAGAAACGCGGCCTGGGTGCCGGTGGTCCCCTGACAACCGCGAAAGCGCAGCGCCAGGGTGCGGTGACACAGTTCCTCCACGTCGAGGGCAAAGTCCTGCATCCAGAGTGTCGCCCGCTTGCCGACGGTGGTGAGCTGCGCCGGCTGAAAGTGGGTGTACGCGAGACAGGGGATGTCCGCGGTGCGGCGGGCAAACCCCTCCAGCGCCGAGAGCACGGCGATGACCCGGCCGAGCAGGAGCCGTAGCCCCTCGCGCATGACGATCAGGTCAGCGTTGTCGGTGACGAAGGCGCTGGTGGCGCCCAGATGCAGGTAGCCCCTCGCCGCGGGAGCCTGATCGCCCAGGGCGTGAACGTGGGCCATGACGTCGTGCCGGAAGCGGCGCTCGTAGCGGGCGGCCGCGGCCAAGTCGGCGGTGTCCACTTGGGCGCGAAGCTGAGCCAGCGCCTCATCCGGAATGTCGAGCCCCAGCTCGCGCTCGGCCTCGGCCAGCGCCAGCCAGAGGCGGCGCCATAGCCCGATCCGGTGCGGCTCGCCCCAGAGGATCTGCATTGCCGGGGAGGCATAGCGGGTGCTCAGCGGAGAGCGCCAGCGCTCGTCGCTCATCGGAACGCCAGATCGGTGTAGATGACGCTGCCCTGGCGCTCGAGGTAGACCCGCACGACGTCGCCCGACCTGACATCGAGCAGGTCGGCCACGTCCGCCGCCGTGCGGACCGGCGAGCGGTTGACCGCGACGATGACGTCGCCCTCCATCAGGCCGGTGGCGCGGCTTACTTGCGGTGAGACCCGAAAAATCAGCGCGCCCTGCTCGCTGCGGATTTTCCGCTCCGCCTGGATGGCGGGATTGACGTTGATCAGCTGCAGGTCCTGCAGAACGGTGATCTTCTCGGCCGTCACGGTGGGCAGATCTCCGGTAACGATCCGCCGGGTACCGGTCTGGCTGCCGCTTCGCACCGAAAGCTCTACCGCGTCGCCCACGTGCAGGTCGAGCTTGACGGCTTCCCAGTCGAGGTAGTTCCGAAGCCGCCGGCCGTTGGCCGCGGTCAGCACGTCGCCGGCGCGGAGACCCGCCTTGGCGGCGGGACCGCCTGGAGCCACTCGGGCGAGGACGACGCCGCCCAGACTCTTCCAGTTCCGCATGGCGGCTGCGCCCTCCACGTCGAGCCCCACCCAGGCTCGCCGCACCGCGCCGCTGCGGATGATCTCGTCAGCCACCCGGAGGGCGCGCTCGATGGGAATGGCGAAGCCGAGTCCCACGGACCCGCCGCTGTTGCTGAAGATCGAGGAGTTGACCCCGACCACTTCTCCCAGAGCGTTGGTGAGCGGCCCGCCGGAATTGCCGGGATTGATGGCGGCATCGGTCTGGATCATGTCGAGGTAGAGGCCGGTCTGCTCCCGCGAGGGCAGGATGTTGCGCTGCGTGGCGCTCACCACGCCCACGGTGACGGTGGGCTCGGCGTTGCCCAGCATATATGCATAGGGATTTCCCAGGGCCACCACCCACTCGCCGATCAGGAGGTCGGTGCTGCGTCCGGTGGTGACGGTGGGAAGATTCCGGCGGCTCACCTGGAGCACGGCGATGTCGGTCAGCGGATCTTCTCCCAGCACCTTGGCCGGCAGGTCGCTGCCATCGGACAGAGTGACCACCACCCGGTCCGCGTTGGCGACCACATGCTGGTTGGTGATGATGATCCCGTTGGGCCGGGCCACGAAGCCGGTGCCGTATCCCTCGACCATGCGGGCGCCCTCAGGAACGAAGAACAGGTCCCATGGCGAGCGGGATCTGGCCTCTTGCCGGGAGGTCACGTTGATCGAGACCACCGAGGCGGCGGCCCGATCCGCCGCGGCGACCAGCGCCGTCCGGCGGGAAGCGTCCACCGCCGGCTGCATTAGAGCCGCCCGGGGCGTACTCTGAGCGCCAGCGGTGGTCACCGAAACCGCCCGCGGCAGCTGGTCTCTGCATCCGAGCAGTGGGAGAGCGACCCAGAGCGCGATGCTACGCGTCATCAACCGCGGCATGCGCCTCCCCGAGCGCATCGGCGCAGAGCTCGGCGGGATAGTCGGCGGCGATGAAGTACAGACCTTGCGGCGGAGCCGGCGGGCTGGTGTCGTGATTGTCTCCTCGCTCGAGCAGGGTCTCGATGTCGGACAGCGGACGCCGGTCGAGGCCGACGTCCACCATGGTGCCCACCAGCATGCGCACCATGTGGTGCAGGAAGCGGTCGGCCGCGACGTGGAAGCTGATGCCCCGGTCCTCGGACCGGAGCGTCCACTCGGCGGTGACGAGCCGGCAGAGATAATGCGGCTTGGCCTCTCCCTTGGCCGCGAAGGCACGAAAGTCGTGCTCGCCGAGAAGCTGGGTGGCCGATGCCCGCAGCCGCGCGAGGTCGAGGCTTCGGCCCAGGGCCCACTCGAAGGGACGCCGGAAGGGAGATGATGAGGCTCCGTCGGTGCCGATATCGTAGCGGTAACGCCGGGAGCGGGCGCACTTGCGGGCGTGAAAACCGGGCAGCATCGGCTGGATGGTCTCCACCCAACAATCGCGGGGCAGCAGTGAATTGAGCGCGCGGTGCAGCTCGGGAGCGCTCCAACGGTCGGAAGCGGTGAAGCTGACACCCAGGCCGGTGGCGTGCACGCCGGCGTCGGTACGGCCGGCGGCGTGGGCGGTGGCCGGCTGCCCCAAAAGGCGCTGAAGCACGCTCTCGAACTCCGCCTGAACCGAGCGGCCCGCCGCCTGGCGCTGCCACCCGACAAATCCAGAGCCGTCGAAGTGCAGGGTGGCCAGAAAGGTCCGAGTCATCAGCTCGGAATCTAGTGTCGCCCAACCGCCCGAGCAAGTTACGCAAAGCGTTGTCGTGATTGACAAAAGGCGCACTTCACGGGTACAATTTTGCTGCTTCTTACCACCCCTAGCCGACCGCCGCCACCTGTGAGTCCAGACGCCCCGCTGCGCTTTGCCATTCAGCAGCTCGCCCAGGGGGCCACCCTTTCGGGCGAGCAGGCCGCCGCGGCCTTCGGTGTGGTGATGCGGGGCGAAGCTTCACCGGTGCAGACCGCCGCGCTGCTCATGGGCCTGAGGGTAAGAGGGGAAACCGCGGACGAGCTGGCCGGCGCCGCAAAGGCGCTTCGGTCGGTCATGGTGCGGGTGGAGCTGGGGGAAACCGACGGCGTGGTTGACACCTGCGGCACCGGCGGCGGCCGGGTAGGCACGCTCAACATCTCGACCGCCGCCGCCTTCGTCGTGGCGGGAGCCGGCGTGCCGGTCGCCAAGCACGGCAACCGCAGCTATACCTCCCGTTCGGGCTCGGCCGACGTTCTGGAAGCGCTCGGCGTGAACATCTCGCTGACACCCGAGCGGGCGGCGGAGGTACTGCGGGAGGTGGGTCTGGTCTTCCTCTTCGCGCCGATGTACCACCCGGCGATGCGCCACGCCGGGCCGGTGCGGAAGGAGCTCGGTGCGCCGACGATCATGAACCTGCTGGGTCCGCTGGTGAACCCCGCGGGCGTAACCCGCCAGGTCATCGGTGTGTCGGATGAAATCCGCGGCCGCCTGATTGCCCATGCTCTCGCCCGCCTGGGCACTACGCACTCGCTGGTGCTTCACGCCGCGGTAGGGATGGACGAGATCAGTCCCTGCGGACTCACCCGAGTCTGGGAAGTTCGCCGCGAGGTGGTCGAAGAATGGGAGATAGACCCGGCGCGGCATCGGCTCGACTCCACCGATTTGCTCCAGTTGGCGGGTGGCGAACCGGCCGAGAACGCCGCTCGCATCGAGCGCCTCCTGGCTGGCGACGGCGAACCAACAGTCCGCTGCGCCGTTCTCCTCAACGCCGCGGCGGCACTTTACGTGTCGGGAAGAGGATGGACCATGGAACAGGCGGTGGCGCGGGCGGAGGAGTCGCTCTCGAGCGGAGGGGCGGGGGAGGTGTTGCGGAGGATAAGAGAGCTTTAGGGACAAGAAAAGTGACAAGTGACAAGTGACAGGGGGAAGGTGCAAGCGGATCGAACCAACTACTCACACACTTGTCACTTGTCACTTTTCTCTTGTCACTTTCTCTTGGCCCTTGCAACTAAGTACTCAGTACTTTCTTATAACCCCCACCACCACCCCTTGAATCAACACATCCCTCTCTTGAAACCGCATCGGCTGCATAGTGGAGTTGGCGGGCTGCAGGCGGATCCAGCCGCCGGCCTCGCGGTAGAACTTCTTGACCGTGGCTTCACTGCCGTTGACCAGCGCGATGACCATCTCGCCGTTCTCGGCACTCTGCTTGCCGTGGACTACGACCACGTCGCCATCCAGGATGTGCTCGTCAATCATGGAGGTGCCCTGCACCCGCAACGCGTAGTTGGGCCCGCGGCGGGGGAGCATCTGGTCGGGAACGGCGATGGTCTCCTGATGCATGAGGGACTCGATGGGCGTACCTGCCGCTACCTTACCGAGCAGGGGAATCTCGGTGGCGGCCGACGTGCCCCGGGGCGGCAGCACCTCGATGGAGCGGCTCTCGTTGTAAGAGCGCCGGATGTAGCCCTTGCGCTCGAGGTTGGTCAGGTGCTCGTGCACCGTGGCCAGCGACTGAAAGCCGAAGTGTTCCGCCAGCTCTTCGAAGCTCGGGGCGTAGCCCTTGTTCTGAATGTGCCCGTGCAGATAGCTCAGGATTTCGCTCTGGCGTTTGGTCAGCGGCATAGACCTCCTCCTCCTTGCGGTGCGACCGAATAGAGCCCGAATAAGGTTACCCGAAGACCGGCCGAAGGACAAGATGCCCGTCACCCTGGACCAGATCCTCAGCTCCACCCGCGGTCTGATGCCCGAGCTGGTGCGCCGCCGCGGCCAGCTGGAGCGGGCGGCCGCAGCCGTCGAGGAGCCCCCCGCCTTCGCTGCTGCCCTGGTGCGCCCGACGGTGGGAATCGTCGCCGAGGTTAAGCGGCGCTCTCCCTCTGCCGGCAGCATTCGCGAGAATCTCGATCCGGCCGCCCGCGCTGGGCTTTATGCCGCCCACGGCGCGGCGGCCATCTCGGTCCTCACCGATGGACCCTTCTTTGGCGGGTCGGTGGCCGATCTCCACTCTGCAGCCGAGGTGGTGAAAGTCCCGGTGCTGCGAAAAGACTTCATTCTGGACGAGCTGCAGATTTTGGAGGCGCGCGCCGCCGGAGCATCGGCGGTGCTCCTGATCGTCCGCGCGCTGAGCTCAGCCCGTCTTGTCGCGCTACTCGCCTTCTCGGCCCAGACCCGGCTCGAGGCGCTGGTCGAAGTGCATACTGCGGCGGAGCTCGATAGTGCGCTCGACTCTGGCGCTCGCGTCATCGGCATCAATAGTCGCGATCTCGACTCCTTCCGCGTAGACACCGCCACAGCATGGGACCTGCTCAGCCTGGTGCCGGCCGACCGGGTGGCGGTGGCGGAGAGCGGTATGGCAACCGTGGCCGATGTCGAGCGCGCCGCATCCGCCGGCGCCGACGCGGTGCTGATCGGCACCGCGCTCTCTGCGTCTCCCTCACCCGGTGTGCTGCTCGAAGAGTTGGCCGCCGTGCCTCGCCGTGGTCGTTAGGGCCAAGGTCTGCGGGCTCACCCGTCCCGAAGACGCTGCCGCGGCGGCGGCGGGCGGAGCCTCCTTTCTGGGCGTCGTTTTTGCTGAAGGACCCCGCGTGCTCACCCCGGCACAAGCCGGCGAAGTAGTGGCTGCTGCCCACGGTGTACCGGTGCTGGGCGTGTTCGGTAACCAATCAGTCAAAGACATTCTCCACATAGCGGCGAAGGCCGGCCTCTCCGGTGCGCAACTCCACGGTTCTTACCGCCGGGAGACGGCTGCCCGTCTACGCACGGCCGGTCTCATCGTCTGGAAAGTGGTACGGATTGCGGTACCCGAGGATCTCGATAGCCTCACCGAAGCCGCCCGGGAGGCCGACGCCGTCCTGGTGGAGCCGTTGGTGCCCCATGCGGCTGGAGGCAGTGGCGTTTCGCTCGACCTCGCGGTAGCTCGGGAGGCACGCTCCCGGCTGGCCGGCCAGGTTATGGTGCTTGCCGGCGGCCTGACGCCGGATACCGTAGGAGCGGCTGCGGCAATCGTTCGACCCGAGGTCGTGGATGTAAGTTCAGGCGTCGAGAGGGTACCCGGCATCAAGGACCCCGACAAGATTGCACGTTTTCTGGAGGCGGTGCTTGGATCCAGTGCTATTCCCTGAGCGCGCGGTCGCGGGCCGATTCGGTCCCTATGGAGGCCGCTACGTCCCTGAGACGCTGGTGGCCGCGCTCGACGACCTCACCGCGCTCTACGACAGTGTGCGGGCCGACCCCACGTTCTGGGCCGAGTTCGACCGCCTGCTGGCCCAGTTTGCCGGGCGGCCCTCACCCCTCTCCGACGCGCCGCGGGTCAGCGCCGCGGTGGGGGCCCCCGTGGTCCTCAAGCGGGAGGATCTCAATCACACCGGCTCCCATAAGATCAACAACACCGTCGGTCAGGCGCTGCTCGCGCTCCGGATGGGCAAGCAGCGCATCATCGCCGAGACCGGAGCGGGACAGCACGGCGTTGCCACGGCCACGGTGTGCGCCCGATTCGGGCTCGAGTGCGTGGTGTACATGGGCGTCGAGGATGTGGCCCGTCAGGCGCTCAATGTCTACCGCATGCAGCTGCTCGGCGCCCGGGTGGTGCCGGTGGGATCGGGCACCCGCACCCTCAAGGACGCCACCAACGAGGCGCTCCGTGATTGGGTCACCAACGTGGAGTCCACCCACTACATTATCGGCTCGGTGGTCGGGCCCGACCCCTACCCGCGCATGGTCCGAGACTTTCAGTCGGTGATCGGCCGCGAGGCGCGAGAGCAGATGCTCGAGCGCTATGGTCGGCTGCCGGCCACCGTGGTAGCCTGTGTGGGCGGCGGATCCAACGCGATGGGCATGTTCGCCGGCTTCCTGGGCGATAGCGATGTCGAGCTGGTCGGCGTCGAGGCGGCGGGGGAGGGAATCGCCAGCGGCCGGCACAGCGCCACGCTCAGTGCCGGGCTCCCGGGGGTGCTCCACGGCAGCCTGAGTTACCTGCTGCAAGATGCCGACGGACAGGTCGCTCCGGCTCACTCGGTCTCCGCCGGTCTCGACTATCCGGGAGTGGGGCCCGAGCACAGCCATCTCCGCGATACCGGCCGGGTGCGCTACGACTCGGCCACCGATGTCGAAGCGCTCGACGCCTTTCAGCGCCTTTGCCGGCTGGAGGGAATCATCCCTGCTCTGGAAACGGCGCACGCCCTGGCTTGGGTCTTCCGGTCGGTGGGACGCTGGGCGGTGGACGCGCCGGTGCTGGTCTGTCTCAGTGGTCGGGGCGACAAGGATGTCGCCCACGTCGCGTCGCTGCTGGGGATGCCCGCGTGACGGCCGGCACCCCGCTGACCGAGATCTTGCCGGCATCGCAGGTCGCCGAGCTGATCCAAGGCGTGGTGAAGGCGCTGCGCGCCTTCCACATGTACCTCCCCAACAATCCCATCTACCAGCGCTCCACTGACAACCCGCGCACCGCCTTCCGGCCGCTCTCGGCCGCCACCGACGAGCTGGTGCTCACGGTGGTGGAGACCGATTTCGTGTGGGAAGACCAGATCGTCTACCACCAGCTCAACAAGAGCGACAGCCTGGCCTGGGGGCTCTTCAAGGACGGCATGCGGTCGCTCACCATCCGGCAGGGGGCCGAGGAGGAGGAGTTTCCCCGCTTCCTCGAGGTCATCAATCGCGCCCGCTACCTCGCGGCTGACGCCGGAGACGATCTGCTCACCCTGCTGTGGGGGGAGGAATTTGAGTTCATTGGATATCGCTTCATCGAGTTCAGCGGCGAAGGCGGCGGTGCGCTGCCGGAGCAGACCGGCACCTACAACGCGCAGGGCAGCGGTGAGGGGGAGGGCAGCGGCGAGGCTGAAGCGGCAGCCAGAGCACGCCAGGCCCAGGCCGCCAAGGAAGTGCCGCCGCGGCCCAAGGGTGTGGTGACCCTGGATGACTTCGATTCGACCCTCTACTTCCTTGAGGAGTCGGAGATCAACTACATCGCCCGCGAGGTGGAGGAGGAGTACCGGCGCGACGTGCGCGGCGCCGCGCTCAGCGCCCTGTTCGATATTCTGGAAGCGCACGGCGACGGGCCCACCCGCACCGAGATCCTGGACGTGCTGGAGCAGCTCTTTCCCAACTTCCTCAACGCCCGCGATTTCCGGATCGCCGCCACCGTGCTGCGGGAATCGAGGACGATCATCGGCCGATCGCCGGCGCTGGAGACCGAGCACGCGGAACGGCTGGAGCGATTTGTCACCAAGTTGAGTGAGCCCGCCATCGTAAGCCAGCTGCTCCAGTCGCTCGACGAGGCCCCCGCACTCGCCGGCGAGCCGGATGTGGCGGAGCTTCTCAAGGAGCTGCGCAGCTCGGCGCTGGAGCCGGTGCTCACCTGGATTCCCAACCTCTCCTCGGCCCCGCTTCGCGCTCTTCTAGAGAAGGTTGCCGACCGGCTCGCCGAAACCAACAGCGCCGAGGTTCTCCGCATCCTCCGGGATCCCCGGTCCGAGGCGCTCGCCTCGGTGGTGGCGCTCTGCGGCAGGCTCAACCTCACCCAGGCGATTCCTGGCCTCTCCGACACCGCGGTCCATCCTGATCCGGTGGTGCGGCTGGCAACGGTGCAGGTGTTGGCCCTGCTCGGTACCCCCTCGGCGCTGGCGCTGGTGGACAGGGCGATAGAGGACCCCGACCGGGGGGTGCGGATCGCCGCCGTGAGAGTGGCCGGCGGCCGGGGATACAAGGGGGCGCTCCGCCGGGTGGAGGCGGTGGTCCTGGGCAAGATCGCCAAGGAGATGGATCTGACCGAGAAGATGGCCTTCTTCGAGGCCTACGGCGCGATCGCCGGCCCCAGCGGCCTCAACCCGATGAGCGGGCTGCTGCTGTCGCGCGGCTTGTTGAAGCTCAAGCAGAGCTCGGAGACCCGCGCGTGCGCCGCCATCGCCCTGGGCCGGATCCGCACCGCCGAGGCCCGCCAGGTGCTGCAGCGCGCCGCCGACGACAAGGACCTGGTGGTCCGCAACGCGGTAAGCCGGGCCCTGAGGGAGAGCAGCGCATGACCATTCCTGCCGATGCCGCGAGCCGGGTAGCGCCCGAGGGACAACTGCGGCAGGGCGGGCGGGCCGTCCTGCTGTCGCTCTACACCGCGCTCAGAAGTCTCAAGCTGTATCCGGTGGAGAACGCCACGGTGCAGAAGGCGATTGACGACCTCGACGCCGTCGCCCGCGCCCTGGTGGCGGTGGAAAGCGATCTGGAAATTCGCCTGGCCGGAGATTTTATCTTCGTGAACGCCACCCGTCTCCGGCTGGAGCTCGACAACTACGCGTCGTTCAGCCATATCCTCGGCGTGTTGCGAACCTTCGACATCGGCGCGCTGCGAATCCACTCGACCGTGCGGCGCCAGGAATGGCTGACCTTCCTCAGCCTCCTGCTGAGCCTCTCCGAGAAGGGAGAGCCGGAGGCGCGCTTCGACGAGCTGACGCAGCGGCTGGGCACGGGCAAGGTGCAGGGGCTCGAGCTCGAGCGGGCCGCTCACGGTGAGGGGGGTTCCAACACCGAGCACTCCAAGCAGGCGGCCAAGCGGGCGTATTCCCAGGGTGTCGCGGTCACCAAGGATGTGGTCACGGGGGTCCGGCTGGGGCGGGCCACCAGCGTCAAGAAGGTAAAGCGCGCTGTTCAGCTGATCGTGGATCAGGTGCTCAACAACGAGACCTCGCTGGTCGGGCTGACCACGCTGCGCGACTACGACGAGTACACCTTCACCCACTCGGTGAACGTCTGCATTTTCTCCGTGGCGCTGGGCAAAAAGCTGGGGCTCTCCCGGCTGCAGCTCTACGACCTCGGCATGACCGCCCTGCTGCACGACGTGGGCAAGGCCCGGGTGCCGGTGGAGATTCTCAACAAGACGACCGGTCTCGACGAGCGGGAATGGAAGATCATGCAGGGCCATCCCTGGATGGGAGCGCTGACGCTGTTCAGCCTGCGCGCCTATGACGAGATTCCCTACCGGGCCATTCTGGTGGCGCACGAGCATCACATGAGGGCCGACCTCAGTGGCTACCCCCGGCCGGTCCGTCCCCGGACGCTGGGCATCTTTTCCCGCATCGTGGCGGTAGCCGACGGTTTCGATGCCGCCACCACGCGGCGCAGCTACCAGACGGTGCCCATCGAGCCCGACCAGGTGCTCAAGGAGATGTGGAGCAACCCCAAGCGGGGATATGACGCCGTCCTGGTCAAAGCGTTGATCAACCTTATCGGCGTCTACCCGGTCGGCACCTGTGTCATCCTCGATACGTTCGAGGTGGCGGTGGTGGCGGGCCCGAGCGCCGACGGACAGCAGCTCAACCGTCCGATGGTGCGTATCGCGGTCAGCGCCGACGGAGGCGCGGTGCCGCCGCCGGGAGAGCTTGTGGCCCTCACCGAGCAGGACGAGACCGGCGCCTACCGCCGCTCCATCGTCAAGGTGACGGAACCCACCCGCTACGGGCTCACGGTCGGCGACTACTTTGTCTGAGCCCCGGCTCGCGCCGGTGTGGGCCGATCTCCAGTCGCGTAAGCGCGCGGCACTCATTCCCTATCTTACCGCCGGCTACCCTACCCTCCGCGACAGCGCCGATGCGTTGCGCGCAGCCGACGAGGTATGCGACATCATCGAGGTCGGCGTGCCGTTCAGCGACCCGCTGGCCGATGGCCCTACCATTCAGCGCTCCACCTTCGAGGCACTCCGGCAAGGGATGTCGCTCGGGGGCACCCTGGAGCTGGTGGCGCGGGCCGACCTCACTCGGCCGGTGGTGCTGTTCAGCTATCTCAATCCGATCCTTCGCTACGGTGTGGACCGATTCCTTCGCGAAGCCGAAGGGCTGGGCATCGCAGGCCTCATACTCACCGACCTGCCCGCCGGAAGCGACCC
>Ga0136617_10005640_pt1 | contig 11205 bp, 13 predicted proteins | sample AntDrymUQ3222106_2_FD_129672 | JGI IMG/M metagenome (GOLD analysis project Ga0136617, IMG submission 129672) | Polar desert sand microbial communities from Dry Valleys, Antarctica - metaG UQ322 (21.06) | ecosystem: Environmental > Terrestrial > Soil > Desert | place: Antarctica: Dry Valley...
ACCCGGTTCGGATCGCTAGCCGCGACGCGGACCGCGTTCAGACCGCGTCCGTGCAGGACGTTGTCGCCGCTGGCAGAAACGAGGCCGAGTGGGCGACAATCCTACCCGGTGTCACGCGGGCCTTCGTCTACGCTGACCCTTCTGGTCTGGGGGCGTTCTTGGCCGGGTCTACGCGACCTCGCCCACCGCCTTCGAGTGCTCGACCGGCTCTAAACAGGGCGGCTGCGAGTGAACGAGGATCCAGCCCCAACTGTGTTATCCGAGGAAGCTCGTTCACGCCATGCAGGCGCGGTCTCTTGTTCATCAAGAGATGGGAATAGACGTACGTTGGGTCAACTCGGTGGGACTGCCTCCGTGGATGGTGCGTTTGATCACGACAGACGGACTTATCAGGTTCTGGATCGGAACTGCGCTGACGCTGGCCTGCTGACGGCGTCGCTAGGGATATCGAGGCAATACCTGGACCGACCCTCTCCATGGCTGATAGCGACCGGGGTCGGACTGGGCGCGGTGACGTTGTGCGTAATCCTGCTAGTGAACCGGTCGGCGGACGGGCCGTACGCGCCCGACTTACTCGTAGCGGGGGGCCTGCTTGTGGGCGCCGGGTTCGCGCTTAGCCAGGTGTACGACATGTCGGTAAGAACGCCTGGGAAGGACATCTGGCTGTGGGGCTTGCTCGTGGTGGACCTCTTCGCTGTCGCCCTGGTGTTCAGCCTCGGCGACTATGACGGCGAAATAGACGACCTGACCTGGCCTCTCGGATAGCGGTTTGCCCCGCAGAACCCGGAGCCTACGCACCGCGCGGAAGCCCGATGACTGCACGCAAACGCGGCTGTGAAGGGTTCGGCGACACGCGTGCGCGAGCAAGTGGGTGAACCGGTGGCGTCGCTACGGGACCTGGTTCTGGGGGACCGACCGAGCACCGACCGAGCACCCCGCACCACTCACCCACTGGGGCCAGCCGTCAACCATCGCCACTCCCGAATCGCCCGTGGGTTCGTGGCTTCTGACGGTCGGTGCAAGGAACTCATGGCTGAGGCTGTATCCACAACCGCGGTGGGTGGGTAGTTCGCTGTGCCCACGCTCCGCGCTCCCGGGGACAGATTTCGCTCGGGCACAGGCTCGTTGGTAAGGCCCTAACCGGAACCCGCTCCGCGTACGTTAAGTATCCAGTCAGAAGGCAACCTGCTCATCGGCTCGCCGTACTTGACCCCGGCTCATACGTAAGGTAAGACTTACCGTTCGTGGAGGCTTACCAAGCTGGCGGCGGGTGGGAAGCGCTGGGGGATCGCACCAGACGCGCCATCGTCGAGCGGTTGGCTGAACGGCCGCGGGCGGTCGGCGAGCTTGCCGACGAGCTGCCGGTCAGCCGGCCGGCGGTGTCCCAGCATCTGAAGGTGCTGAAAGATGCGGGCCTGGTCACCGATCGCATAGCTGGCACGCGCCGGATCTATCGGCTCAACCCGATCGGGGTGGCCGCGCTGCGCGATCAGCTGGACGCGTTCTGGGACCGGGCGTTGGCCGGCTACACCGACGCCGTCGAACAACCGACAGAGGAGAGGTCATGACCCAGGCACCGGCCGAGGTGGTCCGCAGAGAGATCGTCGTCGAGGCGACGATCGAGCGGGCCTTCACCGTATTCACCGAGCGCTTCGGCGACTTCAAGCCTCCGGAGCACAATCTGCTCAAGGTGGCGATCGCCGAAACCGTGTTCGAGCCCCGAGTCGGTGGCTACATCTACGACCGCGGCGTCGACGGCAGCGAGTGCCGCTGGGCGCGCGTCCTTGCCTACGAGCCGCCAGACCGCGTCGTACTCAGCTGGGACATCACCCCGCAGTGGCAGATCGAGACCGAGCCGGACAACACCAGCGAGGTCGAGGTCCGGTTCGTTGCCGAGACCCCACAGCGCACCCGGGTGGAGCTGGAGCACCGCAACCTCGACCGGCACGGTCCGGGCTGGCAGGCCGTCAGCGACGGCGTCGCAGACGACGCCGGATGGCCACTGTACCTGGCCCGGTATGCCGGCCTGTTCGCCGAGGGCAGCTGAATGCCGCCGATCACCACAAGCACCGGGTGAACCGGTCCGACTTCGGTCATTTGCCTGGTCGGACGGTCATCGCCCAGCAAGCGGGGCTTACGGAGGAGTCATTGCCGGGCCTCGGCGATAACCTGCGCTGGTCATGAAAAGCTGAACGGCGACGCCCACCCGGGACGCCTGAGCGCAGAAGGGCTGCTGTTGCACATCGAGATCGATGACCTGTCTCGTAACGTGGTGCATGCACTGCTCACCGAGCACCTGGCCGACATGTACGCGACGTCGCCCCCGAAAGCGTGCACGCGCTGGATCTGACCGGTCTGACCGACCCTGCCGTCACGGTGTGGACACTTTGGGACGACGGAATCGTGCTGGGATGCGCTGCGTTGAAGGAGCTCTCGGTCGTCGAGGGCGAGATCAAGTCAATGCGCACGTCTGCCGCGGCGAGCGGCCGGGGCGTAGCAACCCGCCTGCTCTCACACCTGCTTGACGAGGCGAGTCGACGCGGGTACGGACGGCTCAAGCTTGAGACTGGATCGCAGGATTTCTTCGCCCCGGCCCGACGGCTATACGCGCGCCACGGCTTCATCGCCTGCCCTCCGTTCGGCGACTACCGGCCGGATCCGAGCAGTATGTACTTCACCCTCACGCTGTGACGGGCCGTCAGGCTGACCCAGCTACCGGCATCGGTCCCGCTGCCGGTGCGCGATCTGCCAGCGGAGGGCAACTAGACACGGCCTGTTCGTAGCGCCCTCGCAACGTCGGGGCGGGAATTGGACTCGGCGATGCGGGCCGCGGCTTCCCAGTCATACTCGACGGCCGCAAAACTGACCTCCCAGCGGCCCGACGTGTCGTCCACGATCGCATAGCGCGCGTGCGGGGTCCCGGCTTCCATGACGTGCGGGTGAGGAAAATCGTCGTCATATGCCGGCCATCCGACACTGCCCGGGTTGACCACGAGCGCGCCAGTCGAAAGTCGCAGCGAGCGTTGCAGGTGGGTGTGCCCGCACAGAAGCAGCGCACGCGATACCTCCGGACCCAGGCGCTCAACGACCTCCTGCTCGGTCGCGGCCCGTGCTCCGGTTCGCTCGACCGTGTCGAGAAGATATGTCAGGTCATTCGTCGGCGATCCGTGGAAGGCAAGCACCTGGGGCGCGATCTGCAAGGTGAGCGGCAGCGATGCGAGCCATGCTCGATGCTCACGGGAAATGGACCCGTGGGCGAGGCGATCAGACTTGCTCATGCGATCGGGCGACGTTTCGAGTACCTGCCGCTCATGATTTCCGCGAACGGTCGGCAGGTCCAAGGCCATGAGACGCTCGGCTGTCTCACGAGGTTGAACACCCCCGGAGAGGATGTCGCCCAGGTTGACAGTCACATCAACGTGGTGATCTGCGATGTCGGACAGGACGGCATCCAGAGCCGGCAGATTGCCATGGACATCAGAGATGACAGCAATACGCACCTACGAATCGTATTGCCCGGTGCCGGCGGTGTTCCGATGGCCGCCAGAATCCGCCAATCCCGCGGTCAGGTGTTGAAACCACCGTCTACGTTGATCGTCGTGCCGGTGACGTACCGGCCATCGTCTCCGGCGAGGTAGGCGACGGTCGCCGCGACCTCGGCCGGCGTGCCGTAGCGTCCGAGGGCGGTGAAGTCCTTGATCGTGTCGGCGTTGGGGCCGTCGGCGGGGTTCAGGTCGGTGTCGATGGGGCCTGGGTTGATCAGATTGGCAGTGATTCCGCGTGGGCCTAGATCCCGGGCCAGCCCCTTGGTGAGACCGATGAGGGCGGTCTTGCTCATCGAGTACAGGACGAAGCCGGGAAAGACGACCCGCTCGGTCACATTGCTGCCGATGCTGACGATCCGCCCGCCGGCGCTCATGTATCCAGCTGCCGCCTTCGACGCGGCGAATGGGGCGCGCACGTTGACGGCGATGGTGCGATCGAATTCGTCGAGCCCGAGGTCTGCTATTGGTCCGATCAGGAACACCCCGGCGTTGTTGACCAGAATGTCGAGCCGGCCGAAATCGGCGGCGGTCCGGTCCACTGCGGCGGTCACCGCGGCAGGGTCCGCGTTGTCTGCCCGCACGGCCACAGCGCGGCGTCCCATGGTCTTGATCTGCGCCACCACGGCCGCGGCCCGGTCGGCGTTGTGCTGATAGGTCAGCACCACATCGGCGCCGTCTTCGGCTAGGCGCGCCGCCACGGCGGCGCCGATGCCTCGGCTGCCGCCTGTTACGAGAGCTACTTTGCTGTCAAGAACGTTGTCCATGACAGCCATCGTGGTCGTCTGGGGCAACGCCGGTCCGGCGGGAATCAGACCATTGCCTCCCCGGCCGGCGACCCCAGGCTGCCAAACTCAGCGACTCTTGTCTTCGATCTCCCAGGCGTGATCGAGGACATGCCAGGCGATGTGCCTGAAGCCGTACCGCGCCGTCCAGGCAGCGTCCGGTGCCCCGGCCCGTAGCGCTGTCAGGACAGCGACCCGCCGGTCCGCCCACGGCGTACGCGGAGGAACCCGCACGCCAAGTTTTCGACCGTAGCTTCGCTCGGCCTCGCGGACGTGATCGACAATCGGATCGCGATCGCGACCGCCACCGCGTGGTCCTTTGCGCAGGTGCTCCGGGGCAGTGGCGACGATCCGGTCGAAGCCCTGCCAGCACGCGGCAACCAGGTCGGCCAGGCGATGGGCTTCTGCGCCGTCCAGCGGCTCGTCATCCCACGGACCCGAGGCGTCAGGGGCACCGAAGTCGGTCGTCGCAGTGCCGGGGAGCCGATCGACGACCTGCGGCTCGCCGGGCTCGAACTTATCGTCCACGATCACCGCGTAGCGGTCGGCGTAGTCGAGCAGCACGTCAAGAGCGACGTGCTCACCCTTGCCGCGACGGCACCAGCCGGGCCAGTCGAGAGCGGAGGCGAACGCCCACGTCTTGCCGACCTCGAGTACGACCCTGGTTGGCGTCGGTGTCACTGTTGCGGGACGGCTCAGCCGACGCCGCGCTTGAGCCGGCGTCGCTCGCGCTCGGACAGCCCGCCCCAGATGCCGAAGCGCTCATCGTGGGCCAGGGCGTACTCCAGGCACTCGGTCCGCACCTCACAGCCCGTGCAGATCCGCTTGGCCTCCCGGGTGGAACCGCCCTTCTCCGGGAAGAACGCCTCCGGATCGGTCTGCGCGCACAACGCCTGCTCTTGCCACTCGGGCGGATCGTCACTACCGAAGCCGCCAGGGATCTCGGTCAGCAAGAACCCGTCCGTCTCGGAGCCCTCCACGCGCCCCACCACCTCTCGACCCGATGGGTCGCGCCGCGGGATTCCCCCAGACGACATCGACTCACACTGATGGAATTACACGCGCGTCACTCCACCTAAGTCAAGCGGAATCGTGATATCGGGCGGACTGCTCTTGGTCCGGCAGTACGCCAGGCCCCCGCGACACGCCGACGATGGCACCGTAGGTCGTGGTGCGTTGCCGGACAGACCGGCCGATCCCGGTCGCCAATTCTTCCAGCTCGTCAATGCTGCGCCGCGATCCGTGTGCGGCGCCAGCCATGCGGCTGATCGTCTCTTCCATCAGGGTGCCACCGAGGTCGTCGACTCCCCCGGCCAGCACCTGTCGTGCCCCTGCGGTGCCGAGCTTGACCCACGAGCACTGCACATGATCGATCCTGCCGTGGAGCATGAGACGGGCGACGGCATGCACGGCGCGGTTCTCGGCAACCGTAGGCCCGGGTCTGGCCAGCCCCGCGAGGTAAATCGGCGCGTTGTGGTGGATGAAGGGCAGCGGGACGAACTCGGTGAATCCGCCGGTCCGGTCCTGGATGCCGGTCAGCACCCGCAGGTGGGCCACCCAGTGCGCCGGCTTGTCGACGTGGCCGTACATCATCGTCGAGCTTGACCGGATCCCCAGCTCGTGCGCTGTGGTGATCACCTCGACCCAGGTGGCGGCCGGCAGCTTGCCCTTGGTGAGCACCCAGCGCACGTCGTCATCGAGGATCTCCGCTGCCGTGCCCGGGATCGTGTCGAGCCCAGCCTCCTTTGCGCGCATCAGCCAGTCGCGAATGGACAGTCCGGTACGGGCGGCGCCGTTGGCCACCTCCATCGGCGAAAACGCGTGGACGTGCATCTGCGGCACCCGGCGCTTCACCTCGGCGGCGAGGTCGAAGTACGCGGTGCCGGGCAGGTCAGGGTGGATGCCGCCTTGCATGCACACCTCGGTGGCGCCTACGGCCCAGGCCTCGGCCGCGCGGTCGCCGACCTGCGCCAAGGACAGCGTGTAGGCGTCGGCGTCGGTGCCTCGTTGGGCGAACGCGCAGAACCGGCAGCCGGTGTAGCAGACGTTGGTGAAGTTGATATTGCGGTTGACCACATAGGTCACGGTGTCGCCGACGGTGTCGCGGCGCACATCATCGGCCAGTTGGCACAGCTGCTCGAGCGCCGGGCCGTCGGCCTGAAGCAAGGCTTCGTACTGGGCATCGGTCAGCCCGGCCGGATCGTCGGCGGCCCGCCGCAGCGCAGCGGCGGAATCGCCAAACGTGACCGTCGCCGGGGCCGGGATCTGCTCACCCACCGCCGCCCAGTCGCCGTAGACCGAATCGAAGTCGTCGCGTCGGCCGTTCGTACGGCCGTCGGTGTCGATGGTGGCGTGCAGATCCACCCTGCCGGTCGCCGCCAGGCCGCCGTCGGGCTCCTGCCAGGGGATTCCGGTGGGTTTGGCGGTCGGGTCGGCCAAGCCATCCGGTCCAGCTAGCGCGCTGACATGAGGTACCAGCCGCGGATCGAGCCAGGGCTCGGATAGATAGGGCGGGTATGCGGTGAGCCGCTCGGCCAGCGCGAACCCGGCGGCTGCCGAACGCCGGGCCAGCTCCTCGATCTGCGGCCACGGTCGCTCCGGATTGACATGGTCGGGCGTGACCGGCGAGACGCCGCCCCAGTCGTCGATGCCGGCCCGCAACAGCAGGTCGTACTGTTCGTCGACCAGGTTGGGTGGCGCCTGCACGCGCATCGACGGGCCGAGGACGAGTCTCGTGACCGCCACCGTGGCCGCCAGATCGTCGAGGTCGGCATCAACCACGTCACGCATGGCGGTGTCGGGCTTGGCCCGGAAGTTCTGGACGATGACTTCCTGGATCCCGCCGTACGCGCGAGCGACCCGGCGGATCGCGAACAGCGACTCGGCCCGCTCGATAAGGGTCTCGCCGATCCCGACCAGGATTCCCGTGGTGAACGGCACGGACAACCGGCCGGCGTCTTCGAGGACGCGCAGCCGCACCGCCGGCTCCTTGTCGGGAGACCCGAAGTGCGGCCCATCCGGCTCAGACCACAGCCGGGTTGCCGTCGTCTCCAGCATCATCCCCATGGACGGCGCGACCGGCTTGAGCCGCTGTAGCTCGGTCCAGGACAGAACACCGGGGTTGAGGTGCGGCAGCAACCCGGTCTCCTCGAGCACGGCGATCGCGCACGCGCGCAGGTAGTCCAATGTGGACGAATAGCCGCGGGCATCCAGCCACTCCCGCGCGGCGGGCCAGCGCTCCTCCGGCCGGTCGCCCAGCGTGAAGAGCGCTTCCTTGCAGCCGGCCGCGGCGCCCCGCCGGGCGATGTCGAGGACCTCGTCGCGCTCCAGATAGGCGGCCGGTAGCCGGTGCGGGACTGTGACAAACGTGCAGTAGTGACAACGGTCCCGGCACAGCCGGGTCAGCGGGATGAACGCCTTGCGCGAATAGGTCACCACGCCCGGCCGGCCGGCCGCGAGCAAACCCGCATCGCGCACCCGCGATGCGCTGGTCAGCAGGTCGTCGTGGTCGCCGCCCCGGGCCCGGAGCAGGGCCGACGCCTCGGTGGCGTTCAAGGTCACCCCGTCGCGGGCCCGTCGCAACGCCCGGCGCAGGGCTGAGTCGTCGGCTGGCATGCGCCCTACGGCGCCGGGGAAAGGATCACGACCGGGATCTCCCTCTGCGTGGCGCGCTCGTAGTCGGCGAAGCCAGGGAACTCCCGCTTCTGCTCCTCCCAGATCCGGCTTCGCTCCTCCCCCTCTGCCACCCGTGCGGTGACGTCGCGAGTGTTGCTCCCCACCTCGACGGTGGCCTGCGGGTTGGCGACCAGGTTGTGGTACCAGTCGGGATTCGCCGGCGCGCCTCCCTTCGAGGCGAACACGGCATAGTCGTCGCCGACCTGGCGGTACATCATCGGGTTCACGCGCTGCTTGCCCGTGCGGGCGCCGGTGCTGTGCAGCAGTAGCAGCGGCGCGCCCTCGAACTGGCCACCCACCTTGCCCTCGTGGGCTCGGAACTCGTCGATGATCGCGGCGTTGCCGTCGCTCGCTGATGACACGTGCGGCCTCCTTAGGGGATGACATTTGTCCACCGACAGCCTAGGTGTCAGACCGTAGGCGCGCTCCGGTGGCGCCCACCGGGTCGAGTGAGCATCGAGCGAAGCGAGGCGCGGAGCGAGATGACAGCCGGCTCCACCGCTAACGGGGGGTGTAGTCGGCGTAGGTAAGGACGGTTTCGCCATAGCGATGCACTCTGTTCTCGGTCAACGCGTCGGGCCAGCGAATATCCGGCCCGCGCACAGAGCGCTCGACCGCGACCACGCTCCCCTCCGCGAGCCAGCCGTTGACGACGAGCAACCGCATCTCATGGTCGACGGACATCTCATACGGCGGGTCGAGGAACACGATATCGGCGGGCTCCGGCGCGGACCGGCCAAGGTAGCGAACAACCGAGCACTGCGCGATCCGGCATACGTCGCCCACGCCCAGTGTCGCCAGGTTCCTCCGGATCACCTCGGCCGCCCCGCGATCGCGCTCGACGAAGCTCGCGCTGGCCGCGCCGCGTGACACCGCCTCCAAACCGACGCTGCCCGAACCCGCGTAGAGATCGAGGAACCGGGAGCCGCTGACCTCAGTCATGCTGGTCAAGCTGCCGAACAGCGATTCCCGTACCCGGTCGGTGGTCGGCCGGGTCACTCGGCCGGGCGGCGTTTCGACAACGCGGCGTCCATGACGACCCGCGATTATCCGCGCCATTCATCGGCCCTGACGGCCGGTGGTCGACACTGTCAATTTGGCCAGGGCGCGCCTGGCCGTCCGGGTGCGTTCCAGGACGAAGGCGCTGGGATGTGCACCGCCGCTGGCCAGCCGCACCTCCCGCAGGAGACGCACGCCCCGCGCCTCCTGCGCCGACCGGCGGAACAGACTCTTGTCCTCGGTCAGAAGTACGGCACGACCGTCAGGACGCAACACCCGGGTCAACTCGCCGAGGAAAGCCGGGTACAACGTGACGTTGTCGGCGTGTGAGCCAACTCGTTTGCCGAAGGGAATGTTGGCCACCACCCGACCCACCGAATTCGCCATGACCGGCAGCTCCGCTGCATCCGCGCAGATAAGGAGGCCCTGCGAGAAGTGTCGTTGGTTCGAGCTCGCCACGGCGAGGCCAGGCTGCGAGAGGTCACTGCCAAGCAGCACCAGGTCGTCGTTGTACGCGGCAGCCTCAGCCAAGAGCGTCCCAGATCCGCAGAAGGGATCGTAGACGACATCGCCCGATTTCGGCTTGAGGAGTTGGAGAAGCAGAGCCGCGACGATCGGGTTAGTCGACGCCGGCACATGCCGCATCGCCGGAAAGCGGCGTGAGTGGTAAAGGGCTCCCACTTGGGCGAGAAGCAGGTCATCGCGTCGCGTTATGTTGACCTGCCAATCGCCCGGCTCGTTGCGCCAGTTCAGCTCCGCGCTGATCCGGTCACGGAGCGCCCATCTGTCCGGCAATGGATCGATGCGAAACGTGACACTCTCGGTGTCGAGAGCACTGAGGACACCTCGCGACCGTGACCGGTCCAGCGCCGCGACGGCAGCCGCGTAGTCAGTGAGTCTGTTCTCGTTGTAGTTGCCCATCACGACAGACAACGCGGAGTACATCCGGAAGGCGGCCAGCTGACGAAGTGGACCGTGGTAGTCGCAGGTGACTGAGTCAGCGACGCGTCTGATAGCCGCACATGCAGGGCCGCCAACGTCGTGGCACTGCTGCAGGAGCCTTTCCACGGCACCCTGGAGGCTCTCAAGATGGATCGTGTCTGCGACGACACGATCCAGATCAATGCTGTCCGTCACGCGAACCTATCGCTGTTGCAGTAGGGATATGCGAACGAGCCCTGGCGGCTCTGGTTCCCCATGTTCCCACGCTGGTCACGCCCGGCAGCCGTCGATTGTCGCTCCTACACATCAGACGGCAAGGTGGACGCATGCGGCTTCGCGTGTTCACCGAACCCCAGCAGGGCGCGACCTACGACGACCTCTTACGCGTTGCCCGGGCAGCTGAGGATCTCGGCTACGACGCGTTCTTCCGCTCCGACCACCTGCGGCGCATCGGCTCCGGCGATCCCGGACCGGGGCCGACGGAGTCCTGGCTGACCGTGGCTGCGCTCGCCCGCGAGACCACGCGCATCCGTCTCGGCACGATGCTCACGTCGGCCACCTTCCGGCTGCCGGGCATGTTGGCCGTGGCGGTCGCGCAAGCCGATGCGATGAGCGGCGGACGGGTCGAGCTGGGCCTCGGCGCCGGCTGGTACGAACGCGAGCACGAGGCGTACGGCATCCCCTTTCCCCCCGTCGGCGAGCGTTTTGACCGGCTGGCGGAGCAGTTCGAGATCCTGACCGGGATGTGGGCCACTCCGGCCGGCTCGACGTATTCCTTCGGCGGCCGGCACTACACGCTGGCCGACTGCCCGGCGCTGCCCAAGCCCGTTCAACTGCCCCACCCGCCGCTCATCGTCGGCGGCAAGGGTCCCCGGCGTACCCCGGCGCTGGCCGCGCGGTTCGCCGACGAGTTCAACGTGCCGTTCAGTGACGTCGAGATCGTGCGGACGCAGTTCGAGCGGGTACGGGCCGCCTGCCGCGAGCGCGGCCGCGACGACATCGTGCTGTCCGTGGCGCAAACGGTCGCGGTCGGCCGGACCGATGCAGAGGTTCAGCGCAGGCTCGAAGCTATCGGCCACTCCCCCGACGAGATGGCTGCCGGGCAGGGCGTCTACGGCGTGCCCGACCAGGTCGTCGAGCAGCTCACCCGCTTCATCGAGGTCGGCGCGGACCGCGTCTATTGCCAGCTCATCGACCTCGATGACCTCGATCACCTGGAAGTGATTGCGACAGAGGTCGGCCGCCACCTCTGACTGCTAAAT
>Ga0136617_10005641_pt1 | contig 11204 bp, 12 predicted proteins | sample AntDrymUQ3222106_2_FD_129672 | JGI IMG/M metagenome (GOLD analysis project Ga0136617, IMG submission 129672) | Polar desert sand microbial communities from Dry Valleys, Antarctica - metaG UQ322 (21.06) | ecosystem: Environmental > Terrestrial > Soil > Desert | place: Antarctica: Dry Valley...
CCGGCTCGGGCACCGCCGGCTCGGGCTCGGCACGCACCGGTTGCTCGGGCGGCGCCAGCTCGAGCAACGTGGGCAGCCGCGCGAAGTCCGCACGCAGCGTCTCCAGCAGCGAGCGCGTATACAGCGCCGCCGCCGGGTGAAACAACGGGTACAGGCGCACGGCTCGCTGCCCGATGACGCGGATCTCCGGCTGGCCGTGCAGTCGTGAGATGCCGGTCGGCTCGCCGCGCAGGAGCTTGGTCGCGAAGTTGCCCAGCGTGCAGATCACGCGTGGCTGGATCAGCTCGACCTGACGCATGAGGTAGTCCGAGCAGTTCTCGATCTCCGCGGGCAGCGGGTCGCGATTGCCGGGAGGCCGGCATTTGAGGACGTTGGCCACGAAGACGTCTGCTCGCGTGAGACCGACCTCGGCGAGCAACTCGCCCAGCAGCTTGCCGGCCGCACCGACGAACGGGATCCCCTGCTCGTCCTCGCGCGCGCCCGGCGCCTCGCCGACGAACATGAGGTCGGCGTCGGCGTTGCCCGATCCGAAGACGACCTGCGTGCGCGTGCGCGCAAGCTCGGGGCAGCGAGTGCACGTGCGCGCATCGCGGTAGACCGCGGTGAGCTCCGCGCGACGTTCCTCCTTCGTGGCCACGGCGCGATGGTAGAGCGCGACGGCGTCAGCTACCCTGAAGCAACGCGACGGTGCCAATCGTCGCGTATCAAAGACCGCGACCGGTACCTCCTCGGAGGACTGGACCGATATAGATGACCACGCAAGCACCCACACTGCCTGCCAAGGCGCGAATCTCCGACCGCATCGCGATCGTCGGCGCCGGTCGCATGGGCGCGGCGCTCGCCGCTTCGCTGCGGGCGGCCGGCATCGCCGTCGAAGGTCCGCTGCGCCGCGACGAGACCGTGTCCGCCGGCGCCCCGGCCGTCCTGCTGTGCGTCCCCGACGGCGAGATCGACGCGGCCGCCGCGGCGCTGCCGGCCACCCCCGGACGGCTCGTCGGCCACACGTCGGCCGCGACGACGCTTGCTGCCCTCGGCGCGCACGAGGCGTTCTCGCTGCATCCGCTGATGACCGTCACTGGCGCGGGAACGTCGTTCGCCGGTGCGACGGCGGCGATCGCGGGCGCCACGCCGCGCGCGCTCGGGCTCGCCGAGGCGCTCGCGTCGACGCTCGGCATGCGCCCGCTGCAGATCGCCGACGCCGACCGCGCCGCCTACCACGCCGCCGCCTCGATCGCCTCGAACTTCCTCGTCACGCTCGAAGGCGTCGCCGAGCGACTGGCGCAGACGGCGGGCCTGGGGCGCGAGCCGCTCGTCGCGCTCGTCCAGGCGAGCGTCGCCAACTGGGCGCAGGTCGGCGCCGCACGTGCGCTGACCGGCCCGATCGCCCGCGGCGACGAGGCCACCGTCACCCGTCAGCGCGCTGCGATCGCCGAGCGCCTGCCCGCGGAGCTCGAGCTGTTCGACGTCCTCGTCGACGCCACGCGGCGGCTCGCCGCCGCGCGGATGGTGACCGCATGAGGACCCTGCGCACCGTCGCCGAGCTGCGCGCAGCGCTCAACGGCCCCCGCCGTGCCGGGCGCAGCATCGGCCTCGTGCCTACGATGGGCGCCCTGCACGAGGGCCACCTCTCGCTGATCCGCCGTGCCCGCGGCAGCTGCGACGAGGTCGTCGTGACGCTGTTCGTCAACCCGGCGCAGTTCGGCGGGTCCGGCGATCTCGCGGCCTACCCGCGCGACGAGGAAGGCGACGCCGCGCTCGCCGCCGCGGCCGGCGCGGACATCCTCTTCGCGCCGGCGCCGGCGGAGGTCTACCCGCGGGGCTTCGCGACGACCGTCACGGTCGACGGGGTCTCGGCCCCGCTCGAGGGCGAGCACCGTGGCGGGGCGCATTTCGCGGGCGTGGCGACGGTCGTGACGAAGCTCCTGAACATGGCGCAGCCCGACGTCGCCTTCTTCGGCCAGAAGGACGCCCAGCAGGTCGCGGTCATCCGCCGGCTCGTGCGCGACCTCGACATCCCCGTGCGGATCGAGGTCGGCGACACGGTGCGCGAGGCCGACGGTCTCGCACTGTCGAGCCGCAACGTGCGCCTGCACGGCGACGAGCGCGCCCGCGCGCTCGCGCTGCCCCGCGGCCTGCAGGCCGTCCGCGCCTGCGCCGCCGCCGGCGAGCGCGACGCGATCGTGCTCGCCGCGATCGGCCGCGCCTCGATGGCCGAGCTCGACGTCGAGCCGGAGTACCTCGAGCTCGTCACCCCCGACACCTTCGCCCCCGTCGCGAGCGTCGGCGACGAGCAGGTGCTCGTCGCGGTCGCCGCGCGCGTGGGCGACATACGCCTGATCGACAACGACATCCTCAACGGGAGCCGCTAGATCCTCATGCAGCGAACGATGCTCAAATCCAAGATCCACCGCGCGACGGTCACCGATTGCGACCTGCATTACGTCGGGTCGATCACGATCGACGCCGATCTGCTCGATGCCGCCGACATCCTCGAGCACGAGCAGGTGCACGTCGTCGACGTCGACAACGGCGCCCGCTTCGAGACCTACACGATCGCCGGCGAGCGCGGCTCGGGCACGATGCAGGTCAACGGCGCCGCCGCGCGGCTCGTGCACCGCGGCGACACGATCATCGTCATCTCCTACGCGCAGTACGACCACGCCGAGCTGCGCGTCTACGAGCCGCGCGTCGTCCACGTCGCGGCGGGCACGAACGCCGTCCTCGACGTCGACCGCGAGGTCGCCACCCTGCTGACCTCCGCAAAGGAGCACCGCTGATGTCCAGCCACCCCAGTCAGATCTCCGCCGGCGCGGCCGTCGACCGCCTGCCCGTCACGCTGCCTCGCCTGACGGAGATGAAGCGCCTCGGCGAGGCGATCGTCATGGTCACGGCCTACGACTTCCCGAGCGCGCGCGCCGCCGAGGCGGCCGGCGTCGACATGGTGCTCGTCGGCGACTCGGGCGCGATGACCGTGCTCGGCTACCCGTCGACGGTGGCCGTCGAGCTCGACGAGCTGCTCGTGCTCGCGCGCGCCGTGCGACGCGGGCTGCGCACGCCGTTTCTCGTCGGCGACATGCCGTTCGGCTCCTACGAGGTCTCCGACGAGCAGGCGATCACCAATGCCCTGCGCTTTGTCAAGGAGGCCGGCTGCGACGCGATCAAGCTCGAGGGCGGCGGCGGCGCCTCCTGCGCCCGGGCGCGGGCGATCGTCGGCGCCGGCATCCCCGTGATGGGCCACGTCGGCCTCACGCCGCAGACGGCGACGGCGCTCGGCGGCTACCGCGCCCAGGGCCGCAGCGCCGACGCGGCGGCACGCGTCGCGGCCGACGCGCTCGCGCTGCAGCAGGCCGGCTGCTTCTCGATCGTCTTCGAGGCGATCCCGTCGGAGGTCGCCGAGCTGCTGATGACGCGGATCGAGGTCCCGGTGATCGGGATCGGCGCGGGAGCTGCGACCGACGGCCAGGTGCTCGTGTTCCACGACCTGCTCGGGATCCGCGAGGGACTCGGGGCACGCTTCGTCAAGCGCTACGCCGACCTGCAGGACGAGATGGTCGCCGGCGTCGCCGCGTTTGCCGACGACGTGCGTACGCATCGCTATCCGGGGCCGGAGCACGGCTATGCGATCGATGCCGAGGAGCTTTCCTCGTTCCGTGACCGCCTGACGTAGAGTCCCGGGCCGATGGCCCGGCTCTCGCAGATCTTCGCGCCGAAGGATCGCGCCTTCTTCGATCTCTTCGAGGAGGCGGCAGCGAACGTGCTCCGCGCGGCCGAGCTGCTCGACGAGATGCTGCACGCGTTTCCCGAGCACAACGACCTCGCGCGGGCGATCCTGCTCTGCGAGCAGGAGGGCGACCGGATCACGTACGACATGATCCACCGCCTCAACTCGACGTTCGTGACGCCGATCGACCGCGAGGACATCCTTGCGCTGGCGTCGGGGCTGGACGACATCGTCGACCTCACCGAGGAGGTCGCCGACTACCTCGGCCTCTACAGGATCGAGGCGCCGATGGAGCAGGCCGAGCGCCTGGCCCACATCCTGCTTGAGGCGTGCCGCCGGATCGCCGAGGCGGTGCCCCGGATCCGAGGCTTCAAGGACGTCTCGCACTACACCGGCGAAATTCACCGGCTGGAGACCGAGGGCGACCGGGTAACCCGCGAGGCTGTGGCGTCGCTGTTCGACACGGGGATCGACCCGATGGTCGTGATTCGCTGGAAGGACATCTTCGAGCGCCTCGAGGAGGCGATCGACGCCACCGAGCACATCGCGAACGTGATCGCGAACATCGTCACCAAGAACTCCTGACTTCAGCGTCCGCGCTCGTGGACAGCGACATCATCCTCGTGATCGTCGTCGCTACGGCGCTCGCCTTCGACTTCACGAACGGCTTCCACGACACCGCCAACGCGGTCGCGACCTCGATCTCCACCCGCGCGCTGGCCCCCAAGACCGCCGTCGGGCTCTCGGCGATCCTGAACTTCGTCGGCGCCTTCATCTCGATCAAGGTCGCGGCGACGGTGGCCAGCGGGATCGTCGACGCCGACCTCGTCACGACGACCGTGATCTTCTCCGGGCTGATCGGCGCGATCGTCTGGAACCTCGTGACGTGGTACTTCGGGCTGCCGTCGAGCTCCTCGCACGCGCTCATCGGCGGCGTCGTGGGCGCGGCCTTCGCCGCCAGCGGCACGGACGCGATTCTCGGTGCCGGGCTGCTGGAGAACGTCATCGTCCCGGCCCTCGTCGCGCCGGTCGTCGCCTTTGTCGCCGCCGGCGCCTGCATCCTCATCACGTACCGGATGGTCGGCCGGCTGCGGCCCGGGCCGGTCAACCGCGGCTATCGCCTGGGCCAGATCGCGAGCGCCAGCCTGCTGTCACTGTCGCACGGCACGAACGACGCGCAGAAGACGATGGGCATCATCACGCTGGCGCTCGTCGCCAACGGCTCGCTGCAGGGGCCGAGCCCCGAACCGCCGACGTGGGTCATCGTGTCCGCGGCGACGGCGATCGCGCTGGGCACCTACACGGGCGGGTGGCGGATCATTCGCACGATGGGCAGCCGGATCTACAAGATGGACCCGGCGCAGGGCTTCGCGGCGCAGGGCGGCGGCGCGGCGGTGCTGCTGACCGCGTCGCACCTCGGCTTTCCGCTGTCGACCACGCACTCGATCACCGGCGCGGTGCTCGGCGCCGGGGCCGCGAAGCGGCTGTCGGCGGTGCGCTGGGGGCTCGCCGGCAACATCGCCATCGCGTGGGCGCTGACGATTCCTGCCGCAGCCGCCGTCGGGGCTCTCACCTACGGCCTGAGCCGGATCTTCGGCAGCGGCGCTCTCGGACCGCTGCTGATTTTGATCTGCCTGGTCGTGCTCATGGCGGTGATGTTCGGCAAGCGCGTACGTCGCGGTCCGGCGATGACGACGGCGCCGGCGGACGCATGACCGCCGCGGTCGATTCCGCCGCCCTGCTCGAGCTCGTATGGGCCGCGCCGCTTGCCGCGCTGACGGTCACGATCGCCTGGGCCCTCGTCGTGTGGGGCTCCACGCGGGCCGCCGATGCCCGCCGCGACGGGCGCGCCGGGCTTGCGACGCTGCACCTCGGCGTCGCCGCCCTCGGCGCCGCGCTGTTCACTGCCGCCGTCGTCTTCGGGCTCGTCGTCATGATGTCCAAGGACTGACGGGGTTTACGCCGAGTTGCGGTGGATCTGCGACTGCAGCGCTCGTTGCAGGACGACGTAACCCTGCGCGCCGATGTGAAAAGCGGGCGCCAGGAAGGCATGGTGAGCTCAATCCGAAGGAGGAAAGCCCATGCGCCCCCTGCCAATCAGCGTCCTGGCGGCAGCCGTCGCACTGCTGGCGGCACCCGCCGCGAACGCCCACGTCGTGCACACCGTCTCCCCCGGCGACACGCTGTGGTCGATCGCTGCACAGTCCAACATGACCACGCGAACGGTGGCCGTGTACAACGGGCTGAGCGAGAGCTCCAACGTCGTGCTCGGCACGCCGATCAAGATCCCGTCGATCGCCGAGGGCCAGGCGGCGCTGGCCAACGCCGGGCTCGTCCGGACCGGCGCCGGCGCCACCGCGAGACTCGCGCCCGTCACGCCGTCCGGTGGCGCGCCGCCGCCGCAGGGCGCCTACGTCGTGCGCCTCGGCGACACGCTGAGCGGGCTCGCCGCGCAGACCGGCGTTCCGACCGCGCAGATGGCCTACATGAACGGCCTGCATCCGAGCGCGCACCTGCTGACCGGAACCCTCATCAAGCTGCCGGCCGGCGCGGCCGCCCCGGCGCACGCGGCGGCGCCGCCGCCGGCCGCGCGGATCGTGCCCAACGCCGACCCCGTGCCGACGCCGACGCGCGTGAGCGCCGAGCAGGTCAAGGCGCTGGCCTCGGAGCACGGCGCTCCGGCCTCGCTCGCCGCGGCGATCGCGTGGCAGGAGAGCGGCTTCAACAACGCGATGGTGTCATCCGCGAACGCGCGCGGGGTCATGCAGGTCATGCCGGGCACGTGGGACTGGGTCAACAGCAACCTCGCTCAGGCCCCGCTCGACCCGCGGTCGCCGGCCGACAACGTCCGCGCGGGCTCGCTGTACCTCGCCCAGCTCTTGCGCCAGACCGGCGGCGACCGCCGGCTCGCGGCGGCGGGCTACTACCAGGGGCTGTCGTCGGTGCGCTCGCGCGGGATGTTCGACGACACGAAGCGCTACGTCGACAACGTGCTCGCGCTGCAGGCGCGCTTCGGGGGATAGCGGCGGTCAGGAGGGGCGCGCGCCGTCGTAGGTGACGGCGCGCAGCACCTTCGCCGGAACGCCGGCGGCGATCGAGAACGGCGGGATGTCCTGCGTCACGACGCTGTTGGCGCCGATCACGCAGCGCTCGCCGATCGTCACGCCGCTCGTCACGACGACGTTGGCGCCCAGCCAGACGTTGTCGCCGATCCGCGTCGGCCCCTTGGAGTCAAAGCCCTGCCAGGGGACCGGCTTGCCGGGGTCGTCGAAGCGGTGGTTGGCGTCGGTGACGAAGCAGCCGTTGGCGAGCATGCAATGCGAGCCGATCTCGACGAGCTGCACCGCGGCGACCATGACCGCGATGTTCAGGAACGTGCCCTCGCCGATGCGGACCTTCGCCTCGTCGCCGACGGTGATCCACACGTCGGGCTCGAAGAGCGAGTTGGCGCCGACCTCCAGCCGTCCGTCCGCGAGCGCCTCGCGGACGTTGCCGTGCAGCGGCCAGCGCGCGAACGCGTCGCGGCGCATGAGCTGCCAGTGGATGCGGGCGCGGTTCCAGGGCAGCGTGTTGCGCTCGTACCAGCGCCACTTCTGAAGCCACAGCTTGGCGTGGCGCGCGAGATCGTCCATCGTGCAGGAGGCTACGCGAGGGGCCGGGCGCGGCGGCCGATGCGACGTGCGCCTAACACGGCGAGACTCAAGCCACCTGTTAGCTAAGATCCTAGCTATGCAGGTCAACATGCACGACGCCAAGACAAAGCTCAGTGAGCTGGTCGCCGCTGCAGAGAGCGGCGAGGAGGTCATCATCGCTCGCAACGGCGCGCCGGCCGCGCGACTCGTCGCGATCACCACCGAGCATCCCCCGGTGCGACTGGGGGTGCTCGCCGGAGAGATCGAGCTCGCGCCCGATTTCGATGACCCGCTGCCCGACTTCGAGGCGTACTCCGCGTGAGCATCGTCCTCGTCGACACGCATATCGCCCTGTGTGCACTCGGGGTTCCGGCGCACCTCACCAACGACGAGCGAGCGTTGATGATCGACCCCGCGATCGACCGCTGCATGAGCCCGATATCCGTCTGGGAGGCGGCCATCAAGCGCCAGGCGGGACGTCTGCGGGCACCCCGCAATCTGAGCGCGCTGCTCGCCGCCGAGTTTCGCATGCTCGATCTCTCCGCATCGCTACTCGAAGCAGCCGCTGAGTTGCCCCGGCATCATGCCGATCCGTTTGATCGTGTCCTGATCGCCCACGCTCTACGAGACGATCTCAGCGTGCTCACACGTGACGGCACGTTCGCCGAGTACGGCGTGCGACTCGCGGCGTGACCGTACTGCGATCGGCGAGGTGCTGGGGATGGTCATCGGTTCGGCGCTCGGCTGGAGCGAATGGGAGACGGTCGCGCTGGCCGTCGTGCTCGCGTTCTTCTTCGGGTACTCGCTGACGAGCCTGCCGCTGCTGCGCTCCGGCATGACGCTCGCGGCCGTCGTGCCGCTCGCGCTCGCCTCGGACACGATCTCGATCACGATCATGGAGATCGTCGACAACGCGATCATGCTCTCGATCCCCGGCGCGATGGACGCGGGGCTCGACAATCCCGGCTTCTGGGCCGCGCTCGCCGCCGCGCTGCTGATCGCCGGCGCCGCCGCGTATCCGGCGAACCGCTGGCTGCTCGCCCGCGGCAAGGGCCACGCGGTGGTGCACGCCCACCACGGGCACTGAGCCGCGTACGCCCGGGAGCCCGAGGCCCTACGCCGCCGCGGCCACCTTGCGCTTGCCGCCGCGCTTGGCCTTCGGCGCGGCCGGCTGCACGCCTGCGTCGGCGAGGAAGGCGCCGGTGTATGAGCCCGGCGTCCCGGCGACCTCCTCGGGCGTGCCGGTGGCGACGACCTGCCCGCCCTCCTCCCCGCCTTCGGGTCCCATGTCGATGATCCGGTCGGCCGTCTTGATGACGTCGAGGTTGTGCTCGATGACGACGACGCTGTTGCCCTGGTCGACGAGCCGGTGCAGCACCTCGAGCAGCCGCTCGACGTCGGCGAAGTGCAGCCCCGTCGTCGGCTCGTCGAGGATGTACAGCGTGCGCCCGGTCGCGACCTTCGAGAGCTCGCTCGCAAGCTTGATGCGCTGCGCCTCGCCGCCCGAGAGCGTCGTCGCCGGCTGGCCGAGGCGGATGTAGCCGAGGCCGACGGCGGACAGCGTCTCCAGGCGGCGGCGGATCTTCGGGATGTGCTGGAAGAACTCGAGCGCCTCCTCGACGGGCATGTCGAGCACGTCGGCGACCGTCTTGCCCTTGAAGCGCACGTCGAGCGTCTCGCGGTTGTAGCGCTTGCCGTGGCATTGCTCGCACGGCACGTACACGTCGGGCAGGAAGTGCATCTCGATCTTGATCTGGCCGTCGCCGCGGCAGACCTCGCAGCGCCCGCCCTTGACGTTGAACGAGAAGCGGCCGGGCTTGTAGCCGCGCGCCCGCGCCTCCTGGGTCTTGGAGAAGAGGTCGCGAATGACGTCGAACAGGCCCGTGTACGTCGCGGGGTTGGAGCGCGGCGTGCGCCCGATCGGCGACTGGTCGACCTGGATGATCTTGTCGAGCTGGCCGAGGCCGAGGATCGCGGTGTGCCGCCCCGGCCGGACGCGCGCGCGGTGTAGGCGGTTGCCGACCGCCTTGAAGAGCACCTCGTTGACGAGCGTCGACTTGCCCGAACCGCTCACGCCCGTGACGGTCGTCAGCACGCCGAGCGGGACCTTCACGTCGATCGCCTTGAGGTTGTGCTCGGCGGCGCCGCGGATCTCGACGTAGCCCGACGGCGTGCGCCGCTTCTGCGGGACCTCGATGACCCGCGTGCGCGCGAGGAACTGGCCCGTCAGCGACTCCGGCACGCGCTCGACGTCGGTCGCCGTGCCCTGCGCGACGATCTCGCCGCCGTGCTCGCCCGCGCCGGGCCCGAGGTCGACGAGGTGGTCGGCGGCCCGCATCGTCTGCTCGTCGTGCTCGACGACGATGACCGTGTTGCCGAGGTCGCGCAGGCGCTCGAGCGTCCGGATGAGCTTCTCGTTGTCGCGCTGGTGCAGGCCGATCGACGGCTCGTCGAGGATGTAGAGCACGCCGACGAGCGATGAGCCGATCTGCGTCGCGAGGCGGATCCGCTGCGCCTCGCCGCCGCTCAGCGTCGCGGCGGCGCGTTCCATCGAGAGGTAGCCGATGCCGACGTTCTCGAGGAAATGCAGGCGCTCTTCGATCTCGCGCAGGATCAGGCGGGCGATGTGGCGCTCGGTCTCGGTCAGATCGACCTCCGCGAGCCAGCGCAGCGCCGCATGCACGCTCAGCCCCGTGAACTCGTGGATCGCCATCCCGGCGACGAGCACCGCGCGCGACTCGGGCCGCAGCCGCGCACCGCCGCAGGCCGGGCACGGGCGCACGCTCATGTACTCCTCGATCTTCTCGCGCGAGAACTCCGAGTCCGTCTCGCGATAGCGGCGCTCGAGGTTGGGGATGATCCCCTCGAAGCGCGTCTGGTAGGACCGCCGGCGGCCGTAGCGGTTGCGGTACGTGACCTGCACGGGCTCGCCGTTCGTGCCGTAGAGGAAGAGGTCGCGGTTGCACTCCGACAGCTCGCTCCACGGCGCCTCGAGGTCGACGCCGTAGCGCTCGGCGATCGCCTCGGTGATCTGCTCGTAGTAGTTCGAGGAGCTGTTGTCCCACGGCGCGAGCGCGCCCTCGCCGATCGACAGCGCCGGGTCGGGCACGATCAGCTCGGGGTCGATCTCGCGCTGGGAGCCCAGGCCGGTGCAGCGCTCGCAGGCGCCGTGCGGGGAGTTGAAGGAGAACATCCGCGGCTCGAGGTCGGGCATCGAGGTGCCGCACTTCAGGCACGCGAAGCTCTCGCTGAACGTCAGCGTCCGCGGGTGGGCGGGTTCGGTGTCCCCGCGCGCGAGCAGCTCGACCTCGACGATCCCGTCGGCCAGCGCGACCGCCGTCTCGATCGAGTCCGCCAGGCGCTTGCGCACGTCGTGGCGCATGACGAGGCGGTCGACGACGACCGAGATGTCGTGCTTGAACTTCTTGTCGAGCTCGATCGGATCCTCGAGCAGCCGCAGCTCGCCGTCGACCTTCGCGCGCGTGTAGCCGTCGGTCCGCAATTCGTCGAACTGCTTGCCGTACTCGCCCTTGCGCCCGCGCACGATCGGCGCCATGACCATGAAGCGCGTGCCCTCCTCGAGCTCCATGACCTGGTCGACGATCTGCTCGACCGACTGGCCCTCGATCGGCGCGCCGCAGACATGGCAGTGCGGCCGGCCGATGCGCGCCCACAGCAGGCGCAGGTAGTCGTAGATCTCGGTGACGGTGCCGACCGTCGAGCGCGGGTTGCGCGACGTCGTCTTCTGGTCGATCGAGATCGCCGGCGACAGCCCCTCGATCGAGTCCACGTCGGGCTTGTCCATCTGCCCGAGGAACTGGCGCGCGTAGGCGCTCAGCGACTCGACGTAG
>Ga0136617_10005642_pt1 | contig 11204 bp, 10 predicted proteins | sample AntDrymUQ3222106_2_FD_129672 | JGI IMG/M metagenome (GOLD analysis project Ga0136617, IMG submission 129672) | Polar desert sand microbial communities from Dry Valleys, Antarctica - metaG UQ322 (21.06) | ecosystem: Environmental > Terrestrial > Soil > Desert | place: Antarctica: Dry Valley...
GTAGCAGGTGGATTGCGTGCACCCATCACTCAAGCCGCGATTGGGACGAGCAACTCAGTGTGCCCTGGCAAGCAGCACCAAACACCAATACAATACCAACCAAGTTCACGGAGATATTCGCCCGTCATGACTCATCCAGGCAGAAACGATCCCTGCCCATGCGGCAGCGGCAAGAAATATAAGAAATGTTGTCTACGTTCCGAAGAGGAGAATGAATTCGAATACCGCCGCCAGCTCCAGGTTGAGGCGGGCCTCATCCCTCGTCTACTAGATTACGCCAATGAAACACTCGGTCCGCTTTCTGTCGTAGACGCCTGGGAAGACTTCAACGACGACGAACCCTTTGAAGATCTCGATCCTATGTCGCCGATGAACCAGGTCTTCATGCCGTGGTACATCTTCAATTGGATTCATGAATATAAGGCGAAAGGTAAGTGGTTCGTCGAGACCACGGTTGCCGAGTCGTTCCTGAAGAAATACAAACAGAGTCTCACACCTGACGAAAAAACGTTTCTGCTAAGCTCTATTCGTTCCCCATACAGCCTCTGGGAAGTGGTACAGGTCAAGCCGGGAGTTGGAATGACGCTGGTCGACATGTTTAGGCGGCGTGAGTATGAAGTGGTTGAGCGCATGGGCTCACGACTTCTCGGACGTGGCGACATCATCTACGGCGCCGTCACGCAAATAGGTACGAGGTCGAACGTTAACATGAGCCCCTTCGCGCTGCGGCCGACCGCGAAGCGCGACGTGCTGAATTTGCGGAAAGAGATCGCCGCGGAAGTTGGCTACGAGACATTAACGGACGTCGACCTTCACGAATTCGAAGCTGACATTCGTGGTCTTTATCTCGACCTGCTCGCGCAGATGTTTGCGCCACCGCAAATGGTAAACACGGATCAGGAGCCAATGTTGCCGCAAAAACTCTACTTCGATCTCGAATCAGTAGACGAAGCGTTTCATGCATTAAAAGATCTGGCTGAACACACTGAGGCGAAAGACTTGTTGGAAGATGCGACGATGGAAGATGGCCGTGTGGTAGCTGCGGCGATTGCCTGGACAACGGGTCATACTGAAAAGACCAAACGCCTCGGTGGTCCCGTACTGCTCGGAATGCTGAAGCTTAAAGACGGCCGGCTTATCGTCGAGGTGAACTCGACAGAACGCGCCGAATTGATCCGAGGTCTGATCGACGAACGATTAGGCGATCGCGTTACTTACAAGACGACTTTGTTTGAGCCGTTGGAGTCGTACATTGCGGAAGCCTGCGAGCAGGAAGCAACTGCCGCCAAAGAAAGCCGCCCCTCTTCGCGCGCACGGGCAGCAACAGCTCGTGGAGGATTCGGGGCCAGTGGTGTTAGCGGTGATTCCCATTCTACCTCCGATTCACCTTTTCCTTCGGATGCCGAGGAGTTCATAGATATCGATGACTCTTTGGATATCGAGCAGTCGCCGGAGTTGCTTGCGATGATGAAAGAGATCGCTCAGCAACACTGGGATACATGGTTTGACATCCCTGTGCCTGCGCTCAACGACGTGACTCCCCGCGAAGCTGCGAAAACTTCCGAAGGTCGAGATTTATTGGAGAGCTTACTGCTCTATTACGAAAGGCAGGACGACGGCTCCCCAGACAACCCTCTGAAACCTGACATCCCCGCCCTCCGCCGCAAGCTAGGCCTGAAGTAAGAGGCACTCGAAGCTGCTACCGATATCAAGGCCTCACTTCGTGCCGCTTCTTGTCATTTCGTGGATCGTATCGGCTTTGCCTCAAAAGTCATGTGCCACGTCACGTACGGCTTTGCCCCCGGATGTGAGGCGGTGGCTATGCCCCGCCGACATCAGCCGGATTATTTCCGGGGCTACGCCCCTGGTTCGGGCTTCGCCCCATTTGAAATTGGCCGGCCCGTCCGTGAGGGTTCATCGCCGACGACGATAGAAGTTTTCGAAAAGAAAGAAATTGCTCGCACCGACCGCATCGCGGATTTCAACGTTTGCATAAAAAGTTACGAGGGTTTGAAAAAAGTGAGAGAGAGTAGTGGGTCAGTTTCGTCCGGAGTGTCCGACAAACTTCTGGAACCTCTGATCAAGTCGGCGATCGGCTTCAGCTAACTCTCATGACACGCGAGCGAGCCATCCCGAGCAGGAGAGGTAGGAATGTGTAGACGCGGGAAGTCAGCGATCAGGGTTGTTTGCAGATTCCGGGCTGGTTCCAGATTCTGGGGTGTTTGCTGGTTCTTCGCCGAAGAGTTGGACGAGTTGCTCCAGAGTGTCTTTCTCTTCCTCGTTTAAGTCCAGAAACTTCGCGCCAAAACCCTTCGCCTCCTTTAACGAGTTGTGTACGACCTCTACCTTTAGAATTCGCTTGCGAGGCATCCAGAAGCGGATGAGGACCACCTGCCCGGGTTGGACCTTCGTACGACCTCCAAATTGAAGAGCACAGCCTAAAACTGTGAGGTTGATAATTGTCCCCGTGTAAGGGCAGTCCTTTGTAAATCCCCATTGGACCTCAATTGAGGTGTTTACTCTTCTCGCTCGTCTTGGAATGTTTGACATTTAGATTGTGCTGGGAATCGTAGATCGCAACAGGTGTTGAGTCAAAGAATGTGCTTCTTCAGTAGTCGAAATATCACTAACTCTTTTGTGAGTGGTGTTTCGAAGTAAGGTTTACACGCAAAGACGCAAAGGGGGCAAAGACGCAAAGAGGAAAACGTTCTAGACTTTGCGACTTTGCCCCTTTGCGTCTTGGCGTGAAATGTTCTGGCTGCTCCCAGCGCGCACTGCGTAGATGTCTTTCACGGAATAATGCGTTGCGATGCTGTGCCTAAGAGCTCTCCAGGTCACTGCTGACTGAATACTTATAGGTACCTGCCAACGCCAGAAGTGCGGCGACGGCAAGTGTTCCCCGCCAGGAGGGGATTCGCGCCGCCCAATCCCTTCCACGCCAACTGGCTGAATGTCGCATTTGGGTGAATCTCGCGCTCGAATGCAATGTTGTTGGAAACGTGCTGGTAGATACCAAAGAGACTTCCCAGCACTACCACCAGCATGCACCCCCGCAGCATCAAGACTGTCTTTCGTCCACGCCGAAATAGGACAGAGAGCGTCGCGAAGAACCCCAGCCCGGCGAAGATAAAGGCCAACCACTGAATCGCATCCCCGGTGTGATTGACGAGCCACAGCTCCAACAGCGTTCCAATGAAAAGCAGCAACGAAAGGACCAGGAGGAAGAGCCGCAAACGTCGTAGTACTTCGGCCGCGCTCATTTTTGGCTGAGGTACGTTCGGGCTATCTCCAAGTCGGCGGGAGATATTTTCTCAGCGAGCTTCGTCACGAATGCCTGAGGTGAAGCATACGGCCTACCAGCAATTAGGGATTCCGCTTCGGACTGATCGAGTCCGGGGATCTGCATCAGCGTCTGAGCATCGGCCTGGTTAATGTCTATGGGGACGAAGATATACTTTTCATACTCCGCAACCTTGGCCGCATCGACGTACTTCCCAATCTCGCGTCGAAACTGCTGGACACTGCTATAGGGCCGATATTCCTCAAACTCGTGCACCATTCGATTGCCCAGTCCGGGAATCGCGCTCAAGAACTCGGCACCAGTGGCTGTATTGATATTCAGTTTCGCCCGCGGTGTGTTGGCGGCCGCAGGCGTAGCAACAGGTGAATTCGCCGGAGTCGCAGGATTCAATGGTGACGTTTCATTACTGTTCGCGCAGCCGGCAACAAAGAGCGTTGCCAGGACAACAAACGCTAGAGGTACAGATCGAGATGTTAGAAGTCGAAGCATTGATTCCTTCCCTTCGAAGTTGCAGATTTTGTTCACGGGGTTGCGGAATATTATACGACGTTCTCCTTCTTTGGAAATTAGGCTGAGGCGCCGTTCTTTGTGCGGAGATCAAAAACGATCCACGAAATATCACGAAATCTCACCAACTTTGTCGTGAGCGTTTTTTCGAAGTAAGGTTACTTCTTTAAGGCTTTTGGGCGGAAGCCGATCTGCTTGGGTTTTGATGTTGGTGGTAGTCATAGAGGCCTTGAGTACAAAAAGAGAAAACGCACATTGGGGGCCAGAGCGCAGCGCACCGGCGGGGGTAAACCGCCCTTCCCAATGCGAATTTCTGTTACAAATGGCCATGCTGGATTGACGGCCAGGTGCTATCATTCGTGTTCCCAGCAGCGTCGCGAAGTCGGGACCTTTGGCAAAATTCCCACTAACAAATGTCTAGTCCTGCAGGCAAACGTTTTGGCCGTTATGAGATCCAGTCGCTGCTCGGCGTCGGCGGCATGGGCGAGGTCTATCTTGCCCAGGACACTCAACTGCGGCGACAAGTAGCAGTAAAGGTTCTGCCGCCACAGTTCACACTCGATGAGGAACGGCTGCGCCGCTTCAAGCAGGAAGCTTTTGCAGCATCTGCCCTAAACCACCCGAACATTCTCACCATCCACGAGATCGGCTCAGAGGGCGACACCGATTTTATTGTTACTGAATTCATCGACGGAGTTTCGCTGCGCGAGCTCATGGCAAGAGACCGGATGCCGCTCGGACAGGTGCTGGACATCTCTAGTCAAATCGCTTCCGCACTGGCTGCGGCTCATGCGGCAGGCATAGTGCATCGCGACATTAAGCCAGAGAATGTGATGGTGCGCCGCGATGGTTATGTAAAGGTGCTCGACTTTGGTCTGGCGAAGCTTGCGGAGGTCCAGCCACTGCACCATGATTCCGGGGCGGCCACCATGCAAGTAGTCAATACTGATCCGGGAAAGGTCATGGGCACTGCCAAATACATGTCTCCCGAACAAGCGCGCGGGCTGGAAGTAAATCACCAAACCGACATATGGAGTCTCGGCGTTCTGCTTTATGAACTGGCCGCCGGCCGGGTTCCTTTCGAAGGACCCAGTGGCAGTGACGTTTTGGCCTCGATCTTGACTGCCGAGCCGGTACCCCTTCAGCGACATTCGCCTGACGTTCCACCGGAACTGCAACGAATCGCGCGCAAAGCATTGCGCAAGGATCGCGAGGAGCGATATCAGTTGGCCAAAGAACTGGCCCTGGATCTGAAAAATCTTCGCCGGGAGTTGGACCTTAATGTCGAAATGGAGATTTCTCAGCAACCTTCAGCGCCCGCACTGCAAACCTCGGGTATAGGTGTTAAAGGCTCCAGCCAGGCAGGCACTATTAGTTCTCATTCGACTTCGCACACTGCAGAGATAAATGTCCGCAAGACCAACTCGACTGCCGAATACCTCGTCGGCGAAATCAAGTCTCATCCCAAAGCCCTGGTGGCTGTCCTGGGAGTTATGGGTTTAGCGGCCCTCGCCATCATGCTGGCTCTGACTGTGGCTTACCGTTGGAGCACAACCCAAACGCCCGCCAGTAGCGTTGGTGGTTCTTCGCGAACCATGAAGATTGCCCGACTCACAAGCACGGGCACGGCGGATAAAGCGGCCATCTCGCCTGATGGTAAATACCTGGTCCATGTTGCGAGCGAGAACGGTCAGCAAAGTCTGCGCGTGCGTCAGGTTAACACCAACAGTGATGTGCAGATCGTGCCACCCTCTGACATGCAATATGCCGGACTCACTTTTTCGCGGGATGGCGATTTCATTTACTACGTGGCCGCTGAGAAGAACAGCGCCACATCGAACCTCTATCAGCTTCCCGTACTGGGCGGAAATGAACGAAAACTGATCTCAAATGTGGGCAGTGCCGTCGCGTTCTCGCCCGACGGAAAGCAGTTGGCATTCATTCGAAACCTTCCCGACGCCGGAGAAGATGCTCTGATGATCGCCGACGCACACGGCGGCGGTGAACGCCAGCTCAGTGTGCGCAAGCTGCCAAACTTCTTTCGCCACGTCGCCTGGTCTCCGCAGGGAAACACAATCGCGTGCGGCGCCGGGAGTTTTGTTCCCAACTACACCACTTACGTCGTTGAGGTGGCATTGGAAAGTGGACGAGAGAAACAAGTTGGAAATCAGAGCTGGACGTTTATGGGCCAGCTGGCGTGGGTTGGTGACGGTAGTGGCCTTATTCTTGCCGCTACAGAACGAGAGTCGGGTAGCTTTGATGCGCAACAACTCTGGTACGTCTCTTACCCTGAAGGAGAGGCGCGACGGGTTACGAACGACTTGAATAATTACACCGGAGTTAGTTTGACGTCAGACGCGAGTCGTCTGGTGACCGTGCAGTCTGAGACGAGTGCAAATGTTTGGATTGCGCCGAATGGTGACGCGAACCGGGCTACTCGAACCACCACTGGGGCGGGCAGGATCGATGGGCGCGACGGCCTAGCCTCGACCCCTGACGGAAAGATCGTCTACACCTCGAAGGCCAGCGGCAATTTGGACCTTTGGATGATGAATGGAGACGGCACTAATCAAAGGCAGTTGACGGAAAATTCGCGTATCAACACTCACCCCGCAGTATCGCCTGATGGCCGTTACATTGTCTTCGCTTCTGATCGGGCGGGAGCGTCAAACATTTGGAGAACCGACATCGATGGCAGCAATGCCCGCCAATTAACGAGGGGCAGCGGCGAAGACAATCCGCAATGTTCCGCTGATGGCAAGTGGGTCGCTTACACGTTGCTGGGTGCAGGCAAGCCAACTATTTGGCGCACTTCGATTGATGGCGGAGCTCCGCAACAGATCACCGCTAAATATACTGCCGCGGCGTCGTTTTCGCCTGACGGTACCTCACTGGCCTGTCTCTACCGTGAAGAACAACCAAATTCGCCGCTTAAACTGGCAATCTTTCCTCTTGAAGGAGGAGAACCTACGCGTGTCTTTGACGCGTCCATTCCCGCTGAGGACGTGTCAGTCGTGCTACCGCCCCGATGGACCCCAGACGGCCGCGCTCTAACCTACCTTGTGACAAGCGCGGGTGTTTCTAACATCTGGACTCAGCCGATCAACGGCGGGGCGCCCAGACAGCTGACCACATTCAAGTCCGATAGCATCTTCTCATTTGAGTGGTCGCGCGATGGCAAGCAACTCTTAGTCGCCCGCGGAATGGTCGCGAGCGACGTCGTATTGATTAGTAGTTTTCGTGAGAGTTAACGCCAGGTAGGTTATTGCTGGACCGCTCTTAAATTCTTCAATGCCGATGCTACTTCTTCGTTGTTCGCCCGCTGCTTGTAATCAGTCTCGACCTTGGTCCAGGCAACTCTTCCATCCTTGTCGATAAGGTAAACCGTGGCGTGCGGAATTCCCTCAAATTTCTGGCCATTGTAAGCCGAGTCGCGGACTCCATACGCATCGATCACCCGATGAGCGGGGTCGGACAAAATCGGAAAGTTGACTTCTCCTTTGCCGTCGGCGGCAATCTGTTCAGCAAACTGTCTACTCTCGGCTGGACCGTCAACGCTGATTGCATAGAAGCGAACCTGAGTTTCTTCTTTTACCAGGGAACGCAGCTCGGCCAACTGCCGAGCACAGTAGGGTCACCAGTTGCCTCGATAAAAGACAAGAACGGTGGGCATGCTGCCACGCGCGGAGGAGAGTGTAACTTTTTGATTGTTTTGATCCTCCAGTGCAAAGTCAGGGGCCATTTCACCGATCGCGAGCGGGGAATCGCGAGGCTTGAGGTCGGTGGCGCCGGCGGGAGACAAGTTGGGTCTCGTCGCGCAGGCAGTGCTTGCGATGACCAAAGTGATTGCTGCTGCAACTCTGAGATTCATAAGGCTGACATCCTAACGTAATCTATGATGAATGCATCGAGGGCCTTGGTTCAAAATCGTGTGCGGCCAAGCTTATTACAAAAACTGTCAAAAAACGATCCACGAAATATCACGAAATATCACTAACTTTTGCGAGTGGTGTTTCGAACAATACGGAAGACCAGCCCGGGGTAAGTTTTACACGCCAAGACGCAAAGGTGGCAAAGACGCAAAGAAGAAAACGTTCTAGACTTTGCGTCTTTGCCTCCTTTGCGTCTTGGCGTCTTTGCGTGAAAGTTCTTGAAAGCTCTCTGCCGCGCGCTGCGGAATGTGCGAATCGGTGTATTAGTCCTTGTACAGCTCGGGCAGGGACTTGCGGAGGTTCGCGAGCTTGGGCATGTCGTGATGGACGATGTAGGGCTGGTTGGGGTGATTCACAAGGTAGTTTTGATGATAGGCCTCGGCCTCGTAGAAGGCTGTAAGTTGCACAAGTTGCGTTGCAATTTTACCTTCGAACACTTTCGCCTGATCTAATTGTTCGATGTAGCTCTCGGCGATGCGCTTTTGCTCTTCGTTAGTGTAGAAGATTGCGGAACGATATTGCGTACCGACATCAGGACCCTGTCGATTCAACTCGGTCGGATTATGAGCCACCGCAAAGAACACTTTCAGCAGTTGGCCGTAGGTGATTTGCGACGGATCATAAGTGATGCGGACAGATTCGGCGTGACCGGTAGTACCGGAGGTGACGTTGGAGTACTGGGCGTTGGCGGCTGAGCCACCCGAATAGCCCGACTCAGCTTTCGAAACTCCTTTCACGTGTTCGAAGACTGCTTCAATACCCCAGAAACAACCTCCTGCCAGAACGGCCTTTTGCTCGCCTTTTGTGGTGGCGAGTGGTGCGTCAAATTTTGGATTGGGAATGGCGATCGCGGACGCGTTCGCCATACTGCAAGCGTTTAGAAACATAGTTGTTACCACCAGGATTGCTAAGATTGCGGAAGTTTTGAGCATGATACCTATATACGAGATGTAGATCATAATCGGATTTCAAGGGATTTGCAGATTCGGGAAGTTTAGACTTCAAACTTTAGTTTGTGGTTGGGAACGCGCAACCTAAAGGTTGAACTCTAAACTTCTGAATCAAGCTGAAGCTCTTCAAGTTAGGGAAACTCGAGCGGGGGTAAACCACCCTTCCTGACCTGCAAATTTTGGCTGCTTGCAAGGTTTAAGTTTAGCTTGTTGTGGGGAAAACCTACTCTTCCTTCCTGCGAAATTTTAGAACCTTGAATGGTCTAGAATCACGGCGAAGGGATGCCGATGCGCTGCACCAGGTCATTCAACCGCGGGTCAGAGCGCAGGGGGTCGAATCTTGGATCCGCGTTGATGCGAACAATATTGAGCTCGCGTAACTCGTTGGACTTCTCGAGCCACGTGAAAGCCTGATCTTTGTCGCCCAGCGCTATATAGATCAAGGCGATCGAAGCCGGCGAAACGAAACGCTGCTTCGATAGTTTTAGCAGCTCATCCAGACTCGTTTGCGCTTCCTGTCGCTTACCCGCCAAGGCGTACGCACGTGCGAGCGCAGCTACTCCCAGTGGTCTTCCCCCTGACAGCTTGAGGACTTCTTTAAACTCGGAGATAGCTTCGTCGTACATCCGTTTTTCTTCGTAAAGCGAGCCGAGCCGGAAATGCGCAAGAATGAAGTTCGGATCCATTTCGACCGTCTTGCGCAGTTGCTCAAGGGCCTGATCGGTCTGACCCGAACGAGCCAGAATGTGACCGACCCACGTGTTAATCGAGAGCGAGAGCGGGTCCAGCTCGTGCGCTCGTCTTATCTCTGCCTCTGACTCGCGTTGTCGACCGACTATCATGAGGTAAATGGCGTACCAGTGGTGGGCCACGGCATAGTTGGGATTAAGCTCAAGGGCTCTTTTGAACTCGCGCTCCGCACCCAAGAAGTCTCGGTCGTAAAAATATTTGGTGTGGGCCAGCGCGACGTGAGGTTCGGCAAGTGTCTCATCGATTTCCAGAGCCTTGAGCGCGGCGGCCTTCGCCTTTGGCAGCATCTCGTTTGGCGGGAAGTCTCCTCCGGCCTCTGGGCCGCCCAGAAGCGCGTAAGTGTCGGCGAGGCCGCTGTAAGCCAGGGCGAAGTTAGGATCTCGATCAATCGCCTGCTGAAAGTACTCGAGAGCCTTCTGCAGCCCTTCCACGGTTCGCTTGTTCCAGTAAAACCTTCCCTTCAAATGAAGCTGATAGGCTTCGTTGCTCTCGGTGTAGTTTTTTGCTAGCCCTTTCTCCTCGCCCGAGACTTTGAGCTTAAGTTTGTCGACAATCTCTCTTGCAATCTCGCGCTGCGTCGCCAGCAACTCCGACATTTTCCGTTCGTACTGCTCGCCCCAGAGCAGCTTGTTGTAACGCACGTCCACCAGGTCGGCGCTGATTGCCAGATTGTCGCCGCGTTGAACAATCCTGCCGGACAACACGGCATTGACTCCAAGTTCCTGGCCGATTTTAACCGGGTCGATCTCCTGGCCCTTGTAGCGAAAGACTGAACTGGTGGGACTTACTTTCAAATTGGGTAACTGCGAAAGGCGATAGATGAGCGATTCAGCTAAGCCATCAGAAAGATACTCAGCGTCCGCTTCAGCGCTGCGATTCTGGAACGGCAGAACCGCGATTGATTCAATAGCGACCTCAGTGTTGCGCGTGGGTAGATAAGCGGCGAGACCTACAATGCCCAGGATCATCGCCAGGACAGCAACACCCGCGGCCAGTTTGTGCTGTTTGATTGCGTAGACGATGTATTCAGCGCTGGAAGCTGAGTTCGCAACACGGGCCGGTGACGCAGGTAAGGCCGCACCAGGGATAGTCGCCGGCATATCGCGACCGGCGCTGGTTGACGTGGCTGCGCGCAATTCCGGCGGTGTAGTCCGATCTACCTCAGCGTTAACCTCGAGTTTCCGTTTCAAGTTGCGCAAATCGACCTGCAGGTCTTTGCCTGTCTGCTAACGTTCTTCGCGATTTTTCGTAAGAGACTTCGCAACGATGCGCTCCAGCTCGGCGGGTATGTCGTTCGTATAGCGCGTCAGCGGCCCAGGCTCTTTTTGCAGAATCAGGGAAAGCGTTTCCGTCGCCGTCTCGCCGGCAAACGGTTGTTGTCCACTGATCATTTCGTACAGCACAACGCCGAGGCTCCACAAGTCAGTGCGGACATCGACCTTTGTACCCTTGGCCTGCTCCGGCGACATATAACTCGCCGTGCCCATCACCACGCCGGCGCTGGTGTTCACCATCGCTTTCGTTGGCGCATTGGTGTCGGTCGCAATATCCGCGAGCCCAGTTAGCTTGGCGAGGCCAAAGTCGAGCAGCTTGATGTAGCCGTCGCCCCTCACCATGATGTTCTCGGGTTTAATGTCGCGATGAATGATGCCGGCCGCATGGGCCACAGCAAGCGCGCCGGCGGCTTGAATGGCAATGTCGAGAATTTCATTGAGGCTCAGAGAGCCGTTTCGAATGCGCTGACGCAGCGTCTCTCCGTCGATA
>Ga0136617_10005643_pt1 | contig 11203 bp, 13 predicted proteins | sample AntDrymUQ3222106_2_FD_129672 | JGI IMG/M metagenome (GOLD analysis project Ga0136617, IMG submission 129672) | Polar desert sand microbial communities from Dry Valleys, Antarctica - metaG UQ322 (21.06) | ecosystem: Environmental > Terrestrial > Soil > Desert | place: Antarctica: Dry Valley...
AAAATGGTTTGATCAACAGCGTGCTCGGAAAGCTCGAACCGCCCGGCTGAAACTTTTGCGCGAATCTCATTAATCATCCTTCCCCGATTATACTGTCATCCGCAAAATTGCGCAGCCATATCCGCGTAAGCAGGCTAACAGCAACTTGTATGATCTCTGACGCAAAAGAAAAGAGCTGACGAAACCCGCATCTTTGGTGACGAAGACATATCCTTCGCGGAGCGAAAGCTCGTTGATCACGGAATCCGGCGTGCGATTGCCGAGCGGCAGATCGAGCCCGTGGCATCGCTTCATGCCCAGTCTCGCGGAAGCCGAGGGATCTGCCGGCGCGGAAGCCAGGCATCGATGAGAAATTTCACGGCAGCCCCGCTCAAGACTCTTGAGTTGACTGAGCCGCGCGGCATTCGCTGCGTCTGGGCTTCGCACGATACTTCCGTTGCGCTCCGCCCATCCGCCGCGCGGCGTTCCGCTCCCTTGACTCGTGCCTCCCGCCATTTGTTTGACTCGCCCGCCACATCGGCTATGATCGCCCATCCAACTCCGCGCGACATTCGCTGGCTCGCTTGCCGTGCGGCCCAGAACCCCGCCGCTTTAAGCGGCGCACCCAAACGCCCGCTTCACAGCGCCCGCTTCGCAATGCCCGACCATTGACCCGGACTGGGAAAACCCTGAGGGGGTGCCGATCAGCGCATCATCTTCGGCGGGAGGCGAGCGACCACGATGCCGCTGGTCTATCAGGCTTTCAACTGGAGTTCGGGCGTCTACATCGGGGCGACGGTCGGCTCAGAGATGACGGCCGCCGCAGCCGGAACGATCGGAAAAGTGCGGCGCGACCCGATGGCAATGCTGCCGTTCTGCGGCTATCACATGGGCGATTACTTCCGACACTGGATCCGAATGCAGCGCAGTTTGAGCGAGACGCCGCGCATTTTTCATGTGAACTGGTTTCGCAAGGACGGTGAGGGACACTTCATGTGGCCAGGGTTCGGGCAGAACATGCGGGTGCTGAAGTGGATCGTTGACCGCGCGCATGGGCGAGCGCTGGGAAAGGAAACGCCGATCGGGTGGATGCCGCACTATGAGGACATCGAGTGGAAGGGCTTGGAATTTTCGAAAGAGAAGTTCGACAAACTGCAGGCGTTTGACCGCAGTGTGTGGCATGCGGAAGTGCTGGGCCACGAAGAGTTGTTCATCGACTTACATGACCGTCTGCCCCCGGAGATGATCTACGAGCGGGAGCTTCTGATCTGCCGGCTCTAGCTTTCAAACGAAGTGGCAAGGCGAAATGATCACTACTTTTCAGCAGCATGTCTCCCAGGAACAGGTGCGTTTTCCAGGCGCCACCGGTGAGTTTACCTGGCTGATGTCTGGCATCGCCCTGGCCACCAAGATGATCCACTCGCAGGTCAGACGAGCCGCACTGGTTATCTGAACATCAGACCGTCGCAAAAGTAAAAAGAAGCAAAAAAGACCGGTTAGGAAACGTCGTACCCTAGCTCCTGCAACATATCGCCGGCCACATCTTCAAAGGTCTTACGGTCGAGATCGCTCATTTCAGTCTTCCAGCGGTTTATGCGACTAGGTTGGGGTGGCTGAGAGGTGAAGGAATGAATGGCAGTCCGTTCGCTTGCCGGAATCAACCTCTTGCTCTCCGGACTAATCACATCTCGATCCTTTTCTTTCAATCGCTCCTCAGCAGTTAAGTGGTAATCGAGCATGCTGGTATTCCAGGGAAGGGCGATAAAGCTGCAAATTGTTTTCAAGGTGGAAGTCGTATGCAGCAACAAATCCTCGTAGCGAATCTCCAGGTAGTGGGGAAGCTCCGAGGCATGGCCTTGCGCCTGCTGTACCCATGACTTCCACCAGTGGGCTGCTTCTTCAATAGTCTTTGGTCCAAACCAAACGCCCTGCAGCGACAACGCGACGTCGCGCCCGTCCCGGATGATGTGAATAAACCGGGCTTCGGGAAGTATGCTAGCAATAAGTTTCATATGCAGGAGATAGCGCGGCGTCTTGTCACCCCAACGTGGCTTCCGAAATCTCTCCGCATAAAGACGATAGAAGGTTCTCAAAGCTGCACTGAGGTCAAATGGTTTGATCTCATAGATTCTTTGTTCCAATAACAAATCATCGATCCCATGATCTCCCCACATTTGATCAGCCTTTAGCGTCTCGAGAAAAGTCCTGTGAGGATTTGACGGCCGTTTATTTGCGGCTGCTATTCCCGGAATGAAGTGAGTCTCGGGAGGAATGGCTAGATCAGGATGAGCATCAAGCATTAGCCGAAGCAAGGTGGTCCCGGAGCGTCCTACCCCGACGATGAAAGGACTGGGAACTAAGTATTCGTTATTCGGGAACTCTTCGGGCTTCACTCCTGATCTAAAGAGAAGGCTGATAATGCTGCGCCTTTGATTTTTCATCGCTTAATCGATTGATTGATTGCGGTATTCATTATTTGAACCGAACAAGCCGGCTAAGCCATCCCCTCTCAGGACGCACCCAGTCTTCGGCGAAATGGCGAGTTCGCGGATTGGCGGCATCGAGATGGTCGTCGTCGATGTAATAGTTCAGTGCTGACTGGGGTGGGAATTTTATTCTCTCAGGTTGAATATGCGCTCTCCAGCCGTGCCACCCAGCCTTCAAGGCTGCGGGATCGAAGCGCTGCTGCACCCATTTTTCCACCGCGTGACATACGCCAAGCAACATATAATGCTTCATGGCAAATGACGTTGGATACATGCGCAATTCTGGGAATCGAACCAAGTGTCCTGCTGACCAAGCCAACTCAACACGCTCAGACTGTCGCTTCCAGGCGTTTAGCCGGTGAGGAAAAGCAGGCGAGAATGCGTAATAATGACGCATTGTTTCGTGAAAGTGCATGTGATCGTGATCTGGAGCTTCGCGAGTCGGGATGAAAGTGAACTCCTGAAAGTTTACGGCGTTGTAGCCTTGCGCATCAGCCTCAGCGAAGGCCTCTGCCAGCGTGAAGTCTGAGCGGTGAGCGAGGCGAATCTCGTCTGGGTCCACATGCATAAACCAATCCGCATCGAGCAGAGAAGCCAAATGTTCCTTGCGCTCAAGCAGCGGACGCCAGGACCGTATTCCGTTGCGTGGGAAGCTCTCGATTTCAATTAGTCCTCTCTGCAGGTATCGCTCAGCAATTGAGACCGTCCTATCGGTCGAGCAGTTGTCTATAAGATAGGATTCGACTCCCTGGCGAATTAAATGCTCGAGGCAAGACGCAATAAACCGTTCTTCATTGTAGGCAGCTAGTATTGCGATGACGCGCACGCTGATCCTAATCCTGCTGCTTCAGACGGACCGACTCAGGAATCGCGAGGGTTCCAGAGGACGTCCGGTTCAATCTAAAACAGAAGCTCTGAGAGCTTCGCCATTTTCTGCCCTCTGGGATGGTTATATTCGACCGAGCAGTCCGCAAGGTTGAATCCATATTTTCCTGCCAGTGACTCAAAGAACGACAAAGGGTACTTAAAGTCTTTGAGGCCGGCTTGCACAACTGCCGATGCTTCGTAAAAAGTGAAAAACAACTTGAAACCGCTGTCCACTATTGTCCCGATATGTTGAAAGCATTCTTCAATGTGCTCCGGCATGAGATGGGTAAAAACAGACTGAGCGAGCAAGTAATCAAATGTTTCTCCACTGAATTCCTTAAACCTGAGATTCCTACTAACCAGAAGTCTTGGTTGTTTTTCCGAAAGACCTTCCTCCCGAACGAGGCTCTTTCCATACTCTATAGCCTTGAAGGAGAGGTCCATTCCCGTATAGTTCCCCGCGTTCAAATATCTTATGAAATGTCTTCCTCCGCGAAGAGTGCCGCAACCAATATCTAAGAGCTTATGAGTTGGCCGCAGACCCTGACTTACCAGAAAACCCAGCTGGAGCTTTCCTATCTCTTCCCACATTCCTCCAACGGCTAGATGAGGGTTTAACTCCACGCGAATGTTGGTATGCTCGCTGTAAGCCTCTAGATATGTTTTTTGCTTGTAGAGCTGTTCAACGGGCTTGTCAACGCCGCTAGTGCTTAGAGGATGGTCGGCATTCCTTCCAAGAGGACGATTGGCATTCCTTCTAATAAGCTGTAATACCCTTGCAAGCATACAGGTCGACTCCGCTCCCTAAATAACTAACAAGCACAAAAAGCCACGACATTTGAAGGTTTACGCTGTCTGCCCATCGTTACACTTAGACTCTTCAAGTTTCGGCCGGCATCAGAATAATCTCTATACTTGGTTTAGCTTCTCAGTCAAGTGTCTTCTGCCATGGCTCTCTTGTTTGCGTGAACATATGTCGCCCACACTAGCTCTCGCCTCCCGCGTGATTAGAGGTTGCAAAAGTTTGTGAGGTGTTGTATAGTTCCCGACTACGAAGAACGGAATTGAAACCTCCCAAAGAATGACAAACAACTTCTTCTCATCTACCAAGCCAAGGAAGGCATACACTGATCCCCGTCTGACCCCCCCCGGAAAACGTACAACTGATTTCCGTCTTAACCCCCCCAAGGAAGACATAAACTTTTCCCATCCATTCTGATCTGAGGTCAAGAAGCTAAAGACACCGTGGAATTGCTTCCTGAGTGGCAATGTGTGGCTCACGCACGGTACAAACGTGAAAAGCGTCGCTCAAGCTTTTCGCCTCAACTTGAAGGAGAAACATCCATGCGGTCCGTTATTCGAGTGTCCACCATTGCGTTCGCGACGGTCCTACTTAGCTTGCTCGCATTTGCCGGGCAAAGCGTCCAAGCCGCGACTTTAACTGTTACAACAACGGCTGACGCCGGACCCGGTAGCTTTCGGCAAGCGATCATAGACCATAACACCAACGGCGCAGCGAACACTATCGTCTTCAACATCCCACTGATTGACCCCGGGTACAACGGTGGGACCAACCGGTACACAATCAGTCTCGCAAGCGAGCTGCCAACCATTAGTGTGTCGCCTTTAACGATAAACAACACGACGGGCAGAGGCGTGACCGTGCAAGGTAACGACACTTTCCGCATCTTGACCCTCATAAACGGCGGGGTCCTGACCCTCAACAATTTGACCATCAGACGGGGTGGTGGTGGTAGTACTACAGCCAACGGCCTCGGCGGCGGTATTTACATGGGTGACAGCGCTGTGCTGAATCTCAACATCAGCGTCGTCAGCGACAATACCGCATCCAACGGTGGCGGCGGTATCTGGATGAACAACAGCGGCACGCTGCATTCCAATGACAGCACTATAAGCGGCAATACTACCGCGGCCGGCAGCGGCGGTGGCATTTACATTAACAACAGCGGCACGCTGAATATTACTCGTAGTACAGTCAGCGGGAACACCGCCACCTCCGGTAACGGAGGCGGCGTATTGAATGGCATCAGCGGCACGATAACGGCCACGAACAGCACGTTCCACGGAAACACAGCTGGCGCCCTTGGTGTTGGTGGCGGCATCGCAAACTTTGGTGGGACAGCAGCGACGTTGACTGCCAATAGCAGCACCTTTACGGGCAACACAGCTAGCCAAGGCGGCGGCATATACAACGCCTTCTTCACTGCTACCCTAAACAACTCTCTCATCGCCCTCAACACTTCTCCAGATGGACCTGATCTCAAAGGTACCTTCTCCGGCAGCAGCAACTTGGTCGGCAACGCCACTGGCAGCGCAGGCTTGGCCCCTGGCACCAATCAACTCGGCTCAGCAGGAAGCCCAATAAATCCCATGCTCGGCCCATTGCAGGACAACGGCGGCCCAACCTTTACTCGGGCGCTGCTTCCAGGTAGCCCGGCGATCGATGCGGGCGCAACCGCACTCCCGACCGATCAGCGCGGCGTCACGCGGCCGAAGGACGGCGACGGGGTAGGCGGCGCACTACCGGACATCGGCTCATTCGAACTCGATCCGACGCCTCTCACACCCAACACAGAACTCGTCGTCATCGGCTCCACCGGCACCGTAGATGATTCAGACTTGACTGAGTATGAGGTGCGCGACCAATTCGCGACCATCAAGGACAGCGTAACGGGAAGTGTAACCTACCGCTACAACCTGCCTGCGGTTGGCAACTTCGAGGACGGTACTGGTCCATTTACGATCAGGATCCGCTACCGTGACACCGGCACTGCTCAAAACGTTATTGTCCGGCTCAAAAGTCCCACACTGGGTGTGGATGGTATACCCATCATCTACACGTTCAATAGCGACAGCGGCAGCACAGGCGGTGGTATAGCAGGCGCGAACGTCAATGCTAATCAGACATTCGACGAGTGCTCTGTTACTTTGCCCGCCGGACAGATCGTACATGGCCGCTACGGGTATTATCTCGAAGTCGTGATTAGTAAGACTGCCAACGACGGCACATCGAGCCCCGGATTCATCGGCTTCGTTATAAGTGACGGAGGGATTTCCGACGTTATCTGCCCCTAGGAGGGCGAACGGCGAGCGCTGCCCTTTATTCCGCGCTCAGAGTAAATGCAAGTACTGAACGCGCAACGGCAATTTTAGTCAACTGTGATCTAAATCCGGCAGAAATGCAACGCTTGGAGCATGCAAACTCCATACATAAGGAGACACAAAGTGAAGCCAGTAAGATTCAATCCCAGGTCGCAACGTCTTATCGAATTGAGCAGCTGCTCAGGACAGGTGAAAACCAGAAGAGGGCGCATCGTCATGATCTTGGTGCTAGCGCTCTTGGCCTTTCATTTAACTAGCCCAACGAGGTTGCTGGGCCCAACGAGGGGCCTGGCTCAGACCAAGGTGGCGGAATGCATCGTCGTCGGCTCCACAGGCGCCGTAGATGAGTCCGACTTGTCTGAGTACGAGGTGCGCAACCAATTCGCGACCATCAAGGACGCGTTGACAGGAACCGTAACTTACCGCTACAACCTGCCCGCGACTGCCGGCTTCCAGGACAGTACTGCTCCTAAAACCGTTAGGATCCGCTACCGTGACTCCGGCCCTAATCAAAACGTTGTTGTCCGGCTCATGGCCGTCAGATTGGGTGCGGATGGCCTGACTACCATCTACTCGTTCAATAGCGACGCCGGCAGTTCAACTCCAGTCGCCGCAGGAGCCAACGTCGATGCCAACCAGACATTCGACGAGTGCTCTGTTACTCTGCCCGCCGACCACGTCGTACATGGCCGCTACGGGTATTATCTCGAAGTCGTGGTTACTAAGACTGCCATCGACAGCACATCGAGCCCCGGATTCATCGGCTTCGTGATAAGTCAGGACGGGATTTCCGACGTTATCTGCCCCTAAATAGGGGCGAACGGCGGGCGCTTCCTTGTGCTCAGCAGCTACCTGGCTCAATTCAAGGCCTCATGAAACAGGGTGGGAGCAGATCATTCTAGTGCTGCTTCCACCCTCCTCAGCGTGCTGAGAATGAGTGGGCCGGTGTGGAAACTCGCAACGCCCCAAGGCCGGCGCCTGTCTAGCCTGGTGGCAAGCCTATGGTCTAAAATACAGCCGAGTCTTGCAGAGCCGCACACATAGCATGGTCGTTTGAGTCGCCTTGTTCTTTCAAACCTGAGGTGAAGAATGAAATACATTATTGCAATGGCGATCCTGGCGGTTACCATCACACTTAGCCAGTTGCAAGGCGTAGCGCAGGCCCCAGTGCCTGTTCAGGCCAAACAAACCGATAAGTTCAACCGGCAGACACAACAACCGGTCAAAGCCGGACAGCTCGAACAAGAGTTCATGGAGCTGGAACAGCAGTGGATGGAAGCGATTCGGAAACAGGACGACAGTGTCCTCGACCGTATCATGGCCAGCGGCTTTGTCCATACCACCTCGGTAGTACCAGGCATCCGGACAAACAAGGCCCAATTCATTGAGGCCAGCATCCAGCTCAATTCCAGGTTTGGGTCTTTCAACCTGGATCAGGTGACGGTGCGGCTTGTCGGCGACGTGGCGGTGGTGAACGCTCTTTACTCGCAGAAGGCTCGGCAGGGTGAGGTCAACTTCAGCGGCGACTACTTCCTGACCGATATCTGGGTCAAGCAAGACGGCCGCTGGCAGGTGTTAGCGCGTAATTTGATGCGCAGGGAAACAACGCCGCCGACACTCAATCAGGTTGCCAACGATGGAACAAAGCCCTTACCTCCCTGCGAGAAAGGGTGTCGTGAGCAGTTCGCCGCCAGCACTAAACTGTGCAAGGTCAAGGTCAGTGGTGGCGAAGAGGACTCGTACGAGTACGACATCACCTGTATGCAGGGCGCACAGAGGGCATTGAAGTCTTGCAATGTCGACTGCCGGGCTGAAAATCAAGCCAAGCCTCAAGCAAAGAAAGAGAACAAACAGTCTGTTCCTGCGGCGAACCACACTTCAGAGAAACCATAACACGGGTCGTGCCCACTTATTGTCGCAACTGCCCGTAAAGTAGCCCCTATGTTGAGTGCCTGCTCGCTGCGTGGAAAAAGGTCTGAAGTTCGGTCAGGCCTCAACCTTTCACCTACACGGGTGCCGGGAAGGCGCTCTAGTGATGCCGCCGTTACCTCAAAGTTCGTCGCTCTCTTCTTGATACTCAATCTCGGTGCTGCTTGTAACAACTCCCGTCCGAGCCCCCCTGCAGATTTCGTCTCGACCGCCGGAACACCAACAGCTTCTCCCGCCCTTGACGTTGCCTCCAAAACGGTAACCGACATGAAGGTCTCAGCTAACGACTTGGCTGCGGCATATAAGAGTGATGCGGCGGCGGCTGATAAGTTATATAAAGGGCGTCTCCTGGAGATTTCAGGCCAAGTGGAGGGCATCCTCCTTGACGGTCCGCCGCCCGTCGGATCTCTCAAAGACCTTAGCGGCCAAACCCTCATGTTCTTCCAGGGACAGACCGTCGCGTGTATCTTCGCGCCTGACCAGAAGAAGGCCGCCGCTCAACTTCAAAGCCGCCAAGGCGTGACCGTGGTTGGCAGAGTGGACCGAAGATACGACTCGCGTGTCGTTTTAAGAGACTGCGTCGTTAAAAGCGTCGAACAGGCGCCACCAGAAACACGCAAAGGCGCTAATAACCATTAGAGGGCCACACCTCACTAATGAGATTCTGGAAGGCTCTTCCGCTTCATGATAATCGGGCGCCTCTACCTCTCATCTGTGACGTGTGGAGATCTGCGTTGGCGCGAGGGAACGGCCCCTGCTCGCCCTGCTCGCCCTGCTCGACAGCCCCAGGTTTGGATAGGATTCGAGATATTCTTCGATTCGCTCTTAGCTTGCTTGATTGAGAGGGAGCCTGTATGTTGGATTGCGCCTGATGGAATTGCTATTTAAGATTATTTAAGATGCCTTTATGCTTCCGGCACGGAGGGTCGTATGCCGAGAGTAAGCGTCATCATCCCGACGCAAAGTCGCCCGCATCTCCTCCAACGCGCCGTCGAGAGCGCGCAGCAGGCTGGTCTGGATGTTGAAGTGATTGTCCTGGACGATGCTTCTACAGACACAACGCGGGAAGTCTGTCAAAAGCTGAAAGGCATTAAATACATTCGTCTGGATCGAAACCAAGGCGTTGCGGGCGCGCGTAACGTCGGCATCCTGGCAAGCTTGGCCGAGTATGTATCCTTCCTTGATGATGATGATCAGCGCTTACCTGGTTCGCTCGACCTTCAGTTGGAAGCGCTTGCGGCTAATCCTGAAGCAGGATTTGTTTGCGGGCCGGTTTTGTACGCCGATGAAGACGGTCACCCAACCGGAGAGATAGCTTATCCGAAGGGTTCCGACAGGGACGTGTTTTGGGAAGTCCTGGAGTGGAATTTCTTTATCCTGCCGGTGGCTGTGGTCATTCGGAAGGACTGTTTCTTTCGCGTCGGTCTATTTAATAGCCGGCTAGCCGGAGTTGACGACTGGGATTTATGGGTGCGCCTGGCGGAACTCTTCCCCGTAGCAATCGTGAGCCAGCCAGTGGGTATTTACCGGGAGCCGACGCCCTTTTCAATTCAAGGCTCATCAAATCTCAGCCCGCATTTCTTTCGCGCCGCACGCCAGCAGTTGCAACATCTACAGTTGCCTCGCTCGCTGGATGCTTCAGCGAGCCAACGTGACGCGGCACGGAAACGAACCTTGAACCGATATGCGGATACGCTGATGTGGAAGGCAGCCAGGTGGTTGCCGGAGGGGGCTTACCGGTTCGCCTGGATGAACTTTTGGGCCGCTCTGCGTTTGAGTCCGCTGCGAATCTTCCGTCCTGGACCTCACAAGCTGTTGGTGAAAGGGTTTCTAAAGCGTTGGAGAAATCAGAAAGAACAGGGGCGGCTCTCTCTTAAATCGAAATTGATAATAAAGCCATGATAGTTTTGCGAGTCTCTTTGAACTGAGTAACCCGACTGATGCCGAAAGTCAGCGTCATTATCGCAACGCATAATCGACCATCTCTACTTCCACGCGCGGTTAACAGCGCACGGACAGCAGGTAAGGACGTGGAGATCGTCGTCGTCGACGATGCGTCAACTGAAGAGACGGCGCGTGTCTGTCGTGACCTACCGGATATACGTTACGTGAGAGTCGAGCGAAACCGAAAACTTGGCGGGGCGCGCAATCTGGGGATCCTGGCGAGTACAGGAGATTACATAAGTTTTCTCGACGACGACGACAAACGACTTCCCGATTCATTAGACATCCAGGCAGAGCTTCTTTCGGCCAACCCAGAGGCCGGATTGGTTTACGCCCAGGCGTTGCACGGAGACGCTGATTGCACCCCGCTGGGAAGCTTTTATCCAAACCCGTGTCCGCAGGGCGACATCTTCTGGGAGCTTTTGGTGTGGAACTTTATCCCTTGCCCGACGGCGGTCTTTCGGCGAGCTTGCCTTTACCGGATAGGATTGCTCGACGAGGCGATGCCGGGCGTCGAAGACTGGGATTTGTGGATTCGCATTGCGGAGCTTTACGGGGTCGTCGCGGTGGAGCGTCCTGTGGCCGTATGGCGGCAGTCTGCGCCCGACTCCGGTCAGTACACTTCGGATCAGGCCGAGATGTTGACGCTCTGCGCGGGCATTCTAGATCAACGGTGGTTAAAACTCCCCCGCGCGGCGAGCGCTTCTCCCGCTAGACGCAACGAAGTGCGTCGCCGCTTTCATGATCGCGTCTCAGATCAACTCGTGTGGGAGGGCGCCCGTGCATTGAAAGGCACGTCTCTTCGTAACGCGCGGAAACAGTTACTGGCGGGGCTGCGACTCGATCCGCTAGGCATGGCCCGAAGACTGGCCCGC
>Ga0136617_10005644_pt1 | contig 11202 bp, 8 predicted proteins | sample AntDrymUQ3222106_2_FD_129672 | JGI IMG/M metagenome (GOLD analysis project Ga0136617, IMG submission 129672) | Polar desert sand microbial communities from Dry Valleys, Antarctica - metaG UQ322 (21.06) | ecosystem: Environmental > Terrestrial > Soil > Desert | place: Antarctica: Dry Valley...
CGCCACGTCGACCCGTTGGCGATCCTGCTGCTGCCACGTGAAGCCGTCGAAGAGGTCGTAAGTGGCACCCCGCCAGTAGTAGGCCCCGTCGTCGCTCGTGCGAGCCCGAAACACGATCTCCGAGGACGCCTCCCAGACGCCGCGGATGGTCTGGCTCGAACTGAACAGTCCGCTCGGTCCACGGGCTGTACCGCTGACACCGCCGACCCAGCGGTTGATCTCCGAGCCCACGGAAAGCAGTTGGTCGTCCATGGCCCGCCAGGCACCGGCTAGCGGCGCTGAGGTCGCGGTCCCCGCCAGGACGATCGCGCCGAGCAATGAGACACCCACGAAGCCCGCCCCGAAGCGAAGGAATCGGCCTGTCGCGTAGCCCATATCGCTGATGCGTCGGATGCGCCACGCCTCCCGCTGGCTCACCAAGTTCATCCGCACCAGCAACAGCATCACCACACCTGCGAACACCATCAGGTGCATGTACTGCGGCCGGATGGTGATGGAGACATTGACAAGCAGGGCGAGGCCGGCAAGGACGACGCCGGGCATCACTCGTCGGCGCCGGAAGAGGTTGAAGGCGGCGAACTGCCCGATCGCCCACACCAAGCCGCCCATCACCAACAGGAAGACGGAGGTCTCCGTGGAACGGACCCCGAGTACCACGAGATCGTGATAGAAGATCGCTGCCGACTCCGCCAGAGCGCGGAGCCTGTCGAGGGTACCGGGCGCGTCGGAGACGGCCCCCGCCGCCGAGACCAGGAGCCAGGCACTCGCGAACAGGGCACTTAGGAGATGCGCTGTCAGGACCGGTAGCCGCGACTTCGCGAGCAGGAAACCGACCAGCACGGACCCGACGGCGCCCCATGGCAGGAAGTCCGTCTGGCGGCCCCGATCGGGAGCCACGCCGGCCCAGTTGGCGTCGTCGAGCGCCACCGCGACGGTGGTCACCGCGACAGCCAGGAGGAACAGGCTCGACCAGCCCTCTCGCGGGCGCCATCGACGCTCGAGCTGGGTGGACTCTATCAGCGGTCGGTCCCGTAGAGACGCTGCGGCCGTGCTCATGGGCGCGCTCCAGCGGCAAGCGGTGCACTGACCAGCTGATCTCCGAGAGCGATGCCGGGCAGCAGCAGGTACGCCTTGAGCTCATGCTCCGCCGCCGCGTAGCGCACAGCCCGTACCTCCCGCGCCCGCATCTCCCGCTCGTCCTCGGACAGCTCCGGCAGGGACAGGGCGCGACGGGAGCGGGCCTCATGGCTGACCGAGTCGACGATACACACGACCACCCCGATGCCACGACGTCGCAACGAAGTCAGGGGCCGGACCCAGTCGCGCTCATGTGATGGCGTGATCACCAGAGCGGTCATACCGCGTCGCAATCGAGGAAGTCCTTCCGAAAGGACCTCAGCCAACGGTGGCGCATCCTCGGGCTCGACCGCCGCCAAGAGCTGGAGCATCTTCTGTTGCTGACGCGGCCCACGATCTGCTGGTAGCCCGGCCCGCCGTCGTCCGACGGCGGTCAGCCCCAGAGCGCGGTTCTCCGACAGCGCCCGCGCGCCGATCGAGGCAGTCGCCCGAACGGCCGTCTCGATGGTCGCGAAGTCACCGCTGCCGGTATGGAAGGTGGCATCCAGATCGACGAATAGCCAGACATCGGCTGTCTGTTCCAGATCGAACTCCTTGACCTGCAGTTCCTGCTGGCGGGCCGTGCTCCGCCAATGGATGCGGTTGTAGGCGTCACCTGGGACGTACGGACGGATGGAGGTGACCATGGCCGTCGTCTGGAGCGATCGTTCGGCATTGGCTTGCGACCCTTCCAGGGTGGCCGCCGGCAGGTGCCATCGGATGAGCGGCTCGACCTGTGGGTAGACGATGATGGTGGATGACGCTCCGACCGATGCCGATGTCTCGAACAGACCTATCGGATCGCTCGTGCGCAGGACGAGCGGGTCGACTCGATAGTGCCCCCGGCGGGTGAGCGGGACTCGCGCGACCCACGAGCTCTCTGTGCGGGGACGGAGGGCAAGAGCTCGGCCGGGTAGAGGGATCGGGAGCTGGCTCCAGTTGGAGACCTCCAGCCACACCTTGGGCAGCAGGCTGGTGTTGCGGACCGTATACACGGCGCGCAGGAAGTCACCGACTTGCGCCTGCGGCCGATCCAGGACGTAGCCGGCCTCCAGGCCAGCCAGTCCGGTCCTGGTCAGGAGATAGGCGCCGCCCACGACCAGGAGCCCGAGGTAGAGCAGGAAGAAGAGGAAGTCCGCTCCAGTGGACAAAGCCGCCACGACCAGCACGGTGGCCAGGATGGCGAATTGGATGCGCCGCATCATCGTTCGGCCTCCGGTCCCGAGACGGACTACAGCGGCCGGACGGCGCGGCGCTCGGCGGTGGCCTCGCGGACCTCTACGGGTACGCTGGCCAAGAGCTCAGCCACGATGGTCGCAGCGTCGACATCGCGGATGGTGGCTGAGGTCTTGACGATGAGGCGGTGCGCCAGCGCCGGCTCGGCGAGGGCCTTGATATCGTCGGGGATGACGTAGTCACGACCGTTGAGCGCGGCGAAGGCCTGACCAGCTCGGTAGAGCGCCAGCGAACCTCGCGGTGAGGCCCCCAGGTACACGTCAGGGTGCGACCGTGTGGTGTTGACCAGGCGGACGATGTAGTCGCTCACGGTCGGGTCGACATAGACCTGCCGGATACCATCCTGCATCTCGCGCAGGTCCTCGACCGACGCGACCTCCGAGATGTCGTCCAGTGGATGCGCCCGCTTCTGCTCGTCCAGGATGACGATCTCTTCCAGCGGCTGGGGATAGCCGAGATGTAGCCGCAGCATGAAGCGATCCAGCTGGGCCTCCGGCAACGCGAATGTACCCTCGTATTCGATGGGGTTCTGAGTGCCGATGACCAGGAACGGCTGGGGCATCCGGTAGGTCACACCATCGACCGTGATCTGCTGCTCCTCCATGCTCTCGAGGAGCGCCGACTGCGTCTTGGGTGTGGCTCGGTTGATCTCGTCGGCCAGGACGATCTGGGCCATGATGGGTCCCGGCCGGAACTCGAACTCCTGGGTCTTCTGGTTGTAGATGGAGAGTCCGGTCACATCGCTGGGCAGGAGGTCGGGGGTAAACTGGATGCGCCGGAAGGTGCAACCCAGGCTCCTGGCGATGGCCTTGGCGAGCACTGTCTTGCCGGTCCCGGGCACATCCTCGATGAGCAGATGGCCCTGGCAGAGCAGCGCCACCAGCGCCAGACGCACCTCATGGTGCTTGCCCACGATGACGCGCTCGACGTTGGCGGCGACCTTCTCGCCGGTCTCCTGGATCTTCGCCACGATGCGGTTCCTCGCTGACGGTCTGGCTCGTATGTGACGGATCGCGGCGCCGGCTCGCCTGGGCTCGAGCCGGTGCCTGTACACGGGATGGTACGTCGAAGAGGCCGAGATGGTCTTCTGGTAGCAGAGACCGAGCACGTTGCCTGCGCGCGCGGCGGGCTTGTCGCGCGGCCATGCTTCCGAGCCACCGGACCGTTGATCCGGCAGGCGCATCACTACACGATGCCGCCCACTGGTGTGGCCGCTAGTGATCGAGGTGCCCGCTGGTCGGGGGACGCTCCGGCTAGCCCTCCGGAAGGCCCAGGTAGAGCTCCATCAGGTCGCCTGCCAGCGGCACGGCGACCTCGCTCCCGAAGCCGGCCCGTTCCACGATGGCGGCGATGGCGATACGCGGCTGCTCGGCCGGTGCGAAGCCGATGAACCAGCTGTGAGGCCGCGCGCTGTCACCCACCTGCGCGCTGCCGCTCTTGCCCGCCGTGGTGACCCCGGGGACGCGCGCACCGCCCGCGAAGAACTGCCCGAACTCGCCTTCGACCGCCGCCACCATGGCCCGGTTGATGATGTCAGCCCCGGCCGGGTCGATGACCTGGCGCAGGACGGCAGGCTGCAGCTCCAACGTGTCGCCGCTCTCCGACACCAGCTGGCGGACCAGGCGTGGCTGCATCATCTGGCCGTCATTCGCCACGCACGCGGCGACCAGCGCCATCTGCAGCGGCGTGGCCAGCGTCTCGCCCTGCCCGTAGGCAGCGTTGGCGAGCTCGACCCGATCAGTGAACCCGCTGAGAGGGCCGCTGCCGTCGGTCACCTGACTGGCGCTGGTGGCGAGGTCGAACTCGATGGGCGCTCCGAAGCCCAACCTGCGCGACCAGTCGAGCATGGCCTCCGCTCCGATGTCCAGGCCAGCGTGCGCGTAGTAGATGTTGCTGGAGACCTCGGTCGCCTCGATCAGGTCGAGCGGATGGTCAAGCTGGACGAAGCGTTCCGAGTCGTTGATGGTGAAGCCTTCGACCCTGAACCCGGTGCGGTACTCCTCGGGCTGGGCGGGATAGCTGGTCTCCGGGCGGATGGCGCCTGATCCGAGGCCGGCCGTGGCGGTCACGATCTTGAACACCGAACCAGGCACGTACAGACCCTGTCCCGCTCTGTCCAAGAACGGCGCGTCGCGATCATCACGCAGACCGGCGACATAGTCGGGGCCGGCGGTGGGATCGGCCACCACGTCGGGATCGAACGACGGCGCGGACGCCATGGCCAGGACTCGGCCGGTAGCGGGCTCGATGGCAACGACCGCACCGCGGTTGCCGGCCAGTGCCGCCATGGCCGCCTGCTGGAGTCGCAGGTCGACCGTAAGGTGGACGTCGCTCGGGTCATACGGATCACTCAGGAACTTGCGCAGCACGTCGCCGCCTGGTCCCAGCGGCGCAAGGCCGGTCAGCTCGGCGTCATAGGCGCGTTCGACCCCAGCGGCGCCGAAGATGAGGCTCTTGTAGCCGACCACCGGCGCCATCGCCTGATACGGGTAGCGCCGGCGACGGTCGGCCCCCGATCCCTCGTCGAGGGCGACCCTCACGCCGGTCCGGTCGAGGATGCGGCCTCGCGGCGCAGCGCGCACCGCGGCCTGGACCAGTGGATTGCCGGGGTCCGCGGTAAGTGACTGGGCCTCCACGACCTGCCAATAGCCCAGGCCGATCGAGAGCCCGCCGAAGATCAGCGCGAGCGACAGCCCGACCCGCAGCAGCGCCGAGCCGATGGATGGCGCGCCTGGTGTGTCGCGCCGGTCATGGTCGCGCTCGGGGATCACCCGGCGCCGGCTCTTCCGAAGCCGAAGCGGCTGCCACTCGATGGCGGCGGTGGCGGTTCCACACCGCGGTCGCTCAAGGCCAGAAGAAGTCCGATGACGATGGCATTGGCGAATAGCGACGAGCCGCCATAGCTGATGAAGGGCAGCGTGATGCCGGTCAGGGGAACCAGTTTGAGGTTGCCACCGATGATGATGGCGGCCTGGATGACGACGACGAGGGTGAGGCCTACCGCCAGCAGCGCTCTGAAGTCATCGGCCGCCTGGACGGCGATGCGCAGGCCACGTTCGGCGATCACCCCGTACAGGAAGACGATGGCCAAGGCACCCAGCATGCCCAGCTCCTCGGCCAGACCAGCGAACACGAAGTCGGTATGGATGGCCGGGATCGCCGGCACGTCGCCCACCTGTGGCAGACCGGCCCCCAGACCTGTGCCCAGGACACCGCCTCGACCGAACGCGTACAGAGCGCGGAGGATCTGGTAGCCCGCGCCAAGCGGGTCAGCGTAGGGGTCGAGCCAGATATCGACCCGCGTTCGTACGTGGGGGAAGAGCTGGTACAGGACCAGTGCGCCGCCGATGAACAGCAGCAGGCCCAGGGCGACATACGCTCTTCGCCTGGTGGCGGCATAGAGCATCGTGAGGAACACGCTGAAGAAGAGCAGCGCCGCTCCAAGATCGCGCTGCACGATGACGATGGCCAGGGCGATGGCCAGCATCGCCACCATCGGCAACATGTACGGCAGAGGCGGCAGGGAGATGGGCCCGATACGCGTGCTGATGCGGGCGAGCAGCGTCCGGTTCTCCGCCAGGTAGGCCGCCAGGAACACGACCAGGATGACCTTCAGGAGTTCGGACGGCTGGCCCGATACGGGGCCGATAGCGATGGATAGTCGCGATCCGTTCACCTCCGGTCCGAATATGAAGACCAGCAGCAGGAGGCCGATGCCGGTGGCCGCCCAGGTGTACTTGTACTCGCGCAGCCAGTTGTCGTTGCGAACGACGATGGCCAGCAGCGCGAGGAGGATGAAGGCGCCGCTGATCCACAACAACTGCAGCGGCGCCAGACCCAGGTCCAGGCCGGGCAGCGACAACGCGGCAAGACCCTGCGGCAGGCGGGCCATCAGCAGCAGCGAGAGGCCGCCCAGCATGGCCGTGACCGGCAGGAGCACCTGGTCGGTCCGGCGCCCGGTCATCACGAAGGCCACGTGGACCCCCGTCAGCAGCGCCACGTAGATGACCAGGATGGAGGGGTCGCCCACGGTCAGGCGGCCGGCCTGGTACGAGGCCAGGCTGAGCCAGCCGATCAGCAGCGAGAAGGCGACAAGCAGGAGCAGACCGGCTTCGCGATTACGCAGTCGAGGCCTGATGCCCGCCCGGTGAAGCAGGTCGCGCAGGGCGACCATCGGTCCCATCGCCGTTAGTCGGGCCGTGCTCATGGCTGTGTGCGCTCCAATCGGAGCCGGACCTGGCCCAGCTGTAACTCGTCGCCGTAGCCGACCGGTACCACGCCCTGCACCGGCTGGCCGTTGACGAAGGTGCCATTGGTGCTGCCCCGGTCCTCCAGGTACCAGGCACGCCCACGGAAGGTAAGTCGAGCGTGTTCGGCGGAAACGAAGCCGTCATCTACGGTGATCGAGTTGTTGACGTCCCGCCCGAGCGAGGTTATGGCGTCGAGGGGGATCGATGCACCGAGCGTCGGCTGACCCTGCGGCGACTCCACCACGATCAACCGGCCAAGGGAGCGACCGGCGCTGTTGACGGTAGAGCGCAGGTCTCGTGCGAGTGCCCGCAGCAGCAGGAAGAAGAAGAAGTAGATGCAGATCACGAACGCCACGCGCAGGAGCCAAAGGGTCAGCGTGAAGGCATCCATAGCGCGCCGACCCTAGCGGTCGGGAAGGATCGTCAGCGTCGTATTGCCAAGGCGCACCACGTCCCCCGTGCCGAGTGCGAGTTCGGATACCGCGGAGCCATTGACGATAGAGCCATTGGTGCTGCCTTGATCGGTGTAGATGAGTGCCCCCTGGCGGGTCGTGAAAGCACCGTGACGCCGGCTCACCCGTTCATCGGCGAGGACGATGTCACTGTCCGGAGCGCGGCCCACTCGCAGCGTGCCGCCGCGAAAGGCTACTCGTTGGGGGACCATCCCGGCGCCGGCGATCTCGATGATGGCGCTCGGAGAGACGGCCTGGGGCGCCTGGTAGGGCACGGTGACATCGGGCATCGCCACGGACGGTCGAGCAGGCAAGGCTGCGTCGGCCGGATATGGCTGACCGGCCCGCGGATCCGTCCGCCCATTGACGCGCCGAAGCCCTGATGAGGCCTCGCGCAGCATCTGTGGGTCGAGCAGCTCGGTGGCCACCCTGATCTCACCCGACTCCACGCCGTCCGACGCTTCGAGCCGTACCCGCGGACGCGACAGGAGCGTGTAGCCGCGTTGTCGGGCGCGCAAGAGGATCGCTTCCGCCAGGTCGGACTCAAGGGTGCCCCGATAACCCTCGAAGTGGGCCAGGTCAGCCGGAGCCAGGAGCACTCGATAGCGATCGGGAACATAGGTCCGGTCGGCGCTCAGACGCCGCTCCGACTCCATCGCCCGCTCGAGCCGTCGCTGTAACTGGACCGGCTGGAGGCGAGGATGGAAGAGGCGCGTCGCCGGACGTTCGAAGAGCCGTTCGAAGAACCGCTCGATCGCGACGAGAGGGCGGGTCATGGGGCGCGCGAGTGTACCAGAGAGTCCGGCCGGCCTCGCCCGGCAGCTGGACGTGAGGTGCCGTCGGTGTCGATCGGGCCGCGGGACCAAGGTCCGGCCCGGGCAGTACACATTCCCCTCGTGACAACCCCGGCGCCGGCAGCCTAGCCTCAGACCAGCACGCTACGAAGAACACCGGAGGACCTCGCCGAGCCATGCCCGAGATCGCCACCGAGTCGTTCTGTGAACGTTGTGGGACGCGTTACGCGTTCGAGCCGTCGCCACCTGCTCGCAAGCGGAGGCAGATGGCCTTGCCGACCGTCGGGTCGAGGAAGAAGCCGGCCAGCCCGGGCGTTGCCGTGCCGCTCGATCCGTTCCTGGCCGTCTTCCGCTTCTGCCTGGGATGCCGCCGATATACCTGCCCAGCCTGCTGGAACGACGCCGCGGCCTTCTGCGCGACCTGTGTGCCGTTCGCCGACGCGCCCCCGATACCGGAGCTCGACCCCTTCGTCGAGGAGCCCGAGCACTTCGTGGTCGAAGCAAGCGCTTGGCCCAGATCGGACCTGTGGCCCAGCCAGTCGCAAGGAGATGCCGACGGCGACGATAGTGACGTCGCCGAGCTTCGCGAGGCTCATGCCGAGTCCGAGCGACTGGCAGCGGAGCTCCTGGAGGTCGAACGGGCGGAGGCCGAACGCGCCGCCGCCGAACGGGCGGAAGCGGCGCGCATCGAGGCGGCACGCCAGGAGGCTGAGCGGCTTCGACTGGCGGCCGAGCAGCTCGAGGCAGAACGGCTCGAAGCGGCACGGGTGGAGACGATGCGGCGCGACATCGAGACAGCGCGCCTGGTCGCCGAACGCCAGGAGGCGGAACGGCTGGAAGCCGAGATCAAGCGACTGGCCACCGAACGCCAGCGGTTGGAGGCGGAACGCGTCGAAGCCGAGCGCCTGGAAGCGGAGCGGTCGGAGATCGAGCGTCTGCGCCGCGAGGCGACGCGCCTGGAGACCGAACGCCTTGAGGAGGACCGGCTCGAGACACGACGGATCCGTCTGGAAGAGGAGCGTGTTGAGGCCGAGCGCATCGTGAACGCTCGTCGGGATGCGGAGATCGCGCGTCTCGAGGCCGAGCGCCTTGAGGCCGACCGGCTGGAAGACGAGGTCGCGCGGCTGGCGGCCGAGATCTCGCGCCTGGAGGCTGAGCGCATCGACGCCGTGCGAACCGAAGCAGAGCGGGCCGAGCTGGTGAGGGTCGAAGCCGAAGCCGCCCGGCTGGAGGTCGATCGTCTGGAGGCGCGACGGATCCACGCGGAACAGCTCGAGACGGAGAGACTGGCGGCTGAACGGCGTCGCATCGAAGCCCAGCGGCTGGAGACGGAGCGGCAGCGGCTGGAGCGGCAGCGGCTGGAGACCGAGCGCGTGGAAGCCGAGCGCGTGGAAGCTGAGCAGCAACGCGTGGCGGCCGGACGTGCGGAAGCCGAACGCGTCGAGGCCGAGCGGCAGCGGCTGGAGACCGAACGCGTGGAAGCCGAGCGGCAACGTGTGGCGGCCGAAGAGGCAGAGGATCGGTCCGGCCCGGTCCGGTACCCGTCCAGCCCGGACGGCGGACCGCTCACCGCGCCCTGGACCATCACGGTGCCCGATGCGGCCGCCAACCCGGCCAAAGCTGGTGGCGAACCGCCGGTCTGGCCACCACTCGGCGCCGTCTACCAGCGAGCTGCTCCGCCACCCGCCATCGTCGACGACGGGGCGATCGGGGTCCCTCTGCCCGGCGTTCGGGGCACCATCGGGCTCCAGCCAACGGCGACCCCTGGCCCATCCATGGTCAGCCGCATCTTCAACCCGTCGGGCGGAGGCGCGGCCCGACCGCCATCGGGGGTCCGTCCCTGTGCCCACTGCGCGCTGCCCCTGTCGGCGGCCGCTCAGTTCTGCCGCCGATGCGGTACTCGGCAGGCTTGATCCGGCCCCGCCAGGGACTGGCGGCGGTGGGCCTGTGGTCGCCCCTATCCAGGCGATCCTCCCTTCGCCCGGTCCGCCTCTGACGCCGTTCAGGTGGTGTCGAGGCTGGGAGCTTCGGCGATGCGCCTCGAGCGGTCACGGCGGACTCGAGACCACGCGGCACCGTAGATCAGCACCACGAATACCAGTCGGAGCCAAACAAGCGCACCGAAGACGGTGGCCAGGAGACCGAGACCCGACAACTGTCCCACCAGGAAGGGCGCCAGGACGCTGAACAGCGTCGTCAGCAGGCCGATGCCGATGCCCGCGAAAAGGGCGGGCAACCAAGCTGCGGCGAGCCCCGGGCTGGTCCGCGGCACGAGCAGTAAAGTGAGCAGGACCACCGCCACGAACAGCGCGATGGTGACGAGCAAGCCCAGGACCTGGACCGCCTCGAAGCCGGCTGGCAGCAGTAGGACGGCGTCCAGCAACGACACCACGCTGGTGGCGAGGACAGCGGCCAGCGCGGCGCCCACCAGAGCCATGACCGCGATGACACCCCTGATGCGCTGCTCGACCACGCCGCGCGGCGCGCTGCCGGGGAAGATCCGACGCATCGCCTCGTCGAGCGCGCCGTAGAACCCGCTGGCACCCCATGCGAAACCCAGGATGCCGACCACCGAGAACGCCCCCCGACCAGCGACGAGTTGACCGAGCACGGTATCGGCAAGGTCGGCCAGGGCTGGCACACGCGAGACGAACGACTCGACCAGCCTCTGTGCCTCGACCGGATCGGCGATGAAGAAGCCAAGCAGGCCGACCACGAAGAGCATCGCCGGGATGATGGCGAACAGCGCGTTGAAAGCCAGCCCAGCCGCCAGGAGGTCGCCGCTGGCATCCCCGACGGTCGTCATCACCGACAGCAGCTCGCGCACGGCACCGATGCGCAGCACCCGCCGTTTGAGCACGCCCAGCCGCTCACGGACCGAAAGGCCGCGGCGGCCGTGCGCCATGGCCGGTTCCGGCCCGTCCATGTCGGCCGTCATGCCTCTGGCGCTCGGACCATCAGGGCTGATCGTCGAAGAAGGTGCCCTGCAGCCTCTCGGCGGACACGGAGCGGCGGGCCGGCTTGAGCATGGCGCGAACCTGACCGCGCCGGACGTAGATGCGGCGACCCGGTCGGATGCTTTGCAAGCGGCCCGCCGCCACCCATCGTCCGAGCGTGCTCCGGCTCACCGACACGTTGGCCTGGGCGAGGATGCTGGCCGCCTCGGCGAGGCTGATCCAGTCAGAAGGAGCCCGGGGCACGTCAGTCGTCGGTCGGGGCGAGCGTCTTCTTCGCCGCAGGTGTATCTGGCGCGTCCTTGGCAGGACGGCGCCGGGGACCGTCGGTCGCCTCCCGCCCGGAAGAGGATGGTGGATGCGCGTCGTCCCGCTGGCTGCTCTGGCGATCCCTGCGGCC
>Ga0136617_10005646_pt1 | contig 11202 bp, 7 predicted proteins | sample AntDrymUQ3222106_2_FD_129672 | JGI IMG/M metagenome (GOLD analysis project Ga0136617, IMG submission 129672) | Polar desert sand microbial communities from Dry Valleys, Antarctica - metaG UQ322 (21.06) | ecosystem: Environmental > Terrestrial > Soil > Desert | place: Antarctica: Dry Valley...
CCCGCCAACGCCGCGGCTTGGCCGCGTTTCTGCTGAGCGGGGAGGGCTGGCCTTATGTGCTGGTCCCGTTCATCCCGCTCGCCGTCGCGCTGGAGCTCTTGCACGCCGGCCCGACGCTGATCTTCGCCACCTCCGCGATCGGGGTGATCCCGACCGCGGCGCTCATGGGAAAGGCGACGGAGGAGCTGGCCGACCGCGTGGGGCCCGGCATCGGCGGTCTGCTCAACGTGACTTTCGGCAACTTCCCGGAGCTGCTGATCGCCTTCTTCGCGCTCCGCGAGGGACTGCACGAGGTTGTCCAGGCGTCGATCATCGGCTCGGTCCTGGGCAACGTCCTGCTCGTCCTGGGCGCGTCGATGCTCGTCGGCGGGGTGACCCGCGAGCGCCAGACGTTCAACGCCAGGGCCGCGAGAGCCCAGGCGACGATGCTCCTGTTGGCGTCGGCCGCCCTCGTCATGCCGGCGGTCTTCCAGCTCGTGCAGGTCGGTGGCCTGCCGCGGCCCGGAACGGGGCTCGTGAATTTTTCGAGCTCGGTGGAGGGTCTCTCCCTCACGGTCGCGATCGTGCTGCTGCTCAGCTACGCCGCCGGTCTGTGGTTCTCGCTCGTCAGCCACCGCGATCTCTTCAATCCACCCGACGACGAGGACGACGACAAGTCGGAGCTCTGGAGCGTCAAGCGCTCGGTCATGCTCCTGGCGATCGCCGGCCTCGCCGTCGGTCTGATGTCGGAGATCCTCGTGGGCTCGATTGCCGAGACGGCCGAGTCCGCCGGCTTGTCCGAATTCTTCATCGGCGCGGTGATCGTCGCGATCGTGGGAAACGCGGCCGAGCACTGGGTGGCCGTGTACGTGGCGGCGAAGGACAAGATGGACCTCGCGGTCAACATCGCCGTCGGCTCTGGCGCGCAGGTGGCGCTGTTCGTGGGCCCCTTGCTGGTGGTGTTGTCGTTCTTCGTCGGGCCCCAGCCGCTGCCGCTCGTGTTCAACGGTTTCGAGCTCGCCGGCATCGTGCTGGCGGTGATCGTCGCCAGCCACATCACGAGCCAGGGCGAATCGACCTGGTTCGAGGGCCTGATGCTGCTCGCCCTGTACGCGGTGCTGGTGGCGTCCTTCCTGTTCGCCTAGGTCCACGCGAGCCGCTCGGGAGAGCATCCTGAAGCGATGATCCTGCTCGCGGGTGGGCTCAGCGTCCTTGCGGCGTCGTTTCTGGGCGGCGTCACCGGCTTCGGTTACTCGTTGGTGGCCACGCCGCTGCTGTTGCTCCTCGGCTTCCCCCTGCCGTTCGTGGTAACCGTCAACCTGGCGCTTGCCTGCGTCACACGGATGTCGGTGGCCTACCGGTTTCGGGCTGACCTGAAGGTCCGCCGCGCCGCCGGCCTCATCGCCGGCAGCGTGCCCGGGCTCTGGCTCGGGGTTGCGGTGCTGACGACGGTGGACGAGTCGACGATCAAGCTGGGCGCGGGGCTGGTAGTGATGGTCGCCGCCGTGCTGCTCTGGCGGGCGGTGTCGGCGCCCCCGCCCAGACCGCTGCCCGGAGCGCCGGTCGCGGCCGGCTTCGCAGGCGGCTTCCTGGGCGCGGCGACGTCGCTCAACGGGGTCGCTCCCGTGCTCCTGCTCGCGCGCGACAAGGCGGCGCCGCGCAGCGTGCTCGCGGATCTCGCTCTCTACTTCGTCGTGTCGAACGCGATCGGCCTGGCCATCCTGCTCGCCGAGGGAGCGCTGGAGGCCGACGCGCTATTTCCGGCCTTCCTGGTGTGGCTGCCAGGGTCGCTGGCCGCCAACTGGGCCGGCACCGTTATCGGCCCGCGCTTGCCCGAAGCCGACTTCCGGCGGGTCACGCTCGCAATCGTCTTGGTGGCCGGCGGGGTGACGGCGCTCACGGCATAGACGCCGCAGCGGCCCGGCCGGCCGCGTGGGGCCGGCCGGGCCTGCTTGGGCTAGCGGCGAAAGGCCGCGAGGGTGGTCTCCGACAGGCGCCTTAGCGCCCGTGCGGCAGTGTTGGCGCCGCGCAAGGCGAGCGCCCCCTTCGGGCCGCCCGAAAGCGGCACCGGGTTGGTGTGGTCCTGCGTCTTCGTCATTTCGAGTCCTTCGAACGGGTATTCAGTCGAATGCGGGAGCCAGCCCGCCAACACGATTCTAGCTGACCTCTGGTGGGCGTTTCCACGATACGGAAACCAAGTATTGACATGCGGTATGAATCCAGTACGGTTCGAGCCCCGCATGCGCTTCTGCGTCAACGTCTCGATCCTGTTCACTGAGGTCCCGCTCCTCGAGCGTTTCGCCAGCGCGCGCAACGCCGGCTTCGACGCCGTCGAGCTCTGGTGGCCGCGCGGTGAGGACGTGACCGCGGTCCAGTCGGCGATCGAGCAAGCCGGAGTCGACGTCGTCCTGGTGAACTTCGACGCGGGCGACATGCCCGCGGGTGATCGCGGGCTGATCAGCGACCCGGCGCTCCAGGACGCCTTCCGCGCCAACGTGCCCGTCGCGCTCGAGCTGGCCGCGGCGATCGGCTGCACGAAGCTCAACGCCCTCGCGGGCCACGAACTACCCGGCCTGGAGCGCGAGGACCAGCTCGAGCTGGCGCGCGACAATGTGCGGTTCGCGGCCGATGCGGCAGGGGGGCAGGGGGCGCAGGTGCTGATCGAGGCCGTCAACACCCACGAGAACGGCCCGTACCTGCTGCCGGGGACCCAGGCCGCTTCGGACTTCGTGCGGGCCGTCGACCGCGAGAACGTCCGGCTGCAGTACGACGCCTACCACATGCAGCGCATGGAGGGCGACATCACTGCGACGATCGAGCGCCACTTCACCGAGATCGCCCACGTCCAGATCGCCGACTCCCCCGGTCGCGGCCAGCCGGGCACCGGCGAGCTCAACTTCGACTACATCTTCCGCCGGCTCGACGAGCTCGGTTACGACGGCCACGTCGGCCTGGAGTACAAGCCGCCGGACGGTGACACCGAGGCGAGCCTGGCGTGGCTCCCCCGCGAGCTGCGCGGCGACCCGCGCGAGAGCCTGGGAGGAGCAGCGCGTGCCTGAGACGATCGGATTCATCGGGCTGGGCGTAATGGGCGATCCGATGGCCCGCAATCTCGTGGAGGCGGGGTACCCCCTCGTAGCCCACAGCCGCAGCCCGGAGCCCGTCCAGGCCCTGGCCGAAGCGGGCGCCAAGGTGGCTTCCGGCCCGCGCGAGGTCGCCGAGCGCTCGGACGTGGTGATCACGATGCTGCCCGACTCGCCGGCCGTCGAGTCCGTCGTGCTCAGGGAGGACGGCGTGCTGGCCGGCGCATCGGAGGGCGACCTGCTCATCGACATGAGCACGATCCACCCGACGGTGTCGGTCGCGGTCGCACAGGCGGCCGCCGAGCGCGGCGTAGCCGCCCTGGACGCCCCCGTGAGCGGCGGCGACGTGGGCGCCCAGCAGGGTGCGCTGTCGATCATGGCCGGCGGGGAGGCCCCCGACTTCGAGCGGGCGCGCCCGCTCTTCGAGGTTCTCGGCAAGACGATCGTGCACGTGGGCAAGGCGGGCGCCGGCCAGGTTGTCAAGGCCTGCAACCAGGTGGTCGTCGCGGTGACGATCGCGGCCGTCAGCGAGGCGCTTGTTCTGGGCTCCAAGGCCGGCGTGGAACCTGAGCGGATCCTCGACGTCCTCGGTGGCGGGCTGGCGGCCAACAAGGTCATGGAGATGCGCCGGAGCAACTTCCTCGAGCACGACTTCACACCGGGCTTCAGGATCGACCTTCACCACAAGGACCTCAACATCGCGCTCGAGTCCGGAGACGCCTACGGCGTCCCGCTGCCCGTCACCGGCCTGGTGCAGCAGTACATGCGCGCCCTACGCGCGAAAGGCCATGGCGGCGACGACCACTCCGGCCTGCTGCAGCTCGTCGAGGAACTGGCGGAGCATCGCATTGGCACCGAGCGCGTGACCAACCCGGCCACCTGAGGAGAAACTGTGTCCCGCATGAAGCCCATGGAAGCCGTTGTCCACGTGCTGGAGGACGAAGGGGTCAGCGTCGCCTTCGGCGTCCCCGGCGCGGCGATTCTCCCGCTCTACGACGCCATGCGCCATTCGGGCATCCGTCACCTGAGCGTGCGCCACGAGGAGGGCGGCACGCACGCCGCCGACGGCTGGGCGCGGATCACCGGCGAGCCGGGCGTCTGCATCGGCACATCGGGCCCTGCCGGCACCAACATGATCACGGGCCTGTACACCGCGCAGGCGGACTCGATCCCAATGATCTGCATCACCGGGCAAGCCAACCTCGGTATCCTGCACAAGGAGGCCTTCCAGGCCGTCGACATCGTCGACATCGCCAGGCCCGTGTGCAAATGGGCCTACCAGGTCAAGGAGACCGCGCAGCTGCCCTGGGCCTTCAGGGAGGCGTTCCGCGTCGCGCGCGAGGGCCGCCCCGGCCCGGTGCTCATCGATCTCCCGCTCGACGTGCAGAAGGGCGAGGACATCCAGTACGACCCCGCGACGGACGGCCCGCTTAGCTACCTCACTCCCGCGCCCAACCCGAAGGCCATCTCCGCCGCGCTCGAGTTGCTTGCCGGCGCCGAGCGCCCGCTCATCCTGGCGGGCGGGGGCATTATCTTGGCCGAGGCCGCCGAGGAGCTCGTCGCGCTGGCGGAGGACCTCCAGATCCCCGTGTCGCCCACGTACATGGGAAAGGGCGCGATCCCGGAGGACCACCCGCTCTGGGCGGGGATCGTGGGCATCCAGACCAGCCAACGCTTCGCCAACCAGATCTTCCTGGAGAGCGACGTCGTGCTCGCCATCGGCGCGCGCTTCGGCGACCGCCACACCGGCGAGCTGGACGTGTACCGTGGCGAGCGCAAGTTCATTCACGTGGACATCTCGCCGGAGCAGATCGGGCGCGTGTTCCCCGCCGACCTGGGCATCGTCAGCGACGCGAAGCTCGCGCTGCAGTCGCTGCGCGAGCAGGCCGCGGAGGCCTCGGGGTCCTCGCGCGAAGCCTGGACCGACCGCGTCGCGCAACTCAAGGACACACTGACCAGGCGCACGGACTTCGACGACGTGCCGATTAAGCCCCCCCGCGTCTACCAGGAGCTCAACGACTACTTCGACTCGGACACGATCTTCGTGACCGCCATCGGGCTGTATCAGATCTGGAGCGGGCAGTTCCAGCGCACCTACAAGCCGCGCCACTACCTGTGCTGCGGACAGGCGGGTCCGCTGGGCTGGGAGGTGCCCGCCTGCATCGGGGTCAAGCTCGCCGCGCCGGAGCAGCTCGTGGTCGGCGTGGTGGGCGACTACTCATTCCAGTTCCTGATGGAGGAGGTGGCCGTCGCCGTCCAGTACAAGGTGCCGTTCGTGCTCGTAATGGTCAACAACGGCTATATGGGCCTCATCCGCCAGGCGGAGAAGAACTACGACATGAACTACGCCGTCGGGATCTCGTACGAGGGACCCGAGGGCCACCCGGGGATCGACCACGTCGGCATCATGAAGGCGATGGGCGCCGACGGCATGCGGGTCACCGACCCAGGCGAGCTCTCCAGGGCCTTCGACTGGGCGGTCGAGCGGGCGCAGGAGCGCCAGGTGCCGGTGCTGGTCGAGGTCATGGTCGCGCCCGAGGACGACTCCGCGATGGGCAAGTCGATCGACCACATCCGCGAGTTCGAGCCGGTCGAGCAAGGAGTCCCCGACCCGCAGGCCGCGATGCCGGAGCTGGCGGGCTGATCCGACATCGCTCCTCAGGCCGGCGGAATGGGGTTTCCGAGCTACCTACCATCGCGGCTATGCCCGAGCGCGGCAGCGTGCAGTCCCTCGACCGCGCTCTCGACGTGCTCGAGGCGCTCGCCGCCAATGGCGAGCTCGGGGTGTCGGAGGTCGCGGCCCGTACCGGCCTGGTTGTAAGCACCGCGCACCGCCTGTTGGCCGGCCTCACCAACCGCGGCTACGTTGCGCAGAACCCGGCGAACGGCCGGTATCTGCTCGGCTTCAAGGTGCTCGAGCTGACCGGCGGGCTCGAGGTGCGCACCTCGCCCCTGCGCGCTGCCGCTCGCCCCCACCTGGAGCAGGTCCAGCAAGCGACTTCGGAGACCACGAACCTCGTCGTCCTCGACGGCGACCGGGTGATCTACGTGGACCAGGTCGAGGGCTCGCACAGCCTTCGCATGTTCACCCAGCTCGGCAGGTCCGCGCTCGCGCACACCACGGGATCGGGCAAGGCGATCCTCACCTACCGGCCTCCGGAGGTGATCGCGAAGCTGTACCCGAGTGCGCGCGAGCCGTTCGAGCGCCTGACTCCGCGTACCCTGACGACGCTCGAGGCGCTGCGGGACGACTTCGTGCGCATCCGTCGGCGCGGCTACGCCCTCGACAGCGAGGAGCACGAGGAGGGTGTGATCTGCGTGGCCACGCCCGTGTTCGACAGCACCGGCCTCGCCTGCGGCGCGATCAGCATCTCCGGTCCCACAGCGCGGATCGACCAGGCGGACACCCGCGCGCTCGGCCGGCTCCTGCACCGTCACGCCGCCGAGATCTCGGCGGCGCTGGGCTACCGCGAGAGCCCCCGACACCGCCCGGTCCGACGCGCTTCAGCGGATGGCCATGTGGATACCATCCTTTCACCGACTAGGAGAAAGTGAGCGATCGTGGCGACCTCCGTCCCGGCCAAAGCAGACACCCGCAGCGTCACGCTGTCAATCGACGGCCAAGAGGTAACGGCTCCCGAGGGGACGACCATCTGGGAGGCGGCGAAGAGCGCGGGAATCGAGATCCCCGTCCTCTGCCACGACGAGCGCTACGACCCCGTTGGGATGTGCCGGATGTGCGTGGTCGACGTGGGCTCGCGCGTCTATGCCGCGTCCTGCGTGCGCCCCGCGGAGGAGGGGATGGAGGTCAAGACCGCCACGCCCGACGTCGAGCGTAACCGGGCAATGCTCACCCAGATGCTGATGGCCGACCAGCCGCCGACCGAGGACGACCCCAAAGAGACCACCACGGCAGACAACGAGCTGCTGGTGCTGACTCGCCGCTACGGCGTGGAGCGCGAGAACGGCCTCCCGGTGGGAAGCGGGCGCGGCGAGGACCTCTCCAACCCCGTGATCGCCGTCAACCACGATGCCTGCATCCTCTGCGACCGTTGCGTGCGCGCCTGCGACGACATCCAGGGCAACGACGTCATCGGCCGCTCGGGGAAGGGCTACGCCAGCCGCATCGCCTTCGACCTCAACGACCCGATGGGCGAATCGACGTGTGTGACGTGCGGGGAGTGCGTGGCTGCCTGCCCCACCGGCGCGCTCGTCAACAAGCCGATCCGTGACGTCCCGATCCGCCCGCGGGAGGAGCTCAAGAGCGTCGACACGGTGTGCCCGTACTGCGGTGTGGGCTGCGCGCTGACCTACCACGTCGACGAGGAGCGCAACGCGATCGCGTTCGCCGATGGGCGCGAGCAGCCGGGCTCGCAGAGGCGCCTGTGCGTGAAGGGTCGTTACGGCTGGGACTACGCCTCCTCGCCGCAGCGACTCACAGTGCCGCTGATTCGACGCGACGAGAGCTACCCCAAGGGCCCGCTCTCGGTCGACGTGCGCGGCGAGGGTACGGGCCGGCGCAAGCCGGGCGGCCTCGTCGATTACGGCGAGGTCATGCCGCACTTCCGCGAGGCCACCTGGGAGGAGGCGCTAGACCTCGTTGCGGAGCGCCTGAAGGGAATTCACTCCGACCACGGCCCAGTGTCGATCGCCGGCTTCGGCTCGGCGAAGTGCTCCAACGAGGAGGCCTATCTCTTCCAGAAGCTGATCCGCGCGGGCTTCGGCACCAACAACGTCGATCACTGCACGCGGCTGTGCCACGCGTCGAGCGTCGCCGCGCTCTTCGAGGGTGTCGGCTCGGGCGCGGTGTCCACGACCTACGGGGACATCATCAATTCCGACGTGGCCATCCTGGCCGGCACGAACACGACCGCCAACCACCCGGTCGCGTCGTCGTTCTTCAAGCAGGCGCGCCGGCGCGGCACGAAGGTGGTGGTGGTCGACGTGCGTCGCGAGCGGATCGCCGACCATGCGGACATCTTCTGTCAGATCAAGCCGGGCACCGACGTCGCCTTCTACAACGGTGTGATGCACGAGATCATCCGCCTGGGGCTCGTGGATCGGGAGTTCATCGCCGAGCGCACCACGAACTACTCCGAGCTGGCCAAGACAGTCAAGGAGTATCCGCCCGAGCGCGCGGGACAGATGTGCGGCATCGACGCCGACATGATCCGCGAGGTGGCGCGGCTGTGGGGCGAGGCCGGCGCCGCGGTCGTGTTCTGGGGGATGGGCATCTCACAGCACACGACGGGGACCGACAACGCCCGCTGCCTGATCGCGCTGTGCTCGATCACCGGCCAGGTCGGGCGTCCCGGCACCGGGCTGCACCCGCTGCGCGGCCAGAACAACGTCCAGGGTGCCTCCGACGCCGGGCTGATCCCGATGATGTACCCCGACTACCAGCCGGTTGACGGGCCGGGCGTGCGTGAGCTCTTCGAGGCGGCGTGGCACCGCGACCTGAACCCCGAGAAGGGGCTGACCGTCACCGAGATCATCCATTCGGTGCTGCACGGCGGGGTGCGCGGGATGTACATGATGGGGGAGAACCCGTTCATGTCGGATCCCAACATCAACAAGGTGCGCAAGGCGCTGTCGGCGCTGGAGTTCCTCGTCGTCCAGGACATCTTCCTGACCGAGACGGCAGAGTTCGCCGACGTGGTCCTGCCCGCCACGTCCTACATGGAGAAGGAGGGGACCTACACCAACACCGACCGCCGCGTCCAGATCGGCCGCAAGGTGCTCGACGTTCCGGGCGAGGCGCGCCCGGACTGGCAGATCATCCAGGACATATCCAATCGGATCGGCCTGGAGATGGACTACGAGTCGCCGCGGGAGATCTTCGAGGAGCTCGTCTCGCTGATGCCCAATTACGCCGGGCTGTCCTACGACAACCTGACCGAAACCGGCAAGCTCTACCCCAACTCGGATCCCGAAAACTCCGACGGCATGGTGGTGCTCTTCGAGGAACGCTTCGGCACCGACGACGGCAAGGCGCACCTGGTGCCGGCTGAGTGGCTGCCGGCCAGGGAGCTGCCCGATGCCGAGTTCCCGTTCGTGCTCAACACCGGGCGGTTGCTCGAGCACTGGCATACCGGCTCGATGACCCGCCGCTCCTTTGCGCTGGACGCCATCCAGCCCGAGGCGCAGGTCTACCTCAACCCTGGCGACGCGGCCGACATGGGCATCGCGGAGGGCGACTTCGTGCGCGTCAGCTCGCGGCGCGGGTCCATCGAGCTGCGCGCGCGCCCGTCGCACCGCGACACGCCGGGGACGTGCTTCATCCCCTTCCACTTCCGCGAGGCAGCCGCCAACCTGCTGACGATCGACGAGATTGACCCGGTCGGGAAGATCCCGGAGTTCAAGTTCTGCGCCGTTCGCGTCGAGCGCGCCGGCGGCAGCAATGGAGGCAGCTCGCCCGAGCACGAGTCGGCTACGGCCGCCGAGGGAGCCGGATGAGCAGCGGCAACGGGCAGGTGGGCATGCGCGTGCAGGCCCGCGTCCCGGGCACCGAGGCCCGCGACGGGAAGTTCCCCGGGCCAAGCCTGATACCGGCCCTGACAGCGCTACAGCGCGAGCACGGCTGGCTGCCGCGCGAGCAGCTCGAGGCACTCTCACGTGAGACCCGCCGGCCGCTCTACGAGATCGAGGGTCTGATCTCGTTCTATCCGCACTTCCGCACGGAGCCGCCGTCGAAGGTCGACCTGCACCTCTGTCACGACCTGTCGTGCTGGCTGCACGGCTCCGACGAGCGAATCGCCGAGATCAAGGCGCGATACGGCGACGATGTCGAGATCGAGATCCAGGAGGTCTCGTGCCTCGGGCGCTGCGACATCGCGCCGGCCGTCGCCGTCAACGAGCGCTCGGCGCCGATTGCCGAAACGGACGAGCTCGTCGCCGCCGCGCGCAACGAGAGTCATGACGTGGGGGAGGCGGAGCGCGGCGGCGAGGAGCCGCGCCCAAACGACCCATACGCGCGGGGCGAAGAGCGCTACCGGGTGCTCCGCCGCGCGCTCTCCGGCGAGCTCGACTCCGAGGAGATCATCGGCGCGCTCAAGGACTCCGGGCTGCGCGGGATGGGAGGGGCGGGCTTTCCCACGGGGAACAAGTGGGAGCTGGTGTCCAAGCAGGAAGCCGAGCCGAAGTACGCGATCTGCAACGCGGACGAGTCCGAGCCCGGCTCCTTCAAGGACCGCCAAGTGCTGGCCGAGCAGCCGCACCTGGTGCTCGAGGGGCTCGTACTCGGGATGGTGGTGACCGGCGCGGAAGAGGGCTGGGTTTTCATCCGCCACGAGTACGGGCCGGAGGAGGCGGTGCTGCGCGAGGAGCTGTCCTCCCTGCGCGAGGCGGGGCTGCTCGGCGAAGACGTGCTCGGGTCCGGCAAGCGACTGGAGGTCGACGTCTTCACCTCCCCCGGCGGCTACATCCTGGGCGAGGAGTCGGCGCTCATCGAGTGCATGGAGGGCCACCGCGGCGAGCCGCGCAACAAGCCGCCGTTCCCCGGCATCTACGGGCTCTGGGGCCAGCCAACGCTGATGAACTCGGTGGAGACGTTCGCCGACGTCCCGGTGATCGTCGATCGCGGGGCGGAGTGGTGGCAGGATCAGGGAATCGGCGAGGCCACCGGGCTGAAGTTCTTCGCGGTGTCGGGCCACGTCGAGCGGCCCGGGGTCTATTGCCTGCCCATGGGGACCACGCTGGGGGAGCTTCTGGAGACGGCCGGGGGAGTGCAGGGCGGCGCGAAGCTGCTGGCCATCCAGCCGGGCGGCGCCTCCTCGAACTTCCTCGGGCCCGAGCGGCTCGACGTGCCGCTCGACTTCGACCCCATGGTGGAGGCCGGCTCGATGCTCGGTGCCGGCGCGGTGGTCGTCGTGGCCGAGGGCACGGACCTGCTCGCTTCGGCCACCAACGTGCTGCGCTTCTTCCGCAACGAGTCCTGCGGCAAGTGCGTCCCCTGCCGCGTGGGATCGCACAAGGCGCTCCTGCTCCTCAACGAAGTGCTCTCCCGCGGCCAAGGCCTCGAAGCGATCCAGAGCGAGCTCGAGCAGCTCGAGGAGACCACTCGGATGACGTCGATCTGCGGGCTGGGGCAGGTTGCGCTGGGGCCGGTGATGAGCGTGCTGCGAATGCGGACCGATGGGCA
>Ga0136617_10005647_pt1 | contig 11202 bp, 10 predicted proteins | sample AntDrymUQ3222106_2_FD_129672 | JGI IMG/M metagenome (GOLD analysis project Ga0136617, IMG submission 129672) | Polar desert sand microbial communities from Dry Valleys, Antarctica - metaG UQ322 (21.06) | ecosystem: Environmental > Terrestrial > Soil > Desert | place: Antarctica: Dry Valley...
AGGCCGCTGACGAGGCACAGGTGTCCCGGATCCTCGGCGCTTGAGATCCACCGGTAGCCGGCCTCTTCGATATGAGACGGCGATGAACTGGGACTACCTCGTCGGTCTCTTCCTCGATGGCGACCTGTGGCGGGCGGCCCTCGTGGTGGTCGCGCTGTCGGTGCTGTCCTGGACGTTCGCCACCGCGCTCGGACTCCTGGTCGCGCTGGCCAAGCAGTCGCGCAACCGCTTCCTGCGATGGCCGGCGGGCGTCTACGTCTGGTTCTTTCGCAGCCTCCCGCTGCTCGTCCTGCTGATCTTCGTCTACAACGCGCCACAGGTCATACCGTCGCTTCGCGACGTCATCAGGTCCCCCTTCGCCGCCGGCCTCGCTGCGCTCGTGCTCTCGGAGACGGCCTACATGGCCGAGATCCATCGCGGCGGGCTGCTCTCGGTCGTGGGCGGCCAGGGTGAGGCCGCTCGCGCGCTCGGCATGCCGTGGGGATCGGTTCAGCGGCACATCGTGGTGCCGCAGGCGTTCCGGGTGGCGCTACCGGCCCTCGGCAACGAGTTCGTCACCATCATCAAGCTCACGTCGCTGGTCTCGGTGATCTCGCTGGCCGAGATCCTGCTCGTCGGCCAGCGGCTGTACACGCAGAACTTCAAGGTCCTCGAGACGCTGCTCGCCGTCGCGGTGTACTACGTCGTCCTCGTCACCATCTTCGACCAGGTGCGGGGCTTCCTCGAGCGCCATCTCGACGTGCAGCGACGCGGCCGGAACAGAGGCACGCTGGCGATCGCGCCGACCGGCGAGCCCGCCCGCAGCGGCGTCGACCGACAGAAGCGGCCCCACGAGGGTGAAGTCGTGCTCGAGGCCCGGGGCGCACGCAAGGCCTTCGGCCGTGAGACGGTGCTGGACGGGGTCGACCTCCAGGTCCATCGTGGCGAGGTCGTGGCGATCATCGGACCTTCGGGATCGGGCAAGACGACGCTGCTGCGGACGCTCAACGCGATGGAGCTGATCGACGACGGCGACGTGCTGCTCGATGGCGAGCCGATCGGCTACCGGAAGGACACCAAGCGGCACATCCTGCCGCTCGCCGACCGCCTCGCCGCGCGACAGCGGCGGCGAGTGGGGATGGTGTTCCAGCAGTTCAACCTCTTCCCGCACAAGACGGCGCTCGAGAACGTCGCGCTAGCCCCCACCCAGCTCCGTCTTGCGTCGCGCCGGCACGCCGAGGACCACGCCCGCACGATGCTCGCCAAGGTCGGCCTCGCCGCGCACGCGGAGAAGTACCCGCACCAGTTGTCGGGCGGCCAGCAGCAGCGGGTTGCGATTGCGCGCGCGCTCGCGATGCAACCTGACGCGATCCTGTTCGACGAGCCGACGTCCGCGCTGGACCCGGAGCTCGTCGACGAGGTGCTGCAGGTCATGACGTCACTCGCCGGTGAGGGGCTGACCATGGTCGTCGTGACGCACGAGATGCGGTTCGCCCGCGAGGCCGCGGACTGGGTGGTGTTCATGGACGGCGGGCACGTCGTCGAGCAGGGCGCGCCCGACGAGGTGTTCGACCGCTCGGAGCACGAACGCACTCGCCGCTTCGTGTCACGGATCGAGACGTGACCTGACCGGCGCTCCTCGTACGTAGGGCGCTCACAGGCATTCCCGCGTTCCGGCGTACTAGCTTGCGGGTGCGATGACCGCACTCCGCAACCTCGTCAACCTCAAGTCGGTCGACAAGGGCTACGGCAGCCGCTCGGTCCTGCGCGACGTCACGCTCGGCGTCTCGGCCGGCGAGCGGATCGGCGTGGTCGGACGCAACGGCGACGGCAAGTCGACGCTGCTGCGCCTGATCGCCGGCGCCGAGCCGCCGGACGCGGGGGAGGTCACGCGCGCCGGCAGCCTCGACACCGCGCTGCTCGGCCAGGGCGACGAGCTCGACGAGCGGCGGACGATCCGAGAGGAGCTCGTCGGTGCGCGCGCCGACCACGAATGGGCCGCCGACGGCGCGTTCCGAGCCGTGCTCGACGGGCTCCTCGGCGGCGTCGAGATGCGCCGCTTCCCCGCCGGCCTCGACACCGCGATCGCGCCGCTGTCGGGTGGCGAGCGCCGGCGCATCGCGCTGGCACGCATGCTGCTCGACGGCCCCGAGCTGCTGCTGCTCGACGAGCCGACCAACCACCTCGACGTGGAGGGCGTCGACTGGCTCGCCCGGCATCTCGCCGCGCGCCGCGGCGCGCTGCTCGTGGTGACCCACGACCGCTGGTTCCTGGACGCCGTCTGCACGGCGACGTGGGAGGTCGCCGACGGAGCCATCCACCAGTATGACGGCGGCTACGCGGCCTACATCCTCGCGCGCGCCGAGCGCGACCGCAGGGCCACCGCGCACGACGACCGGCGGCGCCGGCTGCTGCGCAAGGAACTGGCGTGGCTGCGGCGCGGCCCGCCGGCGCGCACGTCGAAGCCAAAGTTCCGGATCGAGGCCGCCAACGCCCTGATCGCCGACGAGCCGGAGGCCCGCGACTCCGTCGAGCTGCTGCGCTTCGCGACCGCGCGGCTGGGCGACAAGGTGCTCGACGCCGTCGACGTGTCGGTCGCGTTCGGCGACACGGCGGTGCTGCGCGCGGTGACGTGGCGCCTCGGTCCGGGCGATCGTGTGGCGCTCGTGGGCGTCAACGGCTCGGGCAAGACGACGCTGGTCGAGCTGCTCGCCGGTGAGCTCGCGCCGACGTCGGGGGAGGTCGAGCGCGGCGCCACGGTCAGGCTGGCACACCTCTCCCAGGACATGGTGGAGATCCCCGAGCACCTGCGCGTGCTCGAGTCGCTCGAGGGGGTGCGCGGACGTGCGGTGCTGAGCGCGGGCCAGGAGATCACCGCGGGCATGCTGTGCGACCGCTTCGGCTTCCGCGGCGACAAGGCGCGGACGCTCGTGCGCGACCTCTCGGGCGGTGAGCGCCGCCGGCTGCAGCTCATGCGGCTGCTGATGGACGAGCCGAACGTGCTGCTGCTCGACGAGCCGACCAACGACCTCGACATCGACACGCTCACCGCGCTCGAGGACCTGCTCGACGGCTGGCCCGGCACGCTCCTGGTGGCGAGCCACGATCGCTACTTCGTGGAGCGCGTCTGCGACGACGTCCACGCGCTCACCGCGGGCGGCGGAATCCGCCACCTGCCGGGTGGGATCGACCAGTACATCGAGCTGCGCAAGCACGCCGCCGAGCCCGCTCCCGCGCGCCGGCCGGTCAGGAGCACCGCGCCCGCCGGCGCCGTCCTGCGCGCGGCGCGCAAGGAGGTCCAGCGCCTGGAGCGGGCGCTCGACCGGCTCGGCGAGCGCGAGACGGCGCTGCACGAGGCGATGGCCGCGAGCGCCACCGACCACGTGCGGCTGCGCGAGCTGCAGGCCGCGCTCGACGCGGGCATCGCCGAGCGCGAGCAGCTCGAGGCCGCGTGGCTCGAGACCTCTGAAGCGCTCGAGTCCTAGTCGGAAGCATCCGAGTCGACTCGGCCTGGCTGCTCAGTGCACCGAGCGCAGCGATTCGCCCAGTGCAGTCGTCGAGTAGAGGACGGCGCGGCCGCAGCGGGTGCGTTCGGCGAGCGTTGCAGCGGCGAGCGCCTTGAGATGCTGGGAGACCGTCGCGGGAGTGAGGCCGAGCAGCGTCGCGATCTCGGTAGTCGTGCGTGGCTCGTCGAGTGCGGCGAGGACAGCGGCTCGCCCCGGTCCGAGCAGGCCACGCAAGGGTTGAGGCGTTCCGATCTGCTCGTCCCAGAGGATCGCCGCGCCACGAGCGGGATAGGCGACGAGCGGGGGCAGCTCGCCGGCGAGATAGACCCGGGGCTTGTGCGCGAAGAGAGCGGCGACGAGTGGGAGGCCTTGGCCGTCGCCCGCCCGTTGCCACCGACGCTGGGGGGCTAGATCGATGCGCAGGGTGCCATTGCTCCATGCGAGGCGGGGATCCAGGTCCGCGAACAGTCGCTCGAGGCCACCTAGCGCGAGCTGTCGCGTGCGATGGCGGATGTCGGCTTGCAGCAGCGCCCGCATGCGCGCCCAGTGAGGCGCCAGGCAGGCGTTCCAGTAGCGCTCCAAGGCATCGGCGATCTCGCCGAGGAGCTGGTCGGCGTCCTCCCCCAGCGCTCGCGGTAGGCAACGCCCGTCGTAGGCGGCATGCAGATCGCGACGCACTCTGTCGGTCGGCGTCTGGCGGAGGGCAGCGAATTCGTCGGCCGGATCCTCGAGCTGGTCGCTGGGTCGGGGATTGAGGAAGTCCGGCTGCCACCGTCGGCCTCGGCATCCACCTCACCGCCGGCGCGCTGTTCCTCACGGGATCGGTGGGCCTCAGCAGCGCGCAGGTCGGCGCCGGGCTGTCGCTCGCGGGCGCAGCCGGACTGGCGGGCGGGGTCGTCCTCGGTGACTTCGCCGACCGCCGCGGGACGAAGCGGGTGCTGGTCGCCACGCTGCTCGTCGAGGCTGGCGCGATGACGGCGTTCGCGTTCGCAAGATCGTTCGACGTGTTCGTCGTCGCGGCGGTCGTGGGCGCGGCGGCGGAAAGCGGAGGCCGCAGCGTTCGCGGCGCTGTCGTAGCGCTGATCGCCGACGACGACAAGGTGGCGCTGCGCGCGTACCTCCGAGTGGTCACCAACGTCGGGGCGTCGATCGGCGCGGGGCTCGCGGGGGTAGCTCTGGGTCTGGGGAGCAGCACCGCTCTCGTCGTCGTCCTGCTCGTCGGCACCGCGAGCCTCGTCGGCGCCGCCCTCCTGGGTGCTCCGATCGAAGACGGTACAGGGGGTGCTTCGGAGAGCATCGGGGGCTCGACCGGCCACCGCCGGCACTAACTACTCCCTCGCGTAGGAGGAGCGCTGTCCCCACGCGGCACGGCGAGTGGGGACCCCGCAGCGAGAGGATGCCGCACGGTGCCACCCTGCGTGGCTGGCCGACCCGGTCGACGGCCCGCTCAGGGTGTCCAGCGTCAAGCGATTCGGCTACTCGGCCAGCCTCATTCATGGCGAGGAGGTCGGCGCGTTCGCCGCCTGCCCCGATCTTCTCGACGCGCTGTGCGCGACGCTCGACTACCCAGTCGCCACGGAGGTCGTCGCGTGCGTCCCGACGGCGAATGTTCTGCTGCTCTCCGACGAGCCAGTCGAGATCGTGACGAAGATCCTCGCCGCACGGCCGGTCTGGACGAGGGAACTCGAAGCGTCGGCAGATCCGGGTCTCGGTCCCGGCCCGAAGGTCGGCTGCCTGTCATCGATCGTCGTGCGCAGCGCCGCGTCCGACTACGGCCTTCGCGACCGGCTCCTACGACTCGATCCGGCGGTACGGCGCGGCGTCGCGGCGCCCGGCAAGACCCCTTCAGAGTTCAATCGACCGTGATGGCGCCGGGTTCGCCGGGCGCCCGATCACGGGGCCGGAGAGGCAGCGTGCCGCCTCGGCCGGGATCGCAACCAAGCGCCCGCCCATGTGGTCGCGTCCAGCAGGCGCGGGCCGCGCTGGGACATAGGCGCGCCGAGAAGCGCAAGTCTGCGCCGGCAGCCGAACGATCGTCAGCAGGTTCGCCACGCACATGTGCACCGCCCTGGTCGCGGACTAGAGAATCCCGAGGTAACGCTCGAGCTCCCACGGCGTGACCTGCACGCGGTAGTCCTCCCACTCCTGGCGCTTGATCTCGATGAAGCGGTTGAAGGTGTGCTCGCCGAGCGTGCGCAGCACCAGCTCGGACTCCGCGGTCAGCTCGATCGCATCGCCGAGCGTCTCCGGGAGCTGCTCGATCCCCAGCCGGCGGCGATCGTCGGGCGCCAGGTGGTACAGGTTCTTCTCCATCGGCTCGGGCAGCTCGTAGCCCTTCTCGATCCCCTCCAGCCCCGCCTGCAGCAGCGTCGCGAACGTCAGGTACGGATTGCACGCCGGATCCGGGCAGCGCAGCTCCATCCGCGTCGCCTTCTCCTTGCCGGGGTGATAGAGCGGCACGCGCACGAGCGCGGAGCGGTTGCGCCGGCTCCAGGCCACGTAGACCGGCGCCTCGTAGCCCGGCACGAGGCGCTTGTAGGAGTTCACCCACTGGGCGAAGATCGCGCAGATCTCGCGCGCGTGGCGCAGCTGGCCGGCGATGAACGCCTTGCCGACGGCGGATAGGAAGTACTTGTCGTCGGCGTCGTAGAAAGCGTTGGACGCGCCCTGGAACAGCGACTGGTGGGTGTGCATGCCCGAGCCGTTCTCGCCGAACAGCGGCTTGGGCATGAACGTCGCGTGCCAGCCGTTCTTGAGCGCGTACTCCTTGACCGTGATCCGATAGGTCATGCAGTCGTCGGCAATCTTGAGCGCGTCGCCGTAGCGGATGTCGATCTCGTGCTGGCTCGGGCCGACCTCGTGGTGGGAGTACTCCACCTGGATGCCGAGCTTGTCCAGCGCCAGCACGGTCTCGCGCCGGACGTCCGAACCCGCGTCGAGCGTGGTCAGGTCGAAGTAGCCGCCCTCGTCGAGCACCTCGGTGGACCTCGAGTCCTTGAACAGGAAGTACTCGAGCTCGGGGCCGACGTTGAAGGAGTCGAAGCCCATCGCCTGCATGCGCTGCTCGGCGCGGCGCAGGATGTGGCGCGGATCGCCCTCGTAGGGCTCGCCCTCCGGCGTGCGGATGTCGGCGAACATGCGCGCGACGCCGCCCCCCTCGTCCTCCGGGCGCCATGGAAGCACAGCGAACGTGGTCGGATCCGGCATCGCGATCATGTCGGACTCCTCGATCGCGTTGAAGCCGGTGATCGAGGAGCCGTCGAAGCCCATGCCGCCCTCGAAGGCGCCGTCGAGCTCGGCGGCGTTGATCGAGAACGACTTCAGCTGGCCGAGGATGTCGGTGAACCAGAGGCGGATGAAGCGGATCCCGCGCTCCTCGGCGAGCGCCTTGACGTCCTGCGGCGTGCTGGGCGAGTCCATGGTGCGCGGCAGCCTAGTGCAGCCGCGGGCGAGCGGCACTGGACCGGCCGTACAAGCCGGCGGGCCTCAGGGCAGCCAGCGGTGAGACCAGGACTTCAGCTGCTGCAGCGCGGGGGCGAGCTCGTGGCCCATCTCGGTCAGCTCGTATTCCACCCGCGCGGGCGAGTCCGGTTGCACGCGGCGCTCGACGATCCCGCGCGCCTCGAGCTCCTTCATGCGCTCGGAGAGCAGCCTGTCGGAGAGCTGCGGGATCGCCTGGGCGATCCCGGAGAAGCGCATCGCGCCGCCCTCGAGCAGGACGACGATGATCGCCCCCGACCAGCGCTTGCCGATCAGCTCGACGGCCTCATGCAGCTTGGGGCAGCACGAGGCGTCGGGCGGGTCCATCGTCGCCACGGCGACGCGCGCCCGCGTGGTCTGGCGAGCCGGGAGCATCGTCTGCAGCCTACGCCGCCCGCAGGACGCGCGCGTCCTCGAACGAGCCGTCGACGGGGACCTCGCCCGCGACGTTGACCATCGCGGTGAGCGACTCCAATGTCACGTAGGCGATCGCCTCGAGCAGCTGCTCGTCGGTCCAGCCGGCCTCGCGGGCCTCCTCGTGCAGGTGCACCGGGGCGTGGCCGCGCTGCTCGAGCAGGGCGCGCAGGTAGCGCAGCAGCGCCGCCTCGCGCGGGTCCGAGGACTCCCAGTCGCGGGCCGCGGAGACCTCGTCGATCCCGACCCCCGCCTGGCGTGCGATGCGCGTGTGGATCGCCAGGCCGGGCTGGCTGCGGTAGTGCTCGGCGACGGCGAGCGCGATCCGCTCGAGCGTGGGCAGCGTGAGGCTGCCGTGGCGGAGCTCCGAGCGGAAGCGGGCGTAGGCGCGCAGGGCGGCGGGCGAGCCGGCGAGGACGCCGAGAAAGTTGGGGAGCTGCCCGCCGGAGGCCATCGCTCCCTTCAACACCGGCAGCGAGCCCTCGGGCGCGCTGAGGTCGTCGTGGATGTGGAAGCGGCTCATCTGCGTCTTCATGTGAACCCTTACGAGGCTGGTGTGGGGAGGGACGCCTTTCTTACCCTTCGTAAGGATAGAAGCGGCCTCGCCTCCTCGCAAGACGCGGACGTCCGGATGGCGCGTGCGGGTTCGGCCGCTGGGCGGCCGGCTGCGGTGAGCGCGCCGGGCGCGCGTGTTCAGACGGTCGCCGCGTCGGCGGTCGAGATGGCGATGAGGATGAGCAACAGGCCGAGCGCGAACGCCCAGGCGACGATGCGCTCGGGCCGCGCTCCCACCCACTCCGCCGGGGTCCTCGACGGGCGGCGGCGGTCGACCGACGTGCTCCGCAACGGACGCTGCGAACCGTCGGGCCGCCCGGTGATCACCTTGGTGCGCCGGCCAGCCGGGCCGGCTTCGCCCGTGCCGGGCCATGCGTCCCACCGGCCCGCGGCCGGGCCAGCGGCGGTCGCGCCGTCACGCGGCTGCACGATCGCGTGCGGAGCGGAAGCGTCCGCGATGACCGAGAGGTCGAGGCGCTGGGCACGCTCCAGCATCGCCAGCTCGGCCGGCTGGGCGCGGCGGCGGTCGCGCGGACCGCTCCACTCCTCGGCGGCCGGCGCGCGGCGCCGGTCCGCGGGCGGATCGACCAGCGCGAGCGGGCGCTGGGCCGCGGCATGCGACGGCCGGAAGCGGGGCGCCGGCGCGTCGTCGACCGCGCGCGGGCGCGGCATGCGGGTGAACAGGTCGTCCCCACCCCAGTCGGCGACCCGGTGCTCCTCCTCGAACTGGTCGTACAACGCCGCGACGAAACGGCTGGCGTGCTCTGACATGGCGGCGGTCGTCCTCTTCCCTTGCTTGCGGGGTTAGCTGACGGGCTCGCGCTGGAGAGCAGCGCTACGCGATGGCGATTCGCCCCGACGACATGGGTCCCCCGCTCCCCGTGCCCAACGGGAATTCAGCGGATGCGGCCGGGCATCGTAGCAGTCGTGAAACGCCCGGCAAGAAGGCGTTTTCATAGTGCTCCCTACGCTCACGGGCCGACCCTGGTGCCGGCCCGCACGACATGCTGGCGGACGCTCCGGCGGAACGGGAGTCCCGCCCGCGCGAGACTTCACGCAAGGAGCGGGATGAACCGGCGAGGCGCTCGGGACCCGATCTAGTTGGCCGGCTGACCGACGGCGACCGCGACGAACTGGGCGACCGCCTCGGCGTCCGCGCCCTCGACGAGGTCAGCGGCCATGTTGCCGTTGCCGCGCGCGCGGCCCTTCTCGATCGCGTCCAGCACCAGCGCCTTGGGCGGGGCCAGGTCGTCGAGGTCGGGGCCGACCCTCGCGGTCGCGTCGGCCGCGTCGAGCGCGTGACAGTTGCGGCAGCGCTGGCCGAACAACTCGCGGCCGCGCTCCTGCGTCTCGGTGAGCGCCTTGACGTTCGCCTCGGGGATCGAGTTGCGGTTCTTCTCGGTGGCCACGACCGCGGCGGGGACCGCGACGCCCAGCACGAGGACGGTGATAGCGAACAGCAGCGTCGCACCACGACGCCCGCGGCGGCTCTGGGTCTGCATGCGAGCGCGGGCGCCCTTGGGCCCGCCGCTCATGGCCAGGAAGAACGCGCCGAAGCCCAGCAGGACGAAGAGGAGCAAGAACGCGAGGACGGCCATGGAGGCGGACCTTACCCATTCGCGCGGCGAGTCGGCGCGGTAGTAGTCGGCGGTGAGTCGGCACGGTGGCAGGCGGCGGCAAGCCGCGTCGGGGCGATCTCATCATGGCGTGGGGCGATCTCATCGTAGGCGTCGGGGCGACCTCATCGCCGCCGTCCCGCGGCGAAGCTCTGCACAGCTGGGGCGACGCCGCGGAAGTCGGCCAGCGCTCCGTCAGCCGGGACCTCCTCCTCCCCTTCCGCAGCCGCGCTGCGGCGGTCGGGCAGCGGGATGATATCGGCGCCCGTGGTACCCGGCGCAGACAACGGGCGCAGCTCCTTGACGTAAACGTTGAGCGCCCCGCCGGCGATCGGCAGCTTCTCCAGCTTGCCCTTCGCGAGCAGCAGCGGCTCAGACCGCACGGCCAGCCGGTGACGCTCGTAGACGGGCGGCGGGACGATCAGGTTGATCGTCCCGAACTCGTCCTCGAGCAGGACGAAGACGATGCCCTTGGCGGTTCCGGGCCGCTGGCGGGCGACGACCAGGCCGCCGATGGTCACCGGCGAGTCGTGCGCGAGCGTCTCGAGGTCCCGCGTGGAGACCGAGCCCGCCGGCAGCTCTGCCCGCAGCAGGGCCACCGGATGCGAGCCGAGCGTGAGGCCGGTGGTCGCGTAGTCGGCCACCATCGCGTCCCACGCCGCCAGCGGCTCGAGCGCGGGCGCGCCCGGCAGGTCGAGCGGGAGCGCCAGCTGGGTCCCCTCCTTGACCGCGGCACCGGGCGCAGCTACCCCGAGCCGCCACAGCGCGGTCCGGCGCGCGCGGGTGACGCCGCGCGACGAGCCGTCGGAGGCGCACGACGACCCGTCCGGCGCGTCGCGCGCGGCCGGCGCTTCGGCGGCGGCCAGCGCGTCGCAGGCGCCCGCCCAGGCGAGACGGTCGAGGATCGCGCGGCTCGCGCCGGCGCGGGAGGCAAGGTCGGACAGCGAACGGAACGGGCCGCCACTGCCTCGGCCTGCGACACCGTCATCGCCGCTTCGCTCGTCGCGCGCGGCCACCAGCGCCGCCACCTCGGCGCTGCGCGCGCCCAGCACGTAGTTGAGCCCGAGCCGGATGCGGCCCTCGGCGTCGACCGTGCACTCCTCCCCCGACAGGTTGACGTCGGGCGCGACCATCTCGATTCCCTTGCGCTGCGCCTCGTGGGCCAGCGTGTCGGACGCGTAGAAGCCCATCGGCTGCTCGTTGAGCAGCGCGCACAGGAACTCCGGCCCGTAATGGACCCGCAGCCAGGTCGACTGGTAGGCGAGCAGCCCGAACGCCGCCCCGTGCGCCTTGGGGAAGCCGAAGCCGGAGAAGCCGACGATCATCGTGTACACGCGCTCGGCCGTCTCCGCGTCGGCCCCGTGCGTCTGCGCAGCGCCGTCGACGAAGCGCTGGTGGTAGGCCTCGATCGCCGCCGCCGAGCGCTTGCGGCTCATCGCCCGCCGCAGGCCCTCGGCCTCCCCCGGCGAGAATCCGGCGAACGCCATCGCCACCTCGATCACCTGGTCCTGGAAGATGATCGTCCCCAGCGTGTCGCGCAGCACGGGCTCCAGCGACGGGTGGTCGTAGGGCACCTCGAAGTCGGGATCCCCGCGCATCTGCTGGCGGCGCGCGATGTACGGATTGACCGCCCCGCCCAGGATCGGCCCCGG
>Ga0136617_10005648_pt1 | contig 11201 bp, 9 predicted proteins | sample AntDrymUQ3222106_2_FD_129672 | JGI IMG/M metagenome (GOLD analysis project Ga0136617, IMG submission 129672) | Polar desert sand microbial communities from Dry Valleys, Antarctica - metaG UQ322 (21.06) | ecosystem: Environmental > Terrestrial > Soil > Desert | place: Antarctica: Dry Valley...
ACCGGACCGGGGCGGTCATCGAATTCAGCCGAAGCAGCGGCAAAAAAGCAGCCTCCGCGAAAGACGCTGCGCTCCACGTAGGAAAGCCAAGACTCCAGCATTGCCTGAAGGCGGAGCAGCCCCTTTTCCGAAGGCATCGCAGGCTCGACTACTTCCGTCATAAAGATTGAACGCGCCATATCTAACGTAGCGAGTTGTAACTCTTCTTTCGAGCCGAAGTGAGCGAAGAGTCCGCTTTTGCTCATCTTTAGTTCCTGAGCGAGACGACCAATGGAGAGTCCTTCCAGTCCTTCGGCGGAGGCGATGTCCACCGCCGCTTGGAGGATTTCCTGACGAGTCTGTTCGCCGCGCGTTGGTCGGCGCACCACCGCCCGACTCGTTCCAAATGCTAAAATGTTTTCCATAATAATTTGTGGTCTTTGGAAAAAGCACGACTGTTCTATTTCTACAGTACGCTCGTTCGTTCTGTCAAGTTATTTTAATCAAGTGATGCTGAAGAAAGCAGGTTTCTTCTTCTGGGAAAGTATTCGCCAACTCAGACAACATATAAACTTGAGAAGAGTCGAGCAAATAAATAAGAGAAAGTTGAATTGTTTCTTTCACGCGCGGCACAACAAATCATTGGACGTGAGGAAAAACAGCTTCTCTTTAAAATCTTTTTCGGTGAACTCGGAGTTGCGTGAATCCGGTTTTTGCCCACGTCAACTCAATCATTAGGTGGCGCGGTTTGACTACATTTTTGATTATTGCCGAAACTGCTCAGTCTTAGCGGTTTACCGCAGTGTTCTCGCCAATAATAAAGCGGGCTAACTCTGCCGAAATCCTCGCGGCATTTCCTCCGCCAAAACCACCGTGCCTGACGTATGTGGCTATTGTGAATCGAGCTTTTCCTTGCGGATCGAAAATCAGTCCTGCAAACCACCCGTCCGATTGCGGACCGAGCGGCATCGGACCCGGACCGGTGCCAGTCTTGCCGCCGATTTGCCAGCCGGTATCTTTTAATATTTGAGCAATGCTATTTGCCGTGCCGCGCTGAACTGTGTCGCGCATGGCAGGCTGAAGCCGAAGTGCCGTCCTTTCCTGCATAATACGGATTGAATTTTTAAGTTCCCGACGCGACACAAGCGGCTTCATGACTGATAACGCTGATTTCTCTTCTCTTGCTACGGGCATTAACATCACGCCCCCGTTTCCCACGGCTTGTAGAAAACGGGAAACGTGCAACGCCGTTACGCTCATATTAGTTTCACCAATCGACATCGTTTCCGCCCATTCCGCTTCTTTGGTTTCGTCGCTTAATAAAACATACGCCGGAGCCGGTATTAGGCGCGGCTTCCAGACAGGCGCGAGTTCGGCCCAAAACTTATCGTCTTGCCGCAAGTCGGTTCGCTGACCAAAGCCATAACGCTCGAAATCATTTAGCACTTTCTTTGCCCCGACTGCTTTGCGAAGAGCGAGCGACATTTGCCTTCCGGCGGAATCGCTTCCGCCGACGAGCATTTCGTGAACCGACACGCGATTTCTATAAGCGGGATTTTGTGAATCAGCCGACCCCTTTGTGCTGTCAAAACTGGAATCGGGTTGATTGTTATCCCACCACGACGCAGAAACAAACACTTTTGAGACGGAAAGCGGCAAGACGGGTGTCGTGACATCCAGCTTGGATGGCTGAGATGCCGTAAAAGCGACAACCGCTCCCGTTTGGACATCTTGAACTACAGTAATCGCTTCGAGTTTGCTTGCGTTCATAATCTCAAGTGTGCGTTTATTCGCAGCAGCGCACACCGCGCCTTGCGACAGGGCATTCACACAGGGCGAAGCAGATAGAGCGGAGTCATTTGCTTTCAGAAGCGGTGTTGGTGTGGGAACAGAACTTTGCGTTTCCCTCGCCGCCGCAGGAAAAGAAAACCGTGTCGCGTTCGCCGCCCAAACCATCAATAGGGCAAACAGTATTGTTAAAGATATTAATGCAATCCAAATTTTTCTGAACATTAAATTCTCCATTTGATTAAGTCCAACTCAGCCACCTGACGGCGGAGTTAACGTGGCGCGGTCGCGCAAGATTGATAAAAGCACTAACTCCTCGATTCATCATAATTTCCGTCTCGGCCGCAAAGATGTATAGACTACGCGAAGCCGCCATCGAACGACGGATTTGACGTGAGGCAAAACTCAATACACGCAACTTGGAATTAACCAAAGACCGTTTTAAAAAGTAGCTGTTTTGCCCTCGGATCAATGACTTGTTCGACAGCGCGTTTCATATCAAAGCGGGTTTGGCAAAAGACAATCTCTCGATATTATTATCCTTAGTTTCCTCATCATCTTTCGACACTAAGATATTTTCTGCTTCGACGGGCAAAGGTTTCCAGATACGGTCTTTATAAATTGTGAGAACGATAGCCAGAGCAATCGTGAGAAGACGAGCAGCATTAGCGAGCCACCCGCCAAGTGCGGTATCGTCCACTGCGAAGACTTCCCACCACAAATTCATCAAACTGTGCAGACCGAAAATCGCCCACAAATTATCTTGCCAACGAATGAATATCCAACAACTCAATATGCTGCCCAATCCGGTAATCGCCGAAATACCGACTAATTCCCAAAAATCATTGGATTGGTATAAATGACCGAGCGCGAACAACACAGATGGAATCAACGCCGAAAACCAGAAACCTAACCGCGCACGACGGTATAACTGCCGAAACATAAAACTGCGAAACAACACTTCTTCAGCGAATGGCGCAAGAAAACAGCCAACTCCAACGGTCAAGAAAGTCATATTCGGATTAACGCTTGAAGTCAAGGCAAACGCAAGCAACATCGGTAGCGAAGCAATGAAAGAAAATAACAAGGCTCTTTTAACGGGCACACATAAACCTAGCTCGCGTGCCGACTGCTTGAATCCGAAGCGGTGCGCAAAAGAAACGCCCAAGAAACATAGAATTATCTGTAAAATGTTTCTGAAGCCGCTCACCGCAAGAGGCAGCAAAAACTGCCGCAAGCCCAAAAAGCGCGTCAAATATTGCAAGTTATTGGCTAGAATGAAAACTACGGTAGCAACGGCTGTGTGCCATCCTCTTGAATTTGGTCTTTTCATAGTTTTTTCCTCAAAACAGAATGCAAAATCTCCTTAAATTGCCAGCGACAATATCAATCTAATATAAAGACGCTGGAGAAAAGCAATTTGTTAACCCTGCGAAGCTGTCGAACGGCGGAGTTGACGTGCGGCGAAACCGCTACGCACAACAAGTCATTGGACGTGAGGGCGCGCACAGCGACTTTGTTAGCACGTTGTCCGTTAAACCCGAAGTTACGTGGATTCGGTTTCGCCCCACGTCAATTCCGCCGTTGGGCGGCTGTGGTGATTTCCTAAAGGTTAACTGCCGATGAAACTTCACCGATTTAAATTCAGTTCCAACCAAGCATCACTCATTAAGTTGTTGGCGTTACTCGGAAAGATAAGCGAACCGCTTGAAATTATATCGAACATAACGCGCCAACTTTTCCCGCCGAACCGTTTGCGGCTGATTTGAAATTCGATTGCTTGGCTCGGCAAAAAAGAACGCTTTTCAAATGAATCGGGTTTCAAGGTATTAGCCCACCAGCCGTCAACATTCCACCAATCCCAATCGTTCGTCCATTCTTTCCATTTATCGCCTTCAAGCACGCGCTCGCCGAGTTTGGCTGAAGCGTGGAGCGTGTAAAGTTTTTTGTCTGCCGCCGACAAATACAAATCCACCATCAAATTACTTTCCGTTAGCGGAGCGACACAAACAAAAACGTAGTCATCCGTCTTTTTGAGAAACAGTCTGTAATCTTTCGACATTGATAACTCAGCAGCATCTTTCCATTCTTCTGTCTTACATTTGCCGTCAATCAGGACCGGCTTGCCGCTCGGAACTTTGATTACATCCTGTGCAGATGCGATTGAAGTAATGAAAAATACCAACCCAATGAGAAATAAAATTCGTCTTTTCATCATTTTACATTCCTCTATCTTCAACATCCGCGAGAAGCCGCCCAACTTTAGATTTAATGGACGACGCGATAACAAAGCCGCTGCCCGCGCCCTCACGTCCAATGACTAAGAATCAAGCCACTGCCTCTGGCAGTGGTTCTACTTGTTATGTCGTCCGTTCATTTTACCACGCAACGTCGCATTCAAGTTGCGTAACCACGCTCAAGTTTTGGACTACGACAGGACGCTATTTAATTTTCGTAGCAACAGCAGGGCTGTTGATTAAACTCCACTGAGATTCCATTTTAACTACTCGATTTTGTTTATTGCGTTTGAATGTAATCGTGACATCGCCTTCGGAAAGCATAAATACATCGTTGGCAATAAAATGTAACTGACCGCCCGTTTCAGCAAAACGAGAATAGAATAGTTTCCCGTTTTTAACGGTAACGGTTCGTCCGCCTTGATATTCGCCGACATATTGCCGCAACGTTTTTTCAGACAGTTCTTTTTCAAGATTCGTTTTTTCAAGATAAGTAATGTAGCTGCCGAATTTTTTCTTTTGCAAAGAGTCGGTAGCTTTTTGTTGCAATTTTTTCAACGCTTCGATTCTCGCCGTTCGTAAAGCATCTTCAGCCGGGCTGGAAATATCAACCGGAACTCCCGTTCCTTCCCAATTTGTTTTTGTCACGACGTTCATTCCGTGACGATTCGGTATGAAAGCCGTGAACAAATTATTGAGCCGCGTTACTCTGCCCGGATTAGCTGCACCGGCGGACGTTTCGCCGATTACTTTTGCCCCTTTCAGATATTTAAGATTGTATGCCAATGCTTCGGCGGCGGAAACCGTGACGTTGCTTGTCAGAACATATAAATCAACGTTTGCGAGTTGTTTGTCTTTCGGTTGAGGTGTAATGAATTCCTCAGTCGTCGTATCGGTCAGACGGTTGTATGAAGTACCGGAAAGCGTGCGGTCTTTGAAAAAGAAACCTGTGATGTAAGCCGTCATTTCCGAAGAGCCGCCCGTGTTTTCACGAAGGTCGAGAATCACGGCGTCACAGTTTTTGAGCGAGGCAAACGAAGCATCTACGATTGGACTTGAGTAAGTGAGGAAGGCATCAAAGTAATCGAATTTCAAATTACAGACGTTGCCGTTAAAAAACTGAACGGCTTTGAATCCGAAATTCATTTGGCGGTTGAAATCCGAAGCCCGTTTTGCTCTTTCTTCGGGTGTCGGCGGCGGTGTCGGGCTTGGGTCCGCGGTTGAAGTTTGAGCTTCCGGACTGTAATTCAGCGCAAGATGTCTGTCGGGATTGAGAGAACGTAAATCATTTGTTAGGGCAGTGCTAAAATCTTGAGGAGAATTATAAGAATCGTATTTACCGGCTTTCAAATTTTGTTGAAGCAATTGCTGCAGCTTTTGCCCAATCTCTTTGTAAGCATAACGTTCCGGCAGCAAAGCCGATAAATCGTCAATAGTTTGTTTCTTTATTTCTGCTGTTAGCGATTGGTTTTGACCAAAGCAAAGCTGCGCGGTTAGCAAAAGATTCAAAATCAAAATAGTAAAAATTATTAAAGCCGATTTTTTCATCGTTCATAAAACCTCTATCTTTAGGAAATAAAATATTTTGGCTCAGCAGACAACTTCTGCTCAAAACACTAAACTAAAGGAAATCAATTTGAGCAATTGGTTCGATGCCAAGCTGAGAAGCATCTGCGCTTTGACAAATCATTTGAAAATTACACCGGACGAGAAACGAACATTATCAGCCCGCGTTTTGCCAAATCCTAGTTCATTACCACCTCTCAAAAAATAGGATTGTAGTCAGCTTGGAAGACGCGCAAATCAACGCGCTTATTAACCCGCACGTCAAGTCCTCCGCCTATCGCCAACGCGCGGACAAAAGGCGTCGCGCGATTGCTGTTACGAAATTTATATTGTGGTCCGCCAAGTATATTAAAGACGCGAACATTAGTTTCAATATTACCGCCAAGCGGGTCTGCTATTTTATTTGTCTTGAAATGTGCGGAGAAATCTCCTGTTAAACCGAAACGTTTATTCAAGTAGCCTGTAGCTGAAACATTAAATCCGTTGAGCGTCTGCTTGCCGTCAAAGAAGGTGATAACAGGCTGAGGAGGATTCGGACGTTCAGCTTCATATTTAGTTTCCAATACCGAGTAACCGGCGAAGAATTCGGTGCGCGGACTATCGTCGGATTGTGCGGCTGCAAATGCCGCACAACAAAAAATCAAAAAAATACCAGAAAGCAATTTACACATGTTTTTTAATACTCCTTAATTTATTGTTTGAGCTACAGAAGATGCACTAGCGAAAGCGCAGGCATCTATTTTAATAATTTTATAGAAGTCTTCTCATTACCTCTCCATAACCAATCAGTTGTCCTTCTTATGTAACATTCTATTCGTGTTCTCAAACGTAGCTTTTGCGTTATTGGTCGGGTGAGCCAAGTATATTTACGCCTATCTTTATTGCTCGCGCCGCAGCAAACCATTCAAAAGTAGATTAGCCAATCGCCGGGTTTTTTCTTTCACCTCATCGCGCTCGCCTAGTTCGCGCGTCGTCAGACTAAACGGAAGCAAAGAATTAGTCGCCAACAAAAGCATCGTCGCCGTTTCGAGCGGATTTTCTCCGCCGAAAAACTTGGCTTTTTGACCTTCTTTGATGACGACGGCAAAAATTTCGGCTTCTTCTTCAAAGTATGTTTTGCGCCGCGCCAAAAATTTCGGACGTATCGCTGATAAAATATCATTTAGACTTTGCGTGTAATGCTGAACGCTATCAAAGCGGTGCAGAACTCGTTTCAGCAACATCTGACAAATACGCTCATTAGGCGATACTTTTTTCTCGGCGATTATTTCTAGCTCTTCTTTGAGCCGTTCAATAACGCGGTCAATATGCGACAGGGCAATTTCTTCTTTACTGCTGAAGTGCAGATAGATACTGCCTTTCCCGATTCCAACCGCTTGCGCCAAATCGTCTATGGTCATTTTTTTATAACCATAGCGAGCCAAAAAATCGTCCGTTGCGTCAAGAATCGCTTCGCGGACTTCGATTGTTTGCACGGCAGTTTTCATAATTCTGACTCTTGACCATATTCGTTTTATAGTCAAATGTCAAACGCCGTCATCCTACAAAGAAGAGATTATTTTATACTCCACCTTCAAGAAGAGAGCGACATAACTATTGATTAACACCAGCGCACTTGATAATAATTCGCTCTTTCAGTGTTAATTGCTTAACACTAAAGCTACGGCTTCCAATTCCAGCCCGCAGGAGCGGCAAAATTTTGCGCCGCCCGTGTTCGATGTCGCGCATTGAGGACAATACATTGTTGCTTCCTCCTTTTTATTTTTACGGAATTGGAAGTAACCCGAACGGCTCGGCGGATTATTTAATCTTTTGAGCCGGAATCTCGCGCCCGCCCTGGTGCAGAATCAACCCCGTGACAAGTCCTTTCTCATTCTTGACAAAACACCACACGCCGTTTTAAGAAAGTCGCTGCCCGCGCCTCGCGTCCATTGACTTGTTCGACCGCGCCATTGCTTGAAACGTGCCGCTTTCGACTTTCTCCTTTCGTCGCTAGCCTAAATTGTGCAAACGACTCAGATGATACTCTGCTGCCTCTCGAACTTCCGGCGCACGGTCGGGTTGTGACCAGCACCACACCGCAACGCTGAAACTCTTTAAGAGACCCAAAATTTCCATAAGCTGTCTGTCGAGATGAGGGAGAGCGGACAAATTCGTTTCCGAAAATGAGAGGAAATCTATCTCACGCGGCGCAAGGCAACAACTCTCAAAATCAATCAACAGCGGCTTTGTACTCATCCATAAAACATTTCCGCTGTGAATCTCCTCGTGCGCCGGAACGCACTCGTAATCGAAGGTTTGTAACCTAGCGCAGAGATGTTCATAGACCTGTCGCAAGAATCGCCGCTCAGCTGGCGAAAGTTCTGGACTAAGACAGTCACTGTCTAATAGCGAATAGCACTCTTCATATTTTTCGGTGAAAGACTTGAGTTCGCCCTGATAGTCGGCAAAAGCGGTGTGAAATTCTTTAAGAGCAATAATAAGTTCGGGGCGGTCTATCTCCTCTCGAACTTCTCCGGGACAGTGTTGCCAGAAAGTAACTTCTAAATCTTCATTCCGGTAAACGGCAGGCGGAAACTCCTTGCTGGGTGGAACGATTGGCGCGCCTAAACCGGCAAGATGCACGGCGACATTAAGTTCATGTCCGAGATTGGAGACGTTTTGTTTTCGGAGTGTGGATGTTGCGACTTTAGCAACGACCGGAGACGGAGCAAGATGGATGACTGTGTTATTAGAGTCTTTCAATATGACGGGCGCATCGGATTTTATGTGATAAGTGACAGCGATTTCAGTGGCTGTTTTAATCGCCCGCTCTCGTCGTTCTCTAGCTATGAAATTTTCCATTGAATTAACGCAAGGTGAGCGGCGGTCAAACGCTCCGGTTGAGATGCGGCGTATTTTGCAGTTATCTCCAAACGCTTGTTGTGCGCGGCGTGGTTATCGAATCCTCTGCTGTTACGCTTGACTCAACTTCATCTTAACGCCGCCGCGTGGTCTGAGCGTCACCGAAGTTTCCGGTTCAATAGTTCGCTCATCCGCAAGGCGCAAACGATATTTTTGCGCGACTGTCGCAATAATAAGCTACGCTTCCATCAGCGCGAAGTTGTTGCCGATGCACTGCCGCCTCCCGCGCCGAACGGGAAGTAAGCGAAGCGCGGGCGAGCCGCGCCAAATCGCAAGGAAGCATCTTGAGAAGGAAGCTATTGGGCAATCGGCTCGAATAACTCGTTCGGCGCAGCGGAATTCTACCGTTCAATCTGCTTACTCTTTTTTAAGAGTCTGATGGCAGTCACTATTAAAAGCACAATTATCAATACCGGCAAGTATAACCACCAGAAAGCAATCGCAACTACCAACAGGGTCAAAAAGATTCTCCAGCTACATAAGCAGGAAAAGAACAGGCGTGTGTATTTCCGCTCATCATGCTCGAATCAGAACAACTACCATTATAAGTAGCGGCGTTGTAAATGATGACGGACAAAACTCCAGCCAAGACAATCAACGCATCAATAATAAGTCCGATGGTCAAAGGCTTCAATTTCATATTTCTATTCTGAGCATGAAATGCCCGTAAAGAAATCACAGTGCCAAACGCCGCCGCACAAACACGGAACATTTGCCGCGTCGCCTCTCGCAATCGCGTTGGGTCTGTCCGCCAATTATTGTCGTCTTAAAAATTCACATTTACCCTTTTTATCAACCAGTTTCTTTTAATATCGTCCAGGTCGGGCGCAGGGACAAATCTGCCGTCGGGCAGGCGAACTAAAATGCTGTGGTTCGCGCCTTCAAAAATTTTAACCGTGACATCACGATTTCCGCCTTCTCCAAGCACCCGCTTCATAATTTCTGCGCTTCTTTCGGCAGGATAATTCGTGTCATCACCTCCAAAAATAAGCAATACCGGACATTTAACTTTTAGCAAAATCGGCACAGGCTCGAAAAATGAAGTCAGCCGCGTTGATTCCCAAATCCAACTTTCTCGCGGGATTCCGGCGAGTGTAAAGGGAAACCATTTTTTATCTTTCACTTTGGGAATTTCGGCTTGAAGCTGCTGCCACGCTTTCTCACTACGCGAGGCTTCAAACTGAAGTTTGAAAAATGCTTCGGCTTCTTTCAATTCATTTTCCGGCGTTCCGGCGCGGCGAGCCTTGCCGAGTTGGTCGTAGGTAACCTGTTCTCTTGACGAAACGCCAGCCGCAGCAACCAGAACCATAAACGAAATTTTCGGGTTGCGGGCGGCGGCAATCGGTGCGATCCAACCGCCTTGACTAACGCCTTCCAAACCAATTTGTCTGCCGTTAATGTCATTTCGATTTCCTAAAAAACTAACGCCCGCCAACGCATCTTCCGCCAAATCTTCAAACGATGCCGTATGCCAATCGCCGGTCGAGCCGCCAACACCACGCTTATCGTAAATCAGTACCGCGATGCCAAGCTGCAAATAGCTATCGGCGACGATAAAAGGAATGTTGTCATCTCTGCCGCGGTCTTGCGAGCCGTGAACCCACACGACCGCTGAATGTTTTAGATTTGTAGTCGGCGTGAAAACAGTTCCGGCGAGTCTGACTTTGCCGTTATTAAATTGAACTTGTTCTTGTTTATACCACTCAGTTTTCGGCGCGGTAACAACGAGTTTTCCGCTGCTGTGAAGCGTAAAGCCGGTAACATTTTTTTCGGCATTTCTGGTAAAAGTTATAATTTCGGTCGGCGTGGTTGAGTTGACAATTGAGCGTCCGAGAAAGAACTTATCGTCTCCGAGCGGCAGCAGTGTGTCGCCCGCGCCTTCCTTAATATTTATCGCTCGGAGATGCCCAAATGCCCCCCAAGTTATCAAATTGAAATTGTTTTTCTCGACTTCATACGCGCCGACGAGCGATTGATAAGTCTGTGGATTAGCCTTTCCTAGACGGACGAGATGAAATTGTCCTTTATCTACACCACGTGTAATTGTCCCTTGAATTATACCGTCTTTCATTTCGCCGTCGGCGACAAACGGTGTTCCGGCGGCTGAAGAAAACTCAAAGTGAACTTTGCCGGATTCAAAGCTAATATTCGAAATTTGTCGTTTCGCCGCGTCCCAACCTTGCGCGTTGAAAAATCCGCCGAAGCCGCTTTCCGTTTGCTTAAAACGCGCTTGGATAAAACCCGGGCGAGTAGGAAAAAGATTCGATCCGCCTGCCCATTCGCCCGCGAGAGTTTCCTGCGCGGAAACGGCAGGCACAAATGCGGCGGCGATAAAAAGAATCGCCAGTAAAATTGCTTTCATAAATTTAATCAAAATTTTTCTCCCAATAACGAACTGCTGGTCGGAAAACATAGACCTGCAAAAAATGTTTGTGTGTCCATTTTTGTTGACCTCTATAAACTAAGATGCTACCTCCAAAAAGTGTGGCAAACAATTTACGAAAATCAATCTTCGTGTAAACAGTGTGAATCAATTGCCGCGTTTGACTGTGCCGCCCGACGCAACGAGGTCGTTACATCTTATTATAAATATAATCAGGCATTACCTTCAGCAGCCACGCTATTCCGCGCCACCGCTTCGTTACATAAGCATGTTTCCTCCGACTTTTGATTACGTCGTAGATTTGCCTTGCCGCTTTCTCCGGCGGCGCGACCCAGAACAATCCT
>Ga0136617_10005650_pt1 | contig 11198 bp, 12 predicted proteins | sample AntDrymUQ3222106_2_FD_129672 | JGI IMG/M metagenome (GOLD analysis project Ga0136617, IMG submission 129672) | Polar desert sand microbial communities from Dry Valleys, Antarctica - metaG UQ322 (21.06) | ecosystem: Environmental > Terrestrial > Soil > Desert | place: Antarctica: Dry Valley...
CTCCTCTCCGTACGATCGGATCAGCCGGATGGCGCCCAGCCGCTCGGTAGCAGTGGCGGTAATCTCCCCCCGCTCGTGTGCCCGGTCCCGGGCGTGGGCCCGCAACCTTCGAAGGAGCGTCTGCAGCCCCAAGACGAGAAATGGGACGAACGCCAGCGTGAGCAAGGTCAGACGGAGGGAGATCTGGCTCAGGATGAAAAGCGTTACTGCAACGACCACCAGGCTCCGGAAGAACGACAGCAGGGATGCGGTTATAACCGTCTTTGTCTGATCGACCTCGGTAATGATCCCGGAGATCAACTGACCACCGCGGGTGCGCTGAAAGAAACCGAAATCCAACGTGAGCAGATGGCCGAAAAGTCTGGTACGCAGATCTCGCACCAATCCTTCCTGCGCCCGCACCGACACCTGAGTCGAGGCGTAGCTCAGGGCATTCTTGAGCACCAGGCCCGCAGCCAGGAGGACTACCAGCCGAGCGGCCGCCTGTCCGGGCGTGAGCCCGGCTACGAGTGGATCCACCACCTGGTCCATCAAAGCTTCTAGCTGGGTTGATCCTGACCGCAAAGCCCCCGCGGTGCCGAAGAGCTGCTTGAGTATTGGTACCAGAAGGACCAGCGTAAAGCCATCGAGCAGAGAAGCCAGCAACGTGGTGCCGAGGCCCACCACCAGCAGGCCCCGGTAGGGAATTATGAGACGCAGGAGCCTGAGCTCGGCCCGCACCTCAGCCGTGCCGCGGCGTGAGCAGCGCTATTGGCAGGAGCACTTCCTCGGGCGAAACCCCCCCGTGGAGAAATGCACCCCGATAGCGGGCCTGGTACTCCCGAAGCTTGGTGGGATAAACGAAGAAACGGTCGCCGGTAGCGAGCAGCAGCCGAGTACCGGGCGTGCGGCTGGGGAGCCCGAAGCTGGCCAGATCGTCGACCACCAGGGCCGCCTCAGGATCCTGAGCCCGGAGGTCCTCACCGAACTTGTAGCGCAGGTTCGAAGTAGTATCGCGCTTGGCGAAGACCGTCGCCGGCGTGTGACAGTGAATCGAGCCGTGGTCTGTGGTCAGCAGAACTGGCACCCCCCGGCGTTCCGCTTCGCGCAGCGCGTCCCAGAGCGGCGAGCGCTCAAACCAGGTACGGGTCAGGTTTCGCAGCGCGGGTGTATCGCGAGCCACCTCGAAGAGAGTCGAGTTCTCGGTTCGCCCGTGAGTGAGCTGATCGATAAAGTTGAAGACCAGTGCCGTAACTCCGTCCTGGGCAAGGTGCGCCGGGAGCCGCTTGAGCAGGCCCTCACCGTCAGCCGCGGTGAACACCTTTTCATAGTGGATCGGCACCTGCCGCCCGGTAAGCTCGCGCATGTGCTCGGTCAGCAGCTCCGCCTCATGCGCGTTGAGGCTGGCGTCTTCGTTATCGTGCCACCACCTGGGGTAACGCGCCTTGATCTCCGCGGGGAAGAGCCCGCTGAAGATGGCGTTACGGGCGAACGGGGTGGCGGTGGGCAGGATCGAGAAATAGTGCGCCGTCTCGATGTCGAACCGGGCGCTGATCAAAGGCCGGATCATGGCCCATTGATCCAGGCGCAGACAGTCGACCACCACCAGCATCGCCCGGCCGTGCATGTCGAGCACGGGGCGGAGGAATTCCGCACCTATGTCTACCGATAGCGGAGGTCGGTCGCTCTCTCCCTCGTGCAGCCAGCTGGCGTAGTTCCGCTGCAGATAGCGGGCAAAATCCTGGCGCATGCTGTCCTGCAGCGTTCGCAACGCATCCTGTAGCCCGGGTTCATCGGCCTGACCCAGCCGCACTTCCCACTCCGCCAGCTCGACCACTACCTCAACCCACTCACGCCATGCCAGGGGACTGCCCCGCCGCGCCTCGAGCTCTCGAAACCGGGTGGCGAAGTCTCTCGAGAGCCGTTGCTGCCTGATCCGGTCGCCGTCGAGCAGGCGGGTGACCACAGAAAGAATCTGCCGCGGGTTGACCGGCTTTATGAGGTAGTCGGAAATCTCAGCGCCGATCGCGTCCTTGAGGGTCTCGGGCTCTTCGCTCTTGGTGACCATCACAACCGGCATACCGTGATCGATGGAGCGGATGGCCTGGAAAAGATCGAGACCTCGACGGCCAGGCATCTGCTCGTCGAGCAGCACTACCCCATACGGCTGGCGCTGGAGAAGAACCAGGGCGTCATCTCCGTGCGCAGTGGTCTCCACGGCAAAGCCCTGCTCCTCGAGAAACAGGATGTGAGAGGTGAGACTTTCGACCTCATCGTCCACCCAAAGAATGCTTTTCGGTCGGGGCATTCTCCAAAACTAACCAGCGTGAGCGGTGAGCGGTAAGCAGGGGAGCGGTCCGGGCTCCCGCGGCCGTAACGCTTACCGAGTCATTGCGAGGACAGCGGCGCCCGCGGCCCGCTGGCGATGACAGTCGACCACAGCCCCGCTTACCGCTTGCCGCTTACGCTTGTAGCTTCACCCCGTGCCCCTCGCTTCCAACTCTCCGAACGTGTTGGCGGTGCGTTTCAGCTCGATCGGAGACATCCTCCTTACGACACCGCTCCTGCGCACGCTCCGGCACTCTCAACCCGGTGTCCGGGTCACCGTGCTCACGAAGCGCGAGTACGTCCCTTTGCTCAGCCACAATCCGCATGTCCATCAGGTGCTCGGGCTGCCACCGGGACAATCGCTTGTAAGTCTGGCCGCAGAGCTCAGGGGCGACCGATATACCCATCTGCTGGATCTACACGGCAATCTCAGAAGCTGGGCGCTTCGCCTGCTCGTGCCCGGTCGGTGGCGGTCATACCCCAAGCACCGGCTGGCCCGTGCGCTACTGATTCGCGTCAAGCGAAACCGATACCGCGACCGGCGCCCAGTGGCTGAGCGCTACTTTTCGGCCGCTCGTGACCTCGGCTTGAGGCCGGATGGCCGCCCACCTGAATTTTTTCTCGGTCCGGAGGCCGGCGACCAGGTCTCCGCCTGGCTGGGGTCGACCGGGCTGCAGGATGAGCCGAATATCGTGGCGGTGGCCCCCGGCGCGGCCCATGCCACCAAGCGATGGCCGCTTGAACACTGGCGAACGCTGGTGGACCTGCACATCAGGGATGGCTCCGCGGTGGTCGTGCTCGGGGGCCCCGATGACGCGGCGCTCGGTGCGGCATTGACGGAGAGCGGCAGGGGGCGGGTGGCGAGCGTGGCAGGGATTTTCGGGCTTCAGGCCACCGGAGCGTTGCTTCAGCGCTCTCGGATTCTCATTTCTGGCGACACCGGCGTGATGCACATGGCGACTGGGGTGGGAACGCCCGTCCTTGCGCTTTTCGGACCGACGGTCGAGGCATTCGGGTTCTTTCCGTACTCCAAGAAAGCAGCGGTTCTGGAACTGCCCCTGCCGTGCCGGCCCTGCACCACGCAAGGAGGCCCCCGGTGCCCGCTCGGCCACCACCGGTGCCTGCGCGATATTCAACCGGGCGCGGTGTACGACGCAGCTCGAAGAGTGTTATGAACGGCTGGGATCCCGCGGCAAGCGCCCTGCTTGAGCTTTTGCCCGAGGTCGGCCGGGGCCCCAAGCGCGGCGGTATCTTTGCGCTTTGGCTAACGGTGCGCGTTGCTCAGGATCTGCTGCTGGATCCGCCGCCTGCCGATCGAGCCCAGCGCCGCCGAGTGCAGGCGCTGGAGCAGCGTCTGTCCAGTCTCACCATGCCCCCACCCCTCAGGCGAGCACTGGGCGCGGCGGTGAGTCAGCTGCGGGAGGCGCGGGCGGAGACCGCCGCGCAGGTGCTGAGTCAGCTGGTTGCCCCCGCGCGAGAAACCGGCGGCGCGGAAGCCGGTGAGGCCGTGGCGCTGGCGGCCCGACAGGCAAGGGAAGCGGGGCGGCGGGGCAGCCAGGCCGAAGGCAGGTGAGGATTTGCTGGAGGCTTCGAAGTCTTCCGCAGTCTGACAGGAGTTTGTTTCCTAAATTCTGCCCCCCTGCCCGCTGCCCCGCTTATACTCCGCCATGCCCCGTCTCACCAAGAAATCCCAGCACGCTCCCGACTCTGTGCTGGAGAAGCTGGTCGCCCGAATTGACGACCGGTTAGCGGGAGCGCCCTCCACCGACACCGTCACCACCGGCTTTGCATCTCTCGATCGTTTGTTGGCGGGCGGACTCCGGCGACGGGATCTAGTGGTGCTCGCCGGTGACGTAGGTAGCGGGAAGTCAGCGTTGGCTCTGGGCATCGCGATACGGGCGGCGGAAGCAGGGCATCCCACGATGTACTTCTCTGGTGAAATGGGACCGGAGCGGGTGCTGGAGCGGGCGCTCGCCCTGCAAGCCAAGGTCTCGGTGGACGAACTGCGTCAGGCTCGTCTCGACGACGTGGGTCGCGCCGCGGTCGGGGCAGCAGCAATTCGCCTTCGCGATGCTCCCCTGATTATAAAACCACTACTGGGAACGGATTTCGCCGAGGTGAGCGATGCGCTCGACATCGTTCCGCGACGCCAGTTGCTGGTGGTCGATTCGCTGCAGCTCACGGCCCCGACCCGGCCGGCTACGCGGCTGGATGAACGGGTGGCCCAGTCGGTGCGCGCGCTCAAATCGCTGGCGGTGGCGCGAGACCTTGCCGTGCTGGTCATCGCGCAGCTGCCCCACCTGCGGATGGGCCGGCCCGATCCTCGCCCTACCCTCGACGATCTCGGGGCAATGGGGGCGATCAAGCAGAATGCTGATGTGATACTGATGATCTACCGGGAGGAGATGTACCGGCCGGGGCAAGGTGTAGAAGGCGCCACCGAGCTGATCCTGGCAAAAAATCGCAACGGCGCCACCGGATTTGTGGACCTGTATTTTTATCCCCGCTGGCTACGCTTCGTCGATATGCTGGATGCCGATTGAATCAGCTGCGCGCATTCGGTGGTTGCGATTCCGACGGCGAGGCTTTCACCGAATCTTTCCCCACTACCGCCCCCGCCAGTTGCACCATTGTGCCCGCTCCTTCGGGACTGGGCCAGACCCGCACCCAGATAGGCGGCCCTTCCTGCTCAGCATGGAGGAGAACCGTTCCATCCGGTTTCTTTACGTCGCTGACCAGCCGCCACTTTCCAGCGCTCAGCACACCGCGATAGTAGTCGATCACGCTGGCAGTGGCGCTAGGGCTGAACAGGGTAATCTGCAGCGCGTCCGCGCTGCCCGCCCGCGAAATGAACCGGGCGTCGGGAGGCAACGGAAGGTTGGGGAACACAGTAAAGGTGTCCGGCGGCTTGGGCGGAGGGGAAGACTCCGACCCGCAGCCCAGCAATAGCACGCAAGCCGCACCGACAAGAAGTTTTCGAGAAGGCATACTGGGTGAGCTTAGCGGACCCGCTTCGTTGCCGCAAGCGGGTGTGGCACTTATGTTTCCGCATGCCGCAGGAATCCTTCCGCAGCCACGCACACCTCACGCTCCTGCAGGAGTTCTGCTATGGCCGGCCATAGCAAATGGAAGCAGATCAAGCGCAAAAAGGCCATCACCGATGCCAAGCGCGCCTCCTCCTGGACCAAGGTTATTCGGGAGATCACCGTCGCGGCGAGAGCGGGAGGCGGTGATCCCGCCGGGAATCCCCGCCTGCGGACCGCTATAGACGCGGCCAAGGCCGTAAACATGCCGGGCGAGAACATCGAACGCGGCATCAAAAAAGGCACCGGCGAGTTGGAGGGTAGCGTCTACGAGGAGCTGACCTACGAAGGCTATGGTCCCGGGGGCGCGGCCATCTTCATCGAAGTGACCACCGATAATGCCAACCGAACCGTCGCGGAGATTCGTCACGCTTTCAGCCGTAACGGAGGAAACCTCGGGGCTACGAACTCGGTAGCGTGGATGTTCGACCGAAAAGGGCAGGTTTACCTCGGCAGCTCGCGATACGACGAGGATACCGCTCTCGAGGCTGCGCTCGAGAGTGGTGCCGAAGATTTCGCCCACGAGGGAGACCTGTATCTCGTTACCACCGCACCACCGATGTTTCACGCAGTGCAGGATTCGCTGCGGGCCAAGGGTTTCGAGATTGAATCGGCCGAGCTCGCCATGGTGCCCCGAAATACCGTGCGGGTCGAAGGCGCGGACGCCGAACGGATCGTCAGGCTCATGGACGTGCTGGAGGAGCTCGACGATGTCTCCAAGGTTTTCTCCAATTTCGATATCGACGCAGCTCAGTTGGCCGAGGCGAGTGCCTGAGGGTGGGCCGTTGAAGGTGCTGGGCATCGATCCGGGTACGGCTGTTATGGGCTTCGGGGTTGTCGAGAGCATGCCCGGCCGCCAATCCCGGCTTATCGAATGCGGTACGCTCACCACCGGGGCTCGGGATCCCCTGCCATCCAGGCTTAGGGTGCTGCACGACGGTGTTTCCGCGCTCATCGGCCGGCATGCGCCCGATGCGGTGGCCGTAGAGTGCGCGTTTTATGGGAAGAACGTACGCACCGCGGTGGTGTTGAGCCATGCCCGCGGGGTGATCCTGCTGGCGGCAGAGATGGCCGGGGTCGAGATCGCCGAGTATTCCCCGGCGCTCATCAAGAAGACCATAGTGGGTCGCGGCGCGGCGCTGAAACCACAGGTGGGGTATATGGTCGCCCAGCTTTTGCGGCTCAAGGCTCCACCCACACCCGATGATGCAGCCGACGGTGTGGCGGTGGCGCTCACCCACTTGATGATTTCGTCGCAGCGACTCGTCTTCGCTCGGCAGACCACGACCGCACGATGATAGCGACCGTGACCGGGGTGGTCGCCGAACGGCATGGCGAGACACTCATCCTGCAGACGGATGGGGGAGTGGGCTATGAGATCACTCTCCCGGTGGGGGTTGCTGTCCGCCTGCCGCCGAGGGGATCCCGGGTAAGCCTCTTCACCGAGCTGGTGGTTAAGGAGGATGGTTGGGCGCTTTATGGCTTCGACACCAGCACCGAGCGCCAGGTGTTCCAGCGTCTTCTTGGTGCCAGCGGCTTCGGCCCCAGACTGGCTCTGTCGCTGTTGTCGGCACTCGGACCGGAACGGACCGTCCGCAGCATTCTGGCTCGTGACCTGACCGCGTTGAGCTCGGTGAGCGGAATAGGCCGAAAGAAGGCGGAGCGCCTGGTCCTCGAGTTGCAAGACCGCTTCACCGACGTCGTCGTCGAGCCGCCGGGCACCCAGGCCGCGGGTTCGGAGGACGCGGTACAGGCACTCATGGGGCTCGGCTACGGGGTGGCGGCTGCGGACGACGCGGTTCGTGCCGCGTTGGCGGCCGGTGCTCCAACCGAGACCCCTCAGCTCATACGGCGTGCCCTTCAGCAGTTGGCAGCCTCTCGCGGAGCGACCTAGCATATGAGCACTCCCGCCACGACGGCCGAATGGATCTGCACCCGGTGCGGAGCCACCAACCGCAAGCTGGTCGAGATCCGGACGGCCCAGACCAACGACCGATGCGTGACCTGCCATGCGAAGCATGTCGTTGAGGTGGATGATCGGCCGGTTCGGTGGAGGGCGCGCCTTGAAAAATGAGAAGCGAGGCTAGGCCCACTAGGCCCTCTCCCTTCTCACCTCTCACCTCTTACCTTCAATCCATGGCCAAACTCCAAGTCACCACCCCCGAAGCCCTACCCGAAGAAACCAGCGCCGATGCAGCGCTACGGCCTTCCCGGCTTGACGAGTTCGTGGGCCAGAGTCAGGTCAAGACCTCACTCCAGATCGCCATGGACGCGGCACGGCAGCGGAGGGACACCCTGGACCACACCCTCTTCTTCGGCCCGCCCGGATTGGGTAAGACTACGCTGGCCATGCTCATGGCGCGGGAGATGGGGGTGCAGCTCCGCACCACTTCGGGACCCGTCCTGGAGAAGCCCGGCGACCTCGTCGGTCTGCTGACCTCGCTCACCGCTGGGGACATGTTGTTCATCGACGAGATCCACCGGATGAAGCCGGCCCTGGAGGAGTTCCTCTATCCTGCCATGGAGGACTTTCGAATCGATGTCCGCATTGCCGAGGGTCCTAATGCCCAGACCATCCCCATGGCCCTGGAGAAGTTCACGTTGATCGGCGCCACCACCCGGTTCGGGCTTCTTACCCCGCCCATGCGTGCTCGTTTCGGCATCGTCGAGCGCCTGGGGTACTACCCCGCTGAGGATCTCCACCGCATCGTCACCCGCTCGGCGGCAATACTCGGAGTACCCGTCGAGTCCGAGGGCGCCGCCGAGATCGCCCGGCGGAGCCGGGGAACCCCCCGGGTGGCCAACCGACTGCTTCGGCGGGTGCGCGACTATGCCGAGGTGAAGGCCGACGGCCGCATCACTGCCGCGGTGGCGGGTGCGGCGCTTGGCCGGCTCAGTGTGGACGAATTCGGACTCGACGAAATGGACGCCCGGATTCTCACCATTATCATCGAGAAGTTCGGCGGGGGTCCTGTGGGACTCGGCACTGTAGCCGTGGCGGTGGGAGAGGATGCAGGTACCCTGCAGGATGTATATGAGCCGTACCTCATCCAACAGGGATTCCTCGAGCGCACCCAACGAGGCCGTTGCGCCACGCCGCTGGCATACCGACGCTTTGGCCTCAAGCCCCCCGCAGGGCAGGCGACCATCTTTGACGTTTGAGCCTCTGCGCACCTCGGACTTCGACTACGAACTTCCACCCGAGCTCATCGCCCAAGAACCGCTCACCGATCGAGCCGGAAGCAAGCTCCTGGTGGTCCTCCGGAACGACCGCAGGGAGGGTCCCGCTGAACGCCGGCAAATTCCCAGAACCGGTGTGCTGCCGCGGCGGATCAGCCTGCTGGGAGAGCGGACACCGATCGGGGCTTCCGCCGTGGTGGACTCGACCTTTCCCGAATTTCCTTCGCTCCTTGCGCCGGGTGATCTCCTGGTCCTCAACACCACGAAGGTGCGGCATGCCCGGCTGGTGGGGCACCGCCCATCGGGGGCACCGGCCGAGGTCCTCCTGATCCACCCCAGAGCCGATGGGACCTGGATAGCTATGGGGAAGCCAGGATCGGCGCTGCGGCCCGGTAACCGAATACAGCTTGGAGCCGAGGCCTCGGTCGAGACGATCGAGGTTCTACCCGACGGAAACCGAGTGGTGCGCTTTGTCGGGGTGACCGCTGACGACGCCATCACGCGCTATGGCCGTCTGCCTCTACCTCCATACATCACCCGGCGGCCCACCGAGATCGATGAATCGCGCTATCAGACCGTCTACGCCCGCCTGGAGGGAAGCGTTGCCGCCCCTACCGCCGGCCTCCATTTCACCTCCGGTTTGCTGGATAACCTCTCCGCCTCAGGTGTGATGGTGGCAGGTCTGGATCTGCAGATCGGTCCTGGCACTTTCAAGCCCGTAGAGATCGAAGATCCTGCGCAACACCCGATGCATCCTGAGCCCTACGAGATCTCCTCACGAGTCGCGGCGCTGGTCGAGCGAGTGCGCGAGGACGGGGGCCGGGTATGGGCGGTTGGGACCACCGTGGTGCGGGCTCTGGAGAGCGCCGCACGGGAAGATGGGACCCTCAACACGGGCCACGGAGAGACCCGGCTGATGATCATGCCTGGCTTTGGTTTTCGGGTGGTGGATCGCCTGCTTACCAACTTTCACCTGCCGCGCTCTACGCTGCTGATGCTGGTGAGCGCCTTCGCGGGGCGCGAGCTCACGTTCGGCGCCTACCGCCACGCAATTGCCCAGCGCTACCGGTTCTACTCCTATGGCGATGCTATGGTGATCCTGTGACAGGCAGGCCCTGATGACCTTCTCCAATCCGGCTGGGGCAAGAGCCGCCGAGGGGGCTGCGAGTTACACCCAGGCTTTACTGCAGGTTCTCGGTACCCGGGAACCGCTCGAGGTATTCAGTGAGATGATTCCCTGGCTGGAAGAACGGATGCTAGCGCTCGATGAGACGGCTCTACGACGCGCCGAGGCGCCGGGAAAGTGGTCGGTGGTCGAGGTCATTCAGCATCTGGCCGACTCCGATCTCGTGTTCGGCTTCCGGTTGAGAATGATCCTGACCGAGGACATGCCGCGGCTGCAGGGCTACGATCAGGACGCTTGGGCCACCACGTTTCACTACCGCGACGTAGAGGTCGACACGGCTATCGAGCAGCTGCGTAGCTTGCGCTCGGCGAACTTTCATGTGCTGAAGAGACTCTCGGGTGCCCAGCTGGAACGGGTCGGCCTCCACAGCGAACGCGGACCGGAAAGCGCCGGGTTTCTTCTGCGGCTGATGGCGGCGCACGATCTGGTGCACCGGCGGCAGATCGATCGCATTCTTTCCGCATCGGGGTCGCCGGGATGATCCAGGGCGCCTGATGTTCGAATTTCGGGTCCAGCGCACCGTTGGGCCGTCTCGGGCCGGTGTGCTCACACTTCCTCACGGCGAGGTAGAAACTCCGGCGTTCATGCCGGTCGGCACCCACGCGGTGGTGCGCGGCCTCAGCGCCAACGACGTGCGTCGTACCGGCGCCCAGATCATTCTCAGCAATACTTACCACCTGCACCTCCGGCCCGGCGAGGAGGTTATTGGGCAAATGGGGGGGCTACATCGCTTCACCACCTGGGGCGGCCCGATGCTGACCGATTCGGGCGGGTTCCAGGTGTTCTCTCTGCAGGGCCTGCGCAGCATCACCGAGCACGGGGTCGAGTTCCAGAGTCATATCGACGGGACTACGCGGATGCTGACGCCCGAGCTTGCCATGGAGATCCAGTGGCGTCTGGGGGCCGACATCGCCATGGCGTTCGACCACGTGGTGCCCGGCCAGTCGTCACCGGCAGCGGCGTGCGAGGGAATGGAGCGGACGCTGCGGTGGCTGGATCGGTGTAAGAAGGCCCACTCGGAGCTGACCGGGCGGGACAGCGGGACAGCGGGACAGCGAGAGGACACCAATCGGCTCACGGAAGAGGAGCCAGCCGACCCGCTGACCCGCTTACCCGCCGCGCCGCAGGCGCTCTGGCCCATCATTCAGGGGGGCATTCACGACGAGCTTCGGATGCGCTCGCTGGAGGGCACGCTGGAGCGGGGCCCGTGGTCCGGCATTGCCATCGGAGGTCTGTCGGTTGGCGAGCCAAAGCCCGTCATGCACCGCATCCTGGAGCATCTGGAGCCGGGTCTGCCAGGCGATATCCCGCGTTATCTTATGGGGGTCGGATTTCCCGCTGACCTGCTCGAGGGAATCGCAAGGGGCGTGGATCTGTTCGACTGCGTTGCGGCCACACGCAACGGTCGCCACGGCACCGCGTGGCTGCCAACAGGACGGGTC
>Ga0136617_10005651_pt1 | contig 11198 bp, 10 predicted proteins | sample AntDrymUQ3222106_2_FD_129672 | JGI IMG/M metagenome (GOLD analysis project Ga0136617, IMG submission 129672) | Polar desert sand microbial communities from Dry Valleys, Antarctica - metaG UQ322 (21.06) | ecosystem: Environmental > Terrestrial > Soil > Desert | place: Antarctica: Dry Valley...
ATGTTCAGCCTGCCCCGCGACACCGTGAACGTTCCGGTGCCCGCCGGCCCGGCCCAGACGGCGCTGGGACCGGTCTACGGGCGCAAGATCAACAGCCTCTACTCCGCGCTCCAGGACCGTCCGGACCTCTTTCCGGGCGGCCCGCGAACGCGTGGCTACAACGGGCTGAAGGCGCTCCTCGGCGAGCTCTACGGGCTCGACATCAAGTACTTCGTCGAGGTCAACTTCGAGGGCTTCACCAGGGTCATCGACGCGCTCGGCGGGGTGACCGTCAACGTCCAGTCACCGGTGGTCGACGACCGCTTTCCCAGCGACCGCGGGCGGCTGGTGCGGGTCTACATCCCCAGCGGGGTGCAGCACATGACCGGCGCCCAGGCGCTCACGTACGCCCGGTCACGAAACGCCTCGAGCGACTTCGACCGCGGTCAGCGCCAGCAACGCGTCCTCCTGTCGCTCGCCGGCCAGATCGATACGTCAACCATCCTGCCGCGCATCGACGGTCTGGCGGCCGCGCTGTCGGCGACGGTGCGCACTGACATCCCGCGGGACCTGCTCGACGACCTGCTGGGTCTGGCCGACGAGGCAGACCTCTCGAGCATCCGCTCCTACGTCTTCTCCGTGCCGGTCTACGGCCGCGCCATCGAGGAGCCCGTCTACGTGATCATCCCGGACGTCGAGAAGATCCGGGCCGCCGTGCGCGACGCCTTCGTCGTCGACCCCGAGTTCGCCGACCGGCGCGAGCGGCTGGCCGAGGAGGGTGGCTCGATCTGGGTGCTCAATGGGTCCGGTCGCGAGGGTCAGGCGACGACGACGGCGGCGTACCTGGAGTACCTCGGGATGACCGCGTCGGCGCCCAATCAGCGACCCGACCAGACGGGCCTGGCGGCCACCCGGATCGTGGTCCTCAACGGCGCCGAGTCGCGCCTCGAGACGACGATCGCCGCGCTCCAGGAAACGTTCGACGTGACGGTCGAGACGGCCATCGATCCCGCCGTGCGGGTGGACATCGTCATCACCACTTCGCCGTCGTCCCCGGGCCTCTCCCCGCCGCCGGCCCCGTAGGAGCGCGCCCGGCGGCCGCGGGCCGCGGCCGTCGCCGGTCCGGCCCTCATCCTGAATGAGCGGAATCCGCACAGCCACCCTCGGTCACGCGCCGCGTCTGCATCGTGAGCGTGGCGCCACGCTCACCTGTGACGATCCCGCTCACCCTCGTTGAGGAGCCGGCGGTGAAACGGGGCCGCGGGTCGCGACCCGCTACGCCTTCTCCGTCACGCGGTACTCGAGATATCGCCCGGTCATCAGGCGGGTCTGGGCGTCCAGGGCAGGCAGGTTCGAGAAGAGCAGCCCCACGATCGGCAACGCGGCCCATTGCAGGACCGACACCGCCCGCCGCACGCGTCCCCACTCGGCCGGCCGGGGCGGCGCGATCTGCTCCTCCACGTAGATCAGCAGCAGCAGACAGCAGAACGCGCCGGTCAGCAGCCACGCGGCATACAGCGGCAGGTTCTGGCCCAGCGTCGTCTCGGCGAAAGCCGGGTTGAGCAGGAGCGGCACGTTCGACCCGAACAGGATCACGAACGGCGCGATCGCCCAGTTGATGTGATCCAGCCACAGGTCGGCGAGGCGCCGGATGCGGGTCCAGCGCGGGATCTCCGAGTGGGCGAAGGCGTTCCGGATGAAGTACGGGATGTCCGTCACGCCCCACGCCCAGCGCCGGATCTGGGTGTACTGCTGGACGAGCGTCCGCGGGTACGACTTCGCGCGGACGGCGTCGCCGTACATCGGGATGAACAGGGGCACGGCCGAGAACTCGCCCGAGTAGCGGAAGAACGACTTCCAGTAGAAGCGCGAGTCCTCGGGGATCGCGTCGGTCGCCCAGTAGTCGACCTCGTGGACGGTCTGGAGCGAGACCGAGTAGGACGAGAACGAGACCAGCTTCTCGGGCGTCAGCGAGCGCCACATCTGGACGTGGGTGGCGCCGATCGCCACGAGTCGCACCGGGATCGGCACCTCCCACAGGTTGTTGTGGAACATCGGGACCGGCTGGTACAGGCGCCGAAAGCGATCCGGATCGGTCAGGAACGTCCACGAAAGGTAGCCGAAGTACTGCGGGTGGACCCGGTAGTCCGAGTCGAGGTCGGTCACGACCACGTCGCGCGGCTCGAAGCCCAGCCCAACGAGCTCGCGATACAGCCACCGGCCGCCGTACGCCATCGCCGACGACTTGCCAACCACGATCCCGGGCTCCAACGGGTCGAGGATGTGGAAGAAGTGCAGGAACCGGTCACCGAACAGGTCGCGCAGCCGGGCCACGTTCTCGCGGCCGCCGATGTCCGTCTCGCGGGTGATGATCGCGACCATCTTCCGTTCGCGCGGCCAGTCCGCCTCGGCCAGCGCGCGGACCGTCTCGTACAGCTTCTCGAACGGCTCCGTGTACGTGGGGACGAGCGCGACGTGCCACAGGCGACGCGGGTCGGCCACCGGATCGCCGCGCCTGGCAAGGAGGCGCTCGATGGATCGCCGCTCGTCCTGCAGTCGTCGCAGCGTCCGCCGGCCGCCGCTCTCGGCCAGCCGTTCGCCCCGCGCCCGGAGGGAAGCGGCGCGCGCCTCGACAGCCGGGATCAGGCGGTCGAGCTCCCGGCGGCGGCCCGGCACGTCGGTCAGCGCGAAGGTCCGCGTCCGCCAGTCGACGCTCATCACCGACCGGATGCGCAGGAACGTGACGAGGACGCTGCCGGCCAGCATCAGCGCCTTGTACAGCCAGTAGAAGTCGAAGCTGAGGACGAACCAGGCGACGACCTCGGGATACCTGGTCGAAAGCAGCAGCGGCGAGAGGATGAGCGCCCAGGTGACGAGGCCGGGCACGATCTCGAGGAGCCGCTGGAGACGTCGGGCCCGGCTGGAGCCCCGGTCGTCGATGACCGCGGGCTGGGCGGTCGACGAGTCCGGCGGCGGCGCGGACCCCGCGATCGCCCCTGTGCTGGTTGCGCCGCCGGCGTTCATCTCCGCCATGCCGGCGCGGAGCCCGCCGCTGGGCTCAGGCACCCTCGGCGATCGGGGTCACCCAGTGCCGGTACTCGGGCAGCCGGCCACGCACCGCGTCGAAATAGCGGTCGCGGACCAGCCGTCCGATGGGCCCCACCGCCCCCGAGCCGACCGGTCGGTGGTCGACCTCGATGACCGGCGAGATCTGGACGCCCGTGCCGCACAGGAAGATCTCGTCCGACACGTACAGCTCCGAGCGGTCGATCGAGCGCACCTCGACCGGGATGCCCTCGTTGCCGAGCAGCTCGATCATCGCGTTGCGCGTCACGCCTTCGAGGATGTCGTCGTGGACCGGCGGGGTCAGCGCCACGCCGTCGCGCACCACGAACAGGTTGGCCGCCGAGGCCTCGTTGACGTGCCCGTCGGCGGTGAGGACGACGGCCTCGTCGAAGCCGTTGAGCTCCGCCTCGGTCTTCTGGAACGCCATGTTGACGTAGCCGCCCACGATCTTGCCCCGGGCCGGCAGCGCATCGTCCGAGTTGCGCCGCCACGACGAGGTCATCAAGCGCACGCCGGCCGCGGTGTCGATGTAGTTTCCGAACGGCAGCGCGATGATCGACAGGTCGTTCTCGAGGTTGTGCAGCCGCACGCCGATCGCCTTGGTCGACTTGTAGAACGATGGCCGGATGTAGACGTCCTCGCGAAAGCCGTTGCGTCGCACGGTCTCGACGATCAGCCTGGTCAGCTCGTCCACCGGCGGCACGTTGTTCATCAACAGAATCCGGCATGACTGGCGGATTCGCTCAACGTGCTCACGAACCTTGAGGCCGAAGAGGACGCCCTCGTCCTCGTTCCAGTACGCCCTGATCCCCTCGAACGTGGCCGTGCCGTACATGAAGGCGTGGGTCATCACGCTGACTCTGGCGTCGCGCATCGGCACGAAGCTGCCCTCGAAATAGCAGATCAGGTCGTCGGTCCGGGTGGCCGGCGTCGCGCCGCGGGCGCTGGTCGCCGGCGTATCGGTGAGGTTCTCGGTCAGCATTGACGGCGGCTCCTGGTTCGACGGCGGCTCCGCGGGGCCGCGCTGAGTCCGGCGCAGGGTCCGGCCAGTATAGGCGCGGCTCAGCTGAACTCCCCAAGTGCGCCCATGACCACGGCGATGACGAGCGCGAGATAGGCCAGGTAGAAGATGCCGCCGAGGAGCAGGCGGCGGCCGCGCAGCTGCCCGGACCGGGCCATCGGCACGAAGATGATCGCGGAGCTCAGGAAGGCCATGCCGGCCGAGGCGAAGACCACGTACGAGCCCTGTTCGATCCGCCACGCATCGGACGCGAACAGCAGGGCGACGATCGTGGGGATCGTCGACTGGAAGACCATCGCGCCGGTGATGTTGCCCATCGCCAGCGTGTCCTTGCCCTGGCGGACCCAGATAATCGAGTTGAACTTCTCAGGCAGCTCCGTGGCGATCGGGGCGATGACGAGCGCGAGCAGCGCTTCGTCGATGCCAAAGGTGCTGGCCAGATTCTCGACCGCGTCCACGAAGAAGACGGCACCCAGGATGATCAAGCCCAGCGCCGCAAGCACCTGGAGGTTGACGACCCGCAGGCGGGGCGTCTCCGGGTCCGCGCTGTGGGCCCGCCGATCGAGCTTGCGGAACCGGAGCGGGGGGAGATCCTCCACGTCGACGCTGGCATCAGCCTGGAAGTGGCCCCTGACGTACCACGCGTAGATGCCCAGCAGGACGGCCGCCACGATCCACTTCGGCCACGTCGGCTCGAGCGGCAGGAACGCGGCGCCAATGGCGATCGCGTAGGCGATCGCGAAATAGCGCATGTCGTGCCCCAGAACCTTCGTGTCGACCCGCATGATGTCGCCCGGCGGGCGGCGGCGCGAGGCGACGGCCAGCACGGCCACCCCAGTCACGAACATGGCCAGCGTGGCGAGCATGAAGGGCGCGCCGAGGATGGCGCCCACGCCGACCGCATGCGACGCCTCGCTCGTTGCGAACAGGATCGCGATGATCGGGATCATCGTCTCGGGCAGGGCCGTGCCCACCGCGGCCAGCACGGAGCCGACCGCACCCTCCGCGAGCTGGAGCTTACGGCCGAACCACTCGATGCCGTTCGTGAACAGCTCCGCGCCCATCAGGATGATCACGAGCGCAATGGCGAGGACGACGAGATCCACTAGGCCTCCGACATGCTGGCGACGATGATGCTGAGGGTGATGATGGCAAGAATCAGGGCAGAGACCATTGCCATGCCCGGCTCGCGACGGCGGAGATAGCCAACCAGCGACAGCGTCACCCGGGCGGCCGGTGTCGCGATGACGGCGAGCAGGCCCAGCCACAGGAACCCTTCGGGGCGCAGGCCGACGAGATCGGTCGCCAGGCGGCCCATGTCCAGGCTCGGCCCTCCGCCGAGCGGCGAGCGGCCGCTGGCCAGGAGCCCCACGACACCGACGGCGAGCAGCGCGACCGCGGCATAGGTGCCCACGGTCAGCAGCCGGGCGACCGCCTGCTCGAGACCGCCGTCATCCCGCGCAGCCTCATCCGTCGCATCGGTCGGCGATCGCGTCATCACCCGATGTCCATCGCACGCCGGATCATCTGGAACGCGGTATAGAGCAGCACGACCACGAACAGCACGCGCAGGAAGCGCACGTCGATCCGGTGGGCCGTGCGCGAGCCGGCCGTCGCGCCCAGGAAGACGCCGATCGCGGTGGGCCCGGCCACGTACGGATCGATCTCGCCACGCAGCAGGTAGATCACGGCGCTGGCCGAGGCGGTGACGCCGATCATGAGGTTGCTCGTGGCCGTCGCCACGCGCAGCGGCACGCCCATCAGGAGGTGCATGACCGGCACCTTGACGAGCCCCCCGCCGACACCCAGCAGGGCCGAGATCACGCCGGCTCCGACGCTCCCGGCGGCGCCACGACCGAGATTGGTCACCCGGTAGCCCGGGCCGGACAGGCTCCGCTCGATCGCGGACGCCGGAGGAGCTGCGTCCGTCACCTCGTCGGCCGGTTCGTCGCGCGGCCGGATCATGGTGATCGCCACGTAGACCAGGAGCAGCGCGAACAGCGCGGCAAGGAGCTGTTCGGAGAGCAGGAACGCGACCAGACCGCCGATCAGCGCACCGGCGGCGGTGAACAGCTCGAGGGTCATGCCCAGCCGCAGGTTCGCGACCCGTCGCTGGAGAAAGACGCCCGCCGAAGCGCCGCTCGTCACGATCACCGACACGAGCGACACGCCGACCGCCTCGCGCAGCGGCAGCCCGAACCCGAGCGTGAGCAGGGGCACGATGAGAATGCCGCCACCCAGTCCCAGCAGCGAGCCGAAGACGCCCGCGGCCGCGCCGCCGGCGAGCATCAGGAGCCCGAGGATCACGTCAAGGTCGGCGAGAGGGCTGAGCAACCTCTGCGTCGATCAAGCACGCAGCCCTCCGAGGTCGGAGGCGGAGCTCCGCGACGCCATCCGCCCGAGGATTTCAGGGGCGCAGGTGCTGCGGCGCGTACGGCAGCAGCGCCACGTGGCGTGCCCGCTTCAGCGCGACCGCCAGCTCGCGCTGGTGGCCGGCGCAGGTGCCGGTCTTGCGGCGCGGCTCGATCTTGGCCCGCTCCGAGAGGTAGCGGCGGAGGCGGTTGACCTCCTTGTAGTCGATCTGGGCCGTCTTGTCGGCACAGAACGCGCACACCTTGCGGCGTCGCCGATCGCGGTAGTAGTCGTCGCGCTTCTTCGCGCGTGACGGAGGTGGCATCCAGGTTCCTTTCAGGGGCGGCTGTCGGCCGCGTCAGGGTTCGGTCGTGGTCGATCAGAAGGGCAGGTCGTCGAGCTCGGTGTCGTCACGGCCGCCGCCGCCACGGCCGCCACCGCCACCGCCACCGCCGTAGTTACCGCCGGCTGCGGCCGCGGCCGGTGCCGCGCTGCGCTCGGCGCCGCGGTCGCCGGGGGGCGCGGCGAAGGTGCCCTCGCCCTCGTCGCGGTTGCGGCGCTCCAGGTTGACGACGTTGTCAGCCATGACGTCGAGGGAGGTGCGCTTCTGCCCATCGTTGCCCTCGAACTCGCGGCTCTTGAAGCGGCCTTCGATGAAGACCTTGTTGCCCTTGCGGATCTGGTCGGCGATCCGCTCCGCGCGATCACCGAAAACGCTGACGCGGAACCAGTCCGTCTCGTCCGTCCAGCCCGACGCCGCGTTGGGGTCCGGCTTCGATTGGTTCACGGCCACCGTGAACTGGGTCACGGCCTTGCCGTTGGGCGTGTAGCGCATCTCGGGGTCCCGACCGAGGTTGCCGATGAACATGATCTTGCAGAAGGCCATCGTCCCGCTCCTACTCGATGGCGGCCGGGGCCGCCTCGCTCTCCGACTCGTCGATCCGCTCGACCGTCTCGGGCTCGTCCTCGTCGTCGGCGGACGGAAGCACCTCGTCCTCGCCGGGCTCGTCCGATGCGTCATCGCGTCGAGCGGCACGGACGGGTCGCTCGGTCCGGGTGATGAGGTGCCGGAGCACCTCCTCGGTGATCAGCAGACCGCGCTCGAGCTCGGCGACGACGGTCGACGGGCCCTCGAACACGACGATGTGGTACGACCCCTCGCGGTGCCGGTCGATGGGGTACGCCAGCCGGCGGCGGCCCCACGGGGCGACCTTCACGATCTGACCGCCCTCGGCCACGATCTGGCGGGTGGTGCGGTCGATCAACGCCTGGCTGCGGTCGTCCGGAACGTCCGGACGGAGAACGAGCATGAGTTCGTAGCGGCGCATGCGCCTCTGGACTCCTTCCTGTGGGGATGCCCCGGTGGGCGGCGTTCGGGCCGCGGCGGAGCAGAAAGGCAAGGCACGAAGTCTAGCATGGGCGGTCGAGTGAACTCCGTGGTGGTCCCCGTGATGGTCACTCGCTGAACCCGATGTATCCTCCGTCCTCTGGACGCCGAACCGATGCAGCCATCAGCCGGAGGCCTCGTGCCCGCCAGCGCCATCCTCGTTCTGTCCGCGGATCCGGCCTCGATCGAGACGATCACCACGGCGTTGTCGTCGGTCGGCTACAGCGTGACGTCCGAGACGGACCCGGACGCTGCCTTTCGGGCAGCACCCAGCCACCAGCTCGTCGTCCTCGACAAGCTGGACGGCGAGCGCTCGGCGGCCGATATCTGTCGCGAGATCCGGGGCACGGCGTCGATGGCCGCGATCCCCGTCCTGTGCGTCGCCCAGAGCGACACCGTCGAGGAGCGGATCGCGTTCCTCGAGGCCGGTGCGGACGACGTCATGGCCCGACCGTTCGACGGACGCGAGCTCGAGGCGCGGGTCGAGGCGCTGCTGGTCCGGTTCCAACGCTCGCACGCCCTTGCGCCGGCCGAGGGCGTGGCCGGCGGTGGGCCAGCACACCGTCGCAACCGGATCGTGGCGGTCTTCAGCCCGAAGGGCGGCGTGGGCACCACGACCGTGGCCACGAACATGGGCGTGGTCCAGGCGCGGCAGCGGCCGGATCGGGCCGTGCTCATCGACCTCGACGTCCAGTTCGGCCAGGTCGCGACCCACCTCAACATGGAGGTCCGGCAGTCGCTAGCGGAGATCGTCCGCGACGACACGGCGCTGCGCGAGCCGGAGATCCTGCGGACCTACGCGATGCGTCACGACAGCGGTCTGCACGTCATGGCTGCTCCGCCCTCGCCGGAGCTGGCCGAGCTCGTCGAGCCGAAGCACGTCGCCCAGCTGCTCGATACGGTCGTCGAGTCGTACGAGTCCGTAATCGTCGATGCAGGCTCGTCGCTCAGCGAGCTCACCATGGTCGTTCTCGACAAGGCCGACGCGGTCGTGCTGCCCGTCCATCCCGAGATGGCCGCGCTCAAGGCCGTCCACTCGTTGCTGGACTATCTCAACGAGATCGGCAGCGTGGTAGGCAAGACGACCTTCGTCCTGAACAACATGTTCGCCCGAGAGATCCTGCGGATGCGCGACGTCGAGAGCGCGCTCGGCACCAAGGTGGGGGCGGAGCTGCCGTACGACCCGTTCCTCTATCTCAAGGCGGTCAACGAGGGGGTGCCCATCGTGATCGGCGCGCCGCGCTCGGCTGCCGCGGATCGCCTCTCGCGGCTGACCGAGACCGTCTTCGGGGCCCGAGCCGCCGCTCCCGGTACCCCGCCTGCGCAGGCCGATCGCAAGTCGCGCGGGCTGGCCGGCATCCTGCGACGCGGCTGACCCTCCACGTCGGGCGTCCGGGACCATCGCCATCGCGCCCGAAACGAACGTCGGGTGTGCGCCGGACGCGCCCGGCGGTAGGGTTCGTCCACGCGGTGACCAGCCGCGGACCGGCTTGCCGGTCGACAAGGGCAAACCCAGGGTGACCTGGGGACGCAAAGCCACGGGACTCGGGTCCGCCCGAGTCAGCCGGGTTGCCGAAACCGTCGGAGGTCCGCCATGAGGCCATCAGGCTTCAGCGTCGGTCGACCGACTGCAGCCGCCGTCGTCTCACGGATCGCACTGATCCTCGGCGTCGCGTTGGCCGCGGTCGCGTCCGCTCGAATCTAGCCGCCGCCCCGGCCCGCGCTGTCGGACGGGCCTCCTGCCTGAGCGCGAACCCGCCGTCGCCTACCTGCGCGCGTGGCTGGCCTTCACCCGGAGCATGGCCACGTCCGCCCGCTCGATCATCTGCGCGGCGGTGTCCTCTGCCCCCAGGTGGGCCAGGCCAACGCTGATGCCGACGCCCGCATCGGCCTGGATCGCGACTCCAATGGCCTCGAAGCGCTGCGCTGCATCAGCGACGTCGATCTTGCTGAGCCCGCACACGAATTCATCACCGCCATAGCGAATGATCGGGTCATACGACCGCAACCTGCTGCGAATGGCTTTGACGACCTTCTGCAGCACGAGGTCTCCCGCCGCGTGACCAGCGCGGTCGTTGACCTCCTTCAGTCGATCGACGTCGACGAAGGCAACGACGAACCTGCCATCGCCACGTCGCGCCCGGTCGATCTCCTGGGCGAGCGCCTGCTGACCCAGCTCGCGCCGGGACGCGCCGGTGAGGCTGTCAAGATGGGCTGACCGGAGCTCCAGCTCAAGGCGTGCTCGTTCGCGCGCGAACTCGGCCCGATCGCTTGCGGCCCGCCTGCGATCGCTCGCCGCTTCCAAGCGGTCCGTGGCTGCTCGTGCGCGATCCGCTGCTGCCTGCGCTCGAAGCTGCCGAAGCTGTTCGATCACCGCCTCGGCCGGACCTTCAACGCCCTGCTCGAGGATCTCCGCGTTCGCATCGCGCAGACGGCTTCCTGCGTCGCGCGCATCTGCGAGACGGTCCCGCCGGGTCGACGTCTCGTGGCGGTCGTCCGACAAGCTCGCCCGCTCTGTCCGCGTCTCATCCCGCTCCGCGGAGCTCGCCTCTCGCTGCTCTTGGGACGACGCATAGGCATTCTCATCCTGTGCCGACATGTCCGGGCGAGCGTCGTGATCGCGGTCGGCGGTCGCCTGGTCATCGTCCGAAGCCCTTTGATCCCGGTCGGCATCGGCCTGGTCGACGTCCGACGCCGTTTGATCAGCGTCCGACCCGGTCTGGTCGGCATCCGACGCCGATTGATCGGCATCCGACAGGGTCGCGTCGTCAGTCGCGGCCACGCCAGCGTTCGCGTTGGTGCCCGGCCCTCCGAAATCTCGCTCGCCGGCCAACTTCGCGGGAAGACTGTCTTGACCGTTCTGACGCACTCGCCTGCTCCTTTGCGCGGCGCAATGGCGCCGACGCGAGTGTGGTGCGCTGATGCACCGGCGTGGCCTACCACGACGAGGCCGCGACGCTACAGCCGCATTGAAGTCGCTTGCCGACGGCAGGGACACCAGTCGATCGGCAAAAGAGCTCGCCGGCTGGTGTGCGCCGGGATGGCTGGTGCCGAAGCAGGGAGTCGAACCCTGACGCCCTTGCGGGCGGCCGATTTTAAGTCCCTGCAATGGCGTCCGCGCGCATACGTCATCGGGCCTTTGACGCACGACCGGGCCGGAGTTCACTCGCTTCTGTCCGCCGACGTGCGCCGGCGTTGCTATCACGGTTGCTATCAGGGCTAGACTCCGGCCCGTGCCGCTCGCGTAGCGATCCGCGATCGCCTCCGGGCAGCGGCAGTCCGGCGTCCCGGCCTGACGACCAGGCTGCCGGATCGAGGCGTCGATCGGCATTCCGAGGGGTCCAGATCGTCGTCGCGCGGCGAGTAGGGGCACGTCAGGGCGTAGCCCTCCGG